>ERZ773077.1462-NODE-1462-length-16117-cov-10.943656_pt1 | contig 16117 bp, 10 predicted proteins | sample MGYA00580612_ERZ773077 | MGnify/ENA primary metagenome ERZ773077 (study PRJEB29015, sample SAMEA2737971) | human oral metagenome | biome: human oral; feature: human-associated habitat; material: dental | place: China | collected 2021 ...
GTCAGGTACATGGTGACGCCCGCATCCTTCGCGGCCTGAATCACTTCGTCATCACGGATCGAGCCGCCGGGGTGCACGACCGCGCGAATACCGGCGTCGAGAAGAACCTGCAGGCCGTCCGCAAAGGGGAAGAAAGCGTCGGATGCGGCAACCGCACCGCGGGCACGCTCATGGCCTTCTCCGCCGAGCGTATTGGCACGCTCAACCGAGAGTTTGCACGAATCCACGCGGTTAACCTGCCCCATACCGATACCCACGGCGGCACCGTGATCGGCGAGCATAATCGCATTCGATTTGGGGGCACGCAGGGCACGCCACGCGAATTCAAGATCGCGCAGAGTGGCTTCGTCGGCAGGTTCACCGGCGGCCAGTTTCCAATTCTTCGGGTTATCGCCCTCAGCGTTAAGTCGGTCGGCTTCCTGGAAGAGCGCGCCGCCGGAAATCGAACGGTACTCAATAGCCTCACGCCCGAACCCGTCGGGAAGCACCAGCAGACGCAGGTTTTTCTTGGTTTCCAGAATTTCGAGGGCTTCCGGCTCGTATCCGGGCGCCACAATAACCTCGGTGAAAATATCTTTAACAGCCTGCGCCATGCCCTTGGTGACCGGGCGGTTCGCCGCGATCACACCGCCATAGGCGGACAGCGGATCGCAGGCGTGAGCCTTAGCGTGCGCATCGGCAATCGGGTCTGCGGCGTTAGGGTTTGCAATTGCGATACCGCAGGGGTTGTTGTGCTTGATGATGGCGACGGCGGGCTCGTCAAAATCGTAGGCGGCGCGCAGGGCGGCGTCGGCATCCACATAGTTGTTGTAGCTCATCGCCTTGCCGTGAATCTGCTCAGCCTGGGCGATACCGGGGGCTGCTGCGGGGTCTACATACAGGGCCGCACGCTGATGCGGATTCTCGCCGTAGCGCAGGGTCTCGCTGCGTTCAAAGCCCAAACCGGCGTAGGGGGGCCAGAAGTTAGCGTCTTCATCCTGCTGGAACTGCGCGGCGGTCCAGGTAGCGACGGCGGTATCGTAGGCGGCGGTATGGGCGAAGGCGCCAGCAGCCAGGCGGCGGCGCTCCTCCAGGGAAAACCCGCCGTTTTGAGCGGCGGTTACGGTGCGCTCGTAGTCTTTGGGGTCTACCACGATGGCGACCGCATCGTGATTTTTCGCGGCGGCACGCACCATTGAGGGGCCGCCGATATCGATTTTTTCGATAATAGCGTCTTGATCGGCGCCGGATGCCACGGTTTCTGCGAAGGGGTACAGGTTCACAACCACTAGGTCGAAGGGCTCAACGTCGAGTTCGCTGAGGGTGTCGATATGTTCCTGCTTGCGGCGGTCGGCCAAAATACCGGCGTGGATGCGCGGGTGCAGGGTCTTCACGCGGCCCTCCAGGCACTCGGGGAAGTTGGTAACCTCGGTGACTTCGGTGACGGGTACACCGGTGGCGGCGATCGTGGATGCGGTCGAACCGGTAGATACCAGCTTCACGCCTGCCTCGTGCAGACCGCGGGCGAACTCCGCCAGATTAGTTTTGTCGTACACGGAAATGAGGGCGCGGCGCAGGGGCAGACGATCGAGCTTCTTCATAGACACTAATTACTCCGTTGCTTCTTGCTCGGTGAATGGGTGGTACCCCGTGGCGGGGTTTTAATACTGCCCGCATGCACCGGGATGCGGCGCCGTGCGGGCAGGAAGTTCTAGGGGTTTTGAGTTTTGGGGAGGGCAGCGAATTCTGCGAGGGTCCGCACCAAGAGCTGACGTTCCTGCACCTTGATGCGCTCGTGCAGGCTTTCTTCGGTGTCGCCGTCCTCGACGGGCACCGCAGCCTGGGCGATAATCGTGCCGGTATCGACCCCGGAATCCACGAAATGAACCGTCAGCCCAGTGATTTTAACGCCGTGGGCGAGCGCATCCCGCACACCGTGTGCCCCGGGGAATGAGGGCAGCAACGCGGGGTGAGTGTTAATAATCCGGTTCTCGAAGCGGGCGACCAGCTGCGCATCCACAATGCGCATGAACCCGGCGAATACAACGTAATCGGGAGTGTAGGAAGCGATTTTCTCTTCGAGAGCGCGGTTCCATTGCTCGCGGTCAGCATAGTCTGCCGGCTCAACCAGGAAGGTTTCAACCCCGGCTGCGGCGGCTCGATCAAGACCAGTACAGGGCTTATCAGCGCCTACGGCGGCGATCTCTGCGTTCAGCTCGCCCGCCCTCACGGCGTCGAGAATAGCTTGCAGGTTAGTACCGGACCCGGAGACCATTATCACAATTCGCACAGCAATAGTTTAGCGCACCGCCACAGGGGCATGTAGGATACGCGCCCAGCGAAAACACCACCGGAAGAAGCAGTACCCTTAAGGGTATGCAGAACCCGCCCCAGCCAACTAAGCAGCCCACGGCCCCTCAACACCCGAACCGTCTGGGGGCGCCTCAGCCGCCAGACCCCGAAGAACGCCGCCGCACCGTGATGCGCATCGCCCGAGCCCAGGGTTTAGCCGTTGTCTCCACCTTCCTGGGGCTGGTGTGCCTGACCTACCCCATGCCGTTTTTCCTTTTGGCGCCCGTGGTGCTGCTGGCGGGTTTGGCGCTCAATATTGTGGTGATTGTGCGCACCGCGCTCACACGCTCCCCCATTGTGTTCTATGTTCTGGCCAGCTTCGGGATTCTGACCGAGTTTTTCCTGCTCATCATGTGCCTGGTAATGCTGATCTCCCCCGCGTACTGGGAGTACCGGGACTGTCTGCACCAGTCATTGACCGTTAGCGACCAGCAGACCTGCCAGGACACCTATTACCGGCAGGCCACCCAGCTGGGCACTCAATCCCCATAGCCTCCTTCCGGGGTATCCCCCGGAACGGAGAACCAATGGAACCATGAGCCCGCCTAGTTCTTGTGGTGACCCTTGTCTTTATGGCGACCCAAGATACGGTTCATTGCGGCCATCGGTGAACTATGCGGGTGGTTTTGGTCACCGGCCTCTTCGTCCCGCACCGGCTCTATGACCTCGGTTGTTTCTGCAGCATCATGAGCCGAATAATCAACCTCAAACAGTTTTTTCTTGGGTTCGGCGCTGGGCTCGGCGACGGCGTCCTCAACCGTCGCAGCGGCCTTACTATCCTGCTCGGGGACCTCTTCATCGGTGCTGGCCGCCTTGCCTGCCGGCTGCCCACCGGTAACAGGTTCATCGTTGGCAGAGGGGCGGGAACCGGTATCAGATTCGTCCCCGAAAAGAGCCCAGCTGCGCCGGGTTTTCGGGCGCGGATTGTCGGTGCGCGACTCGTGGCTATCCGCTGCGGAATCCTGCCGGGCTACGTCGCGGGTTTTATGCGCCCCAAACCCGAAATAGGCGTTGACGCGCTCGCTTACCGCTGGTTTCTCGTCGGCAAAGCGTGAGAGCTCACGACTGCTGTCAGAGACAAATAGGCGCGATATCATGTTCCCCGCTGCGGTACCGGCACCAACCAGGATCATGGTGTACATTGCGAATTTAGCGGGGTGCGGCCCGATCTCGGTGAACGGCCCGGCCCCCAGCGACCCGCTGGACAGCCAGCCCAGTATGAACGATACGAAGCCGGCGAACATCCCAACGAGCACCCCCAGCCCTATCGCGGATACCGGCAGGGAAAGAGCGCGCACCCGGATTTTGAGGGCCACCCACTCGTCAAAGTGGTCTTCACCTTCGCGCAAGAACCACAGCCCGGCCAAAAATCCTGCCCCCACCGGCACAATAAGCGCCCCATACCCGATGAGCCCAAGGTTCTGGGGTATGGCTCCAACCGAGGGGAACAGGGGCAGTGCCTGCACGGTTGAATGCACCAGCCCCACGTTCGTTCCCGCCCCGAATGACAGCCCGGAACCGGTGGACCAAGCCATGGAGTGCATGACCATATTGGGGATATACCCCAGCTGCAGCATGGTGACCGCGAAATCCCCCACCGCCCCGGCGTGCAGGCTCTGGTAGATGCTCACAATCCGCGCCCAGTTCACCATAATTGAGGCGAACAGCAGCAGTGCCCCGCCTGCTACGAAGGCGACAACGGCTACCGCGGATGCCCGCACCACCGCCCACGCGTAGGATCCAGCCCAGCGGGAATACTGGCTCATGCGGGAGATTTGTTCAGCCGTATCAACCCCGACCATGCGGGCCAGTGACCGCGCCTCATAGTAGCCGCCCCAGATAAGCCCCGTCAGCACGAATCCCAGCGGTATGAGAGCCGCCGCGAGCAGGCTGAGCGGGTTGTGTTCGGCGCTGGCGTAAGCGAATGCGCCCGCAGAGAGCAGGCTATAGGTGGCCGCCCCCGCCCCCACCGGGATAAAGAACTCCCCCTCGTAGGAGGCGCGGGCCAGCCGCCGCCCCGCCCTGAAGCACAGCAGAACCGGGGCGATACTGAGCCCCAATGGTATGAACGTCATGAGCCCGTGCGGCGCGGCGGGCCCGAATGCTTGGGAAAGGTGCAGCGGAACCCCGTGGATGAGCAGCCACAGGTGCACCGACAGGCGGGAAAGTGCTGCAATATCGACGCTGTCGAAGCCGTTATTAAGCCAGACGGCCAGCAGCAGCACGAATACCGCGCCGAATGAGATGAAGGCGGTAATGAGCATTTCAACCGCGCCCTGCATCCACAGGGGCATGGGGACCGAGTACCGTGAGAAGGGGGAGAAGCTTTTCATTATCCTTCAATCATGCCATGAATCTTAGTCAAGCCCCATTACGCCCCTATACCTAGCCTGGGCTGGCCCCCGCACAGTGTGTGTTCGCCGCCGCCTTAGTCCTCGGTCCAGGGGTTAGTGGCGACCGCTTCCCACCTGCGGTACACCTCGGCTTTAGAAGAGACAATTTCAAGGTTATAGGCTCGGGCGCTGGCACAGATCAGGCCCTCTAAGGCAGCAGTTGGCAGCGGTGCGGCGTCGGCTCTGCCCACACTGTGGTAGCCGATTGGGGCGTTGCGTCCGGCCCATTCCAGGCTGACTTTCGCGTCAATATTAATCACATGATCCGCGAATCGTTCCAGGAGCTCAGCAATCCACCGGTCGGTCTCCGGGTAGGGGTAGAGGCCTTTAAGCTCGCCCACGCTCAGCACGGAAATGTACATGTGCCTCCAGGCGCGGCGGCGCAGAAAAGCGACGACCCTGGGGTCTGGGGTGGCTTTGCGTATTTCGGCGAGCACATCCGAATCGAGGAGTATGCCTGAGGTTTTCATACGCTCTATGCTACGCGCAAACCAGCATATTCAACGGCGGGGATGCCTTCGGGGTTGGGCAGCAGCAGAAAGTTGAGGAATTCATCGCGTTGGGATGAGATACGTGTGTAGTCTTGGATGCTCACCGCGGTGTACCCTCCGCGTGCTGGCACTGCGGCGGCGCGCAGTTTTTCCTGGTAGGTGCGAGTGGGGGTGAGGTGATTAGATGCTGCAGAGCTGTTGTACATTGACAACCATGCGCCGATGCGCGTTCCTTTCGCGTTGCTCTTGCCTGTACCGGTTGCCGACCCGCGTGTGCGGGGCGGTGAATACAAACCGCTTCGTCATCCGAGCCACCCGTGAACATGGGGTTGGCGTTCGACCATAGTCGGAGCTTATCAGTCGAAACTCTTGAAGCTGAGTACAGCTTACAGCAGATTCCGCGCGGCTGTAAACGACCACCCCAAGGAAGCCTTAGTGATTTACATTACATACAAAGTGTTCTGTTTCTTTTGCTATACGCCAAGAGGAGGCCCCTCTCCCCCGCTTTCTGTCCGTATGATGAGTAGGGGCTGGTAGCTCTATCACCCCACACGTTTGCAGAAACAGCTGCGGATATGGGGTGGGCACCCGTACCCCGGAAAGACTAAAAGTAAATAGGTAATATTAGGAGACTTGAGGTATTGGAATGAAGCAACCGTATGAGATAAGTTCTGATTTTTTCAAAAAGATGACATCTTCCGGCTGGTATTTTGAACGAGATGTGCTGCTTGAAAAATTACCGCCCCACCTGGAAGAGCTGCCTGATCTGGTGAAGAAATTTTTGCGGGAGATATGGTATATCTCAGTAGCCAAGGATATGTACATTCCGGTTGAATATGAAATGTTTATGTTTGACAATGAGGTTTATACTTTTGGGGAAACAACCCAAGAATTAATAGATTACTCATTAGAGGAAAACAGCTCCGACTACTTCTGCCCACATCTCATTGATAAAAAGATAAGAAATTTTGGTTTTAAAGAGGGTCGAGATATTTTAATTGATGAGCTGGGAAGAATCTATGAGATCCCCGATTCCGGCGATATTTATTATGTTGGAGGTAAGTTTTACGAGGGGCTTTATAATCTAATATATTCACGGGGAGAATCCTATATTGTAAGTGACACTGGTAAGTTATTTAAAGAGACACAAGAAGGCATCATGTCAGCCAATATGAATATTGAGGATATTGAGTAGCAAGCACATGGGATAGCCCGTGCGGACCGCTCTTCGCACCAGCAGGCGGTCACTGGTCGCGTGCACTATTCTTGTGGTTGCACAGCACCCCAAGCTGACAGCCAACTATCTCTCCTACTTTACTTTTTAAGTATTTCACCCGTAAGCAATACTTTCACTGTGTTCTCGCCAGTTAAGAATTCCAAATTTCATAGTGGACGGACGGGGCAGCACCTTATAGGCTGGGATTTTAAGGGACTATTTCTACCTTTATTTCAGTAAAGATTCAGCAGAAAGCTGGGTGCTATATATGAAGCTCACCCTACGTATTATTGGCACAATAGCCGTTGTTCTTCTAGGCATTGGCGTTATACTGTATATCCTCATGCAATGGGGCGCCCTCGTGGAGTACCACGCTTTTGAATGGCGCGGTATTGTGACCGCAAAAAGCCCACTGGTGCGAGCAACTACTGACCTTAGCTACCGGTGCCTGGGCATTGGTATTCCCCTAGGGGTTATTGCTGCGCTTCTAAAAATCATTACCTCCATGCGTGAAGACAAGAAAATACGGGAAGAACAGCTCAGGCGAGCCAGGGCAGAGCAACACAAGCAGCCGCCCGAAAAGCAGCAGTGACGAAAACAGCCTCAAGGCTTTGACACCCTTGAGATAATGGAACGGTGAGCGAGCCGAATCCCTTCCCCAGCATCCCCATCACCGAAGACAAGATACTCGAACAAGTCGGCGGACGAACCTTCCAACGCGCCCGCACCTACGCCGCCAAAGGCATGGTTGTACGCTACCGGTACGACGCGGCCGCCAACGAACTGCACGGCCTCGTCAACGGCAACGCCCCCTCCCCCTACGAAGTATATGTTCGCTTCTCCCGACCCAAAGGCCCCACCAATAACCACTTCGTCTCGAACTGCACCTGCCCCGTAGACCTCAACTGTAAGCACGCCGCCGCGCTCATGCTCACCGCCATTGACCGGGCGGAACAATCCCGTATCGCCCTGGGGATAGAACCTGAAAATAACGGGCCGCAGGTGCCCGAGCAGGTTAAAGACCTTGTGCGAGACCTACAAGGGCTCGGGCTTGAGGTGGGCACCGCAGCCACAATGGGTGAGGCTGACCAAAAAATAACCGACGTCAAGAGTGAAAGCCGCACCCCACAGCACAGCACCCGCACCCGTCAGACGGCGCAGCACCCCGGCAGCCCTCACCCTGACGACACCCCGCAGAGCTCACCCTCACGCGTCCCCGCCTGGAGGCGCGACCTCTCCCATGTGCTCGCCGCAGGCGGCACCCCCACCGGTATTGACTCCGCCCGGGTATCCGGGGCGTTAGACCTATCTTTCAGCGTGGCACCCGCCCGGTCTTTCGGCCCCTCAAGCGCAGAAACCGCCGCCCGCATTAACCTGCTCGCCCGCCCCCTCATGCGCTCCAACACGGGGCGCTGGGTCAAGGGCGGCCTCAGCTGGGAAACCTTCGCCTCATCCGTAGGCGGGCCGGTGCTGCGCCACGAAATATACCCCGAACACGAACGGTGGTTTGCTGAGCTCTACTCGGTGGTACGGCCCTGGCAGTCCATGTACACCTCGCACCGAGACTGGGTCTCACTCAGCGCATCCGGCAGCGCCCTGCTGTGGGATGTGCTCGCACGCGCCCAGCGCATCGGGCTGCCGATCCTGCTTGAAGGGCGCGAAATAAACTTGACGGTACTGCCGCCAGCCACCGTAAAAATGCGTGCCACAACGCTGCCCGGCACCTCCTTGAGCGACCCGGCGGAGGGCGGGCTGCGTCTTGAGCCGACGCTCGGCTGGGAAACCCGCCAGGACGGGCGCATCCGGCAGGTGTGGGTGGATGCGGCGAACTCTCACCCCCTGGGCACCCCGAACAGCGGCTACAACGGGGCCGGGGCGGGCACCTGCTGCATTGGGTTCTTCGCCCTTGGCGGGCTGGCGCAGCAGGTGTACGAGCAGGCAGCAGCCCAGGTGCGGTGGAAAACAACCCGCGAGGGTGCACTCGACCGCGTGTGCCGTGCCGAATTCGCAGCCGCCGGGGCGGAGCAGCCTGCGGCGGCGGAACAATCACAGGCAGGCAGCCCCACCCCGGGTGAGCTGATCCCCGAGCTTGCCGGTGCCGCACCTGTGGAGCACCACGACGACATACCGCAGATTCCAGACGGACTGCAGCTGGCCTTCATCCCCCTCGCTGAGCCGCTGGATGCCGCCACCGACTCGTTCATCACCACCGGCGCTATTGAGGTTCCCGGGGCTTCCCGTGAAGATTTTCACCGCGAATACCTGCCCGCCCTAGCGCGTACAGTACCGGTGCTGACCCCGGACCCGGCGCTGAACCTGCCGCAGGTGCGTTCGCCTCACCTGGTGTTTGAGATGGCCTTTAATGAGCAGGTGGCGCACGATGCGACCACCGACTGGTACTGGGAATACCCGCTGAACCCGCTCGGTGCCCCCACCGCCGAAGATGAACCCGACAGCGAAACGGGCACCGGTGAACAGTACACGCGCCTGCCGGTGTTTGGCTACGTGGGTGAACCCGGCGGGGACATTCGTGACGCCCGGTTTGAGGCGCGGGTGCTGCGTAAGGTGCGCTCGCTGCCCGGCACTATTGAGCTGACGCGTGGACGTACCGAGGGCTGGGAAACCCGCGATGTTCTCACCCGCGTATTGCCCGCCCTGCGGCGGATTTCCGGGGTTCGGGTGCGGCTGCTGGGCACCGTGCCCGAGTTTACGGAGGCCACCGACGCGCTCATTGAGGTGAATGTGACCGAGGGGAATTCACGGGACTGGTTCGGGCTGGGTATCGCTATCCGTGTGAATGACTGGCATGTTCCGTTCTCGCAGGTTTTTGAGGCGCTCGACCGCGCCCAAGACAGGATTCTTCTGGGTAACGGCACCTATTTTTCGCTGAACCGCCCGGAATTCACGGCGCTGCGGGCGCTCATTGCTGAGGCGCGCACCCTCAACGATTCCAGTACTGAGCTGCGCATTAACCGCCGCCAGGTGGGGTTGTGGGATGAGCTTGAGTCCCTGGCGTCGCATGTGAATACGGTGGCTTCCTGGGATGCGCAGGTGCGTAACCTGCTCAGCCTTTTAGATGAGGCCCAAACGGATACATCAGAAGACCTCTCAGGGACGGAAAACCCCGAAAAAACAGCGCAGAACAGCCAGAAAAAGAATGAGCATTCTACCCCCGGGGCGGTGCGGGAATACGCCTTCTCGGCGCTGAACCTTCAGGCACCCGCCGGGCTGGAGGCAACCCTGCGCCCCTACCAGCTGGAGGGGTTCCGGTGGCTCGCGTTTTTGCGGCAGCACCGCCTCGGCGGCATCCTGGCGGATGAGATGGGCCTTGGCAAGACCGTGCAGACCCTCGCGCTTTTAGCCCACGCCATGCAGGAGCACGCCGAACAGGCCACGGCAGGCCGGTCGCAGGATGGCGAGCAGCCGCCGTTTGCACCGTTCCTGGTGGTCGCGCCCACCTCCGTGGTGGGTAACTGGGCGAATGAGGCGGCGCGGTTCGTCCCCGACGCGAAAGTTGCAGTGATGAGCGCGTCCACCGCGAAAAGCGGGAAAAGCATCGCTGAAATGGTTGCTGGTGCGCACCTGGTGGTCACCAGTTACGCCCTTTTTCGGATTGATGAGGCGGGCTACACCGAGTACGGGCAGCTCTTGCAGGAACGCAGCGGGCAGGCTGCCACCGAAGAAACCGCCAGCGTGCCGCCCGCTGGGTGGGGCGCGCTGGTTTTGGATGAGGCGCAGTTTGTGAAGAACGCAGCCACCCGCGTGTGGAAGGCGGCGCGGGCACTTCCAGCCGACTTTAAGCTGGCGATCACCGGCACCCCCATGGAGAACAACCTCATGGAGCTCTGGGCGATCCTGGCGATTGTGGCTGACGGGCTGTTCCCGTCCGCCCGGGCATTCCGTGACCTGTACGCACGCCCGGCCGAGTCTGGGGAGGACACCGATGCGGTGCCGCGCCTGCGCCGCCGGGTGGGCCCGCTCATGCTGCGGCGCACCAAGGAGGTGGTGGCTGCTGAGCTGCCACAGAAGAACGACGTACGCATTGATATTCCGTTGAATCCCACGCACCGGCGTATTTACGATACGCGGCTTCAGCGTGAGCGGCAGAAGGTGCTCGGGCTTTTAGAAGATATGGATAAGAACCGGTTCACTATTTTTCAGTCGCTCACGCTGCTGCGGCGGCTGGCGTTGGACGCTGCACTGATCGACCCGGTGGAGTACGAGGGGGTGGGGTCAGCCAAACTGGAGTACCTGCTGGGGCAGCTGCCCGACCTGCTGACGGGAGGGCACCGGGTGCTGGTGTTCAGCCAGTTCACGGGGTATTTGCGCACTATCTCGCGGCGGCTTGAGGCTGAAGGCATAGAGCACCTGTACCTGGACGGTGCCACCCGCAACCGCCCGCAGGTTTTGAAGGATTTTGCTGACGGTGTGGCGCCGGTGTTCCTCATTTCGCTTAAGGCTGGCGGGTTCGGGCTGAACCTGACGGAGGCAGATCACTGTTTCATTATGGACCCGTGGTGGAACCCGGCGGCTGAGCAGCAGGCGGTGGACCGTATCCACCGTATTGGGCAGGAACGTGACGTGCACGTGCACCGGCTGGTGGCGCAGGGCACCATTGAGGAGAAGGTCATGGATTTGAAAGAGTCAAAAGCCGCCCTATTTGAGGCAGTCGTCAATGACGGTTCGTTTGCTTCAACGAAGGTCAGCGCTGAGCAGGTGCGACAGCTGTTCTCCCCGACCGGCTCCTAATTTCCCCTCACTAAAAAGGCTCTTTATACGAATAAAGCGGGATTTTTCACGCTTTATTCACATAAAGGCTCTTTTTACGCTCCGGGGAGGGGATTCCCAGTTTCGCGCTGGGCTGGATTCGCCCACTGCTCTAGCGTGCGAGCGCATCCGGGAGTACCGTTGAAAGCGTCAGTCCCCATTAAATTTCAGGAGAAGTAATGGTCAAAAACATCACGTTCAACGACGGCAACAGCATCCCTCAGCTGGGGTATGGCGTGTGGCAGATTGAAGATAATGGTGCAGCCGATGCTGTGGGCACGGCCCTCGAAACGGGGTACCGCCACATCGATACTGCGTCTATCTATGGGAACGAGGTTGGGGTGGGGCGCGGTATTGCGACCAGCTCCGTGCCGCGTGAGGATATTTTTCTCACCACCAAGCTGTGGAACTCGGATCAGGGTTTTGAGAAGGCTATTTCCGCGCTTGATGCCTCGTTAGAGCGGCTCGGCACCGACTACGTAGATTTGTATCTGATTCACTGGGCTAAACCGCAGCAGGGCACCTATCTGGAGTCGTGGCGGGCGCTCATTGAGTTGAAAAAGCAGGGTAAGGTGCGTTCGATTGGTGTCTCTAATTTTCCGCAGGCTCAGCTGCGCGAAATTATCGCCGATACCGGCGTGACCCCGGCGATTCACCAGATTGAGCTGCACCCGTATTTCTCGCAGGAAGATATGCGCGCGGTGCACAGTGAGTTTGGTATTGTGACTGAGGCTTGGTCGCCGCTTGGTCAGGGCGGTGAGCTTTTGAAAGACCCGGTGATCGTTGAGATTGCGGGTAAGCACGGTGTTTCCCCGGCGCAGGTTGTGCTCGCCTGGCATCTGGCGAAGGGGATTGTGGCGATTCCGAAGTCGGTGACTCCTGCGCGCATTGCCGAGAACTTTGCGGCCGCTAATGTCACCCTGGATACGGCAGACATTGCGGCGATTGATGGGCTTACCCGGGCGGATGGTCGCATAGGCCCCGACCCGCAGAACCCTGAGTTTTAGCAGCTGGGGTTAGCAGCCCCAATGATCGCACCCATGTAGAAGGTTCCTTTGCGCTGAGAGGGTACGTGGCCTCTCGCAGCAAGGGAACCTTCTGCTCTGCAGAAAGCCCACTATCTTCTGCAACAAAACCCACCCTATCGAGAACGCTTATTCTTTTTCTGTTTCTGCCTGCCGGGTTCGGTATCTGGGGTATCGTCCACCAGCAGCGAGAGCGAGATGCGTTTGCGGGGTGCATCCACCTCAACCACGCGAACCTGCACAATGTCGCCGCTGCGCACCACATCATGGGTGTTGTGCACGCGGCGGCGGCTCATCTGCGAAATATGCACCAGCCCGTCTTGGTGCACCCCAATATCGACGAACGCGCCGAATGCCGCCACGTTAGAGACCACACCCTCAAGTACCATGCCCGGGGCGAGGTCTTCGATACGTGAGATGGTCTCTGAGAACTGTGCGGTGCGGAATTCCGGGCGGGGGTCACGGCCGGGGCGCAGCAGCTCCGCAAAAATATCACGCACCGTGTAGTCGCCCGCTGTATCAGTGATGTAGTCGGCAGGGCGCAGCCCCATCAGCGCTTTCTCGTTCTCTGATGTTCCTGGCACGGTGAGCGCCCCGGCGGCCCACACGGCGCCGTTGCGGGCGCGGGCATCCGCAATAATGCGCCGCGCAATGGGGTACGATTCGGGGTGCACGGCAGAGGCGTCTAGGGGCTCCACCCCGCCTGTGATACGCACGAACCCGGCCGCCTGCTCGTAGGCTTTAGGGCCCAGCCGGGGCACGTTAAGCAGCTCGGTTCGGGAAGTAAAGGGGCCGTTCTCGTTGCGGTAGGCAACGATGTTTTCGGCGACGGTTCGGTTCAGCCCGGCTACGCGCGCCAGCAGCGGGGCTGAGGCGCTATTGAGGTTCACGCCCACGGCGTTCACGCAGTCTTCGACGGTCGCATCAAGCCCCCGGCGCAGGGCGGTAACGCTCACATCATGCTGGTATTGGCCCACGCCGATGGATTGCGGGTCGATTTTGACAAGTTCGGCGAGCGGGTCTTGTAAGCGCCGGGCGATAGAGACGGCACCGCGTAAGGTCACATCCAGTTCGGGGAGTTCTTCGCTGGCGGTTGCGGAGGCCGAGTAGACGGATGCGCCCGCCTCAGAGACAGTGATTTTTTGTGCTTTCTCGTACCCGCCAGCACGCAGGCGCACCAGCAGCTCAGCAGCAAGTTTGTCCGTCTCGCGTGAGGCGGTGCCGTTACCGATGGCGATGAGCTCAACCCCGTGGGTGCGCACGGCGTTTTCAAGCCGGGTGAGCGCAGCATCCCAGTCGTGGCGGGGTGCGTTCGGGTAGATGGTGAAAGCGTCAAGCACTTTCCCGGTGCCATTAATGACGGCGCATTTAACGCCGTGTTTCAGGCCGGGGTCTAGGCCCAGGGTGGTGCGCTGCCCGGCGGGTGCGGCAAGCAGAATGTCGCGCAGGTTTGAGGTGAATACGTCGATGGCTTCACGTTCTGCGGTTTCAAAAAGGTTTTCACGGATGCGCTCGGCCAGGCGTGGGTGCAGGCGTTTGCGCCAGGCGGCGCGTACAGTGGCGGCAAGCCAGCCGAGCACGCGGTCTTCGCTGTCGACAGTGTTGAGCACCTGCACGGGGATGCGCAGGGCTGCGGCTACTTCCCGCTCATATACCGAACGTGCGTTCTTGTAGTTTTCGGCGGCTGCACGGGCGGCTTCACGCTGTTCACCTTTGAGGTGGCTGAGCGGCGGCGGGGGTGTGGCTGCGTCAATACTGAGTTTCACGATTCCCGCCTGGCGTGCGCGCAGCAGCGCAAGCACACGGTGGGAGCGGATGCTGCGGATGCGCTCTGAGAAGTCGAAATAGTCGGCGAATTTTGCGCCTTCACTGTCTTTACCAGCGATGAGCCGGGTTGAGATGGTGCCGGTGGCGACTAGCTTGTCGTAGAGCCGCCCGGTGAGTGCGGGGTCTGTGGCGGCGCGGTCGATCAGAATGGCACGTGCCCCTTCAAGCGCCTCTTCAACGGTGGTAATGGCGTATTCTTCGCCCTCCCCGGTTTCGTTCACGTAGGCAGCGGCAATATCGTACACACCGGCAAGAGGCACCTCCAGCAGGTCTTCAACGAGCGCGTCCAGCCCGGCGGCGCGTGCCTGCTGGGCTTTGGTGATGCGCTGGCTGCGGTAGGGGGCGTAGAGGTTTTCCAGCTCGGTTTTGGTGCGGGCTGCGCGAAGCCCGGCGAGCAGCTGCTCGTAGGTAAGCGGGTCTATAGCCCCTTCGGTGTAGCGTTCGGTGAGGGCGGCGCGGACGGCTTCTCGCCGCTGGTTGAGTGCGCGCAGCTGGGTGAGGCGCGTATGAAGGGCCCGCAGGTTCGTGTCGCTCATGCCGCCGGTGACTTCTTTACGGTAGCGGGCGATGAAGGGCACGCTGGCGCCGGAGTCGAGCAGGGCAATAACGGCGTTAACGTTCGCTGGGGCGAGGTGCAGTTCTGCGGCGATGCTTTCCGCTTCTTCCCCTGCCCCGGATGTGTTCAGGGTGCCGTTGCGGGACTGGGGGCTGTGTGGGTGGGGGCTGTGCGCGTGGCTGCGGTTCCCCGGTGCTGGTGCCGATGCTGTCCCCTGCCCGTCCGCCGGGTTGTGAGGTGCGGGCCGGGGTGCGGCATCACCGTCACGGTTGCTGCTGTTTGCGGGTTTCGGATGGGGGCGTTGTGCGCTCATTCTTTTAGTTTCGCACCGTCGCGGGGTTCTCTGCCACTTGAGGCGGCGTGTTCGGCGTGTTTCTGCGGTGTACCGGGGTGAGTGGAGTGGCAGCTGCAGAGCACACTAATGGCGGGGCCAGCGCATCCCTTGATGGGTGCGGGAGCCCCGCCATTATGAGCGCTTGAGCGCTATAACCCTATTTCTTGTCGTCTGAAGTCTGTTTCAGATCCACGATCGGGTTGGACTGGGTGATACTGGTCTCGGGAACCTCTGGGTGCAGCTTGTTCTTCACGAACCAACCGATCGCGAGCCCGCCGAACCAGATGGGCATTAGCATAAGCCCCGCGCGGGTATCTTCGGCGGTTGCCAGAATGCAGACGGAGAATGCGAAGAACGCCAGCACAACCCAGCACATCACCACGCCGCCGGGCATGCGGTACACGCTCTTGGCGTGCAGCTGGGGGCGTTTACGGCGGTAGCACAGGTAGCTAATGAGGATCATGGACCATACGAAGATCACGAGCACAGCCGCCATAGTGGTCACCAGCGTGAACGCCCCAATAATGGAGTCGCCCGCGTAGAGCAGCACGATACTTGAGAGCAGCAGCGTGGAGGTGAGGAATAGTGCGTTGCGGGGCACGCCTTGGGCTGAGAGAACACCCAGTGACTTGGGGGCGTCGCCTTCCTGCGCCAGGCCGTACACCATGCGTGAGGTGGAGAAAATACCCGAGTTCGCCGATGAGGTTGCCGAGGTGAGCACCACAGCGTTCACTATGTGGGCGGCGATGCCGATCCCAGCTAGGCTGAACATGGTCACGAAGGGGCTTTTCGCAGGATCAATCTCGTTCCAGGGGTTCACCATGAGGATCACCAGAAGTGCACCCACGTAGAAGATAATGATACGTACCGGAACCGAGTTAATGGCTTTGGGCAGGGTTACGGTGGGGTTCTGGGTTTCTGCGGCGGTGGTGCCCACTAGCTCCGAGCCCATGAACGCGAAGATAGCGATCTGGAAGGCGCCGAGGAAGCCGAAGACTCCGTTGGGGAAGAACCCGCCGTGCTCCCACAGGTTAGCGATCTGTGCATGAGAACCGTTGGGCGCGGTAAAGCTGGTGGTTACCATCACGATACCAACCAGTATGAGTGCACAGATAGCGACGATCTTAATCATGGCGAACCAGAACTCGATCTCACCGAAGTTCTTCACCGAGGGCAG
>ERZ773077.1464-NODE-1464-length-16113-cov-18.792191_pt1 | contig 16113 bp, 18 predicted proteins | sample MGYA00580612_ERZ773077 | MGnify/ENA primary metagenome ERZ773077 (study PRJEB29015, sample SAMEA2737971) | human oral metagenome | biome: human oral; feature: human-associated habitat; material: dental | place: China | collected 2021 ...
ACGTGGACCGGATCATGAACCTGCTCGACGAGCCGCCGCACGACTGAGCGGGGCAGGTCGATCCGTCGGCGGATGCGTCGTTCCTCGAGCATCACCGCGGCCGCGCTCAAACCGGTCTACCAGGCCTCAGACGCGGGCGCGGCCAGGGCTGCCCTTGACGAGTTCGCCACCACTGAACTGGGGAAGAGGAACCCCAACACCGTGCGCGTGTTCGAGGATGCATGGTCCCGGTTCCAGCCCGTGACCTCGACCACCTGGCCCAGGATCTGGGTCTTGCCCTTCTTCGGTGCCTCGGCATAGGCCCGGGCGTACTTCTCAGTGATCTCGATCCTGGCCGCCGTCGACAGACTCTCTTCAACCTCCACACCCCATCGTGGCCCCATCCCACCGTTTCCCGGGGGAAACTACGTGAGGTACGGCCCCTACCTACGCGGGGACTCTACGTGAGTGTCGTCGGTCCCTTGACATACCGGCGGTATGTGACATACCGTCGGAATCACGATACCGACGGTATGGATTCCTAAGGGCCGTTGGTCGGGTCACCGTACAGGGAGTCATCATGAGCGATGTGGTACTAGAGGTCGACGGCTTGACGCGGCGTTTCGGCGATGTCGTGGCCAACGACCAGGTCGACCTCCGGGTTCGTGCCGGCGAGGTCGTCGGGCTGCTGGGCCATAACGGCGCAGGCAAGACGACCCTCGTCTCGCAGGTAGTCGGCCTTCTTCGCCCGGACAGCGGAAGCATCCGGGTCGCCGGAGTGGACGCCGTGGCACACCCGGCCACGGTGCGACGCTGTGTCGCCCTCCAGGCGCAGGCCCAAGCGCCTCTCGACGGTCTCACGCCGAAGTCGGCCATCGAGATCGCCGGTGAGCTTCGAGGCATGTCCCGCGCGGATGCCCGCGCCGCGGCCGAGCGCCTCGCGGACGAACTCGACATCCGTGAGTGGTTCAAGCGCCGAGCGCTGCCCGAGGGCGGCGGTCTCTCCGGTGGTGTGCGTCGACTCACCGCGTTCGCCATGGCGGCCGTCAGCGAGGTCCCCCTCGTCATCCTCGACGAGCCGACCAACGATGTCGACGCATCGCGCCGTCGCCGCCTGTGGGACATGGTCCGCCGCCTCGGTGACGAGGGGGCCGGCGTCCTGCTCGTCACCCACAACGTCGTCGAGGCGGAGCGCGTCGTCGACGAACTCGTCATCCTCGAGCGTGGCCGTGTCGTGGCCGCCGGGTCGCCGACGTCGCTGCGCGCCAGCATCGACGCCGATCTGCGCCTCGAGGTCTCCCTCAACCCCGACGGCATCGACCCCACCGAGGATTCCACCCCCTTCGCCGTGAGCCGTCGCGTCCGCATCGGGCGGCGCGTGATGCTCAACGTCTCCGCCGACGACGCAGCACGGGCTGTGTCCTGGGCCAACGAGCTGCGTTCGCGCGACTACATCGAGGGCTACGCCCTCACCCCCGTGACCCTGGAAGACGCCTACCTCACGGTGACTGCCACCGCTTCGAACCAGGAGTTCGCGAATGTCTGAGCTGACGACCCAGCCGACCAGCCGGGTAGTCCGACCGGTCCCCGAGCCGGTCGGCCACTGGACCATCAACGATGTCCTCTTCCGCTGGAACCTCGCCCAGAACGGGGCGATGCTTCCGCTGTTCACCCTGGTGCAGGCCCTGGTCGCCGGCGCCGTCATCGTCGGGTTCGGGTTCCTGATCCCGAGCATCGACGTGCCCACGGCCCAGTTCCTCTCCGCGGGCGCACCCACGGTCATGATCATGGTCATCGGCCTGGTCCTGTGTCCCCAGGGCGTCGCGCACGCACGCACCAGCGGCCAGTTCACCTACCTGCGTTCACTGCCGGTGCCCCGGCTGCTGCTGTTCATCTCCGACCTGGTCGTCTGGGCCCTGATTGCGGCGCCGGCCATCCCGGTCACCGTCCTGGTGGCACACCTGCGCTACGGGTTCGACTACAGCTTCGCCTGGTTGCCGCTGATCGGCGGATGGCTCCTGGTCACGGTCATGGCAACCTCGGTCGGCTACGCGCTCGCAGTGCTCCTGTCACCGCAGCTGGCCCAGCTCATCAGCCAGGTGCTGGTCTTCTTCGTCATGCTGTTCTCGCCGGTCACCTTCCCGGCCTCGCAGCTTCCGGGTTGGTTCCAGGCGCTGCACGACGTGCTGCCCTTCCGGCCGGCCGGCGACCTCATCCGGGCAGGGCTGTTGTCGGACACCTACCCGGTTGACATGCAGGACGTCCTCGTCCTCAGCGCATGGACAGCCTTCGGCGTGATCTTCAGCATCCGCGCCCTGGTGAGCCGCGACTGAGTCCCGGCACGCCTGTCCTCCGGAGTCGCACTTCTCGGTCATGATCACCCACCACTGCCGTTCTCAGGAACACCCGCACCTGCTCGCTGTCAGTGATCTCCATGTCGCACATCAGGGGAACGCGGACATCGTGAGCAGGCTGCGGCCGGCACACCCCGGCGACTGGCTCCTCGTCGCGGGTGACGTGGCCGAGGAGAGCCGGGTCGTCCTGGACGTGTTGGCGGAGCTTCGACAGCGTTTCGCCCGTGTGATCTGGGTGCCGGGGAATCACGAACTCTGGACCCACCCGCTCGATCGTGACGATCGGAGGGGACTGGAGCGATACGAACACCTGGTTCAGGGGTGCCGGCACCAAGACGTCCTCACTCCGGAGGGCCCCTACCCTACATGGCAGGGAACCGAACAGCAGTTCGCGGTGGTGCCCTGCCTGTTGTTGTACGACTTCACGTTTCGCGGCGGGGCAGCCAGCGCGGAGGATGCGCTGGCCCTCGCCCGGGAGGTGGGGCACGTCTTCGTGGACGACTACCTGCTGCATCGGGACCCGTATCCGTCGGTGGCCGACTGGAGTCGGGAGCGGGTGCGTCTCACCGAGGAGAGACTGAGCCGGTTGCCCGCGGACCGGCCGATCATCCTGCTCAACCACTACCCGGTATTGCGATGACACGCGCGCGTTATGGGGTCTTTCAACAGATCGATACCGTCTCTAAGTATATTACCCTACCCGGTATTGCGACGACACGCGCGCGTTATGGGGTCCGAACACCTATCCCCCTGGTGCGGGGACCGAGGCGACCGAGCCATGGCTCGTCCGGTTCCCGCTCAAGGCCATCATGTACGGCCATCTGCACATGCCGACCTCCGCACGCGAAGGCGACGTCGCCTTCGAGGAGGTGTCGTGCGGTTATCCACGCGAACGTGATGGTGCCCGATACGCGGCCCAGACGATCGCCTGCGGCCGCTGACCCTATCAGGACAACTTCAATCGTCGCGTCGACCGGCCCGGCCGAGCGATCTCACCGGCCCCTGTCGCCCGCAGGGGCCAGAAAGGCAAGACCATGCGCGTAGCCATCATCGGCGCTGGGGTGATGGGTAAGGATGTCGCCATCACCTGTGCAGCCCACGGTCACGATGTCATCCTCGTCGACAACGACCCGCAGGTGCGGGACGGTTTGGGTGCGGTGATTCGACAGCTCGTCAGGCAGTTCAAGCTGACGACGCCGGGCGCCTCGGAGTGGGACTCCGAGGCCATCAAGAACGCCATTGAGGTCCGCGCGGATCTGTCCGCCGTGGCCGGCGCCGAATGGATCGTCGAGAATATAAGCGAGCGGATCGAGGCAAAGCAGGACCTGTACGGCGGGCTCGCGGACGTCGTCGGAACGGCACACGTCGCCATCAACACCAGCTGCATCTCCATCACCCAGCTGGCGCAGCAACTGCCCGCCCCGGACCGGGTGCTGGGGATGCACTTCATGAATCCGGTGCCACTGATCAATGGTATCGAGGTGATTCGTGGGCACCGCACCTCGGAAGAGACCGTCCAAGAGTCGCGACGCTTCGCCGAGTCCCTCGGCAAGGAAGCGATCGTCGTCGATGACGCGCCAGGTTTCGTGTCGAACCGCTTGTCGCACCTGTTCATGAACGAGGCCGCCTTCCTCGTGCAGGACGGCGTCGCCGGCCCGGCCGAGATCGACGCCGTGTTCACCAAGGGATACGGGCACTCGATGGGGCCGCTGGCAACGGCAGACCTCATCGGGCTAGACACCGTGGTCGACTCGCTGGATGTCCTGTACCGGGAGTTCCAGGACTCCAAGTTTCGCTGCTGTCCCCTGCTGAGGCGGATGGTGCGGGCCGGTGACCTGGGGCGTAAGAGCGGGCGAGGGTTCTTCACCTACTGATTGCCAGGCCCAGAGCCAGAGCCAGGAGAGGAATGATGGGCACTTCGCTGATCGCGCCGACACCGGCCACCCAATCCGGAGGCCCGCCCCGGGTGCGTCTGCGGTGGGGCTCCTGCCGGCCGGCCACACCGAGCGCGAATCGAACACCCCCTCCAGATCGATCTGGTCACGCTCGTCGCTGCTGGCGTGGCGGCACATGAAGCCGATTTCGCCTCCATGCTGTCCAGATTTCATGCTGCCGCAGCCTGCGGGCGACCTGCATTGACCGAGGCAGAAGGTGTCGGGGCTGCTCAGATGCTCAGTCACCGAGGGCACATCGTGAGCGTCGCTGTCGATTACCAGCGGCCGGGACGGTACCACGTGGCGATCTCGGAAGACGGTTCTGGTGTCGAGAACGCCGCCGAGGTCGCCGTGCTCGGGCCGGATGAGCGGTGTCTCACCTTGAACGGCCGAAAACACCACGTGCGCTTCTCTGAACAGGGCACCACGATCGACCTCGAGATTAACGGAGTGGCGCACACCGTCCTCCGCGGAGGCTGCACGCCCACTCTGGAGTGCTATGGGTTTTGTGGACACTTGTGAAAAATGGGTTTTCAGGCTGGAATCTGGGTTTCAGTCCACTCTTGGTGGACGTGGTTGGGGGTTTTGTACCCGAGTGTGACAGTGACGTCTTTTCTGATTGCAGCAGCTACTCGATCCAGGATGTCACATCCTCGACTGGCATGTTTCCTTGTCGGATATATTTTCCGGTTCACCACCTCCTTTTTACATGTCGCGTTGAAAGACTCTGCAGCAGCGTTGTCGTAACACGATCCAGTTCTGCCCACCGAGGGACGGATGCCATACTGGCTCATTGTGGCGGCTGCATAGTCGGCTGACGTATACTGGGTTCCACGATCTGAGTGAAACACCGTCTCCCCTGCCGCCGGTGGGCAATTCCTGACTGCCATCCTCTACAGCATCAGTAACAAGTTCAGTGCGCATATGCTCAGCAATCGCGTACCCGATGACTTTCTTCGAGTAGCAGCCCCGTCACGGCCACTCAGGTATGCGAAACCCTCCCATGTGGAAATATAGGTGATATCGCCCACCCATTTCTGTGCTGGTTTGTTGGCGGTGAAATCACGTTTCACTAGATCTGGGCGCTGGACAAGATCCTTGGCTCGGGGTGGTGGAACCGAACCCGCTTCCGAGGCTGGCAGACTACCAGGCCGGCCTGCTGCATGGAGTCTGCTGCGCCAGGTCTGGGCTGACGCAGGACGCCCCTGGTCAACCAAATCAGCATGGATACGCCGGTAACCGTAGGTTTGCTCAGACTCATGGAAGAAGAATCGTGACTCCACACCTACAAGCCCCCTCTTCGTGGTGTTTCTCTGCCGCCGATAAGCCTCGATTCCGCCAGCTATAATAGCCGGAGCGGGACACGTGCGCCCAACGGCACATGCAACCAATAGGATAGTTGCCTTCCCCGCAGGGATGGATGTAGACATATTTTGCTGCTACCCGGAGTTTCCTGCGCGAAGTCGGGTGGCCCGGGAACCGTGGTTCCAGGGCTCCCACAGAACCGTACGTGACGGTCTCCCGTCATACGGCTCTTGTCGTTCTGGTGTCACCACACGGGACCCGGTTCAGTGACCCATGCCCAGTGCACGAAATAATTCGGCGCTTTCTTGACGCCTGTGTACCATTTGCGCATGGTTTTGGACCAGCTGACCCGTAGCTTACGGTACTTTCCCCTGAGCCATCGGATCAGGTAGGAATTGACCCGTTTCAGCAGGGGGTAGAGAGCCGAGGGATGGAAGACCCCGTAGTAGCTCATCCATCCTCGCAGCACCGGATTGATTTGTGCTGCCAGGTCACCAGCCGTCGCCGTCACCCACCGGTGTAGGCGCCAGGAACGAACTTGCGTGCTCATCCGTTTCAGGGCCGTCCTTGAGACTGCCGGGGAGAAACTCCGGAACAGTCCGTGACGTCCCTTGACGGTACGCTCCCGGAACTCGTACCCGAGGAACGTGAACCCGGTGTGCTCCCACGAACCGGGCCGGTTCGCGTCCTTGCAGTACACGATCCGAGTTTTGCAGGGGTGCAACCCCAACCCAACCTGTCCCATACGCTCCTCGACCGCGGTGAGCACCACCCGGGCCTGGTTGAGGCTTTCACAGTGGATCACCACATCATCGGCATAGCGTTCGAAAACGATCCCCGGGTAGCTTCGCGCCATCCAAGTATCAAACGCGTAGTGCATGAACAGATTGGCCAGTACCGGCGAAACCGCCGACCCCTGCGGGGTACCCCGCTCACGCTCGGTGAGCGTCCCATCACTGTGTTGCAGAGGCGCCTTGAGCCAGCGCCGCACGTAGAGCATCACCCAGGGCAGGTCACACACCGCCCCCACCGCACGACACACCAGATCCCACGGCACGGTGTCGAAGAACGCCTGGATGTCCACATCGATCACCCAATCGTTCTCCCAGCACCGCCTCCGACATGATCTGACCGCATCGATCGCACCACACCCGGGACGATACCCATAGGAACCCGGATGAAACACCCGCTCGGCTCTGTGCTCCAGCACCATAGCCACCACCGTCTGCGCCAGACGGTCAGCGACCGTCGGTACCCCCAACACCCTGATGCCACCATCAGGTTTGGGAATCCGCACCTCCCGCACCGGAGACGGAAAGTAGCTGCCCGAGGACATCCGATTCCAAATCTTGTACAGGTTTGCCCTCAGATCCTTCTCGAAGTCCTCAACCGCCGCCCCATCCACCCCCGGCGCACCCTTGTTGCTCCTGACCTTCTCCCAAGCCGCCATCACCAACCACTTGGGAACATCGAACGGTTTGACCGCCGAACCCGACGACCTCACCGACGACCCCGCCAGTTTCACTGATCCGCTCATCCCAATTCCTCCCAGTCCTCCTGGTTGACCAGCACGAACACATCACGAACGACCCGACCCCTTCGCTCCACACCCATTACAAGCGCTTCATCACTACTACGAATCGGTCCGCCAGCACCCCTACCCGCACCACCAGCACGGGAACAAGGCACCTTCTCCTGTTTCACGCAGACGCAGCAGACCGGACTCACGCCGCCTTCACGCCGGGCACCGACTGGCCAGCAACACGGACCACCGCCAGACTCATCCCGGGGAGCCTTCAAACCCCGGTTCTGATGCCATCCAAGCATTTCGACGCTTCCACAGCGGTTCACTCTCATTCGTCTTCCCGATCCCCACCTGACACCCGCCCACGGGCGCCTTTTCCTTGAACGCTCACCACGACGGTCTTCAGCCAACGCAGCACAAGGCGGTTTGAAGCCACCGTCCGCACAGCGACTCCGAGGGGCCACACCCTCATCATCCACGCAACACCATCCAGAAACTACCGGCCTACACCAGCAGCCCCCTTCCGCTCAGGACACACGAAGGCCGCCGCTTTTTTCAAGAAATCAATCCCCCGTTCTCGCTTCACGAAGCTCTGCTTTCAAGCGCTTAATCTCTGCTATCCGATCCGATGACGCCCCTTCCATATCCGGATCGGGATGCTTCTTTCTGTGCTTGTTCACCCAATTGTTCAAGGTTTGTGGAACTACACCGTAGGACTTCGCTACTATCTGCGATCGGACGGGAGGTCTCAAGGACTTCCGCGACGACATGTTCCTTGAATTCAGGACTATATTTCGATGCTGGCATGACACAGACTTCTTCCTCACATGTTCGAATAAACTCGGGTTTTTCACCACTGTCCACGAAACACCGGGCACTCCAGTTGGCATCACAGGGCCTCCTCGGGCATTTCGGACACGACAAAGCGTCCCTGGCCTCAGCCTTGCCTGCTTCCTTGAAAGCCGAATGAACGGCACAAACCAGCAGGTCGGGCAGGTGTTCATGAGCGACTTCTCAGTGAAGGTCCACGAGTGCTCGTGCGTCGAAGTCATGGATCTCATGGGATCGATTGGCGATGGTCTTGGCCGCCCACTCCGGGTCTCCCAGAAGCGGGCGTCCAACGGCGACCAGATCGAACTCTCCTTGCGCGATTTTGGCAGCGGCGATCTCAGGCGATGCCGCCCTTGCGCCTTCGCCGTCGAAGATGGAATGGAACCAGGCGCCTGTGGTACCCACTGACCCCACGGCGATCGTCGGTTTCCTGGTGACTTCCCGTGTCCAGCCCGCTGCGGTGAGGGGCGAGTCCTTGAAGAGCGGTTTCCACCAGCGGCGAGTTGATGCATGGAACAGGTCGACGCCTGCGTTGGAGATTGGGCCCAGGAGGCTCATGAGGTCTGCGGGATTCTCAGCGATACGGGCTGCGTAGTCATGCATCTTCCATTGAGACCAACGGAAGCCGATGATGAAGTCGGGTCCGGTTGACGCGCGGATGGCGCTCACGACGTCCGCGGCGAACTTACTTGGGTTGCCGTATTCATCGTTGCGGGCGTTGGTTCTGTTCCAAAGAAACTGGTCGATAAGGAAACCGTGCGCCCCATGTACTTCAACACCGTCGAAGCCCAGCTGCTCGGAAATCCGGGCGGACTCAGCAAAGGCGCTGATGATTTCTCTAATGTCGTCTGCACTCATCGTTTCCCCGTAGGGCCGTCCATGATGGTCTAGGCCGCTTGGTCCGAGTATCCGTGCTGTCGGTTCAAGAGACATATCGGGGTTGCGGTCGGTTCCGGCGTGCTCGATCTGGAGAAGGATCGGGGCACCGGCTGCATGCACATCGTCTACGATACGCCTCCAGGAGGCCTGTGTCTCGGCACCGGAAACGCTGGGAAGTAGAACGTGGTTCGACGCAGTCGGGTGATCGATGAAGGTGGCGCTCGTGATTATGAGGCCTACGCCGTTTTCCGCGCGTCTGCGATAGAAGGCTCGAAGGTCATCGTCGGGCACGCCGTTGTGGCAGTGACCGACACCCATTGGGGCCATGACCACTCGGTTTGCGAGGTCTGTGTTCCGGATCCTGAGGGGAGTGCTGAGGCTGTCGCTCATGGTTTGGGGCTCCTGTCAGTCGGGTGAAGAAAGAGACCTGCGATGGCCGCGATCGCGTATCCAACGACGGTGAGGCCGAACATGAACGGTGCGACGGCCTCCGGGGTTGCCATCGTGGTGAGCAAACCAGCTGCAATGGCGACGCCGATCAGCGAGCCGAGTTGGCGGTTGACGTTCATTACGGCGCCGGCGAGGCCGGTGTCTCTCGGCTCAATGCTGTTCATCATCGCCGCGGTCATCGCTGGCGAGGCGATGCCCAGGCCGAGGTGCGCAACGGCGAGGCAGGTCGCCAGCCAGGGGTAGGTAACGTTGCTTGTGGAGGCGATAGTGAGAATGGCGACGGTGATCGTCGCGGCGGTCATGCCGAGGATGATTGCCCGTTTTGGGCCGAGACGCTCGCTGAACCGCGAGAAGGCGAGGTTTCCGATGACGAAGACGACCATCATCGGAAGGAGTTGGAGGCCAGCTGTGAGCGGGTCCGATCCCATACCCCGTTGGAGGAGGATGGAGACGAGGAACACTCCTCCGAACAGGCCGACGTTCATGAATACGCCGACGACGTTGCTCAGGGAGAAATCACGGTTCCTCATTACTCGGCCGGGGTAGACCTCTCCCGTGCTGCGGCTCTGCCACCAGATGAAGCACATGAGTCCGAGCGCTGCTGCGGCAAGACCCGCGATGGCCACCGGGGCGCCCCATCCAGCCTCTGGGCCCTGCATGAGTGCCACTACGAAGCCAGTGACCGCAACGGCGAACAGCAGGTGGCCGAGCACCGGAACCCGACGGCCTTGGGCGGGAATGTTGGGCAGGATCGACAGGGACATCCAAATTGCGATGATCCCGATTGGCAGGTTGACCCAGAAGATCCATCGCCACCTGAGCCCGGCGACGATGAAGCCGCCGATCATTGGCCCAAGCGCCGCGGCCGCAGCGCCCATCGCTGCCCAGAGCCCGATCATGCGCTGGCGCACTGCCGTATCTGGATAGGCGGCCCCTAGGAGCACGAGTCCAGCGGGCTGGAATAGCGCCGCCCCAATGCCTTGGAGCACGCGAGCAGCGATGAGCACGGGTGCTGCTGGAGCTGCACCTGCAATGATGCTCGCCACGGTAAAGAGCGCGAGACCCCACACATAGAGACGGCGGGCCCCGAAGCGACCGGCGAGGTCACCAGCGAACAGCAGAAGCCCTGCCACTGCGAGGACGAAGCCGTTGACGGTCCATGCTAACTCGGTTGTTGAGGCGTTGAGATCCGAGCCGATCTGTGTTGTGGCGACGTTCACGACGGTCGCATCAAGGTTCCCGACGAAGAAACTCAGACCGATCGCGACGACCGGCGCGAGACGGATAGCTGTCTGTGTTGAGGTCTGGGTGTCACTCACTGGGGATTCCTGCTTCCGCGAGCCAACTCGCCGTTTGTGTCTAGCGTCGAGAGATCAGCCTTGGTCTGTTCGAGGACCTCATCTACGCCCGTGACTTGCGGGAACTCAAACTGCTCACACGGTGCGACATCCGGCAGGAGTCCTCGCATTGTCTTTGCGTGTGTTCTCGAAATGTACGTGAGGGGCGCCGAACCGTAAGGCGTAGTGGCCTTGTCGGTGGAATAGGTGCCGGTTGTTGCGATCTTCATTCGTCTTGAGAACCTTTCGGTGTGGGAAGGGCGTGGGCAAGGTTGTGGCGGGCTGCGATGTGCGCGAAGCGCCCAACGAAGTCGGTCACTCGCCATGTGTGGCCGTTCATGGGCAGTAGCTGCGTGCGGGAGGTTCGCGCCTCGGCATCGAAGTCGGTCTCGTGGTGGAGTTGGGGGCCGTGGGTAATCAACTCGACATGGCGCATCCAAAGGTTGCTTGAGAACGACCGATCTATATGGTCGAGGGAGTGCAGCATCAGCTGGCTAACCTGCGTCTGGCCAAGGATGCAGTTCACGAAGGTCGGGCTCAGTGCGTACGAGGCGCCGATGTCTCGGTAGCCATCGTCAGAGCCACGCTCAAGCTTGACCTGAGTCAAGCTCTGCTGCGCCGCCCTGAACCCCTCACCGAAGTACCTCTGCTCAGCGTCGCCCAGAAGCTCCGACACTGACACTCGTCGCGCACAGGCCACGGTCTCAACCTCCTTGGTTTTGCAAGCTATTCCAATAGTTGGAAGATAGCACACATCCCAATCATGCGAACAGGGTGAGCGTTGGAATGATCAGAACCTCACGACACCACCGCTGTGCTTCAGGGACGGCTCTTCGCCGTCAGCGCCTGAGGTCGGTGTCGAAGTCACGACTGTCCGTCCAGCAGCCGTCGCTCGCGGCACCGCATGCCAGCGCTCTGGTTACTCCGGGCGAGCTGATGTCAATGCGGACTCTCTCCGTATGAGCCTGCTGCGACCCAAGGCAGCACCGCCTCGTGCTGCTCGTATACGGATTCGAGCTGTAGTGCGGCCGATGTTCTGCGGGAGAAGTGAACCCCGCGATGCCGATGGTGCACGCTAGCCACGCCTCATGGCGGCGATCACCGCGAGCGACGATCAGTGATCTGGATCGTCGGGATGGTGCTCGTCGTATTCTTTGCGGGCCTGGGCAATGTCCTCACGATGCGCGAGGGACCAGTTGGCGAGGTCCCGAACAAGATGAGTCAGGCTCGCTCCGACCGCTGTGAGCCGGTAGTCGACATGCGCGGGCACTGTGGGATAGACGGTTCGGGTCACGAGGCCGTCACGCTCCAACCGCCGCACCGTGACAGTCAGCATGCGTTGGGAGATGCCCTCAATGGCTCGTTGCAGTTCCCGGAACCGACACGGACCGTTGGACAGTTCGACGATGACGAGCACGGACCACTTGTCACCGAGCCGGTCAAGAATGTCGCGGATGCCGCAGTCCTGGTGATCAGATCGCCCGCATGGCTCCAGCTTCTCGGGCTGCGCGGTTACCGTAGTGTGCGTGGCTGACACGAGAGTGCCTCCTTGTCAGGCGTTTCGTCCTGGTGTGACGATTGAATCGTAGTTCCTAAAGATAACCACCCAGGAGGATGAATCAGATGATCATGGTGACAGGCGCACGGGGACAGCTTGCCTCGTTGACCCTTGACGAGTTGGCGCGATCCGGGGTGGAGACGGTTGCCGGTACTCGTCATCCGTCCAAGGGGGAACGCCTAGTCGACTTCGATGATCCTGCCACTCTCGACTTCTCCGGTATCTCGACCTTGGTTCTGGTTTCAGCGGGATATGCCGAGGATGACATCGTCGTGGCGCGGCACCGTGCCGCGATTGAGGCCGCAGAACGAGACGGCGTGAAGCACGTCATCTACACGAGCCTCACGGGGGCTGGTGATCACCTGGCCTTCGCGTTGGCCCATCGGGCAACGGAGAAGATCTTGCAGGCCAGCGCGCTGGAGTGGACCATCCTGCGCAACGGACTGTACGCGGAGCTCTTCGGCAGTCTGCTCACCTGGACACCGGCGGGACTGGTGTCTCCCTTCGCGAACGGGGCCATCGCCGTCGCCGCCAGGCCCGACCTCGCGATCGCGGCGGCCCGTGTTGCAGCCAGCCCGAAGAGCCATGTCGGCCGGGTCTATGAGCTCGTGGCCGAGCCCATCACAGCGGCCGATGTCGCAGAGAAGCTCGGCGTTGAAATCCTCGACATCAGCTTGAGCGAGCTGAGGGCGGGAATCGAGACGATGGAAGAGCTGTTGCCGTTCCAGCCCGCCATGCTGTTCTCGATCGCGTCGACGATACGGCACGGGTTCATGAGCGGCACGAGCGATGATCTGGCCTCCCTTGTGGGACGGCCGGCCACCGACGTGCTGACAGTCGCCGCAGCCGCCGCAGCCGCGGCTAAGCCTTCGGCGTAGGGCTGTCGTGCGGCTCCGATGAACAGGGCTGGGCCCTTTCTGCGCATGCGGGTTCCGGAAGCCCGGCGATCTCCGAAAGGTGCTCTACTCTGCCGTCGGCACTTCTGGCGCAGGCTGGCGGCTCGGACTGCTTGAGACCTTCACAGATGCCAGGAGTGCGATGGCGCGATCAGGCCACCGGCGAGTACGCTGCCGGTGGCCTGCCGGTGGCAGGCGATACTGTTGCCGGCCATCCCGACCACGGCGACACCGAAGAGATACGCAGCCTGGTGCCCGGCGTTGGCCAAGGCACCGATGACACCGGCCGTGCAGGGCACCACGGCTGTTACGAGATTTAGGTGAAGCGGCAAAGCTATGCCCGAATCCGACGCCCGCGGTGAGGGGCTATCTTCCCAGTCAGGCCCGGGGCGAGTCTGTCCCGGTACGAGAGACTTCGTCGGCCGTGTCGAGCGCGGCAAGGTCCGCCTGAGCCAGATCGACAGCCTGCTCAACAGACATGATAGTCGGCAGTTCAAGGGTACTGACGATCGTGTTCAGACGGGTCGGGATGTCACCGCCGATGACATGGACCGGGATATCGAGTTCCCGCAGGGTCGCGAGAAGGAGGTCACTGGAGCCGTGTCGGAACTCCTCGGAGACGGGCCGGTGCCCGTCGGCGACGAGCGGGAACTCAATGGGCAAGTGGATGAAGACGTCATAGCTGCGTCGGGCATGTCGCTTGGCGATAGCCCCGATGGCATCCATCGCGACATTCAGCGCATGCGCATCGCGTCCGGAGGGGATTGTCGTCGGATCGTCAGGGCTGATCCCGATCTTCGCCCGCAGCTTCCCGTAGGACCATTCGTGCAGTGTTGATCCGTCAGAGATGAAGGACCCTGACAACGTCGATTCATGCCGATAGCGCTCGGCATAGCGCAGGATCCCAAGCTGGATGAGCTCGGTGATGCCTGTCTGCTCGAGCAGGCTTCCCGGGGCGACGTCCGGAAGAAGCTCTCGCATGGTCTTAGCATGAGTCCGGGGAATCCCGGTGAGATGGGCGAGGGCGTACGATGTAGTCGTCTTGCCCGTCGAATAGGTACCGGAAATTGCAATCCTCATCGGGTGGCCTGTGCTTTCTCTTCGGGGAGTGCGTGTGCGAGGTTGTATCGGGCGGTGATCGGTCCGAACTTCCCGAGGAAATCGGTGATCCGCCAGGTCCTGCCAGCCATCGGGAGCAGCCGAGTCTTGTCGATGTGGGCCGACGCATGGAAGCCATCCTGCGTGCCTCCATGAGGGACACTCGAGATCATCTCGACATGCCGCATCCAGAGGTTGTCCGAGATGGAACGGTCCATGTGGTCCAGCGAGTAGAGCATGAGCTGGCTGATCTGCGCCTGACCGAGGATGCAGTTCACGAACGTCGGTGCGCCAACGTAGGACGAGCCCAGGTCGATGTACTTGCTCTCGTTCCTGCGCTCGATCGGGACGTGGATCGCCTTCTCGTCCAGCAGCCATCCATCTCCGATGCTGATGTCATCGGCCTTGAAGCCGTCGCCGTAGTAGCGCTGGGCTCGCTGGCCGAGCGCATCGTCGATGGAGCTGTAGGCGCGGGCGGTATCGCAGGGCCGGGCCTCCGGGACGATCAGATCAAGCTCGACCCGCAGAGCCCCGATCGAGAACCTGGTCTTCACCAGCCGGGTGTGCCTGAACAGCGGACTGAGCTCAGCGTCTCCCGAGATCAGCTGACCCCGGACCTCCACGTCGTCAAGTTCTTCGACTGCCTTGGCTCCGGCCCTGATGACCGCTCGCCTGATCCACACCCACTGCCTCAGTTCGCGGGGAAGGCTGAGGGCCTCGAGCAGGATGACTTCGGTGAGCTGGGATGCCACAAGTAGAGCATCAAGGGTGGACAGATGCGGCCGACGGTCCTCCTGGCCTGCCTTCTGCGACCAGGACTGCGGGTAACTCAGGGCAAGCGATGCCCCGACTCTGATCGCTCCGTGGTCATCGGTGTACAGCCGGATGCCACGCAGATCCTGACGGACTGCCCGGTATCCGGCCGAGAAGTACCGCTGATCTGCGTCGCCAAGCAGTTCGGATACGGATACGAATCGTGCGCACGGCATGGTGAGCCACCTCCTGGGGCCGGGGTTGGGGCCAACACTTATGCATGAAGAGTAGCACTTATTCCAATGGTCGAAACAAGTGCCTTGCTCCAACCATTGGAGTCGTGGCGATCCTGCTAGAATTGGGATATGTTGTCCCTCCGTGACACCACTGCCGCTGTCCGCCACCTGCTTTCGGTGACGGCTGATCGGGTGCGGGATGAGGCCAAGGGTGTGGTGCAGCGGCAGAATCTGACGATCTCCCAAGCCTTGGCGCTTGCTGCACTGGATGAGCCGATCACGATGCGTGCCTTAGCCGACCGGATGAAGTGCGACCCGAGCAGTGCGACCTATGTTGTCGATCGCCTAGAGGAAGCCGACCTGGTGACGCGCACACCACACCCGACGGATCGGCGAGCCAAGGTGCTCGTGCTGACCGACGCAGGTGAGCAGGCCAGGACCGCACTGCTCACTGACTTCCGGGAATCCTCGGTGCTCAGCCGACTGGATGAGACCGAGCTTGCTCAACTCGAAGCGCTCCTGGGCAAGCTCCTGCCCTGAGCTTACCGGGCCGACGATCAAGATAAGTGACTGACCAACCAAGTGCTCCCCTAGGCTCGCGTCGTGAGCTCATTCTTTGACGTAGCGGAAGAGTGAGGGTTCGCGGATGGTGGCCAGTCCGGTGAGCGCGCCGAGGCAGATGACTCTGTGGAGTGCCCGGTGTTTCGTGGACAGTGGAGAAAAACCCGAGTTTATTCGAACATGTGAGGAAGAAGTCTGTGTCATGCCGGCTTCGAAATTCAGTAAAGAGTTTAAAGAGCAAATCATCGCGGAGGTTCTTGAGGGGTCTCGGCCGATAGCGGAAGTTGCGAAGTCCTATAATCTGGTTCCGCAAACTGTGGGTAACTGGGTGAGGATATGGCGGAAACAGCATCCTGACCCAGGTATGGTAGAAGCATCCTCGGATCAGGTGGCGGAAAACAAACGCTTGCAGGCTGA
>ERZ773077.1469-NODE-1469-length-16088-cov-39.889416_pt1 | contig 16088 bp, 13 predicted proteins | sample MGYA00580612_ERZ773077 | MGnify/ENA primary metagenome ERZ773077 (study PRJEB29015, sample SAMEA2737971) | human oral metagenome | biome: human oral; feature: human-associated habitat; material: dental | place: China | collected 2021 ...
CATGATTCGTTTCCTATCCGTTTACTCTACCAAAGTTAAGCCTTTTATCCCGAACAAGGAGCATGTCATGGAAAGAATTCCGTAATTGCACCACCCTCCCCTCCAGCAGCACAGAAATCTGCTCACATCGGGCAAAAGTGCGCAAGAGAAGAGTGCTCACAGTCAAGTCAAAAACTACCCCTTCCACAGCCCACAAGAGCCATAAGAGCTAAGAACAAGACGCGCCCATCCTCTACCCTCAATATACCACCACACAGGCCAGCAAATACCCACAGCCTAAGTGGAGCAAGACCGCCCAAAGGCTAGAGCATAAGCGGAGCAAGACCCAAGCACCGCCACCCCAATCACCGCAGCAAGGAAGATAAGCCTCCTCCACGAGCCCCGCGAAGAGGAAGGAGCGCGACGCCCAAGCCAGCCCTGCCGCAAGCCGAGGGAGCAGCTCTGCGAAGGATATCCGTCAGCACGCTGAGTGACGTCCGTCAGCAGGCTGAGGGATATCAGTCAGACCTCCGAGGGATAGCCATCAGCGAGCTTATCCTAGGACATCAGCTCACGGCATCTTCGCACGCGCATTAGCAAAGCGGTTGCCCCGCCGAAGGCAAGGACACTCACAGCTCCTCGGGAAGCTGAGGGGCAGACACTAAAGACAAGGCGAAGAGAGCAGCGCAAGCAGGGCGAAGATACGCCCGAGGCATGATGTTCCACGTGGAACATCATGCCTCGGGCGGGATCAAACATAAAGCGAGGCGGGCGGACGTTCCACGTGGAACGTCCGCCCGCCTTGTTCAAGGGACTCAGAAAAGGAGCTAAGGATGCGCTGCAAGGTAGGCGCGCGTCTCCTCGGCATAGACCGAGAGCGCCGCCTTGAGTTCGTCCAGCGAAGCGAAGCGCCGCTCGGGAGCCAAACGACTCAGCAGCTCGACACGCAGCTCCGCACCGTAGATGTCAGCGTCGAAGTCGAAGAGGTGTACCTCGATGGAGGGCTCCAGATTGCCGCCCAGCGTGGGGCGCGAACCGAGATAGAGCATTCCGCCCCGCTCGGGTACGAAGTGCGACGAGCCCGGGAGGCTATACACGCGGCAGGCATAGACGCCTGCGGGAGGCAGCAGCTGCAGGGGGTCAAGACGCCGAAGGTTCGCCGTGGGGAAGCCGAGGCGTCGTCCCAAGCGCTGTCCCGAGACCACCACCCCACTGCAGGAGTGCGGGCGACCCAGGAGCTCTCTAGCCTCCTCCATCGCACCCTCGGTGATAGCGCGACGGATGGCGGACGAACTGATCGGGCGCTCATCACCATAGAGCAGCGCCACGTCACGCAGCAGCATGATACCGCAGTCCGCCGCCAGCACCTCATACTCCTCGGGGCTCAGCTGACGCCCGTCCGACCCGAAGCGATGGTCATAGCCGAGGAAGAGGTGCGTCACCCCGTAGTCCGTCGCTAGGTGGCGCAGGTACTCCCCCGCCGTGCGTGCGGCGAGCTCCCGCGTGAAGAACTCCACCTCCACGGCGTCGATGCCCGCAGCATAGATATAGGCCACATTCTCCGCCAGCGGGAGGAGATGCGGCGGGGCAGCCTCGGGGCGTAGGAGCTCGGCAGGATGCGGGTCAAAGGTCAGGACAAGCGTACGCCCTCCGAGCTGGCGGGCAAAGGCCTGCATGCGTGCGAAGAGCTGCTGGTGCCCGCGATGTATCCCGTCGAAGCTGCCGAGGGTAGCGACTAGCGCCTGATCCATGAGAGCGGGTTGAGCTTGGTGCGTTCGTGCCACAGCTGGAAGTGCAGCAGCCTGTCGGCAGAGCCGTCGGGTGCGGCCCCTATCGAGCCCAGCGCTTGCCCCGTAGCTACGCGCGCCCCCTGCGAGACAGAGATGCTGCTGAGGTTGGCATAGACGGTCAGATAGTTCCCGTGACGCAGGATGATGGAGGTGCCGTAGCCGGGGATGACGAAGATGCGGCTCACCACGCCCGAGAAGACGGCGTAGGCTTGGCCCGCTGAGCGGAGGCCGAAGTCCACCCCACTGCTCGAGACCTGCACGCGGCTATGCTGGCTATGCTGGTGCACGCCGAAGGTGCGGAGCAGCGAATAAGCGCCGCGGATAGGCGCTGGGAGGCGGCCCTTGTTCTGCTCGAAGGAAGAGGCCAGCGCACGCTCATTGGCATCCATAGCATAGCCTCCTGGGGTTGCAGCGCGGCGTGGTTCATCGCCCAGATCCTCCTGCGGACGGGGGCGCTCTACGGGCTGCTCGGCGGGCTGTGGCTGCCCGGGCTTATCGCGGGGGATCGTGGGTCGTGCGGCGCGCTGGGCCGCCTCACGACGGCGACGGGCCTCCTCCTGACGGCGGCGCTGAGCCTCGGCGCGCTGCTGGGCAGCACGTATCTCAGCCTCGACCTGCTGCTGGATGCGGCGGTCGAGCTCCTCGGCACGCTGGCGCTGCTTGGAGAGGTCCTGCGCTAGCTGCTGTTGCTGCCCCTTGAGCTCCTTGACGGAGGCCTGCTGCTGCTGCTCCTGGCTCTCGAGCTTCTTCTGCTCCTGGACGCGCAGGCTCAGGAGCTGCTCCTTGGCGGCATGCGTGCGCCCTACTTCCTGCTTGGTATGCTCGATGCGGCTACGCGTATCTCTCAGCCCCTCTGAGGCTCGACGCACAGCCGAGACATAGCGGCTGAGGAAGCGCTGACGCTCACGCGCCTGACTGGGCGAAGAAGAGGAGAGGACGAAGATCATCGGGTCGATATGCGCGTCGATACGCTGCAGCTGCCTCAGCGCCTCGCTATAGCGCTGTAGGAAGCCCGACTCCTCGCGGTGCAGCTCGGAGATACGTCCCGTGAGGGAGCCGATCTGCTGCTCGAGGCCCGAGATCTCACTGCCGAGGACGCTGACCACCTGCTTGCGCTGGGCGACCTGCTCCTGCACGATCTTGAGCGAGCGCTCCTGCTGCTTGGTGCTCTTGCGGAGCTCCTGCAGTTTACGGTCCGAGGCGGCGATGTTCTTCAGGAGCTGCTTACGCTCCTGCTCCAGGCGCCGTAGCGTGCGCGACTGCTGCGCTTGAGCGAGGCTCGGCACAGCCATCAGCAGCGTGAGACCTAGGACAAGGCTGGATATAGGGCGGTGCATCATAGCTTGGAAAGGAGCTTAACCAGCTCGGAGAGGTCTATGCGCTCGTAGCTGGGCTTTATCTTTATGGTGAGGTCAGGCAGGGCGCCCTCGTGGTGCTTCAGGCGTGACCAGTCGAGGCTGAGCTCGCTCTTACCCTTGCCTGCGCCACGCTGCAGCGCGATGGTCGTCGCCTCAGGCAGCCCGCGCTGCATGCTCTCCGCGCTGTAGCTGTAGCGTGCCGTGAGGAGCGGAGCGGCGTGCATGGTGCTCTGATAGTAGCGTGCCTCGGTAAGGCGGGAGGCGCCGTTGAGCTCCAGGTGGACCATGCGCTTCTCCCGATCAAGGAAGGTAGCCGTCGCTCCCGCCTGTGTGGGGCGGAAGCTCTCGAGGCGCATGCTCCCCTTGCCTAGGTTGGGCTTAGCCAGCAGTAGATACTCTACATCCGCGTAGCTCAGGGGGAAGCCCAGCAGGCGCGAGAGCTCTGCGAAGCTCGCCTCAGCATAGCGCCCGTGCATGCGGTCGATGACCGTGACCCCCTCGGGGGTGAACCATACACGCGCGGCCTCCACCAGCGGGAAGGGGACGACCGACCAGTAGATGGTCTGCCCCTTGACGATCGTAGCGTTGATGCGCGTCGTCAGCGATTGTGATCCGAGCTGCAGCTCGGCATCGAGTGCGCCGCGTAGGACCGAGGCGTAGGGCGCCTCTCCCGCGATCTGCGCCTCTAGCGAGCGCTGCGTGGGACCCGAATAGTCGACGCTCACGGCCGGGTAGTCCTCTTCGCTGGAGCTCGTAGTACGGATGATGCCGCAGCTGGAGAGGGTGAGGAGCCCGAGGGCTAGGGCAAGGGGCTTAGCGCTAGGGGCGCTGGATCTTCTTCTTTGCATCGTTGATCTTCTTCTTGAGTGTGGGGAGGGTGGCACGTAGCTCCTCGGCCTGCGAGGGCTCTAGATCGGGCTCGGCGAGCTTCTTCTGATAGGCGGCCTCAGCGAGCGTCCAGTAGCGCTCCGCCTCGAGCCAATCGGCCTCGGCAGCGAGGATGTCACCCATATGCTCATACATGTCGGCCGAAGCGCTCTCCCCTGCCTCATCGAGGGCCTTACGCTGGTAGAGCTTCGCGAGCGTATAGTTCTTGCGCAGGAGATAGATGTAGGCGTAGGTATCTAGGATATGGGCTGCCTTGGGGCTGAGCTTGACGGCTTGGCCTGCTAGACGCTCGGCCTTGTCGAGCTCCTGCCCTGCCTTCGCCAGACGATAGGCATAGTTATTGAGCACCTCGGGATCGGAGTCGTAGGCGGCGAGCGCTGCCTCATAGTATTCATTGGCCTTGGCACGCTCCTCCTTCGTTCCCGAGGCGTAGAGATCGGCCAGCAGCCCGAGGATGCGCCCTGGGCCTATGCCCGTCTTAGGCTCGACCTCCTCACAGGCACGCTCCAAGGCTATGCGCGCCTCCTCGCGCTTGCCTGCGGTATAGAGGTCAGAGGCTGCTGTGATATGGTAGCGCCAGTCGGTGGGGACATATCGGAGGGCTTCGCGCGCCACACGGCCGATCATAGCCTCATCCTCTAGCCCTACGGCGTCTTGGAAGTATTCGTCCCACACCCAGGGTTCGTCAGCTCGCTGCTTGGACGCGGGCTCCAGAAGAGCTATAGCCTCCCGGTAGCGCTCCTTATAGCGTAGCAGCTGGACGTAGTACTGCAGTGCCGCCTTGGAGTCGAGCTTCACGAGCTGCTCTATATAGGGCAGGTACTTGTCCTGCAGCAGGGCGTTCTGCGCCTCCTGCTGGCTAGAGGAGATGAGTGCCCAGAGTTGGAGCTTCTCCTCTGTGGGGAGCGTCGTATCCTGATTGACGCTCGCCAAGAGCCGCTCGGCATCGGCGTACTTCTTACGGTCGACCGCCTGGTGCACGCGTAGGACGACGTCATCGCTAGGCTTGAGGTAGCCCTGGCGTTGCTTGTCCTTAAGGAACTTATCAAGGAGGTCATCTAGCCTGCGATCTATGAGGTAGAGGGCGTAGTCGTAGTTCGCAGCACGGTCATCAGGGAAGAGCTCGAGGCGTCGGTAGTGCTCGTCGAAGATGCGGCTGCCCTCCCCCGCCATCCTGAGCAGCTGGATCTTCATCTGCGTGACCTGTGCGTAGGCGTCGACGTTGCGCCTGAAGTGCTCCTGCAGCTCCCCGCAGAGCTCGATGGCCTTCTTTAGGTCGCCCGAGCGGGCGTAGAGCTGCACGAGGCGGTAGCGCATATCATCGTTGTCGGGATCAGCCTTAGCTAGCTGCTCCGTGATACGCAGCGCATCCTGCATCCGCTCCCTGCTGAAGTAGGCCGAGACCAGTGCCTGCGCGTAGTCGCGACGACTGCTATCGGCACGATAGGCCAGCTCGAGCAGCGGCAGACTCTCCGCCTCACGGCCGAGGTCAGCAGCCACACGCCCCAGCAGATAGGCGATGTCGCCATCCTCAGGGGCCAGTGCATGGGCATGGCGCAGCAGCTGATAGGCTGATCGTGGCTGCTCAGTACGGTAGGCGAGTACCGCCTGATAGTAGTATTCGGTGGCCTTGGTGAGGCTGTCCTCACGCGCTGCCGACTGGGGTTGCTGGGCACGAGCCTGGAGCCCCTGCCCTAGCAGGAGCCCTAGCCCCAGCACGCAGAGGAGGCATGATTTCTTAGCATCCGTCCTTGACTTCATATTATCCTTAACGTCTTAGATCTCTAGACTTGTACCTCTGGTTCGCCTGCTTTGGGAAAGGCCCTGTGACCTATCCTAGCCAGCCCCCTACCAGTGTATGCGATCAAAAAAGTAATAGCGCCAACCCCGTATGGAGCTGGCGCTACGTGTGGTAGTCCATAGGAGAATCGAACTCCTCTTTCAAGGATGAAAACCTTGCGTCCTAACCGATAGACGAATGGGCCGACCTAGTAGCAAGCGCACCCCTAAGGGCTCACTTGCGAGTGCAAAGTTAAGACAAATAATTGAATCTACAAATTGCCTGCAGAAATTCCCCGCACAGGGCAGCCCCCTTCCGAAAGCCAGCGGAGACTGCAGGGTGGAGCGGGGGGAAAGCGGCGTCAGAGCGGAAGGAGGGCTAGAAGCCGAACTTGCCGTTCTGATTCTGATGCTGGTCTGCGGGCAGCACGGGCTCTACGACATCCCAGTGCTCGGCGATCTTGCCGCCCTCCACGCGGAAGAGGTCATAGAAGGTCACGGCCTTGCCGGCGAAGCTCCCTTCGCTGATGGCGAGGACGAAGTTACCCTCACCGAGGACCTTGTGCACACGGCTGTAGACCATCGCTACACCCTGCTTGGCCATAGCCTCGAGGGCTGCTCCCAGCCCAGAGAGGCCGTCGGCGATGGCGGGATTGTGCTGGATGTACTTGTCTCCATCGAAGTAGCTGGTCATCTTCTCAGGGGCCTTGCCCATCAGGACATCGGAGACGAACTGTGCGACGAGCGCCTTGTTGGCCTCGGTCTTATCCAGGTCCTTGAGCTCCGTGCCCCCGTCGATCATCGTGCGACCGCTAGGGTTGGGGGTAGCGGGCTTCTCCTGGAGATTATCCCAGTGCTCCACGATCTTACCGTCCTCGAAGCGGAAGACGTCGAAGCCGATCTTGGGGCCGAAGAAGTTATAGTCCGTGTGGGCGAAGACGTAGTCTCCATCCTGGAAGGCGCGCACAGTGTTCACGCGGGCGGGACCTGCGGACAGGGCGGTGAGTGCTTCGCCGAAGCCAGCCAGGCCATCCTTAATTCCGAGGTTGTGCTGGATGTACTTGGCAGGGTTAATCACTGCTACGGGGGCGCTGTCTCCGGTCTCGATGCTCTTGAGGAGCGCTACTACTTGTTCTTTCTTGTTCATAGGGGTATTTGCTTGCTTGGTGGATACTTGGGGCGAGGTGCAGCTGACGAGCGCGAGAGCTGTCGTCAGGAGGGTGATTGATTTGATGTTCCTTCTGTCTGCTGCTCTATTCCCTTGACACTGCAAAGGTAGCACCAGCCCGACGCGCTGCGCTTATCCATCTAGGCGAGTGTAGGGTAAATCTCCGCCGCCCCCTCTGCCCTAGTCTAAGTCGCGCTGTGCACGGAACTCTAAGGGGCTCATACCGGTATGCTTACGGAAGAACTTATTGAAGTTCGTCGGCTCATCGAAGCCTAGGGCGTAAGCGATTTCCTTCACCGAGAGCTCGCTGTAGACGAGGTAGCACTTGATCTCCAGTAGGCGGCGCTGATGGAGGTAGGCCTTAGGGCTCATACCCAGTGCCTGCTGGAGGGCACGTGCCAGCTGCTTCTCGGGGACTCCGAGGCGCTTCAGATAGTCCTGTACATTATATAGGGTGCGGTGCTGCGCCTCTACCTCGTCGACGAAGCGCTTGATCAGCTCCGCGCCGCCCCCCTCATCCCCACGACTCCCTCCCCTTTTACTCCAGGCACCCCCATCCTTAGCCAGACCACTCCACCCCTTTTACGCTACCGCCTTGCACCCTTAGCCTCCAAGCTCTCCCCCCCCTTATTCCCTCCCTTCCCCCGAGCAGTCGCTCCACACGGCACAGGTCTAAGGGGAGGCACTGTGACCGATATCCCTCAGCCCGCTGAAGGACGTCCGTCACGAGCGCGAAGGGTAACCGTAAGACAGCTGAGGGGTATCAGTCAGCAGCCTAACGGATAAGAGGGACAAATATCTGGCTGAGGAAGGGACAAGGTTAACGGGCCAAGGAGAAGACAGCGGCGAGATAAGTCTAGCAAGCATACAAGCTAAAGGGTCCGCAAGTCGCTGTGCTGGTGTAATTGCTCGGGCGGACGTATGCTTGGCAGCATAGGGGACATGACTGCCCGTGCGGTCATGTCCATCGGAGCGATGGCGGAGTGGTCGATTGCGGCGGTCTTGAAAAGCGTTGAAAAGAGAGCTTCCAGGGGGGCGAATCCCTCTTTCCGCGAGGGAAGGCTCTTCAGCGGCATAGCTGGAGAGCCTTTAGTAGAAATAGGAAGCGTCGTGACTTGGAGGAGTCACGACGCTTTTGTTTCTCGGTCGCTACGCCCTGTCGTGCAGCGCGTACTATCCAGTGGTGCGGCCTGTCGGGTGGCACGGGCTAGATGCTGGCATTCCTCATCAGGCCATCAAACCAGCGGGCGGGGAGCCAAGTGTGCAGCCAGACCAGAGGCTTGGCCATGAAGCCGACCGTGTAGCGGGTCTTCGGGCGACGGCTGTTCACCGCGCGGGAGATGGCCTTGGCGATGACGATGGGCTTGGACATCATGTTGCCCTCGTACTGCTTACGCATCCCTTCCGCCGTCTTGCTGGCCTGCTGCTCGTAGGCTCCGCCCTTAGCACTCTCGGCCAGGAGGTCTGCGGCGATGAAGCCCCAGGGCGTCTTGATGCCCCCTGGCTCTATGATGCTCACCTGGATGCCGAAGTCCTTGGTCTCCATGCGCAGGGCATCACTCAGGGCCTCCAAGGCGTACTTGGTGGCGTGGTACCACGCCCCGAAGTAGGTCGTCAGTCGCCCGCCGATGGAGGCTACGTTGATGATCGTCCCGCTGCGCTGCTCGCGCATATAGGGCAAGACCTTCTTGGTGAGCATCGCCACACCGAAGATATTAACGTCGAACTGCTTGCGAGCCTCCTCGATGCTGACGTCTTCAACCGCCCCGTAGGAGCCATAGCCCGCATTGTTGACCAGCACATCGATGCGCCCCTCGGCCTTCACGATGGCTGCTACGGCTTCGTCTATGCTCTCCTGGCTGGTGACATCGAGGCGGATGGGCTTCACCCCGAAGGCCTTCAGCGGCTCCATCTGCTCGATGCGTCGAGCCGCTCCATATACGATGTGCCCTTGCTTGGCAAGGAATTCAGCCGTTTCATACCCAATACCACTGCTTGCTCCGGTGAGGAGGATAACCTTCTTGTTCATTCTGCTTTGCTTTGTTTTTGTCTTGTTTCGTTCTTGCTGCAAAGGTAGGGGCAATCAGCCCACACTTAGTTATCCAAAGCGCAACAATAGTGGTACATTTCCGTTTAGGATAATAGAAGCACCACTATTGATCCTTTATGGAACACTCCGACGCGGGTATTATGGCGAGCTTTGCAGCCATGGACCACATCACATTCGACTACGAAGACAAGAGCATCAAGCTCGCCACCACCTTTGAGCAGCTGGCGCACCTGGATACGAGCTCGCTGGAGGGCTATATGATCCTCGCGTGTAACAGAGGGCAGCTGAGTGTGCATGTCAACGGCACGCCACAGCAGCTGGAGACCTTCGAGGCACTCATCCTACCGCCACATACCCGCCTAAGTCAGCACATGGGCAGCCCGGGCGTACGCTGCGACCTAGCCATCATCGCGACCGAGGTCGTCAAGCGGCTCCTCGGCCCGCACATAGAGGAGTGGGATCGCTGCCTCTATATCCATAAGACGAATCATATCGTCACGCAGGAGGAGGAGCGGGAGCAGTTCGCGGGCTACGTAGGGACACTCGCCTTCAAGCTACAGCAGAAGGAGAGCCGCTACAAGCGGGAGGTCATCGAGTCCCTGCTGCGCGGCATCCTCTTCGACTACCTAGAGCTGATGACCTCCTCCATGCCCGAGCTCGACCTCAGCACGACGGAGGGGCAGCAGAAGCAGCTCTTCCGTCGCTTCCTCGAGCTGCTGGCCACACGCCACGTCAAGCACCAGCTCATCGAGACCTACGCCCAGGAGCTCTTCGTCTCGGCCAATTATCTGACTCGCGTCTGCCGTAAGATCAGCGGCAAGACCGCCATGCAGTGGGTGCGCGAATACACGGAGGCAGACATCCGATACTATCTACTCAACACCGACCGAAGCATCACGGAGATCTGTGATGACCTAGGCTTCCCCAACCTCTCCTTCTTCGGCAAGTACTGCCGCCGTGCCTTCGGCATGTCCCCTACGGACTTCAGGCGGAAGATGGGCGCCAGCCCCGCGGCCGAGACGCCGCGGCGCCGCTCGAGGCCCCAGGGACGCTAGCGGCTGCCCCGCCACGGCGACGAGACCCGCCCCTTGAAGAGCGGGAGCACGGCGCCTCCAGCGCCCCCAACAGCCAGTTTACCCAAGTATCAGATATCCTATGACAAGACAACTACTCAGGCTGCTCCTAGTGGGGCTCGCACTTAGCTACGGCCTCCACGGCAGCGCCCAGACGAAGCTCAGCGGCCGCATCCTCGATGAGCAGCGCAAGGGCGTGGATGCCGCTATCGTGCTGCTTATTACTTCGCCCGACAGCGTGCTGGTAGCCTCGACGCTGACCGACAGCCTGGGGCACTTCTTCCTCTCGGCACGCCAGGGGGACTTCATCCTCTGCGTCCGCAACCTCGGCTATAAGGAAGCCAAGCGCAGCCTGCGCCTCAAGGCCTCCGAGCAGCTAGCCGACATCCAGCTGGAGCCCGAGGCGCAGGCCCTCGACAAGGTCGTCGTCACAGCCCGCAGATCCCGTCCGCTCACCACCGCCACCCAGGGCCAGGGCAAGATCCAGATCCACGTGGCGCAGTCCTACCTCAGCGACCTAGGCAGCGCGCTGGACGTCCTGAAGCACGCCCCTGGGATCACGGTCAGCAGCAAGGGCGAGGTCTCGCTGGCGACGATCGGCGGGACGGCCCTCTACATCAATGGCAGGAAACTGATGCTGCAGGGCGAGGAGCGTGCGGCCTACCTTCGCACCCTCTCCTCCTCCAAAATCGCCCGTATCGAGAGTTCCCCCAGCCCCAATGCGAGCTTCGGTGCCGACGGTGCGGGAGGCATCATCAACATCATCCTCAAGAGCACGGAGGGCGAAGGCTTCTTCCTCTCGACCTCCCACAGCGCCGCCTACTGGGAGCACCTTAGGCAAAGCTCCGACCTCGCCCTCTCCTACAACAGGAGCAAGTGGCAGCTGGGGTTCAACTACAGCCACAGCATCGGCCACCACGCCATGGACTACGGCTACGAGAAGCTGCAGGGGGGTGATCGCAGCGTCTCGACGACGATCGACACCGATAAGCGCAATACCTACGCCGCGGGATTGGACTTCGCCTGGCAGCCGAGCCCGAGGAGCCAGCTCTCGGTCAGCAGCTCCGCCAGCCTACTCGCTGGCCCTGGCCTCACAGAGACGAGCACCGAGCTCTACAATGGAGCGCGCACGCTGACGGGTATCCTCAAGGCACGTAATGACTATGTCAAGCAGCAGACCCTGCGCTACAGTCAGAGCGCGAACTACCGCTACAGCCCCTCCGAGCAGCAGCAACTCTCCCTCTCGGCCGACTGGACGCACTTCGACGGCACAGCACGCTGCGAGCAGCCCAACGACTACTATTCCCCCTCCCATACGCTCCTGCGGTCGGAGCTCTTCCACTCGCAGCCCGAGAAGGAGATCGACATCTACGCGCTGCTGGCGGACTACAAGTACGCCCCCAGCACACGGAGCGAGCTCCTCTCGGGGCTCAAGGGCTCCCTCATCAAGAGCGGCAATAGCTTCGTCTTCACCCGCAATGGGCTCCTCGACCCCCAGCGCTCCAACCGCTTCTACTACGATGAGGCCAACCTCGAGGCCTACACGCAGTACACCCACTCCTGGCAGCGGATCGAGCTCAGCGCAGGCCTGCGCCTGGAGTATATGCACACCCTCGGCAGGCTCCGCACCCAGACAGCGCAGGGATCCGAGGAGCACCGCGGCAGCCGCCTACGCCTCTTCCCCAACCTCAGCCTCAGCTATACGCAGCCCTCAGGGGGTAAGCTCAGCCTCCTCTACAGCCGACGGCAGGACAAGCCCCGCTACGAGGACCTCAACCCCTTCGAGTACCTCCTCGACGAGCTCTCCTACTGGAAGGGCAACCCCTTCCTCCGCCCTCAGACGAGCGATAAGATCCTCCTCAGCTACAGCCTCCGAGGCCTCTCCCTCAGCCTCTACTACACGCGGCTGGAGGACTACTTCACTGGGATCACTGATGCTCTGGGGCAGGACAAGACCGTCATGACGACCAAGAACATCGGCCTCCAGCAGCAGGCGGGGCTCGAGGCCGTGTACTCGAGACGCCTCACCCCCTGGTGGGACTTCAGCGCCAATGTAGGCCTCTACTACTTCGTCAACCGCCTTGACTATGAGCTCTACCAACAGACCTACCAGCGCCCCTCCTGCTCCCTCTCGGCGAGCAACAGCCTCCTGCTGCCCCTCGGGCTGAACCTTGAGCTCTCGGGGCGCTACCATTCCGCTCGCCAGGGTGGGAGCTATGAGCTGAGTAAGCCCACAGGCAGCATCGACCTCGGTCTGAATCGCAGCTGGCAGGGCGGACGGCTGCGTCTGGCGCTCCTCATGACCGACCTCCTGCACAGCGAGCGCTGGGACAGCTACGGGACGAAGGGTGACCTCAGCCTCGCCTCCTGGGGCCATAGCGAGAGCCGCAAGCTTATCCTGCGCCTCAGCTACAGCCTCGGCAAGCAGAAGTACCCCAAGCAAGAGCAGAAGCTCGAGGAGGTCAATAGACTCTAGCCCCAAGCCTCGGGCGCGAAGCCCGCAGCCCCAGGATACGACAGCGCCCCCCAGCCGTGGCTGAGGGGCGCTGTCGTGCTTGGTCCCTCACGCTAAGGCGTGAGGGAGGAGCGACCTAGGAAGGAGCGAGCTAGAGAGTAGCGGGACGCTGCGGGCAAGGCTAGCTCTTAGCGCCGCGGGCGAAGCTCCCAGATGGCGACAGCGGCGGCCGCGGCTACGTTGAGCGAATCCACCTCGTGCGCCATGGGGATACGTACCACGAGGTCCGCCCCCGCGATGGTCTCGGGTGCGAGGCCGTCGCCCTCCGTGCCGAGGATGAGCGCCAGACGCTCCAGCTCCCCGAGGCGCGGATCGCCCAGCTCGAGGGCGTCCTCACGGAGGGCTAGCGCCAGCGTGGTGAAGCCATAGTCCCGCAGCCGCGTCAGCGGGGGCGTGATCCAGCACCAAGGTACGAGGAAGGTAGCCCCCATAGAGACGCGTGCCGAGCGCCGCGTGAGGGGATCGCAGGAGCCAGGGGTCAGCAGCACGGCATCCACCCCGAGGGCGACCGCGGAGCGGAAGATCGCCCCGACATTGGTACTGTCCACTACCCCATCAATGACGACTACCTGCCGCGCCGTCGCCAGCAGGGTCTCCAGCGCGGGAGGCTCGGGGCGACGCATCGCCGCCAGCACCCCACGCGTGAGGGTATAGCCCGTGAGCCCCGCTAGCAGCGCACGTGCCCCCGTGTAGACGGGAATCGTGCCGCAGCGCTCGATGAGCGAAGTCGCGTCGCCCGTGATGTGCCGCTCCTCGGTCAGGAGCGCTATGGGGCTGTAGCCCGCGTCGAGCGCTCGGTGGATGACCTTGGGACTCTCGGCGATGAAGACCCCCTGCCCGCTCAGCTCCTGCTGGCGTAGCTGGGCCTCCGTCAGCGAGGCGAAGAGGGCGAGCTCGGGGTACTCGTCGAGCGAAGTGATGGGGATAATGGGCATAGGCTTAGCACTAGGGGGAGGGATAAAGGGCAAGCGGGCAGGTAGCTCGCCTCGTCGCAGGGAGTGGAGTGCTCCGCGGGAGGGCTGCTGAGGCTTCGACGCCCGCTGCAGAGCATTCGGAGGCTACGCCGCCTAGTCGGCGGAGACGCTGCTGGCGCCCGTCACCGAGCGCTCGCCGAGGACGGGGCGCCCGCGGTAGCTGAGGCGCGAGGCCCCCGAGAGGGCATAGCTGAGGGCCTCCATCGTGCCGATCTGCGCTGTCGAGGCACCGCTCAGCTCCACCGAGACGACGCGCCCCTGGAGCTCAGGAGCCTTGAGCGTGCTCGCGCCCTTGAGCTCCACCTTGAGCTCGTCGACGTAGCCCTCGAAGCGTGCCGAGCTAGCCCCCTCTAGCTCCAGCTGGCAGGCCTCGTCCACAGACACCCGTCCCGAGGCTACGCTGGCACCCGCGGAGGAGAAGAGGAACTTGCCCGCACTGAGGCGCAGGCCCGTGAGCGTCGAGGCACCCGAGAGGATCAGCCTAAGGCTCGGCGTCGTGACGCTATCGACGAGCTGCGCCCGCGCCGAGGAGCCGAGCTCCAGCCCGCGTAGGCTCGTCACCCAGACCTCCGCCTTGGCACCCTTGCGCGACCAGCGCCCGAGGAAGCGGCCAAAGCCCGTCTGCTCCTTGCGCGAGGTGATGAGTAGTACCTTGCCATCGGTGCGCAGCTCCAGCTCGCGCCGCACCTGCTCGGGCATCTCGGGGTCGAAGACGATGGCCGTACGCTCCCCGACGTGTACCTTGACATCAATGGGGAAGTCTACGATGAGCGCCTCGCAGTCAGGTAGACGCGCGGTGTCGACCTTGGTAAAGTTCGCGTGTGAGGTGCTCAGGCGGCAGGACGAGAGACAGAGTAGCGAGAGGGTCAGGACGAGCAGCAGGCTCGCTGGACCTAGGGAGTACTTGGTGTTCATAGCTGTAATCTATTAGCTGGGGTCATCTGGCTCAAAGGTAGCACATTCTCCTAGACCGAGCCTCGAGGGCAGGCAGAGGCAGGCTACAGTAGTAGCTCTAGCCGCACATCACCGAGGCCAGTAACGGAGGTGAAAGCCCCAGCGGGGCGACCCTTCCAAAGCCCAGGGTAAGGGAGGAGTAGCTCTAACCGCACATCACGGAGGCCAGTAGCGGAGGTGAAAGCCCCAGCGGGGCAACCCTTCCAAAGCCCAGGGTGAGGGAACGCTGCAGGCGTGACGGAACCCTGGGTCCAGCCCCACTTATACTAAAAAAGCCCTACAGGGGCGACCCATCAAGCGAGCTAGGCATTCAGCTGTCCTGAGGGTCGCCCCTGTAGGGCTCTGTACTTACTTACGCTACCACACCCAGGGTTTGGTCGCCCCTATAGGGGCTTTCCCTTGCCAGAGGAGAGCTGGCCAGCGAGGCCTAAGCGAAGCCTTGGAATAGGGGGGAGGGCTGTAAGGGACGTACGTGGTGCGTGTGAGAGGATCAGTAAGGCAGGCTAAGAAATATCCCTCAGAGCGCTGAGGGACGTACGTGGTGCGTGTAAGGGGTATCAGTAAGGCAGGCTGAGGGATATCGGTCAAAGCGCTGAGGGACGCCCGTAGGGTGCGTGAGGGGTATCAGTAAGGCAGGCTGAGGAATATCCGTCAGAGTGCTGAGACGAGGGAGGTCGCTCACGGCGGCGCTTCCCTTAGCTCGCTCCGTCTGTAGGCTCAGGACGCTAAGGGGGCGGGGGCTAGTCCTTCGGCAGGGGGACACGTAGCGCGGCCAGCCGTCGCTTCTCCTCGGGCGAGCAGCGCAGCGACTCACGGATCTTCTGCAGCGCCTTGTTGTGTACCCAGGGGGCGAAGCGGCGCTCCGCGAGGTAGGGCTCCGTGACCGCTGGGTAGCGCACATAGCACTCGGCGATGGCCCATGCCAACCCCATACGTACGTAGTAGCCCTCATGCTGCACGCGTTGGTAGCGCTCCAGCAGCTCGGACACATGCTCCTCATCGACGAAGTACTGCATCAGGAGGACGATGCCGAAGCGCAGCGGATACTCCTCTTCGCGCGCCAGATAGGAGGTGAAGAAGTCCCAGAGCCGCTCGCCGTGCTCCGCCACCAGCCGCTTCTCGCGGGGGAGGGAGAAGGTATCACAGACCGACCAGGAGTTGATCCGCTCTACCCAGCGCGCTACGTGCTGGAGGTAGGGCTCTAGCGCGCCCACGGGGATCAGCCCCAGGACGAGGCCGTGCAGGATGCGTGCCTCCATGAAGTCCTCTTCCTCCGAGCGAGCTCCCGTCTCGGCCTCCGCGAGGTAGCACTCCCAGTCGGGCTGCTTAGCGATACGCTTAGCCAGCGCTCTGAGGTCAGGGATACGCAGCCCGAGCACCCCTGGGACGCCTGGGTGGAGGCGCTCGGCGAAGGGCTTATTGGCGCGCTCGGTGAGACGGAGGAGCTGCTCGGTGATGGTCAGCCCGTCGATCGTATAGGGCATAGGGATAGGAAGGATTGGGGAAAAGGGTCTAAGGGCGAAGGCGCTTCGCCCGCTTGGGCAAGCGCGGCGCGGCCTA
>ERZ773077.1470-NODE-1470-length-16085-cov-3.369557_pt1 | contig 16085 bp, 17 predicted proteins | sample MGYA00580612_ERZ773077 | MGnify/ENA primary metagenome ERZ773077 (study PRJEB29015, sample SAMEA2737971) | human oral metagenome | biome: human oral; feature: human-associated habitat; material: dental | place: China | collected 2021 ...
AATTTCAGATTTATTTCGCTACGCGCGCAGTATTTTACAAAAGTAAGGCGGCGCTCTTTTTAAAATTTTAGTATAATGGCTCAAAAATTTTAAAGGAAAAATATGAAATGGCAAGACGGCAGACGAAGTTCAAACGTGGAGGATGACCGTGCAAGCAGCATGCGCACGAGCTCGGGCTCGCTTGGGATGCTGATTCCGATCATCAGGTTTTTGCTCGGCTCAAAAATCGGGCGCATAGTGCTCGTAATCGGCGTCGTAGCGTATTTTATGGGCTACAACCCTTTGGCGCTTTTAGACGGAGGCGCCAGTACGCAAAGAGAGCCGACCGATAGCCCGCAGGAGCAAGAAAAGCTCGCCTTCGTCTCGGCGGTGCTGGCCCAAACCGAGGACGTCTGGGGCGAGATATTTAAAAGCGCGGGCGCGCGCTACGAGGAGCCCGGACTTCGGCTCTTTCGCGATCAAATCGCAAGCGGCTGCGGCTTCGCGAGCGCACAGACTGGACCTTTTTATTGCCCGAGGGACCATAAAATTTATCTCGATCTTAGCTTTTTTGACGAGCTTGCGAACAAATACAAAGCGGGCGGCGACTTCGCGCAGGCCTATGTCATCGCGCATGAAGTGGGGCATCACGTTCAAAATTTAATCGGTACGCTGGAGCAGGTTAGCGCTCTTAAAAAGCGCGCTCGCAGCGAAGCCGAGCAAAACGCGCTTCAGGTCAAAGTCGAGCTGCAAGCGGACTGCTACGCGGGGGTCTGGGCGCATTATCTCGCAAAAACAGGGCGCGTGCTGGAGGCTGGCGACATTGACGAGGCGCTAAATGCTGCTAGCGCGATCGGCGACGATACGTTGCAGCGTAAATTTAGCGGTCGCGTCGTGCCTGATTCTTTCACGCACGGCACCTCGGCGCAGCGCAAAGAGTGGTTTAAAAAGGGCTTGGCAGGCGGAAACCTAAAGGCTTGCTCGTTTGAGCCGTAAAATGCAGACTTTAAGTTCGTAAATTCTGCCATCTAAAATCGCCGTCTCGCGTTTGAGCCGTAAGGCGCGGGCTTTGAGTTAGCTTGCGGGCTAGATCAAGGGCGGTTTAAATTTTAAAATTTAACGCCGAGTCTGGAAGCGGAATTTTAGAATTTTAATAATCGGCGATTAAAAGTTCGGACGGCGCGCTCGGCTAGTGCGGCGACGGCTTGTTTGAGCACAGGCTTGACTACGGCACAAGAAACCAAAATAGATACGTTAAAATTTATGGAGGCAAAAATGAACAAAATAACCTGCATCTGCCTAGGCGTGCGAAGCATGCAAAGGGCGCTGAAATTTTATCGCGACGGCCTAGGTTACGAGACGGAATGTAAAGACGATGACCCGCCGGTATGCTTTTTCAATACGCCGGGGAGCAAATTTGAGCTCTACCCGCTAGACGCGCTGGCGCGAGATATCAACGAAAACGATCCGCCCAGAGGCAGCGGATTTGGCGGCATCACGCTAGCCTACAACGTAAAAAACAAAGAGGACGTAGCTAGCGTCATAGAGCTAGTAAAAAAGGCGGGCGGAACCATCGTCAAGGAGCCCCAAGTTGCGTTTTGGGGCGGATACCACGCGTATTTTGACGATCCGGACGGATACTACTGGGAGGTGGCTTGGGGATCCGGTTTTAAATTTGACGAGGACGGGCTGCTCAAATTTTAGATCAAAATTTTTGCGGCCAAGGCTTGTTCAGAGGCGCCGAAGCCTTTAGCGCAAGCGCGTAAAATTTAAACTCAAAATTTTATTGCAAATCATCGAGCGGGGCTTTTGCGGTTCGTATAATTTGCGGCGCCGTTTTTTTGCGCCTTACTCCAAACGTCGGGCGAAATTTTACTCTCCGATATGATCTGCGGCGCAGATTTTGCGCGAGGCTAAATTTGTGTCCCGCACCCGCCGCGCTGTTTTACTCGCGCTCGCAGTACCGCTTTGCTCGTATCGCATTGCTGCTACACAAAACAAGAAAACGGATATTTTGCGGCGTTTTTGTTCTTGAGTGCGGCGAGAAAAAGAGCGATAAACTCCTCGAAGCTTTGCGCGATGACCAGGGTATCCTCATAGATCGGTTCCGCGCCGAATACGATCTTGCCCGCGTCCGCGCCCTGCGTGAGGATGCCTGCAAAGCAGCGCTCGCCTCTGACCGAAAACAAAAACGGCAAGCACTCGCTCCAAAACGCGCTCACGACGGCTCTTTCCGCATCGTTAGCCGCGCACTCCAGGCTATCTTTTTCAAAATCTTCGTAGCGAAATTCCGCCTCATCCGCGCCTGACGACGCATAATCCCTAGCAGACACGAACCAAACGGCGTCCGCAGCGTCATGTAAAGTCTCAAAAGAGCAAACGAAGCGGTAAAAATTTTCGCTTAAATTTTTAAATCTGCCGCCCAAAAATTCGCCCCGCGGCGGGCAAATTTCATCCCTGCGCCGTATCTGCCAGCCATTTTGCGCCAGCACGTCCATAAGTTTGTCAAAAGCCATCTCTCGCCTCCCGTAATTTGGCGCCGATTATAGCATTTTGCTGGGCGCAGCGGTGAAATGCGGCTAAATTTATAAAATTTTGCTTGCTTGTTGCGTATAAAAAGAGAAATTTCGCGCAAAATTTTATAAATTCGGCTAAAAATAAAATGACGTTTCCAAATCGCCGCTAAATTTAGGCTCGGCAGAGGGCGTAAGCCGCAGATGAAAAACTGGCGTATCGCCGAGGGGAGCGGGCGCACCGCTAAAATTTGCGCCCCGGTATCCGCCTAAAATTTCCAAGCGGTACCGACCGCGCTTTACGCGAAAACTCAGGCTGTTTTGCTCGCTAATGCAGCTCATATCTTTAAAATAGCCGATGCCTGCGATCTTTAGCGTGCCTGATGAGTGAAAGACCCAGCCGCGAGAGATGATTTTCGCTTCGTCTTGTGCGAATATCTCCTCGCTCGCCTCGCCCACGGTAACCGCAAAATCGTAATAATCGCTGCGAACGCCCAATATCGGCACCGCGATACCCTCTTCTGTAGCCGCGCCCCCGTGCTCGGTTTGCGTAAAATAAGCAAGAACGTCGCCGCCTATAAGTCCATGCTTATCCAGATAGCGTGCTAGCAGCGCGGGCTCGTACACCACGAAGCCGCCCAGCTCGGAGAAAATTCGCCTTTTCATTCGCACCTTTCTTTGATCGCCGTGCGCATCGTACGCAGAAATTTTACCGCTCATTTGTCCTCTTTGTTTTTGTTTCGCAGCGCCGATGAAATTTTACTATCGTGCTTGCAGCAGGCTAAATTTTATCCTGCGATCGCGCCGCAGATGAAATTTGAACCTCGTTTTGCGCTTAAATTTACAGCCCGCGGTTTTTCCAGCAGCCGCTCATGCCTTGGCACTTATCTACGAGCCAGCGCCCGTCCTTGCGCACGAGCAGGAAGCGGCGCGCAAAGCCGTGTTCGTCCTTGGCGTAGATGTAAATTTTATTTTTGCTCTCGCATTCGGCGTCCGTTAGCTCGTATCCGCCGTAGGTGCCGCCCTCCATCATCGAAAACGAAATACCCTCGGGGCGAAAGCCGCTGCGCCTAACGGGCGTGCAGTAGCGCGCAAATAGCTCGTCGCATCTGCGCTGCACCTCGCCGTCATTCGCGTCATCAATTCGCGATGTAGCAAATTTCTCCCACTCGCTCATCGCCGCGAAAAACGCGAGCAGCGTATCGCGTGCTGCCGCCAGGTCATCTGGATCAAGCTTCTTTTTGTTCTTTGCGGCGTCTCTTTGCGCCTGCTCAAACTCCGCAATCTGCTCCTTGCTAAAGCGCCCGCCGTCTAGATAAAACTGGATTTTCGTATCTGCCGCGGCTAGCAGCCCCGCAAAGCTCACGCGTGAATTGACCAGGCGCAGCGATTTTAGCTTCGGGATTTGCACGATCGCTTTTAGCCCCTCGTCCGTGATGCTGACGTTTTCGATACCGATGTGTTCGAGCTTGGCGTGTGCTGCAAAGTATCTAAAGCCCTCGCCGCTTATCTTATCGCTATCTTGCAAAAACAGATACGCAAGCTTCGGCAGCGCGGCTAGATGCTGTAGCGCCGCGTCCGTAATCGCCGTGGCTATAAAGCCCATATTTACGAGGCTTTTTACCTCGCAGATGCGGCGCACCATCTCGTCGCTTAGTGCGACATTTTCGTAGTGATGGCCTTTGCAGTAGCGCTCACTAACCGCGTCCAAAGCCTCCTGCATCGTGATCTGCCTCATCATCTATCCTTTAAATTTGATTTTAAAATTTTAGTGAAATTTTACGATTTGCGCAAGGCGCTGAAATTTACGCGCAGATTTGCACGCCACCGATGTGTTTTGAGATGCCGCCCTGCCCCGCGCTAAATTTCAGCCGCCGTCCACTCGTCTAAAATTTTACTAAAATCCTCTATCATCGCGGCGAAATCATACTTAAGCTTGCTTTGCTTTTGCGCGATCTGCTTTAGCGCCGTCAAAAAATACTCGCCCATCTTTCGCTTTTGCTCCATGGGCGCTAGCTTGCTAAACTCGCGCTCGAAATGTATCAACGCGCCCGTTTTGCCCGTGTCTTTTCTAAACGGCGAATACTCAAATCTATTTCGCAAAAAGTAACCGCCCGCCCGCCGCTCCTCTTCGCTCATCATTTCGCGTATCAGCTCCCAGGCGCGCTGCGAGCTTAGGCGCGGCTTATCGGGCGCGATGATGTAGTTGGTTCGGCAGTACTCGTCGTCAAAACTAAATGCGCACGATAGCTTGATGTAGTTGATCGCGCAGCCGTAAATTTCGGGGCGCATTTTGGCATTTAGCGCCGGTTGTAGATCCGCAAAGAGGCTTTCTATTACGGCGCGCGAGTTTTCGTAGCAGTTGCTGATAGCGCGCGTGATGCGGACCGGATTTTTGGCTATCCAGTTGCGCTGGCTGTTTAGCTTAAGGTCACAAATGTCCTCTTTCACGGGGCGTGCGAGCGTTTTGCCCGCCGCATCCGGGCCGGCGTGAAAGATAGTATCGCCGTCTTGCATCGTAAGCCCCGTTTTGCGCTTTGACCAATATGCCTCGACGAAGCGCGGCTCGCCGTGCGCATTTAAAAAATAGGTCGCGGGCTGCCCGTTGTAGAATTTCCCGCGCAGCGCCTCCAAGCTCTCTCGCTCGCCCCAGCCTACGATCGCTAGGCATTCGCAAATTTTAACGGCCCTGTTCCACTCGCTAGCGTTTTTATAAAAGGCGTAGCGGTCAAATTCGCCCAGCAGCCGCTCGCGGATTAAAATTTGATCCTGGGCGCGCAGAAAAATTTCTAGTTCGGCGAGGTTTTCTATTTTGTAAATTCGCTCTAAAATTTCGTTCATTATCGACCCTTAAATTTGCGTTTACAGCGTAAAATCGCCTTTGAGTTTTACGGCTTGCTTCAGGCGCGCTTTGCTCTAAATAAACTCGCGGTCGCCGCAAGGCAGAATTAGCTTTTTTCTCGGCTGCGCTTTTCTTCGATGCCACTTTGTCCTTGCCTGCGCGCTAGCTCGTCAAGTAGGGCGTCTGGGTGGATATTGTGCGCTGCAAGTGCGAGCAGAAGGTGAAATAAAAGATCCGCTCCCTCGTAAATCACGTCGTATCGCGGCTCGCCCGCTCTGTGTTCGCCGAAGCCCTCGCGCGCGATGTCTGCGTAAAGCCCGTTGCGCGACAGATCCTTGCACGCCAGCGCGAACTCGCACGCCTCCTCGGCGATCTTTTTGAGATAGGCGTTTTCGCCCTTCGCGTAGAGCGAGGCGACGTAGGAGAGCGCGGACTCACCGTTTATCTTGCGATCCAAGCAGACGTGATAAATTTCGTCCAAAATGCTGTACGGGCTTTTTTCTGAGGAGTTTTTTAGCGCATAATTTTGCGAGGCGGCGTCTAAATTTTGAGTGCTGCGCTCTGCGGCGGAATTTGTTAGAGTGGAATTTGTCGCAGTGAAATTTTGCATTGTGGAATTTTCCGTGTCGCAAGCGATCGAGCTCCCCACATTTTCGCCGCCTTTTTGTAGCGAAATCTCTTTAAAAAAACAGCTTCGCGCGCCGGTGTGGCAGGGGGATCCGCCGCATTGCTCAACTTTAAGCAGCAGCGCGTCGTTGTCGCAGTCCAAAAAGACGGATTTTACGAGCTGAACGTGACCGCTGCTCTCGCCCTTTTTCCAGATGCGCCCCTTGCTGCGCGAAAAGTAGTGCGCGTAGCCGGTGCTCAGCGTTAAATTTAACGCTTCTTCGTTCATATACGCGAGCATCAAAATCGCGCCGTCACCCGCATCCTGTACGATCGTGGGGAGTAGCCCGCCCAGTTTTTGCCAATCTACCTTCATTTTTGATCCTTAGTTTGTGAAGTCGCGCGCCCTGAATTTAGCCGCCGCACGCGGAATTTTAGTTATTGAAATTTATGAAGCGGTGAGCCTCGTAAATTTAAAGGACAAGCCTAGCGGCTAAATTTAAGCGACCGTTGGGTTTAAACCGCGACGAATGCGAGTTCCATTCATTTTGAGCTTTCGTGCTCGTCGCTAAATTTTAACCCATAAAATCGCGAGTTAGGCTTATGCGCCAGGAGTAACTCGCTATTAAATTTATCTCGCGAAATCGGGGCGTATAACCGCCTGAAATTTTAATTTTCCCGCTCGATGGCGCTTTGCTTCGCCTTATCTTTCGTATCGACCCAGATATTAGGCACCGCGCCGCCCGGCGTTAGGAAAATTTTTGCGTCGCTGTTTTCGCGCAACGCCTCGTTAAATTTAGCCTGCGTCTCGATCTGCTTGAGGCTTAAAAGATTTGCATCCAAGCTCTTTGCGACCTCTTTATTGGCGTAGGCTTGCGCATCAGCCTCGATCTTAGCGGCATCGGCGCGACCTTGAGCCTCGATTTTTACGGCGTCTGCGTTACCTTTGGCAAGAGCAGCCTTTTTAAGCGCCTCTTGATTTGCGCGCTCGACCTCGTATTTGGTGCGCTCAGCCTCCTGTTTGGCGATCTGCACGCGCTCGATCTGCTCTTTTACCTTTGCGGGCAGAATAATCTCGCGAAGCTGCACGGCTAGTAGATCCACTGGCGAATTCGGCAGCGATTCGATATTTTTGCGGATACCGTCGTCGATCGCTTTAGCGATTTTGTCGCGTTTGGTAGGCAGCTCTTCGGCGGCATAGTTGCCGATGACGCTACGCACGACGTCCTTTACGCGCGGATCGATGATCTTATCCTCCCATAAAAAGCCCCACTCGGCGATCGTGTTGGGCGCCGTGGCTTCATTGAGCCTGTATTGCACGGTAATGTCGATGCTGACGGGCAAATTTCGCGAGTCTAGCACCGAGAGCGAGTTTTTGCTGATGATACCGCCCGCGGTACCGCTTTTAGTAGCGATACCCGCGCTCATATCTTCGCTGCTGGTGTAGTTGATGATACGCGTGCGAGTATCTACGACGAATACGTCCTGTATGAACGGCACGAAAAAGTGAAGTCCCGCGCCAAGAGGCGTCGGATCGTATTTACCTAAATTTGACTTGATCCCCACTTCGCCCGATTGGATCGTGACGAAGGGCTTTGCAATCACAAGTAGCGCGATTAGCGCGATTATCACGTAAAGCACGCCGCTAAACTTGCCTATCCCTCCGAAATTAGGAATTTTAAAATTTAAATTCCCGCCTTTTTTGTCGCTGTTTTTCTTATTAAAATAATCATTCAAATCCGCTGGCATGCGCGTCCTTATTTAACGTATGTGAGCCAGTGCTCAAATTTTGGGTCTTTGCCCGTGACTACCGCGAAATATGCCTTTTGCAAGCGGCTCGTGATCTCGCCCATCTCGCCCTTGCCGATGATCCTGCCGTCAATGTTGCTAATCGGCGTGACCTCCGCGGCGGTGCCGGTGAAAAACGCCTCGTCCGCCGCATAGAGCTGATCGCGAGCGATACGCTCTCTGCGGACTTCGTAGCCCAGGCTGCGCGCGATTTCGATGACCGAGTTTTGAGTGATGCTCTCTAGGCTGGTGTCGTTCGGCGGAGTGATGATGAGCCCATCTTTTACGATAAATAGGCACTCGCCCGGCCCCTCTGCTACGAAGCCCTGAGGATCGAGCAGTATCGCCTCATCGTATCCCGCGTCAACCGCCTCAAAATTTGCCATCTGCGAGTTAAAATAATTCGCACTCGCCTTAGCTTTTGCCATCATCGAAAATTGCGCCGGCTTCATCCACGATGAAATTTTAGCTTTGATCCCCTTGCGTAGCGCCTCTTCGCCCATATACGCGCCCCATTGCCACGCTGCGACGATGACGTTTACCGGGCAGTTCGTAGACGAAACGCCCATCGAACCGTAGCCGAAGTATGCAAGCGGGCGAATATAGACGGTCTGATCGAAGCGGTTTTTTGCGACGACGTCGATCTGAGCCTTACGGAGCTGCTCGAAGCTAAACGAAAGCTTGATTAGGCAGAGTTTTGCCGAAATTTCAAGCCTGCGAGTGTGCTCGTCCAAGCGGAAAATCGCGTAGCCTTTGTCGGTTTTATAAGCGCGTACGCCCTCAAATACGGCGTTTCCGTAGTGCAAAGAGTGCGTCAAAACGTGAGTAGTAGCTTCCGCCCATGGGATTAGCTTGCCGTCTTTCCAGATGAGCTCGGTCTCTTGAATTTGTGCCATTTCTTGATCCTTTGATGAAATTTAATCCATAATTCTAGCTAAAAGAATATTAATTTCTAAGAAATTCTACCTGCGAGGATTCGGTACGGTAGGCGAAACTCCGCCCGCAGAATTTAAGGCGATTTGCATCGCTAAATTTTGCTTTTTAAAATTTAGCGGCGTAGAGCAAAAAGCTGCGAAATTTTATATTTTATGCGGATAAAATTTAGCCGCAGAATTTCAGGCTTTTTGATCCAAGCTCGCCTTTTAAAATTCTACGAAAGAAAGTCCGATGTCGATCTTATTGACGCTGCGTTTGTAGTCCGCGAGGCTTTCGCCGTAGCCATTGAAGTAGCGCAGATAGCCGTAAAATCCGCTGTTAAAGATCGGGAAGCTGTAGTTTAGCTCGATCGCGCCGCGGTTACTGCCGTCAAAATGTAGGTTGTTACGCCACAGAGCGCTAAGTCGTTGTTTGCCGAAGGTGTATGACGCGCGCAGATCGCCGTAGCCCATATAATCCGCGATGTCCTCGTTCGTGCGGTCCAGCCAAAACGCATACCACACTCTGGGGGTGATAGAAAATCCGTCCGCACTCCAGGTACTTTGGGCGTAGAGCCTATTCCATGAGCGCGATTCCTCGCCGCCCTTGCCGTTTGACTCGTGCATTGCGCCTAATTTTAACTCGTCCGCAAACGGCACCGGCGCGCTAACGTAAAGCTCGGGGCGGTAGTTACTCTCGCGGAAAGGGGCGCTATCCTGCGTGATCTGCCACCAGGAATTTTGCGCGTAGGCGAATGAAATTTTCTCTCCAAGCCCCAGCGCGTCATATGTTATCGGCCGCTCGAAGCTAAACTCAAAATGCAGCTCATCCGCCTTACGATTGGGCTTTTTGCTGAAATCGTGGGTGAAAAGCATATAGATCGGCTCGTAGTATTTAAGCCCCAAAAATCCAAAATTTCGGCCATTTTGCTCGCCTTGCGGCGCGGAATCCGGCGCGGCGGAATTTTGCGGGAGCGAGGCGGAATTAGATGAAGTTAAATTTGAGGTGGAGCTTGACATAGCGGAGCCTGCATCTGCGAAATTTGATGCAGCGGAATTTGGCGCGCTGGATCTTGTCATGGCGGAATTTTGTGCGAGGGAATTTTGCGCCGCAGCAGAGCGTAAAACGGCGACATCATCGTGTGAAGCGCGGTTTTCTGCGGACGAGGTAGAATTTTCTGCGACTTTTCGGCGCGGTTTATCGCCTTTATCCGCTAGACTTGCCGCGGCAATCTTTTTGTAATAGATCATTGCGTTTTTGTAATCGCCCCTGGCCTCGTATTCGCCGGCCTTTGCGTATAGTTCGGAGAGATCTTGCGCGGCTAGGCTCATGGCGCAAAGCGCGAGCGCTAAAGCTTTAAATTTCATCTGCGCCCTTTAAATCATTTTGATAATTTATATTTAAAAACTGCTCTTTGTTTTTGAAATTTAGTACTTTGGAATTTGCAGATCCGATGAGCGCGCCGATCTTATGCTCTCCTGCGCGGTAGAGCTCAAGCGCGTGCGGAGCGAGATCCGCGTCAAAAAATCCGCACAGGCTGTGTCTATGCGCTTCGTCGCCCGCCACGCAAATTTGCCCCTCCTGCTCGCTAAGCGCGCGAATGGTGGAAATTTCTACAAATGGCATATCGGCGGGGATGATAAAAATGCGCTCGCCGCTAAATGGTTTCAGCGCCGAATATAGCGCGCCCATCGGCGAAAATTCCTCAAATTCGTCGTAGATCATAGGAAGCGGCGGGTTAAATTTAGAGCTTTTGGCGCAGGCGAAAACCCGCTCAAACTCGCGGCTTAGGCGCGAGAAAAGAAAGTGCGTCATGCTGGGATACCCGCGAAATGGAAACAGCGTTTTATCGCTGCCGAAGCGCGAGCTTTTGCCGCCGCAGAGAATGACGCAGGTTTTCATCGAAATTTCACCGGCTTTCATCGATCTTCATCGCGGCGAAATTTTAAATTTGAAAGTAAAATCTGAAAGAAGCGCAGGCATATCAGTCTTTTTGCATATATTTGGCTTTGCCAAGGGCGTTATTTGCGATGAACTGATAAAGGCTCGGCGCCTGAAGCTTGGCTAGCTCGGGGTATTTGGCTTTAAGCGTCTTCCAGATGTCATAGACTCGCATACCGCTTGCGTAAAGCTTCATAATCTCGCTAAAATGCGGATCGTAAAGGCTCGGCTTTTTATACAGTGAGAGTTTGCGGTCGGTATCAAGCGCGGCGTTTGCCTCGATAAAAGCGGCAAGATCGCGCTCGCTTACTTTTGCAAAATCCTTTTCGTATTGAGATTTCATATACTTTAAAATTTCTTTATTGCTAACGCCTTGGAAGTGCATTTTCTTGATCTCAAATCGATACGCATATAAGAAATCCTCGCTTTTTTTGGCGGTTGCGCGAAGTCTTGTTTTTTCATCTTTGAACGTCACGGAGATAAAGTGCGTAAGCCCTGCGGCGGTGACGGCGCTTTTAAACGCTTCGTCCTCCTCGCCGATCTTTTTTAAGATCGCCTTGACGGTGTAGCCCTGGGCGATAAGGTTTGAAATTTTATCTTTATACGGTTTGTAGTCGAATCGCACGCGACGAAAGCCTGTTTCGGCGCTGATTTTTTTATAAATTCTAGCATGCTCGTTGGCCGTAAAATAAGAGGATTTCAGCGCTTTACGGAGCTGCTCGGCGACTGCGGTAAAATCGTCGTAGTCTATGATGCCTGCGATCAGCTCTTTTTCGTTTACGACCTTGCCGTTAACGATCGCGATAGTAATAACTTTCATGGATCTCTCCTTATATCGCCAAAAATTCTAACCGAAAAATATAAACTCAAATTTAATTATTTGTTATCGGGCGCAGCCGGCTAAATTTAAAAGTCGCTTTAGGTCAAACGCTTCTAAATTTGCCTATTTTGCGGCGCGGAGAGGACGCGGGTTTTAAAATTTTTTCTCGGTTCGTAGCTGTTTATTTAAGAATCTTGCGCAGTAAAATTTCAGCTCTTTTTAAACGAAAAAAGTTTTTTGATCTTCGTAAGCCCCAACTTCATACCGCTGTATTTCATCATGCGAGCCATATTCGTCCACATTTCGCGCTCGTAGCACGGATGCGGGCAGTGGTGGCAGCGCGGTTTTTCGGTGTGCGCACAGGCACCAAGGCGCGCGTAGGCGTAACGCAACATCCGCTCGCAGTCCGCGCAGAGATGAAACTGCGTCTGCACGAGCCCCTTGTCGTCTTTGTAGTTATGAAGCACGGCGCCATCTTTTTTAGGCGCGTCCGTGTGCTTATCGTCGCAGTAAATTTGGATAAATTTCGTTACCGTGGTTACTTCGTAGATAAATTTTTCGCTCGTCATCTTTGATCCTTTGGGCGGATTTTATCTAAAAGAGACAAAAATACTCTTGAGCGCGCTCAAGCCCTTAAAGCTTTACTATTTTTCTACTTTATTGCCGAGCAGCGTCGCGATAGACTTCGTTTTGTCGTTTGAGGCAAGCGCGATCTGAATGCTCATCGTAAGCGGTACTGCTAAAAACAGTCCGCCGATGCCGAGTACGAAGCCCCATAGCAGCAGCCCCGCAAGTACGCTGATCGTTGAAAGCCCGAGCCCTTGCCCTAAAAATCGCGGCTCGATAATGTTGCCGATCGCGACGTTTACGGCTAGATATATCGCGATGGTCCAGACGCTGTAGCTTATATCCATCGTAGAAAGGGTCACGAAAAGCGTCGGAAAGACCGCTACGATCGAGCCGATGGTTGGGATGAAATTTAGCACGAAGGCTAAAATCCCCCACAGCGCGGCGTACGGAACTCCGAGCGTCCATAGTCCGAGCCCGATCAGCGCGCCGGTGCAGGCTGAGGCTATGGTTTTAATGAGAAGGTACTTTTTCAAATTTGAAGCAAATTTTTTGACGAAAGTGTGCGTCGCATGGCTGCGCTGCGAAAAATAGCGGATCTTTTCATCCATCATAGAGCTTTCAAAGACCATAAACGAGACCATTATGAAGATGAAAAATCCCGTCGAGACGATCGAGCCTGTTTTGCGAAGCAGGGTAGAGATTTGTGCCGCGACCTCGTTAGGATCGACGCCTAGTCCTTGGACGTCAAACTCCACACCGAAGCGAACAAGCCTTGTGCTGATACCCTGCAAGACGTCGTTAAATTTAGCCTGAAGCTCCGGCAAGCGCGCCGAAAATTCCTTGATCGCGTCAAAGATCACTGAGCCGAAAAAAACCATAATCGCTACGAATGCGAAAGTTACGAGCAGGAAGCTAAAAACGCGGCCGACGCGGAGTTTTTGCACATATAGCACCAGCGGCGAGACCAGCACGGTGATAAAAATAGCAAGCAAAAACGGCACGACGATGGTCTGCGCGGCTTTAAGACCCGCCAGGATAATAACTACGCAAGCGATGGAGATCAAGGACATTTGAAGTTTCAAGGCTTTTCCTAAATTTAAATTTTCGCTTTGGCGCGAAACTAAGGAGCGATTTTAACTAAAATTTCATAAAATTTAGCTCTGCTTTGAAATTTTATCCGCTAAATTTAAGCTCGCTCGGTATCGTTCCGCTCGTGCAGCTTTGCTTTTGGCTTGCCCGCTAAATTTAAAAACGCTGCAAATCCCAAATCCCGCGTGGCAAAAATTAAAATTTTTTGCTAAAATTTTGCGAAATTTACACGAGCAGGATCAAAAATGAAACTTCCCAAACAGCTTTTAGACCGTTACGCCGCGGAGCGCCAAAGCGCAGGCGAGGCGCAGCGGACGGCAAATGAGATCGCCTTCGCGCCGGTGGTCTTTCAAGTCTCGCGGCTGATGAAAAAATTTGGAATTTTAAGCGCGCTTAATGAGGCGCGGGACGGACTAAGTATAGAAGAGATCGCGAAGAAGACCTCGCTTAGCGAATACGCCGTAAAGCTGCTTTTGGAAAGTTCGCTTAGCATCGGCACGGTGCTACTTAGCGGCGAGAAATTTAGGCTCAGCAAGGCGGGATATTTTCTGCTCACGGACGAGCTCGTCGGCGTGGATATGGACTTCATCCACGACGTTTGCTATGAGGGGCTCTTTAGGCTAGAAGAGACGCTAAAATCGGGCAAACCCGAGGGGCTAAAGGTTTTTGGGCAGTGGGCTACGATCTACGAGGCGCTTTCGCATCTGCCGCCGCACGTGCGCAAAAGCTGGCTCGCGTTTGATCATTTTTATTCGGATTTGGCGTTTGAGCCCGCGCTAAAGATCATTTTCTCGCGCAAGACGGCAAAAATTTTAGACGTAGGTGGCAATACGGGGCGCTTTGCTAAGCGGTGCGTGGGTTACGACGAAAATGTGCGCGTCACGATAATGGATCTTGCGGGGCAGATCGCGCTGATGAAAGACGCCGTCTCAGGCGCGCAGGGAGCTGAGCGCATAGAGGGGCTTGCGGCCGATCTACTTGATCCCGCCACGTGCTTTCCGTGCAGCTTTGACGCGATCTGGCTCAGTCAGTTTCTGGACTGCTTCGCAGAGGAGCAGATCGTAAGCATCCTCTCGCGTGCGGCGGAGTCGATGAGCGCGGAGGCGCGGCTTTATATTTTGGAGCCGTTTTGGGACAGGCAGCGCTACGAAACCGCTGCGTATAGCATGACGCAGATCAGCGTGTATTTCGCCGCTATGGCAAACGGCAATAGCAAAATTTATCACTCGGACGATATGATTAAATTTGCGCAGCGCGCCGGGCTTAAAATTTCGCAAATTCACGATGGACTCGGCGTCGGACACACGCTGCTGTGCTGCGAAAGGGCGCGATGATGGACGCGCAAAGCTTAAGCGCGCGGCTAAATAAGCCGATTAAAATTTTACTAGTGCTATTTGGAATCGGAATTTTGGCAAATGTAGCGATGGAATTTTACGCAGAGAAAAAACACAGTGAGCTGGAGCGAAACTTCTGCGAAAGCAAGCAGGTACAAGATGCGCTAGCGCGGATAAACGAGGGCGCGCCGCGCAGGATCGACGATGCTACGATTTTAAAAGGCGCCGCATGCGAAGAGGGTAGCTTCATATACGATTACGCGTTAAATAGCTCGCCAAATTTAGACCTTAGCGCGCTGGATGCGGGTGATGCGGAAATTTTAAAAGAGATGCTGTTTACTAAGGCGAAGGCCGGCTTTTGCAGCGCAGAATTTTCGCAGCGCCTGCGGGAGCTCGGCAAAACGATGGTGTTAAATTACGAGATAGAGGGCTTGCCGCCGATAAAAATCTCGCTAGATAAAAACGCCTGCGAAAGATAATCCGCAAAGAGCCATAGAGGAAATGCCCGCGAAGCTTACGGGCATTTTAAAATTTAAAGTTGGGATTATTTGCAATCGCTAGGTTTAAATTCCACCCGCATAAATTCCGAGCCGTTTTGTAGCTTGTAGACCCACACTGCACCGTTTATCAAGGAGTGCATAACCTTCATATTCTCGCAAAAAATCTGTTTATTTTGGCTGTCTACGACGTTTTGCATTACGTTTTTTTGCGTATCGTTGATACTGTCAAATTTTAGCCCCATGCCGTCGTTTAGCTCGTAGTTGTAGATAAAAGTGCCGTCTTTGCACTCGGCACCCGTTAAAGTGGTAATCTCATCGACTCTCAGCGGCGCACTCTTATTGATACCTTCCACAGCGGCTTTGAGTTGGACATTATCGCAGCTTGGCGCCGCAAAAAGAGCTCCGCAAACAAGCGGAAGTAGTAGAAATTTTTTCATTTCGTCTCCTTGCAAAATTTTTCAGAATGATACAAAAATTAATATTAATGAATGCTTTAAATTTACAAAGATAAATTCCGCTTTGCCGCGCCGTAAATTTTAAAATTTCGCGTTATTTTTGCCGCCTTGCCACGCACGTCCACAAAACATCAGCGCTAATGCAAAAGACCGCCGGCAAATCGTCCGCCGCCTTGCTTAGAGCTTAGATCGTAGGAAAATTTACTAAAGCTAGCAAAACGGGCGAGCTTTTAGCCTTTGAACGAGCTTTTGTATTTTAAATTTAGGCTTGCTTCGCACTTTTAAATTTAGATTTTCCCCACACTGGTGCGCCTTTGTCGCGGATATACTTTGCGCCTTGGCTTTTAAATTTAGATTTGCGCGCCCCGTATTTGGAGTATCGATCAGCCTTTAAAATTTCGCAAAATTTCGGTGTGTCGATCAGCTTTTAAAATTTTACGAAATTACAGCGCATGGCTCATAGGCGGGCTTTAAATTTAGATTTGCCTGCCGCCCGTGAGCTTTAAATTTAAATTCGCGCCGCCGTCTTGCGATACGCCGCCGTTTTGCGACGCACCGCCAAGAACCCCGCGTAAAAAGCGCCGCACCGACCGCTCGCGCCGAAGTAAACGGCGCGGCGCTATAAATTTAAAATTTTACTTCGCGGCGTCGATTGCGCTCAAAATCTCTCTAGCGTGCACGGCGTAGTCGTTCGCCATCGCCTTTTGGAAAATCCCGCCGATCTGCGCGTATG
>ERZ773077.1471-NODE-1471-length-16076-cov-11.899881_pt1 | contig 16076 bp, 16 predicted proteins | sample MGYA00580612_ERZ773077 | MGnify/ENA primary metagenome ERZ773077 (study PRJEB29015, sample SAMEA2737971) | human oral metagenome | biome: human oral; feature: human-associated habitat; material: dental | place: China | collected 2021 ...
ACACGAGCCCGGCGAAGGCAAGCTGCAGAATAAGGGTCTGGGCAAAGTCAATTACCTGAGCCTCACCCTTCGCGTCAAAGGGGTCATTCAGTCCCAGCAGCCCCAGGATGAAGATCAAACTTTAGATGTGGCTGGGGCTAACCGCAGCCCGTCCTCCTAGGCCAGGATTGTGCGGGCCATGACCTCGGTGTTGCCGATCTGACAGTGGTTGGCGGCATTACTTGGCTCAGGTGAAGGCGCGGGTGATGATCGAGCGGGTGGTGGTGAGGCGCTCGACCTGACGAACCATTCGGTGCGGTGGCACAAACTCGTCCTCTGCGCCCTGCATGAGCAGGACATCGCCTGTGATTCGTGGGGAGACATTGGCTGTGGAGAACGCGGCCGCGGCACGCAGGAACTCGGCGGGCGAGTGCGTCCCCGTAATGTGCATACCCTACCACAGCCCCACCAGGTAACCAGGCTGTTGCGTGCTTGCTCGGCCAGCATCCGGTTGAGAATACTCGTGGGGGTACGGGTGATGAGCGGCCCGACACCGGAAAGTGCCCGACTAGTACGTCGTGCCAGTGTAGGTGGAAGAGCCTGAGACACCAGAGCCTCCAGGAAATTATCGAGCACGTCGAAGGCGACAACACGCTTAGTGTGCGGCTCCTTGGCGGCGGCGTGCGTGACCAGGCCGCCACCTAAAGACACACCGATGAGCTTGGCCTCATCAACATCGAAATGGCCCAGGACTGCGGAGACAGAGGCCGCCCAGCCGGCACGCATAGTGAGCCGCTTACCTCACCACACGCCCAGGCGTTGTTTCCAGAGTACCGCCCTGTCCGGGGCCTTCGAAGGCGATAACCCTCCGGCCGCGCTAGCGCTACCGAGGCGAGGACGGGGAAGCTTTCCTCAATGTAGGAATCGAAGCCGCCGAAGATAACCCAAGTTCTCGTTGGTGGTTTGACGTCGCTGGTGTCCGCCAGCTCGTAGGCGGGAAGGGCCCCTCCTTCGAAGGGGACGTACTCGGTCGGGTTCCAATGCGAAGCACCGCTGAAGCGTGGAGACGAACCTCTGGCGATTCTGGGCCTTAAGCGGGTTGTCGGGTTGCATGAAGAACTCCGCGCCGCGGGCAAAGAATGCCGCCTCCGGGTCGTGGACCTGCTCCTGGATTCGGTAGCGGGATCCAGGTAAGCCTGCACCCAGTCAGCGATCCGGGTGGTACGCGGCACCACCGGCAGGAAATAGGACACCGCCCGTTCAGTGACGAGCCACCGGTTAGCCTGCAGCTTAAGAAAGCTGTCGTCACTCAGGCGGCGGAAGCCGATAGTGGGTACGCCCAAAGTTGGTGTGACGTATTCTTGGCCTATTATAGTGTTTTGAATGGTTAGCTATCTATGCCAAATAGGTTCCTACCGTTTGTTTTTATTTAGCGGCCGTACGGCCGCATAACCTTTATCTTTGTTGTTTTGCTATTCATCATGCTGTAATATGTTGTGAGGGATCTAAAGATTATTCAAGATCCCGTTGAAGATAAAAACTATCCTGCCGTAGGGTAGGAGGAAGTGGGGGAACATGACCCAAAAAAAATTTTTTCCAGTCTTAATCCTGGTATGCCTGTTTACGTTAGCTGGGTGTTCACAGGAGCAGAAGAGCAGTTACAACAAGAAGACAGTAGAGGAGCTCTGTCATGAGTCACCTGGTCTCACTCATAGAGGATTCGATGATGCCTATCTAGCGAAGGAAGGTAAGCGCAAGAACGATAGAAAAATCCTCGAAAGTAGTGAGTTGAAGGACGCTTATGACTACTACGAATTAACCTGTACAGGGGATAGAACAAGAAGTAAATAACGCAGTCATCGATATATTATGAAGCCCATCATGAGAGCCCGTCGGAAGTGCGGGCTCTCATGCTATGTATTATCTCACCCGGCACTGGTGTATCAGGCGGGAGGCAAACACATCCAGCATAATACCGAGCAGGCCGATCACCAGGATCATCGCGAGCATTTCATCGTAAGCTAGGCGGTCGTGAGCGTTGAGAATCTTGTACCCCAGGCCGGAGGAAACCTCAAGCATTTTCGCCGGGATGATAATGACCCAGTCGATACCCAGCGCCAGACGCACACCCGTCAGAATTGAGGGTGCCAGCGCAGACAGAAGCATCGTCTGTAGCGTCTCCCACGGGGTGGCATGTAGGGTGAAAGCCAGTTGTTGGTAGATCGGGTCCAACCCGTGCATCCCAGAAACCACGGTCAGCGCATTAGACCACACCGTCGCCATCGCCACCAGAAAAATCACGAGCACACCGCCTACACCGAAAAGCACCACAGCGATCGGGTCCACAGTACCGCTTGATGCGGCCTTGGAGGCGAACTGTCACCCCAACGTCTGCCCACCCAGCACCACAGGAAGCCGCTTCGACAGCTCGCTCAGTCCCCGCGTATCAAGCGGGCTGTCTGCCTTGGATGCGCTCACAACCCCTCGGTTGCGGTGGAATTTACCTCCCAGCGCCACACTATCGCACACGTTCAGCCACGGCAGTAGCACCGCCTTCTGAAAGATCATCGCCAAATTCCCCGCGAGCAAACCGACCCGGAATCCAGGGTTTCTAGCCCGCCACCGAGCGTAACAGTGCGGACTTGCTGCTGCTGGTAGCTCTCAGAACCACAAAGGATTCGCCGGGCTCAAGGGACAGGCTTACCCTGTTTGGAGCTGGGGGATGCGCTTCCCGGGTATGCTTCACAGCATCGTGAACAGTTAAAGCGAAAGAATTCATGATGTATACACATGTGTAAAAGATGGACAAAAAGGCTCTTTATGTGAATAAAGCGTTAGAAAATCTGCTTTATTCACATAAAGAGCCTTTATTAGCGGGGAGGGGAAGCCACTACAGTGCCGCCTGCAAACCCTCCGGGTGGTCATGCTTCGCCAGCTCGTACCGCAGGTGCCCCTCGGTCGGCGACTGCACCGGCAGGAACGTGACCTCACGCACCCGGCGTGCCGTGGGTGAGCCTGCCACGTACCCGGCCCCGCCCACGGTTTGCAGCTCACAATGGGTTGCCGCCGTCGCCAGGTGCGAAACATCCAAACGCAGCTGCAGCAAGTCACGTTTTTGGGCGTTCTCAGGTTCAGCTGCTAGACGCAGCAGAGTGTCCCGCAGGGTACGGTACGTACCGAGAAGCCCCTCAAACTCCTGTTTAAAGATGCCGCCTGACACCTGAAGATGCTCCGCTGCGCTCTGTAACGCCCCTGCGGCAAGACCCAGGCAGAACGCGGACTGCACCAGCAAGAACGGCGCGGTTACTTTCGCTAAGAACCCCGCAAAGTCCTTGGTCAGGATATCCTCGGTCGGCACAAAAACATCCTCAAAAATGATCGTGCCAGACTCGGTTCCGTTGAGCGCCAGCAGGTTACGGTGATACGCAACCTTCAACCCCGGAGTATCTTGGCGAACCGTCACAATATACCGGTCCGGATGCCCCTCCTGCGCATTCTGCACCGCCACCGGCAGCACAATCACACCATTCGGGTACAGGTTAGAAGCCCACGACACCGTGCCGTTAAGCTTCACACCCCCCTCTACCAGGGTGCCCAGCACCTTGATCGGGCCGATACCCGCGGCCTCTTTATAGGCGGCGGCCATCGCGGTCGTACCGCTCGTTGTGGCCTCAGCCAAACCCTCGGGCAGCTCACGGTTCACCGCATCAAAGAACGCAATCGTGGAACGATGCGCCCACAGCGAGAACCCGGTAGAGGCATCCTGCGAAGCAAGATCATACGCCACCGCAGCCTGCGGCACGAGGGAGCCGGTGCGCCCCAAAGTCAGCAGACCATCCTTCGCAATCTCACGCAGATTCTCAAATGGGGAACGCTCACCGGCATCGACCGCATCAGCGTGTTCGGCGGCAAGGGCAAGCACGCGCTCACGTTCGGGATAGCTGTGGAGAGGCTCAACCGTCACATTAGACATAGCAGGCTCCTTGCACGTTTATGCGTGTAGCTTGAACAGGCGGTCGATGGGGGTGCTCACGGCTTCGCGGGCGCGCACCACCGCATCCTCATCGGGGGCGTCGTAGAAGCACAAGCACTTAGCGGTATCCTCACGCACATAGGTGCGCAGGAACGAGACCTCGGGTACCTCGGCGTACTTGGGTGCGTTCGCCTTCTTGCGGGTCAGGTACTGCTCCATCGTGATTTCGGCGGGAATATCCCACTCGACCAGGTAGTCTGCATCTTTCTTGAGCTTCTTGATGTCGTCGAGCTCGGCACCCACCAAGCGAACCTCGTCGGGGCCAACCACGGATGCGCGCTCGCCAATAGCCGCGGTAAGGGCGGGTGCGAACGCGGTGTTTTCAGATTCGATGATGGCGAAGATCAGCTTGTGATCGGCGGAAACCTGGGTTTCGATGAGCTCCGCGCCTTCGCTTAGGGAGTTGGAAACGGTTTCGATGAGTGTGGTTGCCTCATCCTTGGAAGCGTTCGCGGGGGTCAGCTCGATCAGGTACAGTGCCATGTCTGTATTTCTCCTTAGATAGAACGTTGTCTTTTACCCGCCTGTGCGGCGGGTCTGGCATATACCCTAAACCGGCCGCGGGCACGGCACCTAATGTTTTTCGCTATAAGTCCTAAAACGAAGGTTTAAGAACTTTTAAAGCGTCACATGAGGTCACGAATCTACATAAATCGTCATCTTGCCGGTGGCGGGAATATTCATCCGCCCCTGGTGTTCGGGGAAGGTTTTGGAGGGTAGCGGGTTAGGGGCACCGAGGAGCAGAAACTGACTTTTGGTAGCCTAGAACGGCTCTATTTACGGTCTGACTAGTGTTGTCAGATCTGCTGATGAGGGGCTTATTCTGCCCTTCTGTCCCTGCTGGCTGAATAGCATGCAGTGGCTTGCCCTAGCGAGAATTTGAGGCTCTATTTTCTCAATAAGAACCTTAATGAGAAAATAGAGTCCTCATTTCTCATTAACTGCCCGCACTTCCCTCATTTTTAGGGCATTCCCTATCATGCAGCAGAAAGGAGCGTGGGGTATGCCAGCCATCTCATGGGCTTCTCTTGATTGGGAGCAGCAGCCTCTATGGCAGCATCGTGACCCACTCGCATCCCATCGTGCTCGTCAGCGGAACACTGGCGAGTTTAAGAGTGCCGTCACACCGCGCATCGCCGAGCAAACACCTCAGCTTTCCCCGCAGCTATATACTCTGGTGCAGGACTGTACACGCACGATTACTCGCTTCGACGAGCAGCATGCGACGTTAGGTGGCATGCCATTTGCGGCGGTGCTTTTGCGGGGTGAATCGGCATCAAGTTCGCAGATTGAAAACCTGACGGTTTCAGCACGTAGGTTATCGTTGGCGGTGGTGGGCGCTTCCAGCTCCGCCGTGGGGCATAATGCCGAGTTGGTAGCACGCAATGTTTGCGCCATGCACGCAGCTTTAGAGGCGGCAGAGAGCCTGACCATTGAATCTATCATGCATATGCACCATGAACTGACAGCTGGCACCCTAGAAGACGCCGGGAAGTTCCGCCAACAGTGGGTGTGGGTTGACGGGCAGTCGCCTGTAACGGCGGATTATGTGGCTCCGCATTGGAAGCTAGTACCCGCCGCCATGAATGACCTCGTTGAATTTCTGGCGCGTCGTGATCTTGATCCGCTGGTGCAGGCTGCCATCGCTCATGCACAATTTGAGACTGTTCACCCTTTTACTGATGGGAATGGGCGTACCGGTCGAGCGCTTATTTCGGCTTTGCTCATGGCACGTGGAGTCACCAAACATGTTGTGCTGCCAATTTCTTCGGGGCTTCTGCATGACGTCGCAGACTATATTGCGGCGCTTACCGCATACCGCGTTGGAGATGTAGAACCTATGATCCGGTGCTTTATTCAGGCTTCAAATGCTGCCGTCGAGAACGCTCGTATTCTGGCAGAGGATCTCTCCGGATTGCGCGATAAAATTCTGGGAACAGCACGTCGAACAACATCCGCTTTGAAGGCGGTCGCCGATTTTTGCTGTACCGAACCGGCTTTTACGGTACAGATGGTAGAGCAGAATACATCTGTGGCACCGGCAACGATATACCGCATCATCACAACCCTTGAGAAAGCGGGCGTGATACGTCGCGAGAAAACTTTTGTTGCGGGTCAGCGCGTGTGGACGGTTCCTCACCTTAACGATGCGCTTGACGCATTCGCGGCGCGTGCCGGGCGGCGTGTCCACCCCGACTAGTCATACGTGGTGGGTGTATCGCCACATTGCTGTGGCAATACACCCACCAGTGAATGTTGCTGCAGCAGAATGGGCGTTCTAGTTCACTCCGCGCATGAGTTTCTGCACGGGTGCGCGGCAGAGGAAGAGGACAATACCAGCAATAACCGAGACGGCACCCACATAGGTGAAGTAGGGAACCTCGGTGTCTTGGCTGTAGAACTGTGCGCACCAGCCCGCAAATGCGTTCCCCATCGCCAGAGAGGTCCAGTAGAGCGCCATCATGTTCACCTTATAGGTTTCGGGCGCGAGCCGGGTGGTCAGCGCCATGCCTGTGGGGGATATCGTGAGCTCGGCGACGGTAAAAATGAACATGATGATAACCATCCAATAGACCGCCACTTTAGGGACACCCACCTGTGTGAGGAAAACCCAGTATGCCGGGCCGATAGTCACGAGTGCGAGCGAGAACTTGGCGGTTGTGCGTGGCTGCCGGTCGCCCAGCTTGGTCCACATGGCGGCGAACCCTGAGCCTAGAAGAATCACGAAAATGGGGGCTAGAGAATTGACAAGGGTCGGGGGCAGGTCACTGTCCAGAATATGCCAGTCGAGCCGCTTTTCGGAGTATACGGGAATAAACGTAAACTGCTGCTGGTAGAGTGCCCAGAAAATAGCATTGGCAATCCAGAGGGGAATGAATGCCCACACCCGTGAGCGTTCGTCGCTGGTCACGTTCTTGGCGGTGAGCAGCTGACCGAAGAGGGCCACCGCACCAATGCCAACGGCGCTCACCACCCATGTGGAGATGTTGCTGGTGGTGATCCACCCCATGGTGACCAACAGGAATATTATGAGAGCTATACTCAGCAGGGTGCCCGCTAGAATACCGTTCTGACGCGGGGTGAAAGGGGCGGTCACTTCGTGCACCGACTCGGGCAGGTTCTTGCGGGTGAACGCATACTGGATGAGTCCTGCCGCCATGCCGATAGCCGCAATTCCGAAGCCGAAGTGAAAGCCTAACCAGCCCCATCCCCAGCCGGTCAGCGCCGGGCCTAAAAGCGCTCCGATGTTGATGCCGATATAGAAAAGCGTGAACCCTGCTTCGCGTTTGGGGTCGTCTTTGGTGTAGAGCGAGCCAACCAGAACCGATGCGCTGCTTTTGAGGCAGCCTGAACCGATCGCGACCAGAAGAAGGCCGATGAGTACACCAGCTGCCCCGGGTATGGCGGCGAGGGCAATATGGCCCGCCATAATACCAATCGCTGAATAGAAGAGGGTACGTTCGGGGCCCAGGACACGGTCGCCCAAAATCCCGCCGAGGATTGCCATGAGGTAAACGGTTGCCCCGTACGCTCCCATAGCGCCGGTTGCCGCTTCTTCGGGGATCCCTAACCCGCCTTTATCAATGGAGTAGTACAGGTAGTAAATGGCAAGGGCCTGCATGCCATAGAATGAGAACCGTTCCCACATCTCCACGGTGAAGAGACTGGCAAGCATCGGCGGATGCCCGAAGAATGTTCTATTGTGCTGCTGATGTTCTGTGACGGGTGCAGTGGCTGACATGGCTCACCTCCCGAATAGGTTCCCGGTCACAACCGGCTCTAATACCTGAATTTTAGAGTATGCCTTAGAAAATGTATATAGTTTCGAGAATAAAATTCCGCTGTTCACAGTGCGAATATACCCCTCCACAAGGGGATTTACAGGCTGCGAGCGGGGCGGAGCAATGTTGCTGGAAGAAGTATTTTTTACCTAAAAATAGCTTGGAATATACCCCTTCGTACAAAAACATTTTTTCACGCAACCCCAATTATCAGGAGTAGAATAGATAAATAATTGAAATACAACCGACACCGGGATTTAAGGAGAAAATCATGAGTGATGTACCCCAGGTAAACCCCACTAATGTGCCCGCGGGAGCCACGATTATTGATGTTCGTGAAGACTACGAATGGGAAGCTGGCCATGTTGCGGGTGCGAAGCATCTTGTACTCAACGAGCTCCCGGAACGCTTGGATGAGCTTCCCAAGGGTGAGGACTTCTACGTTATTTGCCACGGTGGTGGGCGGTCCAACCGGGCAGCAGAGTACATGCGGGAGAACGGGTACCAGGCAAACAATATTGCGGGAGGAACGACCGCCTGGTTTGAGGCAAACCTACCCATGGATAGTGAAAACGGGAAGGATCCCGCTGTCGTTCACTAATGACGCTATATCATAAAAGTTTGGAATATATACGGTTTGACTATTGTATATAGCTAAAACTGCATATAAAGATGTGGTGCCCCCAGCCCCGAAACGGCTGCCGGTGCCGCATCCTTTGTATTTGGGTCGAAGCCCCGCCGCTCAAGACCGACGGCAACGCACTCTACAATAGGAAACGTGATTCTTCAGCCCGATCAATACCCAACGTTGCACGTGCGTGCCCTCGACTTTGAGATCATGCCTGAGGCTGCATACCCCGTGATTGCTGCGGGTGCTCGGTACGCCTATTGGCTTGATTCCGTACGAGAAGAATCGCCCATGTCCCATGTCTCGTATGTGGGTGTCGTCCCGCACTGGGCGGCTGTGCTGCGCATCGAAAACGCATGCGAGGCAACAAACACGACTCCTTGGGATGCCCTCGATACTGCGCTTGCCAGCATGCCTGAGCCTGATAGTATTGCCGAGCTGCCCGAAGGTTTGCGCGGTGGTTACGTGGGTTATTTCGGGTACGAGGCGCGCGCCGCCCTGCACCCCGGGCGCATCGGATACACGCCCCGGCACATGGCGCAAACCCCGGATTCTCTCTGGATGCCCGCCGTGCGGTACCTGGCCTATGAACATGAAACCCACCGCGCGTGGCTGCTGGGTGATAAACCCTGGCTTGAGAAAATTGAGCCGTGTTTGCGCGAACTGGCGCAGGATTCTTGGCGTGAGACACCGGGTGATAACGCACATGGCGGCGATAAACCGTTGAGCCAGCATGTGGAGCATCTGCACTTTGAAGCCCCTGAGCGCGAAAGCTATTGCGCAGATATTGAGCGCGCACAATGGCATATTTACGAGGGGAATAGTTATGAGGTCTGCCTGAGCGCCGAAAGCACCGCGCGGGTAGAACATCCTCTCACGCCAGATCAGCTTTTCGAGCTGTACCGCACTCAGCGCAGGCACAACCCCGCACCTTACGCCGCCTATTTGCGGTGCGGTGACTTCTCGGTGCTTTCTTCGTCTCCTGAGCGTTTTCTGATGGTTGATATACAGGGGAACGCCGAAACAAAGCCGATTAAAGGGACGTGCCCGCGCGGTGCGAATCCTCAGGATGACGCCGCTGCGGCTCACTGGCTGCAGCACGATGCGAAAACCCGTGCCGAGAATCTGATGATCGTCGATCTTTTGCGCAACGACCTTTCGACGGTGAGTGATCCCGCGAGCGTTCAGGTTCCTGTACTCATGGGGGTGGAAAGTTATGCAACGGTGCATCAGCTTGTTTCGACCGTCACCGCGCGTCTTAAACCCGAAATTTCCGCGGTGCATGCCAGTGCGGCGTGCTTCCCTGGCGGGTCTATGACCGGCGCGCCTAAGCCCTCAACAATGAATATTATTGAGGATCTGGAGGCACGCCCCCGCGGCGTATACTCAGGTGCTCTCGGATTCTTCTCGATGGATGGCGGCGCCAATCTCTCTATTGTCATACGCACCTTGGTTGCACACGATAACGGGCTTATAACCCTCGCCGCCGGCGGCGCGATTGTCGCCGATTCAGACCCGAACGCCGAGTACGAAGAAATGCTGACGAAACTGCGTGCGGCACTTCCACCGAGCGTGGGGCACATCGTTGAAAAGGGTGTGAGTAAGCAGAGCGCCACCGCGGCGACCGACCGAGAAAGCCTAGGAATATTATGAATTTTGTCTTCGATATTGACGGCACCACCAGCTTTAACGGCATGGTGATTGAGCCCGCCATTGAACGCGAAATTTATGCGCTGCTGCGGGCGGGCCACCGCGTGGTTTTTGCCTCCGCCCGACCGGTGCGTGATATTCTGCCCATGCTCTCTGAGGGTGTGCGCACGCATAGCGGGTTGGCGCTGATTGGCGCGAACGGTTCGCTGCTGTACCGGGACAGGCAGCTGCGGGCGCGGGAACACCTAGATGCGCATAGTTATGCGAAAATTCGGGACCTTATCGAACGTCACAGGCTGCACTATATCGCGGACTCCCTGGACTCTTACGCCTTTGATTTGCCCGATGCGCATGTGCTCGTGGAACGGCTAAACCCCGAGGGAACCGACCGCCTAGTTTCTTTGAAAGAGCTGGAGAAACCGGTCAAAATAATTCTGCTTGACATCAATAATCCGCATCTTTACGCCGAGCTCGAAAAGACTATTGCGAGCCTAAACCTGCATGTGACTAAGCACCAGGATGCCACCACGAGTATTGACCTGGCTCCCGGGGGTGTGCATAAAGTTTCGGCTCTCCCGCAGGCGCTTGGCGCGCGTCCGGGCGAAAAACCCGATCCGTATATTGCTTTCGGCAACGATATGAACGATGCAGGGGTGCTTGAGGGTGCTCAGTATGCGGTTGCGGTGGGCTCGCACGAGGCCCTGCTGCCGCTCGCAGATCTGACGGTGGACCCGCATCCGGATGCGGTCGCCGCCGCCATCCGCGCCCTCGCGGAGGATTTCTGATCTTCCAGTATCAACCCTAAAAAACAATTATCTTCTTGTATAAAGGGATAATGATTGCAGGGAAACGCATGATGTACCATCACATGAACCTAATGTAGGTTATGCTCAATATGCGACTTCATTACAGCGAATAGCTGTTATACATCAAAAGGAGCATCACCGATGAGCCAATATCACCTACCCGATCCTGCGGGGCAGCCAAGTTATCCGGTGCCGCAGAATTCCCCCTACTACAATCAGACCCCTGCACACCAGCCCCCTGCATATTCGCAGCCTCCTGTTGTGCCCTATGCTCCGGTGTATGCGGGTGTGCTTCAGCCTGCTCCGGTGGCCCGTCCTAAACTCACAATCACGCCCATTATCACGCTGATTATATGTGCCATATGCATTGTGCTGCGGGTGTCGGAGCTTATTGCATCCACTCGGATGGTTAATTCTTATAACAACCTCATGCATCAACTCTTCACAGATTTACATATGCAGCGGGATCATGATATTACCTCTTTTACTAATGGTATTAGCCACGTTCTGCAAGTTCTGAATATCTTATTGCTGATAAGTGTTGCCATATACTTTACACTTGGTATTTTTGTCTACCGTGGGCGTAACTGGGCTCGTATTCTGATGGCTGTTATCGCTATTTTTGGGATGGTAGGTAGTACCTTGCATCTTCTCTTCATGTTGAACATTCAGCACTACATGGTTGAGGAGGGAAAAGAATTAATTCAGCCAGGGATGCCGGTGCCCCACTTTGAGTTTGAGTCTATGGTTCCTGTCCTAGTATTTATCTACGCATCACTGATTATCACAAATTTTTCCCTTCTGGTATTTTTGTGGCTGCCCGGCACTAACGCCTTTATTCGCAACTCTAAGATATACCGCCTGGCGCAGAAATCTATGGCTTAGCCCGAGATGAGGCAGTGGTGCAAATAATGGTTTACAGGCTTTCGTGGCGTCAGTTATAAAACATGGATGTGTGGCCATGATGTTCTTTGCCAGCATTAGTTTCGGCTATGCTTATGTGCAATGACTCGATGCCCGAGTTTCTGTGTGCCACTACATCTATGAAGGAATATGCGCCATGAGTGAGAGCGTGACCCCAGGCCACCCCAAGCCGCAAAAACCGGCATCGGCGCAAACCTCAGCGCCCGCTTGGCAGTCTGCATCGGCCGCCAATGCTGATGCTACCGCTACTATGGTGGCTGTTCCCCCTAAAATCACGACACTGCCCTTAACCGCTGCCATTATTTCGTGGGTATACGCACTGGTGCGTTTGGCCGAATTCGGTTTTATGATAGTTGCTTTATGTATTCTAAAATCTACAGTTGACTCGGCGTTCCCAGATAGCCTTCGTAATTATCAATTTTTTCAATCATTTGCACATTTTCTTTTATTTTTAATATTATGTAGTATTGTACTTTACGTCATGCTCGGGTTTTATGTATATCGTGGATATAATATGGCACGTATCATTATGACTATTGTTGCTATTGGGGATAGTATAAGTCTTGCTCTGCACGCAGTTTTTGTGAGTGAGGCTTCTGTACACATAGCGCGTGAATGGCTAACATATGCTTCCGATCTTGCGCCCACTTTTTCTATACTCACAGTAATCTATGAGCTATTGGTTATTGCTAATATTGTCCTTCTGGTATTTTTGTGGCTGCCCGGAACCAACATTTTTATGCGTCAGGCCAAGACATACCGCTTAGCCTTGAACACAACAGCACAGTCTGTGACGGGACAGCGCTACGAGCGGTAGCTTCTACATTCTTGTTATGTTCGTGAAATCTTGGTGTGTGGCAATGATGTTCTTTGCCAGCGTTAGTTTCGGCTATGCTTATGTGCAATGAACTCGATGCCCGAGTTTCTGTGTGCCACTACATCTATGAAGGAATATACGCCATGAGTGAGAGTGCGACTACGGACCACCAAGACCCTCAGAAATCAGTACTTCTGAAAATATACGCATTACCTCAACAGACTCAGACTTTCACTCAACAGTCCACACCGGCAGTTTATGCGTTCGCAGTACCGGAACCGACTGCACGCCCTAAAATCACGGCTATGGCCAAGACCGCTTTTATCACCACGCTGTTATGTGCGCTGCTGCGCATAGTGGAGTTCACGATCATGGTAGCCACCGTAAACTCTCTGCACTCCGCAGGCGAGATGAGTGATGATCGGTATAGAGGTCTTGGGTCGTCTTTGTCCATCATGTCTATTCCACTGTTCCTCAGCGTTGTTCTGTACATTGTGTGTGGTTTCTATATCTTCCGGGGTTACGACTGGGCGCGCGTTGTTGTGAGTGTCATAGCCTTTCTGGCTCTTGGCAGCGTTTACTTCTATATATCATTCACGCTGTGGTTGATAGCTGGGTTGAGGGAAGAGCGGTTAGCAAAGACACCCGGAATTGCCGCTATTCTATCCACGCTCCTGATAATCTATATAACGTTGTTGATCGTGAACATTGTTCTGTTTGTGTTCCTGTGGCTGCCCGGAACCAACGCCTTTATGTTTAACTCCAAAGTGTATCGTCTGGCACAGAATCCCTCCGTCCAGCCGGTAATTGTGCACCCACAGCATGTTCAACCTCAAAAACCGCACCAGGAGTAATACATATATACCCTTCCCTGTTAGGGGTCTTTGCAGTACGGGGCGGACCACGACGCAGCGGGTCTGCCTCCCCCCAGCACACCCCTGAATCGTAGGGTCACCCGCTAAACTTGAAATATGACTAAACTTTCCGAAACCCTGCCCATTGAAGAAGCCCGCGAACGTTTGCGCCAGCTCATCTCCGAGCTTGCCGTGGTGCGCGGTAAAGTGACTCTTGCCTCCGGGAAAGAAGCCGACTACTACGTCGACTTGCGCCGTATCACCCTGCATCACGAAGCGTCGCGTTTGGTTGGTCAGGTGATGCTCGATCTGCTCGATCGTAACGGCATCGAATTTGACGCCGCCGGTGGTCTAACGATGGGTGCCGACCCCGTTGGTTCCGCAATTATGCGCGCGGCGGGCGATCAGGACCGCGCTATCGATTCGTTTGTGGTGCGTAAGGCGCAAAAGTCCTACGGCATGGGCCGCCAGGTTGAGGGGCCCAGCGTTGAGGGCCGCCGCGTGGTCGCCGTTGAAGATACTTCCACCACCGGCGGGTCCGCTTTAACCGCAGTGGATGCGCTGCGCACAGCGGGCGCCGAGGTCGTCGCCGTCGCCGTCATCGTAGACCGTGCAACCGGGGCGAAAGAACATATCGAAGAGGTTGCCGGGGTTCCCTGCTTCTACGCCTACTCCAAGGATGATTTAGGGCTCGACTAGGGGCTTTGTAGATGCCCGCGCGTGCTGGCAACCAGAGGCGTGCGGGCATCGCCGCACCGCCCGCCCCCCCAGATTCCTTCGCCGCGCATCCGGCACTATATGTACGCGCCATCAGAAAGAAACTATGAGTTCCCCAAGCCATCAGACCCCCCTTGACCCCTCAGATTCCGGGCAGGATTCCCGCGTGAACGAGTCTGCAGAGCCGCAGAATACACCGCAGGAGTACCCCGAAAGCGAGGCTTTCGGAACGCCCCGGTTTGAGGTTGGCGTCGGCCCCTGGGAGGGTGAGTGGCCTGAGGGCGAGCATTGGGATGAACAGCTTCTGCGTGAGGGTGACCGCCGTAATGTGGTGGATAAGTACCGTTACTGGAGCATGGAGGCGATTATCGCCGACCTTGATACGCGCCGCCACGATTTTCACGTCGCGATCGAGAACTGGCAGCACGATCTGAATATCGGTACCGTGGTGCGCACCGCGAATGCCTTTTTGGCGAAGGAAGTGCACATTATTGGTAAGAAACGCTGGAACCGACGCGGCGCTATGGTGACCGACCGGTATCAGCATGTACGGCATCACCCCACGATTGAGGACTTTGTGGTGTGGGCGCAGGGCGAGGGGCTGGACATTATCGGCATTGATATTTTTCCGGATTCGGTGCCGCTTGAAACCTACGATTTGCCGAAGAACTGTGTGCTGGTCTTTGGGCAGGAAGGCCCAGGGTTGTCGGAGGAAATTCACGCCGCCGCACGCGATACGCTCTCGATCGAACAATTTGGTTCAACCCGGTCGATGAACGCGGCAACCGCCGCCGGGATCGCGATGCACGCCTGGGTACGCCGCCATGTTTTCGGACAGAAACCTTAAAGCAAATACACCGCGAGCAGGTAGGATTTTGTCGAAAAGGTAGGAAAATCCTACCTGCCCGAATCAAAAACCACCTGCTCGCGGTGACTATGGGGGAGGGGAGTGGACCCTAGCCTACCGGAACGTTCACGTTCACGAGCGAGAAAAGATCCTTCGGATCGTCCGGATTCGCCACCAGGTCAATAAACTGCTGCAGATCGGTACCCTGAGTTGCTGCACGCGCATAACGCAGACCCGAGAAATCAGCGATCGCAAAGCCCACCGAATCGAAGAGAGTAATCTGCTCATCCGAGACGCGCCCGGGCTCCTCGCCGGTCAGAACCTTCCAGAACTCCACCACCGGGAAATCCGGATCCTTCTGCTGAATTTCACCCTCGATGCGGGTCTGCGGCGGGAACTCCACAAACACAGTCGAACGATCCAAAATCTCGCTCTCCAGCTCGGTCTTGCCGGGGCAGTCGCCTCCAATAGCATTCAGATGCACACCGGGCTTCACCTGCGAGTTCAGAAGCACCTTCGCCTGCTGCTTATCGGCGGTGCAGGTGGTAATAATATCGGCGTCTGCAACGGCCTCGTCCACGCTGGATGCGGCATGAATCCTGAACCCCAGCGGCTCCAGATTACGGCGGAACTTCTCAATAGCTGCGGGATCAACATCGTACACCGCAAGGTCCTCAATGCCGAGGACGGCGCGCATCCCAAGGGCCTGGAACTCGGACTGCGAACCCGTGCCGACCATCGCCATCTTCCGCGAATCCTTGCGTGCCAGATGCTTAGCCACCATGGCAGAAACAGCGGCGGTACGAAGGGCGGTCAGCAGGGTCATCTCTGCAAGGAAGACAGGGTAACCGTTATCCACATCAGCCAGCATACCGAACGCGGTCACGGTCTGGTACCCGCGTGCAGGGTTCGAGGGGTGCCCATTCACGTACTTAAAGGAATAGGTGATGTTATCTGAGGTGGGCATTAGCTCAATCACGCCGAAGGGGGTGTGGGATGCCACGCGCGGGATCTTATCGAAGCTCTGCCATTTCTTGAA
>ERZ773077.1476-NODE-1476-length-16033-cov-3.010014_pt1 | contig 16033 bp, 14 predicted proteins | sample MGYA00580612_ERZ773077 | MGnify/ENA primary metagenome ERZ773077 (study PRJEB29015, sample SAMEA2737971) | human oral metagenome | biome: human oral; feature: human-associated habitat; material: dental | place: China | collected 2021 ...
GGTATAGGGAGCTTATGCTTAAGCCAATAGGAACTATAAATAAAGAGAATAAATTTTCCTTAGGGGTCGGAATTTATCCGAGCTTATATACCAATGTGGATATTATAACCAATGAGGATATGCATATTATATTATCTAACGAATATGATGTGAACGAACCAGAAATACATAAAAGTTTTAATTTGGGTATTAGTAAAAATCTAATAAATTATCCAATAGATGATTTTTTTAATATACATTCTGCTGTGCTAGGAAACTCTGGAAGCGGTAAATCAAATACGATTGCGCACATTATTCAGTCGATTTACAGAAAAAAAGAAAACTCCGCAAGAGGATCAAAACTTATAATATTTGACGTAAACGGTGAATACAGACAAGCTTTTAAAAAAGATTTAAATAAAGAAATAACAATAAAATATTTTAGGCCAAATTTAAAAAAAGAAATTGCGGATGAAAATATAGAAGCGTTTTATATGCCGCATTTTTTAATGACATTAGATGAATGGAGTTCTTTTTTGTTAGCAACAGATGCGACGCAAAGACCTTTTTGGGATAAAGTTCTTCAAGAATCTTACAAATTTTATAAAATATCAACCTCTGAAGATAAAGATAGCAAGAGATTTATAAACTACCTTAGGTATAAACTTTGCATGTTGCTTGGTAGTGTTTTAAGCCAAGCTGATACTGACACATCAAGAATAACAACTGCTGGTGCACTAATATTAAAAATACAAGATATTATTAACAGAGATGTATCGTTAAAAACAAAGTGCGAGGCAGAAGGGCTTTATGCTGATATAAATAAACTTCATTCTAATTGCACAATAGTATACGGACAAAATAAAAACAAATTAGATCAAGCAGTAAAGGATATTAATGAAAAAATAGACTATGAAGAAATAGAAAAAATATTTGATGAGAAGCTAGATGATGGAGAATTTTATGATTATAAATTTTTAAAAATATCTGCTGAAATGATTTTGTTAGAAGAAGACGCTAAAGGAAATAGATTAATGAGAGGCTATACCTCTACGATGCTAAATAGGCTTGATTATTTTATCTATAATAACGACTGTAAATTTATGAGAGAAACACCGGATAATCTTGGGATTAAAAATGTAGACTCATACTTTGAGTATCTTTGGGGTAAGGATACTCAAACAAAAACACAACTAATAATCATAGATACTAGCGAATTGAGTATTGACGTTTTAGAAACTTTAACAAGTGTCCTTTCTAGATTAATTTTTTCACAAAGAAAAGAATTGCATAATGATGAAAGGCGCAAAAAACCCGTACATCTTATACTTGATGAAGCTCATAGATATATTAAAAAAGACTATAAATACCTACTAAGAGAAAATATTTTTGAAAAAATAGCAAGGGAAGGAAGGAAATACTCATTATATCTGTTGATATCATCTCAAAGGCCATCGGAACTATCAGAAACGGTTTTGTCTCAATGTGGAAATTTTATTATCCATAGAATACAAAATGAAGTAGATATGAGATATATAAATGCTATATTGCCTTATTTTTCAGATGACTTTGTAAATAAAATAAAGCAATCAGTTCCTGGGGAGGCACTAATATTTGGCCATTGTGTTTCGATGCCGCTACATGTAGCCATTAACAAATCTAATCCTGAGCCAAATAGTAAAAATTGCGAAATTACAAAAGAGTGGTTTGGCAGAGATTAATTTTGAGAGAAAAGTTGTTGGCAATAAAAGATTTAATAGTGCCGATAGTGAAACTAGTATAGAAGCGAAAGTTTTTTGTTTATTTGGATTATAATTACCGAGCTTTTGATATTACAAAAGCAAAAATAAAAATATCTTTAAAAGTAGTAAGTTGGCTATTGTATCAATCTGATCAAGGCTAGCAACGACAAGAAAAAGTGCGAGAACTAATCCAAAAAATAGCAGTAAAAGTGTGTTGAGGTGCTTTGGTTGCCTTTCTTTATATTGCAACTCTTGCAGTCAAATAGTGCTTGCATTAGCTAAACCAATAACAAATAAGATTGTCGGATTTTAAATTTAAAGGAAAAACATGAAAATACGAATCTACTATGAAGATACCGATGCTGGCGGCATAGTCTATCACGCAAACTATATAAAATACTGCGAAAGGGCGCGCAGCGAGATGTTTTTTGATTCGGAGGTTAAGCCTTTTAGCAAGGATGGGCATTTCGTCGTGAGTGAGATTCGGGCAAAATTTAAAAAACCTGCCGTCCTTGGCGATCTGCTCGAGGTAAAAACGAGCGTGGCAAGCCTAAAAAAAGCCTCCGCGCTCATAAATCAGAAAATTTATAAAATCGCAAATTTAAGCGGCGGATGCGAGCCAGAGCTCGTCTTTGAAGCGGACGTCGAGGTTGCGTTTGTCAGTAACCTAAGGCCTGCTAAGATGAGCGAGGAGATAGTGGATTTTCTCTCCTCTTATTGCTCGTAAAAGCCGTATTCGCCGGCTTTTAAAACCTTTGTATCATAGACGATCTGCGAGTCTTCGACGCTCTGGCTAAAAAGCCTCTGCGCGCCGCGGTTTAGGTAGGTCGCGTAGATGTAGTCAAGCCCGGCGCTAGCAGAGTAGCCCACCCAGTTGAAGTTCAAATTTTGCCCCAAAATTTCGTTGTTTGAGTCCAGCGCCCCGTCGGTTTTAGAAATCGAGTTTGCTATGTAGAGCTTTTCTCTATCTTGCGGTTGCATGAGCTTAAAGATGCTTGGCGCATAGTTGATCTGCGTGCTTAAAAGGGCGTTAAATTTGATGTCGTAAAGGCGCATCTGAGAGCTCACCATTGAGGCTTTTACGAGCGGAACATTTAGAAAAACGGTCGCGCCGCTTAGTCTCGAGTTGCCAGAGAGCATTGACTTTAGGTCGGTGACGCCGTTTGCGATCTCGTTTTCGTAGGCTAGCCCGCCGCTAAACTCGTCCGCGTAGCGATTTAGCGCCGCTCCTAGCGCGCTACCGTCAGAAAATGCTGCGACTTGGCTGTTTGAGAAATTTAGTAGCTTTTCAACTTGCCCTTTGTAGTCTATACCGCCAAATATCAAATTATCCTGTGGCGAATCGACGCTAGAGATGTGCAGAGTCGGCACGAAAGCCGTCATGGCGGGGTCTAAAACCTCGTTTAGATATTTTGCGCCTACAGGCGTAAACGGCGCGATGATATAGGAAATGTTTTCACTTTTAGCGCGAGCTAGGGCGCCGTCGATAGCGCTCGGGGCTTCGTTGCCGGTGTTGTAAAATTTAACGTCGATAGGGGCGTTTTGCCTGACGATGTAGGCGATAACCGCGTTTGAGACGACGCCGGCGTAGCTTTTTATGCTATCTTGCGGGATGATGACGGCGATTTTAAATTCGGCGTTTGAGTTTGGCGTCAGGCTTTCGCTGCCTGCGTTTGCGTAAGGGCCGTTTAGGGCGTTAATGGCTTGCAAAATTTCTTGATTCGAGCTGTTTTCGTAGCGAGCCAACAAGCTGTGCAAAAGACCTTCTTTAACGAGATCAAGCAAGCAAGCGTCGTCGCATTTTGCCGGTTCTAAATTTATATAAATTTCGCTGGCGGGCGGTATATCGGAGGCCTTTTCGCTCCTAGCAAACAGCGCCGAACAGATCAGTAAAGCGGTTAAAATTTTTCTCATAGGTACTCTTTTATTTTTCTTAAATCGCTGAAAAACAGCTCTTTTTTGCTTGGATTTTTCGCTACGACGCTCGGCGAGTAGGTCGCCAGCAGGGCCGAGTGCTTAAATTTCATTATGTTTCCCCTTATTGTCTCAAAGCTTTGCGCGCTTTGTTTTATCATTTTGTAAAAAACCTCTTCGCCAAGCGCCACGATGAGCTTTGGCGCGACTAGACGGGCTTCCGCGCTAAAATACGGCTCGCAAAGCTCGTAAGCGTTTGTCGGAGCTTTGGCTGCGGGCTTGCATTTTAGCAGGCTCGTGACGTAAATTTCGTCCTTTTTAAGTCCTGCTAGCTCGTTTAAATTTTGCAAAAACTTATCGTCGCCCGCCAAAAATTCTCCGCTCGCATCCTCGGCGGCGTTTGGCGCGTCAAATACGAAAACTACTTTAGCGCTTTTATCTCCAAGGCCCGTTAGCGCGTGGTTTGCGCTCTTGCAAAGCTCGCATAGATTGCACTCTTTGATGCTTGCGTTTAGTTCGGCAAGGCTACTCGGTAAGGCCGCGGACGAAGGCGAAAAATCGGCAAATTTATACCCGAACGCCCTAAGATAGTAAAGTTCTCTTAAAATTTCGTTTGCGTAACTCATCGCGCGATGATATCCAAAAGGGCGTTAAAAACAGATAAATCAAAGCGCGAGTTTGTTTAAATTTTCGCCGTCCAAGCGGTAGTTTCGCCACTGTTCTGACTGGTTTTTCGCGCCCATTTTTTCGTAAAATTTTATGCCCGGCTCGTTCCAGTGCAGGCACGCCCACTCGAGGCGTTGCAGATTTTCGTTCTTGCAAATTTCGGCTAAAAATTTAAAAAACTCTTTTCCTATGCCTTTGTTGCGATGCTCTTTTTGGACGTATAGATCCTCCAGATATATCCCGCCAAGTCCCAAAAACGTGGAAAACGTGTAAAAATATATGGCGTAAGCTATGATTTTGCCCTCTGTTTCGCAGACTAAAATCCTGGCATAGTTTTTCTCAAAAATAGACTCGGCAAAAATTTCGGGCGTAAATTTGACATCATCGCTCATTTTTTCGTACGCGGCCAGCTCTTTAACCAGCTCGCAAACGGCCGAGACGTCGGCTCTAGAGGCTTTTCTAATAACGTAAGGCAAATTTTTCTCCTAAATTTTAATAAGCTATTATATTTTTATTATTTTAAAACGAAGTTTAAAAATTTATTAAAAGGATTTTAAGCGATTTGTTGATAAAATCACCGACTTATATCAAAATCACCATAAGGAAAAATTTATGAAAAGAACATACCAACCTCATAAAACCCCTAGAAAACGCACTCACGGGTTTCGCGTCCGCATGAAAACTAAAAACGGCCGCAAAGTGCTAAACGCAAGACGCGCAAAAGGCAGAGCAAGATTGGCCGTTTAAGCAAATTTAGCTCTATAAGCAGCCAAAAGGAGTTTTCAAGCGTCTACAAAGAGGCCATTAAATGGCACTGCGAGGAGGCGATAGTCTTTTTTAAGCCTTGCAATGAAAATAAACTAGCCGTCGTAGCCAGCAAAAAGGTGGGCAAAGCCGTCGTTCGCAACCGATGTAAAAGACTTTTGCGAGCGGTCGTCGTCGAGATTTCAAATGAGCTTGCGGACGGCATTTACGTGATAGTTGTTAAAAACGGGCTAGATAAAAGCTCGTTTTTAAAGCTCAAAAAAAATATCTCTTGGGCTATGAAAAAACTCGGATGTATAAAATCAGGCATATGAAAATGATAAAACAAGCTATTTTATTTTTGATAAAAGCGTATCAAGATTATATCTCTAAATTTACTCCAAAGTCTTGCAGATACTATCCCTCGTGTTCGGAATTTGCCGTTTGGCAGTTCAAATTTAACGGCTTTTTCTCGGCACTCTTCGCGGTTATTTTTAGAATTTTACGCTGTAATCAACTCTTTAAGGGCGGCATCGACTACCCCATCATTAGTAAAAATTTCGACTCTTTTTTTATATCCAATCAAAATTTAAAATCACACATCGCATTTTGGTTCGTCCCGTATAAAAAAAATAAATTCTACGTTATTAAAAATTTAGACTTTCAAAAGGAAAAATAGTGTTAGACAATATGTCAGTTCAAAAACGCGTGTTATTAGCGACCGTTTTATCTTTTATCTTTTTTATCGCTTACGATTATTTTTTTATTCCTAAAAATTTGCCGTTAGATCAAAATCAAACAGTAGCTGCGCAGCAGGTAGGGCAAGCAAACGCCGCTCCAAGCGCAAATACCGCATCAGGCGCTAGCTCTCCGCAGGCCGCATCGACTCAAAGCCGCGAGATCGCTGTGATAAAGGGCGAACACTTTGAGGCGCGCATAGACGAGCTGGGCAGGATTTCGAAATTTTATTTAAATGACGAAAAATACAAAAACGCCGAAGGCAATCGCATCGAACTAGCAGGCGCTCAGCCGTTACCGCTTGAAGTACGCTTTAGCGACAAAGCTTTAAATGAGCAAGCTTTTAAAGTGGCTTACACGAGCGACGTTAGCGAGATAAATTTAGCCAGCGAGCCAAAAAGCATAGTTTTAACGCAAAATTTGGAAGGCTCTAGCGTAACCAAAAAAATCACATTTTATCCAAACGGAAGCTACGACCTAGATCTTAGCGTGAGCGCTGGCGAATACTACGTGACTCCGGGATTTCATCCAAACGTCGCTATCGACAGCTACACCGTCCACGGCGCGCTGCTTAAGCATAACGACGGTAAGCTAACTATCATCGAGGATGGCGACGTAGACGCGACCGAGAGCTTTAATAACGTAAACATAGCCGCAGCTAGCGACAGATACTACACGGCTTTGTTTTTTAAATTTGACGGACTTTTAAATCCCGTAGTTTCAAAAGATGGCGCCGGAAATGCGGTGATATTTGTAAAAGGCGAGCAAAATTTTAAAGCCAAAGGCTACATCGGAGCTAAAGACCACGCGACTCTAAACCAGATAAACGAGGAGCTCGTAGACGTCATCGAGTACGGCTGGTTTACCTTTATAGCAAAGCCGATGTTTGCGTTTTTAAATTGGCTTTACGGTTACATCGGTAACTGGGGCTGGGCGATCGTCGTTCTGACGCTAGTTATCAGGATCGTGCTTTTCCCGCTAACCTACAAAGGCATGCTATCGATGAACAAGCTAAAAGATCTAGCGCCGAAGGTAAAAGAGCTGCAAGCCAAATACAAAGGCGATCCGCAAAAGCTAAATATGCACATGATGGAGCTATATAAGAAAAACGGCGCCAACCCGATGGGCGGCTGCTTGCCGATACTTATGCAGATTCCGATTTTCTTTGCGATTTACCGCGTACTACTAAACGCGATAGAGCTAAAAGCCGCGCCGTGGATACTTTGGATACACGACCTTTCGGTGATGGATCCGTATTTTGTACTGCCTATATTGATGGGTGCGACTATGTTCCTTCAGCAAAAGCTCACGCCGACCACGTTTAGCGACCCGATGCAAGAAAAGATAATGAAATTTTTACCGCTTATCTTTACGTTTTTCTTCGTGACCTTCCCTGCGGGACTTACGCTTTACTGGTTTGTAAACAACGTCTGCTCGGTCATCCAGCAAGTTTTTGTAAACAAGCTCTTTGAAAAGCATAAAAAAGCGGAGGTAAAGGCCTGATGCGAATAGAAGCCGAAAATCTACAAGAGGCCTTTCAAAAGGCCGCGCAGGAGTTAAACTGCTCCGTTACCGAGCTTGATATCAAAATTTTGCAAAATCCAAGCGCCGGTTTTTTGGGATTTTTCAAAAAAACGGCGATCATCGAGGCAGTAAAAGAGGGTGCGCATAAGGAAGCAAAAAAAGCTCCTCAAGCCGCTCGCGAAAACGGTCATAAAGAAAACGGCGGCGAAAAAAAGAAGGAATTTAAGAAAAAAGAGAACTCCGGCGAAGAGCAAAATCACCGAAGCGAAAAGAAAAAAAATCATAAAAATCGCCACGATCATCACAAAAATCATGCGGCAAAACAAAGCGAAAGTAGCGCGGTAAACGAGTCTAAAGTCGAAGAAGCGCAGCCGCAAAAAGAGCCTCAGGTAAAAGAAAAAGAGTCGCATAAAAAGGAACAACCGAAAAAAGAGAGCGGCAAAAGTATCCTTGATCACTCTATCATCGATACCTTTAATAAAAACGACTTTTACGAAGGCGATGAAAAAACCACAGCTGGCGAAAATTTAGGCTTGCAGGCATCTGTCGGCGATGCAAATTTGACGCAAGCCGTGCCAAATTTAGCTAAAAAAGAAAAACAAGACTCCCGAGCCGATCGGGCGCAGGCTCAAAAACAAAAAGATCAAAAACCAAAAGCCGACATTGACAAAGCCCTGCCTGAGATAAAGCAGGGCGTAGAGAAGCTTTTTGGCGGAAATTTCTTTACTATAAACAAGATAGATGTGCGCAAATTTGACGACGAGACTGTGATAGTCGAGCTTGACGGCGAGGATGCGGCGCTGCTCATCGGCAAGGAGGGCTACCGCTACAAGGCGATTTCGTATTTGCTTTATAATTGGATCAGTTCGAAATATGGCCTTGCGGTGCGCCTTGAGATCGCTCAGTTTTTGCAAAATCAAGAAGCCGCGATCGATCAGTATCTAAAAGGTATAATCGAGCGAGTGGAGGAGACGGGCAAGGCTAAAACCAAGTCTTTAGACGGCGTTTTGGTCAAGATCGCCCTTGAAAAACTGCGCGAAAAATTCCCCGACAAATACGTAAGCGTAAAGTCAAATAGCGACGGGCAGTTCGTAGTCGTGAACGACTTTATCAAAAAATGAACGAGACCATAGCCGCCGTCGCCACCGCGCACGGCGTAGGCTCGATCTCCATCATCAGGCTAAGCGGCGCAGACGCCCTTGGCCTAGCTCTAAAACTCACCAAAATCACCTCTCTTGTCCCGCGTTACGCAACTCTAACTAAAATTTACGCCGATGGCGAGCTCATCGACGAAGCCTTGCTTATTTATTTTAAGGCCCCGCATAGTTTCACGGGCGAGGATGTGGTGGAGTTTCAGCTCCACGGCGGACTAGTGGTGGCAAATTTGATCCTAGGCGAGCTCATCAAAAACGGCGCCAGACTCGCGCGTGCAGGAGAGTTTAGTAAGCGTGCTCTCATAAACGGCAAGATGGATTTTAGCAAGATCGAGGCGATAAACTCGCTAATCAACGCAAAAAGCGAGGATAGCGTCAAAATCATCGCCCGCACGATGAGAGGCGATCTAGCTAAATTTGTGGATGAAATCCGCTCCGAACTCGTAAAAACTCTGGCATTCGTGGAGACTAGCATAGACTACGCCGACGATGATCTGCCTGCCGATCTGCTAGAAAGTATCAATCAAATGCTAAAACAAAACAGCGCTAAACTAGATAAAATCGTAGCCATAAGTCAGAGTAGAAAAGGGTTGCTTGAGGGCTTTAAAATCGCGATAGTCGGCAAGCCAAATGTCGGCAAAAGCTCAATCCTAAACTCGCTTTTGTCCTACGAGCGCGCGATTATCAGCGACGAGGCGGGCACGACTAGGGACAGCATCGAAGAGGCACTAAAAATCGGCACTCACCTCGTGCGCATCATCGATACGGCAGGCATCCGCAAAAATGCGGGCAAGATCGAGCAGATCGGCATTTCGTATTCGCTGCGGGCTATCGAGGAGGCCGATGTCATCCTGGCCGTTTTTGACGCGTCGCAGGAGGCTGACGAGCAGGATAACGAGATCCTGGAGCTTTTAAAAAACTTGCAAAAAAAGATTTTTTACGTTCTAAATAAATGCGACCTCGGCGTTAAATTTAGCGCTCCAGTGGGCGCGATACAAATTTGCGCCAAGCAAGGAACGGGCGAGATAGTAAATAGTCTAAAAACCTATCTCGACGCCCAGGAGACGAGCGAGATACTACTAAACTCCACTCGTCAAATTTTATGCTGCGAAGCGGCGAGCGAGGCGATAAAAAGGGCGTTAAATTTACTTGCCCAGTCCGAGCTCGAGCTCTTTGCCTACGAGCTAAATACAGCAATAGAGCAAATCTCGTCAATCACGAAACCGTTTGAGCGAAGCGAAATTTTAGACGAAATGTTTAGCAATTTTTGCCTCGGAAAATAACGAAATTTACTTTATAAAAAAGAAAAAATAATGAAAAAAATCTTATCTATAGCCGCTCTAGCTGCGTTGCTGGGCGGTTGCATGCCTTCACACGATCATCTAGCAAGTAGCGTAGTATCGCCTGAACCGGACTGGATCAAATATCTAGAAAACGACGGCACCGTCGGCGATGTCGCATTTTTCTCAGAAAATTTGAGCGCAACTCACGCGCAAAAAAACGGCGATATCATCGGTATGGCGCTCATAAAAAGAGACGGTCAAAATTTGAAGCTTGGCGATATGTACGCGCAAAACGGTATTTCGTTTATAGTTTTGGAGCTTAACGATAAGGAAAAATTTGGCTATCAATACATAAATATGCGCGATAAAAACGAGCTTGCGACTCTAAGAGGGGCCAAAAAGGTCAAATTTTATCAGTTTGGCGGCGGCATATTAGAGAGCGTAGTTTTTAGCTCGGACTCGGGCGCCGTGTGCGAGAGTTTTGCGGTGGGTAAGACGGTAAAAGCTCATGCCGTGACTAATTATTACGATAAAGAAAGTCCCGACAATAGCGAGTTTTTCGCGACTTTGATGGATATCGGAGTGAAAAAGGGCAAAAGCGCCGAGATCAAAAATCTAGACTTTAAATTTTTCGTTAGCGACGGCAAGCTAGCTAGCACGCAGACGCGGGCTCGATCGGCGGAATTTAGGAACAAAGTCATAGACGCCGACGCTAAAAAACAGGAGCAAATCCTATCAAATATCGTTTGCGCCGCGCCTAAAAACTGATCGCTTTTATCAAATTTAAACACGAACGCGAGATGAAAAACTTATTTCTAGCGGCTATTGCGGCCCTGGCTTTTTACGGTTGCGCCGGCATCACTAGCAGCGCAAATATAGCCGAGCACGACGTCTCAAATATCGATGTTCCCGAGGATGGCTGGACGAGATATCTGGGTACTGACGGCGCCGTTAGAGAGGTTGCCTTTTTGACGGCATTTTTCTCGCGTGATTTTCGCGCTCAGCCTGAGGACGGCGAAGCTACGGGCTTTGCTCTTACTAAAAAAGAGGGCAGCAGACTACCTTTTAGGCTCGGCGCCGTCTATAAAAGCGGCGGTAGTGCGTTTATACTAAAAGACGCCGATACCGAGGCGGAGTTTGATCTAAAAGACGAAGCGAGTGCGACCCAGCTTCGTGGCGCTCGGCGGATCAAATTTTACGAATTTAGCTCAAATTTGACGACGGTAGCAGTTTTTGAGGCGCCGATTTCGGTTTGCGAGGCGTTTCAAAAAGGCGGCAGTGTGAGCGTGAAATCAGCATCTAGCTACTATGATACGCAAAATTTAGAAAAACGGTATTTTACCGCCGTTATAACGCAGGCAAAAATTTCATCCAAAAGCGGCGCGCTACTTTTAAAATCTCAGATAAAAAATTTTACAAATTCCGACGGCTTGCAAGAAGTAGCCGAAAAAACGCCTAAATTTGAGGAAAAAATCCAAAATGAGTTGCGCGGGTATGAGCTGAGGCTTAATCAAATTTGCGCTTTTGGCACGAAAAAAGAGAGCAAAAATGAAAAACAGGATGATTTTTAAGACTGCGGCAGCGGCCGCTATGGCATTAGCGTTTAGCGGTTGCGCGGGCATCACAGGCGAGATGGGCGGCGAGAGAGCGTGGCGTACGTATATGGAAAACGACGCTAGCATACAGCAGATCGGATTTATAACCGAGACTACGGTCTACGAGATGAGCGGCGGCAAAAAAGAGGAAAAATTCGGCGACTATATGGGTAGGGCCGAGGTGAAATCGCCGGGCGAGAGCGACTTGGCGAGCCAAAATCTAGGCTGGGTTTACTCAAGCGGCGACGGCGTAAAAACTCTGATAGTGATTGATCTGGATAGCGGTAAAAATGTAGATTTGAGCGATAAAGACGAGATAAAAAGCTACAAAACTCAAAGAAATTTAAGTTTTACGAATTTGGCGGCGGGATCCTTGAGAGCGTGGTTTATAGTGCGCAAAAATCTCCCGTTTGTAAGGCGTTTTTTAGCGGCGAACCTATAAACGCTAGAAGCGTGACGAACTACTACGTGGGCGCGGCTGACGAATTTTTCGCTACCGTGATCGACGCGAAGATAGTCGGAAACAAAGGCTTTGAGATAAAAAATCTGGACTTTAAATTTAACCTACCGAGTAGCAAACTAGCCGAAGCTAAAGAGCAGGCGACCTCTGCGAAATTTAGACAAGACGTCGTCGAGCAAGACCTCAAAAAGCAAGGACGCATCCTGCTAAACATACTTTGCTACTATAGCATGCCGAGCAAATAGTCGTTTAGGACGGGTAATCGCCCGCCGAATTTGCATAGTATAGGACGCTCTTGCGTAGAACTGACGATATAAAAAGAAAAACATGAATCCGTTTAAAATTTTGATTTTTGCGGTTGTCGTAAATTCTGTTTTTGCCGACGACGCGTCAAAGGATGTAAATTTGATCGCAAATGCCGCTCGCAACCAAAAAGAAGTAAAAATGCTAGAGGCGTTTTGCGGATCGATTTTGCTGTTTAGTATGGCTTCATGCATGCAGCTAGCGGACAAGCGTTTGGACGAAAACAGCGCATTTTACGACAGACAAAAGGGGCTAGCGGCGTTGCAAAAAGTCTGCGACTCGAAGGACGAGCGCGACTCAAAACTTGCCTGCACGAAGCTAGCGTGTGAGTCCGGCAAGAGCCGCGAATGTCTAAACGCCGCTAAATACTATCAGGTCTTGCTTGTCGGCGGCGAGGTTGTGTCGGCGCTTTTTCAAAAAGGCTGCGACGAGCGCGGCGGGATGGATTGTTTGTATGCTAAATTTTTTGATAAGGCTCGAGACGGGATGACGGACGAGTATGTGCGAAAGATGAAAAAGTATCTCAAAAAGGCGTGCGATGCGGGCGAAAAAGAGGGCTGCAAGGAGTTTGAAAAACTACGCGAGCTTTGAGTTGCGAGATAAAATTTAATGCAAAAAGCGACTTTTATCTAAAATTTGAGCCACCCTCCGAGACCCACACCCCAAAAATGCAAAAATCTTGCGACGCTTTATTTCGTCGCTTTAAAGGCGCCATAGTGGACGGAGGGACGAAAAGACGATGCGGAAGCAATTTTGCGTCTGCTTTTAGTTATGAACCATGGGCGGCTTTTTAAAACCGCAGGCAACAACGGCGACCGTAAGGTAGGCCAAATAAAACTCTTTGCCACCTAAAAAATGATAATCGGACTTGCTTTTGATGATTATGAGATAAGATTGAAGCAAATTTGAGTTTATTTTTAAGTGAGAATTTAAAATTTTTATCCAAATTTGACTAAAATTGGATTTGACGTTTTTAAAACGCAGGCCTGGAGGATAAAATTTAAATACAGCAGACAAACAAACCTCAAATTTAAGCAGCGACTTTTACAACTCAAATTCAGCAAATTTTAGCGAGAGAAAATTTGCAAGAGACTACAACAAAGATCCGCTCGTGATCACCGATTATAGTAACTTTATCGATTTTACGCTTTGTGGAGCGTCGTTTTTTTGCGCTATGTCGCTTTTTTTATTTGCGATAAACTATTTTGACGATAGGAGCAATAGCTTTTTTACTTGTTTTTCTCCTGTTTTGATAGCGCTGACTTTTACGCTTTTGACGTATGTATTTTCTATGGTTGTATATAGGCGCGAGATTAAATTTACGAACAGATATATAGAATTTATTCGAAAAGGTAAAGTCGAAAGACGCTACTACGTAACTAAAGACCATAATATGATCAGGCCGTTTTTCGTAGGAGATAACAAGGGATCGGATTTGGGCGACAAGGCGTTTATTTTTGTTTGTTTAGCGGGCATGACGTTTATTTCTAACGGCTCGATTCTACTGCTTGGGCTTGCTTATTATTTATCGAATTTGGCGATCAAATTTTTACTTTATTTGATTTTAAACGGGAGTTTTTGGGGATTTACGGCGTTTCCTTCCATTAAGCTTGGAACGAAATATCTAGGTTTTAGAGCTAGAAGGCATTTTTTGATATATTTTTACTGTGAGAAAATTTACGACGAGGTTGGCGAATATTTTTTACAAAAAGATATAGATATCGACGAAATCGAGAAAAGTTATAGTTTTGAGTGATGGGTAAGTTTGACTACTAAGTCAAATTTCTCGTTTTTTGATTGCTTTTTGGTTTATCAAGTTTTTATGCGAATTTAAGTAAAATCAACCAAAATTTTTTAAAGGCTAAAAATGGACAAAGCTACCGTAAAAGCGCACAAAATCAGCGACCAAGAGTACGAAGAGATCCTAAAGATCCTAGGTAGAGAGCCAAATTTGCTCGAGCTTGGGATATTTTCCGCAATGTGGAGCGAGCACTGCAGCTACAAGTCGAGTAAAAAGTACCTAAACGGCTTCCCGACCAAAGCCCCGTGGGTGATCCAGGGTCCAGGCGAGAACGCGGGCGTCATCGACGTCGGAGGCGGCGTCGCGGCGGTGTTTAAGATGGAGAGCCACAACCACCCAAGCTTCATCGAGCCTTTTCAGGGCGCGGCGACGGGCGTTGGCGGGATACTGCGCGACGTATTTACGATGGGCGCGCGGGTCGTGGCAAATATGAACTCGCTGCGATTCGGCGAGGTGAGGGGCGAGAGCGAAAATGCGAGAAAACAGCGCTATCTGCTAAAAGGCGCGGTCGCGGGCATCGCTCACTACGGCAACTGCATGGGCATCCCTACTATCGGCGGCGAGACGACGTTTGATCCTAGTTTTAACGGCAACATCCTAGTAAACGCATTTGCGCTGGGGCTTTGTAAGAGCGACGAGATATTTTACGGCAGAGCCGAAGGTATCGGCAATCCAGTGATCTACGTGGGCTCAAAGACCGGCAGAGACGGCCTTGGCGGTGCTGTGATGGCGAGCGACAGCTTTAACGACGAGAACAAATCACTTCGCCCAACGGTGCAAGTAGGCGATCCATTTGCCGAGAAGCTGCTCATGGAAGCGTGCTTGGAGCTTTTCAAAAAAGACTACATCATTGGCATCCAAGATATGGGCGCAGCAGGACTAACGAGCTCTAGCTTTGAGATGGCAGGCAGAAGTGGCAGCGGTATGAAGATGTATCTCGACCGTGTGCCGATGCGTGAAACTGGCATGACCCCTTATGAGCTGATGCTAAGCGAATCTCAAGAGCGCATGCTCATATGCGCCAAAAAAGGCTTTGAGCAAAAAGTGCTTGAAATTTTTAGAAAATGGGATCTTGATGCTGAGATCATCGGCGAGGTCACAAGTAGTGGCGTGATGCAGCTTTACTGGCATAATGAGCTTGCAGGTGAAATTCCTATCGGACCACTTAGTGAGGCAGCTCCAGTGCTTGATCGCCCAGTTGCACGTCCAAAATACCTTGATGAGATTGCAAATTTAAAAATTCCAAATAATGTTGATAACAAAACGGCATTTTTCAAGCTTTTAAAAGAGCCAGAAGTGCTAAATAAAAGCTTTATCTACGACCAATACGACGCAAATATCCAGACAAATACTATAAAACAGCCTGGGCACTTAGGTGCTGCAAGTATCAGAGTAAAGGGCACTAAAAAGGCCGTCTCTATGGCTGCGCAGTGCGATCCTAGAGCAAATTTTGTTGATCCAAAAATTGGCGCTGCAAGAGCCGTCGCGGCAGCTGGCAGAAAAGTAGCTATGAGCGGTGCTGTACCACTTGCGATCACCGACTGCCTAAACTACGGCAATCCACAAAATCCAGAGGTAATGTGGCAGTTTAAAGAGGGATGTGAAGGCATAAAAGAGGCTTGCCGTGAGCTAAATACACCAGTTGTTAGTGGTAACGTGAGCCTTTATAACGACACAGATGGCGTGAGTGTCTATCCGACTCCAGCCATCGTTACAGTTGGTGTAAATGAAGATGCAAACTTAAATCTAAAAAGCACATTTTTAAGCGAGGGTAGGGCAATTTACTTGCTTGGTGAGACAAGTGGGGAATTTGCTGCCTCACTTTACGCAAAGGCGCTATTTGATGTGGTCGGCGGCAAGCTAAAAGAGGTTGATTATAAAGCTGAGCGAGCTCTTTGGGACCTAGTGATCGAAGCAAATAAAGAGCAAATTTTAGAGTTTGCAAATAGTGTAGGCGTAGGCGGTCTTGCTATTACGCTAGCAAAAATGGCTGGCATTTCAAATATTGGCATTAACTGCGAAGTGAAATTTAAAGAGTCAAATTTTATCTTTGATGAGAGCTTTTCAAGAGCAGTTGTGGGCGTGAAAGACGAGGCTAAATTTGAATCTCTAGCCGCTAAACACGGCGTC
>ERZ773077.1477-NODE-1477-length-16026-cov-4.060610_pt1 | contig 16026 bp, 14 predicted proteins | sample MGYA00580612_ERZ773077 | MGnify/ENA primary metagenome ERZ773077 (study PRJEB29015, sample SAMEA2737971) | human oral metagenome | biome: human oral; feature: human-associated habitat; material: dental | place: China | collected 2021 ...
TGAGCTCTACGGTGTCGAGAGAGTCAGCACCGAGGTCGCTGGAGAAGTTTGCTTCTGGAGTTACTTCGCTAGCTTCGCAGTTAAGCTTTTCGACGATGATTTCTACTACCTTGTCGTTGATCTGTGACATGATTCTGTTTCTTACTTGGTTATAATACTCTTACTTTACTTGCATTCGGTTACCTTTGTACCTATAGATAGAGCACTCAGGGCTGATGCATCCGAAGCCTCACCTCTTAGTCCTAGGCACTGAGCAGACACTGCACAGATAGGCTTCATCTGTGCACAAAGATACAACTATTTATGAAACAAATAGCAATACTCGCTTCTGGCAACGGATCCAACGCCGAAGCCATCGTGCACTATTTCCGCTCCACTAGGGAGGCTGAGGTGGCTCTCATCCTCACCAATAAGCGAGAAGCTGGGGTCATCGAGCGGGCGGAGCGCCTAGGCATCCCGTGCCACTACTTCACCAACAAGGAGCTACGTGAAGGGACGGCTCCTCTAGCTCTGATGCGTGAGAAGGCGATCGACCTCATCGTCCTGGCCGGCTACCTCTGTCTGATCACTCCTATATATATAGAGGAGTATCCGCAGCGCATCATCAACATCCATCCGGCCCTACTCCCAGAGTTCGGAGGCAAGGGGATGTATGGGGCACACGTCCACCGAGCCGTGCTGGAGGCTGGGAGGAGCCACAGCGGGATCACCATCCACCTCGTAGACGAAGACTACGACCACGGACATCACCTCCTGCAAGCTACCTGTCCTGTACACGAAGGGGACACGCTGGAGACCCTAGCGAACCGTGTCCACGAGCTGGAGCACCGGTTCTTCGCTCCGACGATCGCCCAATACCTGCGCTTTCTCTAAGCCTGCACCCTTAGAGCCAAACTGAAGCCTACCACAATAAATAATAGAGCCTCCCTACTTGTCCGCCTCGATCGAAGACGGCAAGTAGGGAGGCTCTTTTTGTGTAGGTAGCTACGGCTACTCCTTCTTAGAGGAGAGCAGGGCCTCTACCTCATCGACGATCTTGTCGGCAGCGGAGGTGAGGGCAAGCTTACGTATCTCCTCGGAGAGCGAAGCACACTGCGTAGCGTCCTTGACCAGCGCAATAGCCCGAGGCGTCAGTTCCTCTCTTGCCTCCTTGTCGGGGATAAGGATCGCAGCCGAACGAGTCGAGAGAGCCAAGGCATTCTTTGTCTGATGGTCTTCAGCCACATTAGGGGAGGGCACGAGGATCGTCGGCTTACCTAGGAGACAGAGCTCAGAGATGGCACTTGCTCCGGCACGAGAGACCACGACGTCGGCGATCGTATAGGCTAGATCCATACGCTGGATGAAGGCAGATGAATAGACGGGGAAGTGGTAGCCAGCCAGAAGTTCTTTTGCTTTCTCCTCAAAGGCTACCCCAGTCTGCCAGATGAGGGCGACACCCGAGTCAGCCCAATCCTTGAGGCGAGATCCGATGCTCTCATTGATACTGCGAGCACCTAGGCTACCGCCTACGACGACCACTACCCGCTCTGTATCCTGAGGGAGACCAAAGTGCTCCAGAGCCTCTCGGCGCTCTGCCTTGAGGTGCTCAATAGCAGGACGAATGGGATTGCCCGTCAGGACGATCTTATCCTTAGGAAAGAAGCGCTCCATCTCGGGATAAGCGACACAGATCTTGTCGGCCCGCCTAGCGAGGAACTTATTCGTCACTCCGGCGTAGGAGTTCTGCTCCTGGATGAGCGTGGGGATACCCAGGCTCTGAGCAGCCTTGAGCGTCGGAGCGCTGGCATAGCCTCCGACACCGATGACGATCTGGGGCTTGAACTCTCGGATGATGTCACGAGCTGTGATGAGTGCACGCAGGAAGTCACGCACGACCCCCACATTGCGCCACAGATGCTTTCGGTCAAGACCTCGGATCTTGAGACCTCGGATGGGGAAGCCCGCTTGGGGCACACGCTGCATCTCCATACGCCCCTCTGCCCCGATGAAGAGGATATCTATCTCAGGGTAGCGACGGCGGAGAGCTTCGGCGATGGAGACGGCGGGGAAGATATGACCGCCGGTGCCTCCACCGCTAATGATGGCTCGCTGTATCATAGTGTATCTAGTTGTTCGTCTTCGTTGGGCTCTACGGCATCGTCCTCTAGAGGGAGGTCCTCCACTACGACCTCTTCGACGGGAGCTTCGACACGCTTCGGCTTGTCGACGCGCGATGCTCCGATCATGATCCCGAAGGCCATGCTGGTAGCGATGATCGAGGAGCCCCCATAGCTGATCAGCGGGAGGGTCTGCCCCGTGGTGATGACCCCCGAGGCTACGATCATATTGACCAAAGCCTGTAGCGGGTAGAGGATACCGAAGCCCTTGATGAGGTTGCTTCGGTAGACGTTGGTCTGCTTACGGGCCTCCCTATAAGCGAAGAACATCCAGCAGAAGTAGAGGCTGGGGATGAAGAGAAGTCCCAGGATCCCATATTCCTCGATGATGATGGCATAGAGGTAGTCGGAGTAGGCCAGCGAGAGGGAGTCTCGCATCTTACTCTTCCCAGGACCTCGCCCTATAAGTTGCGAATTAGCAATAGCCATGCGCCCCATCTGCTCCTGACGGTTGGCATCGGTGATAGCGAAGCGATCCGTCTGCTCGGTGAGGGCGCCATGGATACGATTGTGCCAAGTGAGGGTACGCCCGACGAGTAGACTCTCTGGAGCGAAGAGGATATAGAGGGCGAAGAGCGCTGCCATGATAGCACCTATCCCCGACACCCAGTACATGAAGCGCTTCGGCGCCTTCAGCACCCACGAATAGAGGTAGAGGAAGGCGATGAAGATCAGGAAGGTCGACAGGTTGCCCAGCATCACGAAGATGGAGAAGAACAGGATGCGTAGCCAGTAGAAGGCATAGGTCTTCACCTTGCGGGGGTCTTCTTCCTGATCCTTACCCGCTACGAAAGCTCCCCAGATGACCATGTAGACACGGAGGAATTCGGCTGGCTGGATGGTGATGAAGCCAAGGTTGATCCAGCGCTCTGCTCCATTAGCACTATGCCCAAGGAAGACCTGTGCGAAGAAGAGGATCAGCATCACGAGCGTGCTCACCCGAGGCAGGACGTAGCGGTAAGCCTTGCCCGAGAGCATGCTCATGACGATGGCCGAGGCTACGCCGATGACCAGCATCAGCGAATGCTTGAGGATGGGGTTGAGTCCCCCTCGGGAGATACTCTTGTAGTACTCCGAACTGATCGCACTCGAGACGGTGATCAGCGAGGCGATGATCAGGACGAAGTAGAGGAACCACAGGAGTCCATTGCCTGCGAAGATCCGCTGATACCAAGAGCGACTCTTGGGGGTGTCGAGCACGGCGCTAGACATGCTTCTCCTCGTCTTGGATCAGAGACTGCACGACTTCTCGGAAGCAATCCCCTCGGTGGATGTAGCTCTGGAAGAGGTCGAAGCTAGCACAGGCAGGTGACAGCAGGACGGTATCCCCCGGCTGAGCCATCTGGCGGGCATGCTCTATAGCCTCCTCCATCGAGAGAGCAGAAGCGATCTGAGGGACCTTGCCGTGGAAGCTCTTGTAGAGCTTGAGTACATCGGTGGTGAGGAAGACCAGACCTCGAGCGCCAGCCGTGATGAGGTCGGTGATATCCATGTAGTCATTTCCCTTGTCCTCACCCCCGAGGATGAGCACGTAGGGCGTAGTCATCGTGCGGAGAGCGTAGTAGGTGGAGCTGACGTTGGTAGCCTTGGAGTCATTGATATAGCGTACGCCGTCGAGGACACCGACCTTCTCTAGTCGATGGGGGACATTGACGAAGTCCTTGAGCGCACGAGTAAGCACCTCGGTCGAGACTCCTAGGCGCAGGGCTGCGATGGAAGCCGCCATAGCATTCTGCAGGTTGTGTGGTCCCTGTAGGGCAAGCTGATCGATGGGGAACTCGAACTGATGATCGTCGAAGTGGAGGCGCATCACATTGTCATCCGACTTGTCCGCTGCCGAGCCCACCTGAGGATAGGTCAAGAAGGGGAGCGTCTGCATGGGCATGGGCTGATGAGCCATGACATAGCGGGAGATGAACTCGTCTTCACCCCAGTAGATGAAGGCATCCTCTGCGGTCTGATTCTGCAGGATGCGCATCTTCGCTAGAGCGTACTCCTCGAAGTTGTAGTGATAGCGGTCTAGGTGGTCGGGCGTGATATTCATCAGCAGAGCGATGTGCACACGGAAGCGGTACATATCATCCAGCTGGAAGCTACTTAGCTCGACGACGAAGTATTCGGGCTGGTCCTCAGGGATGACTTGACGGGCCAGGCTGAAGCCGACGTTCCCCGCCAGACCTGGCTTCATCCCTGCCTCGGAGAGAATATGGTGTAGCCACATGGTCGTCGTGGTCTTACCATTACTACCCGTGATACCGATCACCTTACCCTTGAGGTAGCGACCGGCGAGCTCGATCTCAGAGATCACGGGGATACCTGCCCCACGGATAGCCTGCATGATGGGTGCCTTCTCGGGGATCCCTGGGCTCTTGACGATCTCCTCGGCACGGAGGATCAGTTCGGTGCTGTGTGTACCTTCTTCGTAGGGGATGCCTTGCTCCTCGAGCTCAGCCTTGTACTTTGGGGCGATGTGCCCGTAGTCGGAGACAAAGACGGATATACCACGGCTCTGGTATAATAGGGCTGCGCCGACACCACTCTCGCCAGCGCCAAGGACTACGGCCTTGTACTTCTCTTCTATCATAATGTTGCTCTCATTGATGCACGCTGAGGGTGGGGAGAAGACGTCCGTCTCCGCCCCACCTTCACACGGGTCTTTTGGGACTACAATTTTCGCTATTTTCTACCACATTTGCAAGCCGATAGAGGGTGCAGACCCCTCCTATTCTCTTAGGGCGAGGCGGGGGGCTCTCTGAGGGGGCAGAAAAAAACCTACTGTAGGTCGTCGAGACGACCCACGGTAGGTCGTCTTCAAAACCTACTGTAGGTTTTTTGGGCGACCTACAGTAGGGTCCTTCTTGACCCTCCGAGAAGTCGCTCTGGGAGCGGGTAGTCTTGCCCTCATTTTTCATCGCTACGAAGTCCCTCATTTCACACCAGCGAGGTCTAATGCATAACATTGCTCGAAGGACAACCTTGCTTAGCTTTGTTCCATCCATCCTCTTCCTTCATTTTATGAACTCCCTAGCTCCATCAGTTGCCTCAGCCTAATCGACGACCGCCACAACGACAATAGCAAGCACTATCCCTTGCCCCTCTTGTTTGTATTATTCTAATCAACTATATTCGCAGTTGAAACCTCCATAGAGCGATGTCCTCTGAAGCTTCATGGGCTAGTTAGATGGAGATAGATCACACGAAGTAATACTCTCTATGCTTGCTATGCACAGATTTACTACTATGAGCTATCGCCTTCCTAATTGGCGACTCATTTACACATCGCTCCTTTTTGTTTCCATCCTCTTTACTGGATGCCGAAGTGACGCAGATATTGAAACACAACAAGCGTCTAAGCTCTCCCCTGATCAATTAGTCGCACAGACGTTTCACTACACAGGTAGCGATCAGACCCTACGCACAATAGTGGAGTCGATAAAGCAACTGCCAGAAGCCAAAGGCATGGCAGCTCACCTTTCGAAGGTTAAGGCTCGTTTAGTATGGCGGGGTGTCTCACATGTAGGTGAGGTCGGTGTTAATGAGACAGTTTATATTCCGATCCATATTCAAGGGGAGGATGAGATCAATTGGATTTGGGTAATTTACCTTGACCACGGGACTCAGATCTCATCTGAGTTCCTAAATCGGGCAGAGGTCTACGATGATCACCTATGGCTCTTTGACTACCTTACGCAGAAGGGGCTAGGACATGTTGCAAAAAGTGGCGTGTACTATGCTCCACCGTCAGGAGCACGGAGCTTTCGTAAAGTAATAAATGGAAAGCTTTATGAGTGTACTCGCGCTCATAGCTTTACCGTGGGGAATTTCTATGATGACGAAATGAATGTTGTCGATGGAGGCTCGAGTACTCGATTCCACCCTGAGAATTGTGTCCCAGTCTTTAGCTTTGAAGATTTTGACCACCCTAAAGGTCAATTTTCGGGTCCTCCTGTGGGCTTTTGGGGACGCTTTAGTAGGGCAGATTCAGGGAATTCAGGTATAATCCTAGGGAAGTACACATGTATTCGATACGCCCCTAATCTTCCTCCCATCATTGATGAACCGACTACTCCTATTGGGCCTATTCTGCCACCCCCATGTGGTGAATATCGGATGAAGATCCAGGAACCCCAAATGAACAGTCATATCAAGAAGCTCTTTGATTATGTCAGGAGTGAAGAAGCTCAAGATGGCATTGAACGAGGATTCATACAGTTTCCGGATGGCACCTTTAAGGATATTACAGGTAAAAAGGACGCTATCGAGTTTTCTAAAAACGACTCTAACTTTATCGGAATGATGCATACACACATGTATTGGGAGAACTCACCCAACACCTCGGAGCCAAAGTATTACAATCAATCTTTCTCCTTGGCAGACATTCGCAATTTTATAGCCCACGTATATAGACACCTATCCAGGGAGTTGAAGGAGAGAAAGAAGACAGGTAATCCTGTAGAGATAGATTTATCTAAGTACTATACAGGTGTTGTCAGTAAACATGGGGTGTATATCTTGACGCTCAATAAGAAGATTAAGGACGCCTCAGAGTTTATTAGCCTTTTTGGTCCCATAAATGAGGATGCTGCAAAGGGCGACAATACCGTTAAATATTTAATAGATGAGCAAAGAGATTGGATAACGGGGCAACTTAATAAAACAGATCCCTACAAGATAGATGAAAATCAGAAAAAACTTCTTACTCGCGAAGAACAGTATATCTTAGACTATTTGTACGATCAATATCCTTCGCTTAAGGGAATCCTTGGATTGATGTTCTTCGACCTTACGAAGGATCAGCCAGAGGGATATTCTATCTACGGCAAAAAACCTAGAGACCCAAGAAGTGCCGACGAAAGATCCAGTAATCAAGAACTATTTTATAACCGACATGATTGCAAATAACACAAAGAAGCGACAGGGAGTGTTTATTGTAAGGGCAGTCTCAGCCTTACTCTTCTTCTCCCTATTGCTCCTCACCGAAGTATGCTATGCTCAGACGCAAGTAGCTTCCTTACGCAACAAACAATGGATATCAGAGTACAACCGAAACAATCCTCGAGGCTTCTACTTTGAGGACCAACACCACGACCTTGATAAGTTCGCTGGTGAATGGGAAGGCGTTGGCGTTGGAGAGTATCATTGGCGCATACGTATCGCAGTGCAAAAGAAAGTAGACTGCTACAGTTCCTATTGGTCCGATGCCCTAGGCTTAGAGCTCTTAATCACGAAGGATGGAAAGCGAGCTACTACGCCGACCAGCAGGCTAATCCCTGGGACTTCTTTCATCCGAGGCACTAACTTTGGATGGAATAGGGAGAAAAAGTCTGTAGACCCTAATATCTATGAGGTCCTCTTCTCTTATGGGGAAGCTGACAAGCCCTATAAGGCGGCAGTCCAAGTGTTTCTCTATATGAATGCTGATCAAGATACGATCGTACTACGTCGAGGATTTACTATTGCGATTGACGAGATTCCAAATATCCCTGATTATATCCCTCCTGGGGGCTATCTGGCAGAAATCTGTACGCTACGACGGGTAAAGAAGAAGTAGGGAAAGCCCCTTTGTATGATGCGTGGATAGCTTCGGGCAAAGCATACTGAAGCTCGCCTTTGCATAGGGGCTACCCTGGACAAACTAGCAGGAGAAGGCGCTTGCCTTCTCCTGTCTTGTTTCCGGCTCTACCCTAGCTGGACGGGCAATAGGATATGCTGACGTCGTGATGTACAACGAGGAGTGCACGTAGAGACGATGCGACGTATGGGGGAGCCAACTGCACGGAAGGATTTCGATACGAAAGCCCTATCCACGAGGCCAGCACCCCCAGAGGCACGGGGGCTTTTCCTTATCTTTGTATGCCCAAAACACCAGTTGGCTAGAAGTAAGCTTAATGATGAACAAATTGAACTTTCGCCCCATGATCGTCGATAGCCTCCGAGGCTATACGAAGCAGGCGCTTACCCGAGACCTGATGGCAGGACTCATCGTCGGTATCGTCGCCCTCCCCATGGCTATCGCCTTCGCTATCGCCAGTGGAGTATCGCCCGAAGTAGGGCTCGTCACGGCCGTCCTCGGGGGGCTCATCGTCTCCGCCCTCGGGGGGAGCTCCGTCCAGATCGGAGGGCCTACGGGTGCCTTCATCATCATCGTCCTCGGGATCATCGGGGAGTATGGACAGAGCGGTCTCCTTATCGCCACGCTCATGGCAGGGATCCTGCTTCTGCTGATGGGAGCACTGAGGCTGGGGTCGCTCATCAAGTTCATTCCTTACCCCATCATCCTAGGCTTCACGGCGGGGATCGCCGTGACGATCTTCACCACTCAGGTCAATGATCTCTTCGGTCTCGGGCTGACAGGCCTGCCGAAGGAGTTTGTGCCTAAGTGGGGCGTCCTCCTCTCCTCTCTGGGCTTGACGCACCTGCCGACGCTCTTGATCGGTCTCGGGAGTATCCTCATCATCCAGCTGACCCCTCGACTGACGAAGGTCATACCGGGCTCGCTCGTCGCCATCGTCGTGATGACCATCGCCTGCTATCTGCTCAAGGAGTATGCTGGCATCACAGGCCTCGACACCATCGGGGACCGCTACACCATCTCGGCTCGTATCCCCGACCTCGTCGCTCCCGAGCTAAGCTGGGCGACCCTAGAGCGCCTCATCGGCCCAGCCTTCACCATCGCCATCCTTGGAGCTATTGAGTCCCTCCTCTCGGCAAGCGTAGCCGACGGGGTCATCGGTGAGCGTCATCGCTCCAATACTGAACTGATGGCTCAGGGCGTGGCGAACATCATCGTCCCCTTCTTCGGCGGTATCCCTGTCACCGGCGCTATCGCACGCACCATGACCAACATCAACAACGGCGGGCGCACCCCCATCGCTGGGATCACCCACGCCGTCGTCCTGCTCCTGATCTTCCTCTTCCTCATGCCTCTGATGGCCTACATCCCCATGGCTTGCCTCTCGGGAGTACTCGTGGTCATCTCTTATAATATGAGTGGCTGGCGCTCCGTACGTGCGTCCCTCCGTGGCCCTCGTAGCGATGCGGCTGTGCTTCTCGTGACCTTCCTCCTGACTGTACTCTTTGATCTAACCATCGCTATTGAGCTCGGTCTACTTCTAGCGATGCTCCTCTTCATGCGCCGTGTGATCGAATCGACCCGTATCGTCGTCTCCCGAGATGAGCTACACCTCCACTCTGAGGAGGATGACACCCAACATCAGGGTGGATCGGAGACCCTTCACCTACCCCAAGGTGTCGAGGTCTACGAGATTGAAGGTCCCTTCTTCTTCGGTATAGCTAACCGCTTCGAAGAGATCGTCCTAGCGACGAAGGCCCGCCCTCAGGTGCGCATCCTACGTATGCGTCAGGTGCCCTTCATGGACTCCACCGCCGTGCGCAACCTCCGTATCCTCATCGAGACCTCACAGAGCGAAGGCATCCGTCTTGTCCTCTCGGGTGTACGCCCCTCTGTACATACCACCCTCCAAGCTACAGGGATAGCGGATCTCATAGGAGAGCCGTATATTTGTCCGAATATTCACGAGGCTCTAGCCACAGCCACTCAATACTTAGCACAGCAGACGAATGGAAATAGGTAAAGTCGATCTTGGGGAGCGCCCCCTACTCCTTGCCCCTATGGAGGACGTGACGGATGTAGCCTTCCGCCTCCTCTGTAAGCGCTTCGGAGCAGACATGGTGTACACGGAGTTCCTCAGCGCCGATGCCCTCATTCGCCAAGTAGCAGGTACGACACGCAAGCTAGAGATCGACCCCGAGGAGCGCCCCGTAGCTATCCAGATCTACGGCCGTGAGGTGGAGCCCATGGTCGAGGCTGCCCGCATCGCCGAGGCAGCAGGTCCCGAGGTACTTGATCTCAACTTCGGCTGTCCCGTCAAGCGGGTCGCCGGCAAGGGAGCAGGAAGCGGTATGCTCCGCTGTCCCGACCAAATGCTCCGTATCGTCGAGGAGGTCGTCAAGGCTGTCAAGATCCCCGTCACAGTGAAGACTCGCCTGGGCTGGGATAACGATAGCAAGATCATCGTCACCCTAGCCGAAGCCCTACAGGATGTAGGTATCCAAGCCCTCACCATCCACGGACGCACCCGAGCACAGATGTATACGGGAGAGGCTGACTGGACGCTCATCGGTGCCGTCAAGGACAATCCCCGTATGCACATACCCATCATCGGCAACGGGGATATCACCACGGGCGAAGAGGCCCGACTTGCCTTCGATCGCTACGGCGTCGATGGGGTGATGGTCGGCCGTGCTACCATCGGTCAGCCCTGGATCTTCGAGCAGATGAAGCACTACCTCCATACAGGGCAGGAGCTACCCCTACGAGCCAAGGCCTTCTACGTCGATATCCTTCGCCAGCTGGTAGACAATAATATCCGTAAGCTCGACGAACGGCGAGGTATCCTGCATAGTCGCCGACATATAGCAGCTAGCCCCATCTTCAAGGGCATCGATCACTTTCGCCCCGTCCGCATCGCTATGCTCCGTGCTACGACACGCGAAGAGCTCTTCGCAGAGATCGCTCATGCAGAGGAGCTCCTTCTGGCGACGGGCGAATATTGGGCACCTCAGAGCTAAGCCCTTCCCCACCCCATAGAATCCCTATTCCCATCCCCATCATACGGCAGATCATGAATACGAAGACACTCCGCCTAGTCCTCCTCCTTCCCTTCCTCCTCGCCTCCTGCTCAGGAGGTAAGTCGGGCGAATTCATCGCTGAAGGAACGATCACCGATGCCTCAGGCCAAGTGCTCTACCTCGAGTCCACCGACACGGACGAACCACAGACCCTTGACTCAGTGACCCTCGACAAGGCGGGGCACTTCTCCTTCCGCAGAGAGGGTCACAGCTATCCCTCCTTCTTCCGTCTGCGCCTAGGTGAGAGCTTCATCCCCTTCACAGCAGACTCCACGACGAGGCTGTCCCTCTCGGCTTCAGGCAAGGATCTCTTCTCCTCCTACAAGATCAAGTCAGGAGACAAGGCCAACGAGCAGATCCGAGAGATCACCCTCCTACGCTCCGCCACCGACAAGAAGATCGAAGGCATCATCTCTGCCCTAGAGGCGGGGACGATCTCACAGGCCTCTGCCCTGAGCTCCATCGACTCCCTTTCCTCCAAGCTCAAGGAAGTGCTCACCGATCGCTATATTTATAGTGACCCAAAGAGTCCTGCAGCGTACTTCGCCCTTTTCCAGAGCTACAAGGGCGGTACGTACTTCTCTGTCGACAGCCCCGGTGATGATCGTGCCTTCGCAGCTGTAGGGACAGCTTACGAAGCCTTCTACCCCAATGCTCCCTACACACCTCTGCTGAAGCAGGCTGCCCTACGCTCCGTAGCTCTTGCTCGGGCTAGACGGCAGGCCTCCCAGCCCGATAGCCTTGCTACCCGTCAGGTAGAAGCCGTAGCCTTCCCCGAGATCCAGCTCAAGGACCAGCAGGGTCAGCTCCGCTCCCTCCGTGCTGAAGTAGCCAAGGGTCGCCCCGTGCTCGTATCCTTCACCAGCTACGCTGCCGCCTGGTCGCCCGCCCTCGTCGCAGAGCTCCGTCGTCTGCAGAGCTCCCATCCTGACCTCTTGATCTTCGAGGTATCTCTCGACCAAGATGCCTACCTTTGGAAGAATGCCTCCCGCTCCCTTCCCTGGATCAGCACTCAGGATCTAAGTCGTGAGGCAGCGGTCGACTACAACGTCCAGTCGCTCCCTTCCTTCTTCTCCATCCGTGGTACAGAGCTTCGCCGTCTCGACGAACCTGCAGACATCCTTCGTTAAACCCAACCACCCCTTCAGCGTATGAGCAAGCACTCTGTCGCCCACTATCAGCGCCTCAATGGACGGCGCGCCTTCGCCTCACACGGCCATCACCGAGGACATCACCACGGGCGTCGGTGGACGCGTGTCTTCCTCATCCTCTTCCTCGTCCTCCTCGTAGGTGCGGGGCTCTCGGGTGGGTACCTCTATATGACGCCTGCGGGTCGTCCGTCGACCGACACAACCTATATCTTTGTCGCCCCAGGCAGTAGCTATCAGGAGCTTCATGCTCAGCTTCAGAAGAAGCTCTGGCTACGCTTCCCCCGTATCTTCGACCAGCTTGCTACGTGGAAGGGGCTCAATGCTCCCCAGCACCCTCTGCGCTCGGGTCGCTATGCCGTACCCCGTGACTACACGATGCTCGAAGTCATAGATCTCCTCCAGCATGGAGAGCAGACACCCCTTACCCTCACCCCTCTAGCGCTACGGACCAGTAAGGAGCTCGTCGACTTCTTTGCCCAGCACCTTTGGGTCAAGGCCGACAGCATACAAGCACTCCTGCAAGACTCAGATCTCATGAGAAGCTATGGGGCTACCAGCGTGAACTTCTACGCTCAGGCTATTCGCCAACCCATGACGCTTGCTTGGGATGCTCCAGCGAAGACCCTACTCGATAGTATCCATAGCGGTTACCTCCGCTTCTGGCAGGGGAAGCGTACCGAAGAAGCATCTCGCCTCGGTCTCTCCCCCCTCGAAGTGACGACCCTCGCCTCCATCGTCGAGAGTGAATCCTCTAAGCCCGAAGAGTACCGACGCATAGCAGGTCTCTACCTCAACCGACTCAAGAAGGACATCCGTCTGCAGTCTGACCCCACGGTGAAGTATGCCGTGGGAGACTTCTCCCTCAAGCGTATCCGTGGCGAGCATCTCCGTGTCGTCTCCCCCTACAATACCTATCTAGTGAAGGGTCTTCCCCCTTCGCCCATCGTCCTACCTCGCACGGGGACGATCGATAGCGTCCTCACGGCAGAGCACCACGACTTCCTCTATATGTGCGCTAAGGAGGACTTCTCTGGCTACCATAACTTCGCCTCGACCTTCGCTGAGCATCTGGCTAATGCCAACCGCTATCAGCAGACCCTTAATCAGCGAGGCATCCAATGAGCCTTACCTCAGAGAGCCCAGCGTGGACGGAGCGTACTGAGCTCCTCTTCGGTGAGGCACGAGTCAGGGAGCTCGCAGCGTGCCATGTGCTCGTCGTCGGCCTCGGTGGTGTAGGAGGCTATGCAGCCGAACTCATCGCTCGTGCAGGGATAGGGCGCATGACGATCGTCGATGCTGATACCGTACAGCCCTCCAATATCAACCGCCAGCTCGTAGCGACGACCGAGACCATCGGGCAGGCTAAGTCGGTAGTGCTTGCTGAGCGTCTTCGCTCGATCAACCCTTCGCTCCAGCTCGAGGCGATCCAAGCCTTCCTCAAGGACGAATCCCTCACCGAACTCCTTGACCGCCATCGCTACGACTACATCGTCGACGCCATAGACTCCCTGACGCCTAAGACCCATCTCATTGCCCAAGCCCTTCAGCGAGGTCTGCCGATCATCAGTTCGATGGGTGCTGGGGCGAAGAGCGATCCCTTCAAGATCCAGCTAGCGGACCTCAGTCGCAGTAATAGCTGTACTCTGGCTCGTGTACTACGTAAGCGTCTACGCAAACTCGGTGTACACCAAGGGCTCCCCGTAGTCTTCTCCTCCGAGCTTCCTGACCCGAAGGCTGTCAAAGAGATCCAAGGAGAGCAGTGCAAGCGCTCTACAGCAGGTACCGTCTCCTACATGCCTGCGCTCTTCGGCTGTCACCTAGCCGCCTACGTCATCCAGCATCTACAGAAGGCCATTCCTTCCACAGAGACGACCCCAGCCCTATGATCATAGAAGCGACCAATATCCACAAGAGCTTCGGCACGCTCGAAGTCCTCAAGGGAATCGATCTCCGGGTAGACGCTCGGGAAGTGATCTCGATCGTCGGAGCCAGTGGAGCAGGTAAGACCACCCTCCTTCAGATCCTCGGTACACTTGAGGCGCCTAGTGCTGGAGCTTCGCTGAAGATCTGCGGTCAAGAGGTGACGACACTCAGCGCACGCAAGCAGGCAGAGCTACGTAATGAGCAGATTGGCTTCATCTTCCAAGCCCACCAGCTTCTACCCGAATTCACCGCTCTGGAGAACGTGATGCTCCCAGCCCTCCTGCGTGGTGATCGTCGAAGCAAAGCCAAGGACCGAGCCCGTGCTCTCCTCTGTCGTCTGGGACTAGAAGCACGTATGGACCACAAGCCCGCCGAGCTATCGGGAGGCGAAAGTCAGCGTGTAGCCGTAGCCCGAGCCCTCATCAATGAACCCGCTGTAATCTTTGCAGACGAACCCTCAGGGAGCCTCGATACGGCGAACAAGGAAAGCCTCCATCAGCTCTTCTTCGACCTACGAGCCGAGCTAGGGCAGACCTTCGTCATCGTCACCCATGATCCAGTCTTCGCCGCCGAGGCGGACCGCATGATCAGCCTCAAGGACGGCCTCATAGAAGCCATCCACGTTCGCCAAAGCCTTACGACCGAGCCGCACCCTTAATCCCCACCCATGCGCCAGAGGAAGATGACGACCAGCCGAAGCGAACGAATGTTCCTCTTCATCCTTGCCCTGATCACCCTCTCAGGGCTGGTGCTCTATGCCTTCGCTCCGCACAGCTCTGCCCCACGCTCTGAGAGCATGGAGGCGGAAGTGTCCCTCCCACAGGGCGCTTCACACCGAGGGCAAGACTCGATCATCAAGGATCCCCACTATGTAGGTCCTCCAGCGGGACAGGCTAAGACTGCAGAGAAGTTCAGGCACTACGTCCACCTTGATCTCAATTCGGTAGACTCCCTGACACTACTCCGTGTCCCAGGCATCGGACCAGCCTTTGCTCACCGCATCCTCGCTCTTCGCACTCGCCTAGGTGGGTACTACACCGTCCTACAGCTTCAGGAGGTCTACGGCATGGATGAAGACAAGTTCCTCTCGCTCCGCCCGTGGTTCATCATCAAGACACCTCCAAGGAAGCATCCCCTCACTCATCTCAGAGCTGACTCACTCCCCTGGCATCCTTACCTCAGTAGGGAGCAGAGCTCTGCGCTAAGGAAACTCATCCTCCGACACGGCTCACGGCTCTCCTGGAGCGCCCTCCGTGCCGAAGGGCATTTCTCTAGGGAAGACAGCATTCGCCTCAGCCCTTACTTCGTCGACAGCCCAAGGGCGACGGCCTCTTCCTCTCCCCACTCCGACACGATCCTAAACCAACCCTAAACAATGTATCCTACGACTCGTCTGCGCCGTCTGCGCATGACCCCCAACCTCCGTGCCCTCGTCCGTGAGACTTCACTCGAACCCTCGGACTTCATCGCTCCCCTCTTTGTCGTCCATGGCTCTGGCATACGTGAAGAGATCAAGACCATGCCCGGCCAATACCGCCTCTCTGTCGATGAGCTCGTCAAGGAGTGTCAGGCGCTCTACGAGGTAGGCGTCCTCTCCGTCATGCTCTTCGGCATCCCTGCCCACAAGGACAAGACCGGCAGTGAAGCCTATTCTAAGGAGGGCATCGTACAGCAAGGGATACGGGCGCTGAAGGAAGCACTCCCAGAGCTCATCGTCATCGCAGATATCTGTATGTGCGAATACACCGACCACGGCCACTGCGGTATCCTCCACGACCACTATACCGTGGACAATGACGCTACCCTGCCCTACCTCTGCCGTCAGGCAGTCTCCTTCGCCGAAGCAGGTGTCGATATCGTCGCGCCCTCCGATATGATGGATGGCCGTATCGCTGCCATGCGTCAGGCCCTCGACGAAGCTGGCTACGAGCAGCTCCCCATCATGTCGTACGCTGCGAAGTTCAGCTCCGCCTTCTACGGTCCCTTCCGTGACGCTGCCGACTCCGCCCCCAGCTTCGGCGACCGTCGCAGCTACCAGATGGACCCTGCAAATATCCGTGAGGCCATGCGTGAGATCGAAGGCGACATCGCCGAAGGTGCTGACATCGTCATGGTCAAGCCCGCCCTGCCCTACCTCGACG
>ERZ773077.1484-NODE-1484-length-15954-cov-52.422731_pt1 | contig 15954 bp, 19 predicted proteins | sample MGYA00580612_ERZ773077 | MGnify/ENA primary metagenome ERZ773077 (study PRJEB29015, sample SAMEA2737971) | human oral metagenome | biome: human oral; feature: human-associated habitat; material: dental | place: China | collected 2021 ...
GGCAATGTCGAATACGCCGAACGCCGCGACAACGAAGCGCAGACTGTACCGACGGACGAAATCGCCGCGAAAGTACTGGCAGCGTTGAAATAATATCGGCAAATGACAAAAGGCCGTCTGGAAACTGGAAACGGTTTTTCAGACGGCCTTTTGATTCGATTTCAACCCGCTTAGGCAGTAACCTCAGGCTCTTCACGGCGCAACAGGGTAATCAATGCGTGCCACTGTTCTTGCCTTCCACCACATACACGCCGCAATCGAACAACGTATGCAATACACCGCAATGGGCAAAATCATTGCAAATGTGCGGGCAGTGTTGAAATGACCTGCCCAATACCAAAAAGGCCGTCTGAAAAACCAGAGACAGGTTTTCAGACGGCCTTTTAATTGAGTTTCAAGCCGCTTAAGCAGCTACCACAGGATCTTCACGGCGCAGCAGGGTAATCAATGCGCTCAAGCGTTGTTTCATTTCGCGGCGGTCGGTAATTTGATCGATTGCGCCTTTTTCCAACAGGAATTCGGCACGCTGGAAGCCTTCGGGCAGGGTTTCGCGTACGGTCTGCTCAATCACGCGCGGGCCGGCGAAGCCGATTAAGGCATTCGGTTCGGCCACCACGATGTCGCCCAAAAAGGCGAAGCTGGCGGAAACGCCGCCCATGGTCGGGTCGGTGAGTACGGAGATGAACGGCAGGCCTTTTTCGTTCAACAGGTGCAGCGCGGCACTGGTTTTGGTCATTTGCATTAAAGAATTCAGGCCTTCCTGCATCCGCGCACCGCCTGATGCGGCCACGCAGATAAAGGTGCAGTTGTCGGCCACCGCACGACGCACGCCTTTGACGAAGCGTTCGCCCACTACGGAACCCATCGAACCGCCGATGAAGCGGAATTCAAATGCGGCAATGACGACCGGCAGGCCGTTCATTTTTCCCTTCATCACCACCAGCGCGTCGTCTTCGCCGGTGGCTTTTTTCGCGGCGGTCAGACGTTCGGGGTATTTTTTGCTGTCTTTGAACTTCAGGATGTCGGTCGGCTTCACATTGTCGCCGATTTCCTCGCGGCCTTCTTCGTCGAGCAGCAGATCAAGCCGTTCGCGCGCCGACATGGCGTTGTGGTGGTTGCATTTCGGGCAGACTTTGGCGTTTTGCTGCAACTCGGTAGCGTAAACCGTGGCGGAACAGGCCGGGCATTTGTGCCACAGGCCTTCGGGCACGGCGGATTCGCCTTTGCCTTCGCGTTTGATTTTCGGCGGGAGGATTTTGTCTAACCAACTCATGGTTTGCTCCGTTTTTTCAGACGGCCTCGATATCCGGCTGAAAGTTTAGATGATTCGGAATACGGCCCGCCGCAATGCGGGCCGGAGGGGAATTCAAGCCGCACATGGTAGCCAATGGCGGCTGTTTAGGCAAGTTTTGCGCCGATGAAACGGCAGTTTTTTCGGCATGGGCGGTGCCGTTTACAGGCAAATCGGACGGTAGGCCAAACAGGTGTCGACCACTTCTTCCGCAGTCGGCGCGTAGCCGGTCAAACCGCCGTTGCGGGCGTTCCAGCCTTCAGGGTAGAAAAACAGGCTGCTGCCTTCGGGATGGGGGGACGTTACGGTCGAATTGTTCCATCAAATCGCTCAGGACTTCATCGTCTTCTTCCGTTAGGATGCGTTCGGCCAAATCCATCAGTTCATCGCGCGTCATGTTTCATGTTTCCGAACTGTGCCGCCCTACCTTTTCAGACGGCCTCAACCGCCTGTTTCAGGCTTTTTACCAGTGCGCCGACGGCTTTTGCTTCGCTTCCGGCGTTGTTTTCGATTTCTTTCACGATGCGGCTGCCGACGATGACGGCATCGGCCACCGCGCCGATTTTACGCGCGCTTTCGGCATCGGAAATACCGAAGCCCACGCCTATCGGCAGGCTGATGTGGCGGCGCAGGACGGCGATTTTGGCCGCTACTTCGTCGGTATTCAGCTGTGCGGAGCCGGTTACGCCTTTGAGCGACACATAATAGACAAAGCCGCTGGCGAGCCTGCCGATTTCGGCCATCCGCTCTTCGCTGGTGGTCGGGGCGACGAGGAAGATGGCATCCAAGCCGTGTTTCTGCAGTTCTTGTTGCAGCGGGGAAATGGTTTCGACAGGATTGTCCACGGTGAGCACGCCGTCCACGTCCGCTTCGGCGGCGGCACGCGCAAACTCTGCATTGCCCATTTTGTGTATCGGGTTCAGGTAGCCCATCAGGACGACGGGGGTGTCGTTGTCGCGTTCGCGGAAACGGCGCACGGTTTCCAATACGTTTTTCAGGCTGACGCCGTTTGCCAGGGCGCGTTCGGCGGCGCGCTGGATAACGGGACCGTCGGCCATCGGGTCAGAAAACGGAATGCCCAGTTCGATGATGTCCGCGCCGTTGGCGGCCATTTCGTGCATGGTTTCCAATGTGGTTTCAAGGTTCGGGTCGCCGGCGGTGATGTAGGGAATCAGGGCTTTTCTGCCGTTGAGTTTTTGAAAGGCGGTGGTGATTCTGCTCATGTTTTACTCTTTTGGAGTTGGTCGGTTTTCAGACGGCCTGCATTCCTATTTGGAAACAGGCCGTCTGAATGTTTATTTTTTGGCGTTTTCCATGGCCTCTTTCTGACCGGCTTCCACCAGGCAAGATACGCCTGCCGCCGCTTTGGTTACGCCGTTGAGTTTGGAGAATGGGACGGGTTCGCCGATTACTTTCTTTTTCAGGTCCATTTTCCGTACGGTCTGTTCGGCGCATTGGGTTTGATAAAACTCGGCCTTGTCGGCATTTTTCAAATATTCGCCCAATGTTTTTGCAGGGGTTACGGCAAAACCCGCACCGGTTTGATAAGTGGCCGCCATGCTGATGGAAGCGATTTTTTTGTCTTTTTTGCCGCCGTCTACGAAGATGTAGGCTTTGTCCAAATCATCGTAATCCGAGCCGTACAGCATATAGCCGTTTACTGCTTCCAGTTCTTTCATGTCTTTAAATGAAGGCTCTGCGGCAAATGCGGCCGGGGTCAGTGCCAACAATAGGGTATAAATCAGTGTTTTTTTCATTTTTTTTCCTTGCGGTTTTCAATATCTTCATTTTCAGACGGCCGGTATGGCAGAGGCCGTCTGAAAACGGAATTTTAGCAAAATAAATAATCTTATTTTTTGTTTTCTTGATTTTTCTTATAGCTTTCTTCAGCCATACATGAAATATGGGCAGTCATTTTGCCGACACCGTTGAGCTTGGCAATCGGAACGGCTTCGCCCAATACTTTATTGGCGGCATCCAATTTGCGGACGGTTTTATCGGCGCACTGGCTGTGATAAACCTCTGCTTTATCTCGGTTACCCAAATAATCTGCCAAAGTTTTACCCTGTACCAAGGCAAACCCGGGATAGCCGCCAAATACACTCACCAGATTGATGGAAGCGATTTGACCGTCTTTGTTACCGCCGTCCACAAAAATATAGAATCCATCCCCACTCTTAGATTCCCCACCGTAAGTTGTATAGCCGTCTACAGTGTCGAGCTTTTTCAAATCTTGAAAAGAGGGTTCTGCGGCAAACGCAGCGGGAGCCAGTGCGCACAACAGGGTGCATATTAAAAATTTGTTCATATTTGCCTTTTCTGCTTTGAAAGTATGTTTGTTTTCAGACGGCCTGCATTCCCGTCGGGAAACAGGCCGTCTGAAAATCGGATTTTAACAAAATAAAAAATCCCGTTTTGGTTTTTCAGGCTTTTTCAGCCTATTTTCCCAAACACGAATAATCGGCCGCCACTTTGCCGACACCATTGAGCTTGGCAAAGGGGACGGGTGCACCCAATGCTTGATTGGGCGCATTCATTCTGCGGACGGTTTTATCGGCGCATTGGATTTGATAAAACTCTGCCCGATCGCTGTTATCCGCATATTCCGCCAGCGTCTTGCCCTTTACTATGGCAAATCCCGCTTCACCGCCCAATACGCTGTTTAGATTGATGGAGGCGATTTGTCCGTCTTTTTTCCGCCGTCCACCAAAATATAGGCTTCCTGCGTGAGTTCGGACTGCATACCGTAAGCCGTATAGCCGTCTACTGTTTCCAGTTTTTTCAAATCCCGAAAAGACAGGCCGGCGGCAGACGCGGCAGATATGGATGCGGCCGCCGCAAATAATAAAATCTTTTTCATTCACTCACCTTTCCAAAAAAAGCTTTTCAGACGGCCTTTTATCATCCGGCCGTCTGAAACATTTTTTCCGCGATACGGTTTACCGCCGCTTCCAATGCCGCAGTTTCGGCAGCCGTCCAATGTTCGCCGCTGTTGATGTCCTGTCCATAAACCAAATCGCATTTGAAGCGGAAGGGCTTCTGCACAGGCAGGAATGCGAAACAGAAAATATCGGCTTCGGGCGCGAAAACTTGTTCCAGCAATACAAAGTCAGGCGCATTCTGGAGCGCGGCGGCAAGGGCGAGGCAGCGTTCGGCATCGTCGCCCGCAAGGTTGCAGTAAAACAGGTCGTGCATTTTTAACTCATATTGCGCAGGCTGCCTGAAACATTGGCGGCTTTTTTATGCCATTTTTTTCGGCAAACCCAATTGTAGGAAATCCGACATTTCACGGTAAAACGCCAGAATACCCAGCACGTTTTGCCGTTCCGTTTCATCGGCGCAGGGCTGTATGGCGGTTTCGTCTATCAGCGCGCGCAGGGGGCGGCGTTTGGTAGGGTTGCCCCTGTCCAGTACGAAATACAGGACGCCGCCGTCCTGCACCAGCCTGCGGCACGCATCGGCGATATGGCTGTTGAAAAACAGTTTTTGCAGCAGTTCGGTGCGTTGTTTGTCGTTTTGCGGCGGGCGGGCGGCTTCGGGCAGCAGCACGGTTTTGTTGCACACGGTGGACTGCGGTTGCGCCAGCGCGCATGCGGGCAGGTAAAACATCATCGACATGGCGTTCAGGATGTCGTCAAAATGTTCTTCGGCCTCTTCATCGCCCTGTTGCAGGCTGCCGGGCAGGAGGCAGGCGCGGAACACGCAGTACCATTCGCTTTGGCCTACGGGCAAATCCAGCCCCAAATCCAAATAGAAATGGCCGCGCCACCGCTCCACAAAACCCCACGCTGCGCGGTTGGCGCGCACGCGCGGCAGATGCAGGTAGGGATTGCGGCAAATCCGCAGGTAAAGGCGGATCAGGCAGGCAATGTTGCCGTAATAGGCGGGATTGAGCTTCGGGATGCGTTTGGTGCGGGCTGCTTTCTGCACTTGCGGGGAGAGGCGCGGCGGGCGTTTGGGTTTCATGATTTTGGTTTGGGTAGCGGTTGCAGGCCGTCTGAAAAAGCAACCTGCACCCCGTCAGTTCTTCATCGACTGCACCGGTGCGGGAATGCGTCCGCCTCGGTTCACGAACACTTCGCAGCTTCCTTCCTTCACGGGCATAATCGGCGCGTAGCCCAACAGGCCGCCGAAGTCCACGCTTTCGCCCACGCCTTTGCCGGTAACGGGGATGATGCGCACGGCGGTGGTTTTGCTGTTAATCATGCCGATGGCGGCTTCATCGGCAATGATGCCGGCAATCGTGGCGGCGGACGTGTCGCCCGGCACGGCCACCATGTCCAGCCCCACGGAGCACACGGCGGTCATGGCTTCCAGCTTGTCCAGCGTCAGGATGCCGCTTTCCGCCGCCGCAATCATGCCTTCGTCTTCCGACACGGGGATGAACGCGCCGCTCAGCCCGCCCACGGCGGACGACGCCATCATGCCGCCTTTTTTCACCGCGTCGTTCAACAGCGCGAGTGCGGCGGTGGTGCCGTGCGTGCCGCAGACGGTCAGGCCCATGGCTTCCAGAATGCGGGCGACGGAATCGCCGACGGCGGGTGTGGGTGCGAGCGACAAATCCAAAATGCCGAACGGGATGCCCAGCATTTTCGCCGCTTCCTGCCCGATGAGTTCGCCCACGCGCGTGATTTTGAACGCGGTTTTCTTCACGATTTCGGCGATTTCGGTCAGGTTTTGGCTGTCGCAGTCTTTTAAGGCAGCCTGCACCACGCCGGGGCCGGACACGCCCACGTTGATAATCGCGTCCGCTTCGCCCGAGCCGTGGAACGCGCCCGCCATGAAGGGGTTGTCTTCCACCGCGTTGCAGAACACGACGATTTTGGCGCAGCCGAAGCCTTCGGGCGTGATGCCGGCGGTGCGTTTTATCGTGTCGGCGGCGAGTTTCACCGCGTCCATGTTGATGCCCGCGCGCGTGCTGCCGATGTTGATGGAGCTGCACACGATGTCGGTGGTTTTCATGGCTTCGGGAATGCTGTTAATCAGCACGCGGTCGGCGGGCGACATGCCTTTTTGCACCAGCGCGGAAAAGCCGCCGATAAACGATACGCCGATGGCTTTCGCCGCCTTGTCCAGCGTCTGCGCGATGGAAACGTAGCTGTCCGCGCCCGTGGCCGCCGCGATTTGGGCGATGGGCGTGACGGAAATGCGCTGGTTCACAATCGGCACGCCGTATTTGGCGGACAAATGTTGCGCCGTCTGCACCAGGTCTTTGCCGATGCGGGTGATTTTGTTGTAGATGTTTTGGTTCAGCGTGTCGATGTCCGGCGAAATGCAGTCGTGCAGGTCGATACCGATAGTGATGGTGCGCACGTCGAAGTTTTGGTCGGACACCATGCGGATGGTTTCGAGGATTTCGTTGGAATGGATTTGGGACATTTGGGGGGTTCCTTGTCTATATCTGTTGGTTGTCGGGGTGCAGGCTGCCTGAAAACGGGATTAGACTTTCAGTCTGACATACATATGTTCTTGCGTGTTTTCGGCTATTTTCCGCATTTCATAATCAAATACATCGGTATATTTTTTGACTAGGTCGGTGAATTTTTTGCAGCCGTAATTACGCGGATCGAAATCAACCTGCAACCGTTTCCAAGTTGACCCCAAAGCGGCAGCAGTAATCCACTCGTCGTCAGACTGCTCAAAAACCTTGCGTATGATGTCCAAGGGCAGGGAATTTTCGGGATGTTCGGCTGAAATTTTCGGTTCTGTTTTTGCGGTGGCTTTTTGAGACGGCGTTTTTTGCGCATTGGGCGTTTCCACAGCAGTTTCTGTCATTTCGGGCAACAGGTTTTCCACATAGATAAACCTGCTGCACGCGTTGCGGAAGGCTTCGGGCGTTTGCTTTTTACCAAAGCCGTAAACGGTCACGCCTTGTTCTTTCAGGCGGATGGCCAATGCGGTGAAGTCGCTGTCGCTCGATACGAGACAGAAACCATCAAAGCGGCCTGTGTAAAGCAAATCCATCGCATCGATAATCATAAAGCCGTCCGTGGCATTTTTCCCTGTTGTATAGGCGAACTGCTGCATGGGTTTGATGGCGTGTTCGTTAATGACGGCTTTCCATTTACCGTTATCGCCGACAAAGTTCCCATAGATGCGTTTTGCCATTGCTTCACCGAATTTGGCCGTTTCTTCCAGAATGGCGGCTATGGTTTGTGAAGAAGCATTATCGGCATCAATTAACACCGCCAGCCGTGCGGATTTTTCTTCGGCAACGTTAAAGCTGATTTTGTTTTTAGACATACTGTTTCCCTTTTTTTGGAAGGTTAAAAATCAGGCAGCCTGCATCAATACGGCGGCAGCAAACGTCGGAATCCGTGCGCCAATACAACGGGTATCATCAGCAGGTTGCGGGCAAGAGTTACTATGCCGCCGAAACGCCGCGCTTTTTGCGGCAGTCCGCTGCGGTGAACTTCATCTGCCTGTTTGGCCAGTGCGGCGAAGAAGTTGGGCGTGAGCAGAGGTTCGCACCATGTTCCCGATACGGCGGCAAACAGGTCTTCGCCGTGCCGCACGCCGACAATGCCGCCGAAGATGGCCGCCGTGGTGTCGGTGTCGCCGCCTTGGCGTATCAGGCTGTCCAAGCCTTCGGCCGGGCGGTCGCGGTAGGCCTGCCATGTTTGGAATACGGCGGGGACGGTGTGGTACATATAGCCCGTGATGCCGCGTTTGTGGTCTGGGGCGTAGGTTTGCAGGCCGTCTGAAAATTCGTTGTCGCCGATTTGCTGCAATATGGCGGCGGTGATGGCTTCGGTTGTCCAGTCGGGATGGCGGGTTTCGTACCACGCGAGCAGGGCGACGGCAAGTGCGCCGCGATAGGCTTTCGGGTCGGTGTGGGTCAGTTCGGTGCTGATTTTGACCAGCCTGCACAGCTCGTCCAAATCGTCGCACAGCACGCCCAACACAGATGTGCGCATGGCGGGGCCGTTGCCTGCCGAATATACGCCCGTGCGATTCAGCCCCAGCCACATTTTTAAACAGCTTCGCAGCGTTGCCAGGCCGAGGAAACGACAGCAAAAACGCCCAAAATTCGTGCGCCACGCTCCACACTTTGAACGACACGGGAATCACTTTATCGTCGGCGGCGATTCGGTAGCGCGCAGTCATAAAGGCATTGGCATCCAATCGGTTGCTTGCATAAAACAGCTCGAACGTGTCGGGCGGCAGGCGGGTCAGTTGCAGATAGATGCCTTCGCGGTCGCGTAACACGGTGTCTTCGCGTACCAAGGTTTCGTCGCTTTTCCGGCGGTTCAGCGGTTGGGCTTGGATTTCGCCCTGCACGTTGCGGACGGCCACGGCAAACATCGGGCTGATTTCGTCGCCTTCGGCATACTGCTGAGCCGGAAAGTGGCGTATGCCCCAGCCGAGCGCCATAAAAATGGCCAACCACAGGGCGAAATGTAGGGCAAGGCCGATTAGCCGGATTGTTCCGGCAACGAAAAATTTGCGTGCGTCCAATCCGCCTTCAAACCGCCCTCCCCTTTTTCAGACGGCCTTTAAATCCTGTGCATGGCGTTAAACAGCTCTTCGTCCTGCATGCGGATGTCCAGCGCAAGCGTTTTTCCCGCCTGTGCGAAAACGTCCAGCATTTCCTGCCGCGATTTCGGGCATTTGGCTGTGTCTGCCAAAATAATCATGGTGAAATAGTCGTCCATCAACTGCTGGCTGATATTCAGGATATTGATTTGGTTTTCGGCCAAAAGTTTCGAAACATCGTAAACGATGCCGATGCGGTCTTTACCGATAACGGTAATAACGGAATGAGACATAGGGAATCCTTGGAAAATGTTTCAATACGCAGGGCCGCACATCTAAAGTACAGCCCTATTTTGAAGGGCATTGACAACCCAAATAAAGAAGTTTAACCAGTAAACAGACCGTCTGAAAAAACGACCGTACAGAAGGCGGGCACACTCTATCGCTTTCACTGCAAAAAGGCAAATCATGGCCGCAAAAGACAAAATTGTAGACAATCTTTCATTCAAATAAAAATACCTTATTTTGCCATTAAATTTCTAAAAAATGAATTATCAAGCATTATTCATGCTTGAAAATTGAATTTTATAAAATCAGTTTTTAAATTGTAGACATTTTTTCATTTTATTTTTCCATGAATCAGCCAAAATTAGACGTAAAGAATTTGTCAAATGTAGACAATCGCACTAGACTGCAACGCATCGTTTTCCCATATCCCACATTCCCAAATTGCAATAAAACTTAGAACTAAGGAAACTGCCATGAGCGACCTGAACAGCCTGTTCCAAACCATCAAACGGCGCGATCCCAACCAAGCCCCCTTCCATCAGGCGGTGGAAGAAGTATTCATGAGCCTGCAACCCTTCTTGGCGAAAAACCCGCAATACACCAAGCAAGGCCTGTTGGAGCGCATCGTCGAACCCGAGCGTGTAATCATGTTCCGCGTTTCCTGGGTGGACGACAAAGGACAAGTCCAAGTAAACCGCGGCTACCGCGTACAGATGAACTCCGCCATCGGCCCTTATAAAGGCGGCCTGCGCTTCCACCCGACCGTAGACTTGGGCGTATTGAAATTCCTGGCCTTCGAGCAAGTGTTCAAAAACGCATTGACCACCCTGCCCATGGGCGGCGGCAAAGGCGGTTCCGACTTCGACCCCAAAGGCAAATCCGACGCCGAAGTGATGCGTTTCTGCCAAGCCTTTATGAGCGAGCTTTATCGCCACATCGGTGCGGACACCGACGTGCCTGCCGGCGACATCGGCGTGGGCGGCCGCGAAATCGGCTTTTTGTTCGGCCAATACAAAAAACTGCGTAACGAATTCACATCCGTCCTGACCGGCAAAGGCCTGACTTGGGGCGGCAGCCTGATCCGCCCCGAAGCCACCGGCTACGGCACGGTTTACTTCGCTCAATCCATGCTGCAAACCAAAGGCGACAAACTCGAAGGCAAACGCGTGGTGATTTCCGGCAGCGGCAACGTGGCGCAATATGCCTGCGAAAAAGCCATCCAACTGGGCGCGAAAGTGCTGACCGTATCCGACTCCAACGGTTTCGCCCTGTTCCCCGACAGCGGCATGACCGAAGACCAACTCGCTGCTTTAATCGAGCTGAAGGAAGTGCGCCGCGAACGCGTCTCCGTGTATGCCAAAGAACAAGGCTTGCAGTATTTTGAAAACCAAAAACCGTGGGGCGTAAAATGCGACATCGCCCTGCCTTGCGCCACCCAAAACGAACTGGACGGCAAAGACGCGGCTACCCTGCTGGCCAACGGCGTCATCTGCGTGGCGGAAGGCGCGAACATGCCGTCCACACTGGAAGCGGTGGAAGCCTTCCTGAAAGCAAAAATCCTGTACGCGCCAGGTAAAGCATCCAACGCGGGCGGCGTGGCTACCTCCGGCCTGGAAATGAGCCAAAACCACATCCGCCTGTCTTGGTCGCGCGAAAAAGTGGATAAACGCCTGTTTGACATTATGGCCAATATCCACGAAAACTGCGTGGCCAACGGCACGGAAAACGGCTATACCAATTATGTGAACGGCGCGAACATCGCCGGCTTCAAAAAAGTGGCCGATGCCATGCTGGCACAAGGCATCGTATAAGCAGGATTGCGTGCCTAAGTCATCACAAAGGAGAGAAACGAGGCCGTCTGAAACCCAGTTTTCAGACGGCCTTAATCATGATTTGCATGTAAATTCGAGTTAAACAGGCTTGTCCAATCATGCCGATATTTATAACATGCCGCCCGACAGCCTCGTCTGTCAAAAAAACAATATTGTTACAGGAGTGAAATACATGAAAGTAAAAGCCCTATTGGCCATCGTTGCCTCTTTGTCCCTCGCTGCCTGCGCCGTACCTGACGAGGCTCCCCGTCATGGCGGCCACGACCACGGTCATTCGCACGGCCATAACCACGACCACGGCCATGCCCATCAGCAACAAGGCGGCATCGATGCCTCTTTTAACTGCGAAAACGGCTTGTCCGTACACGTCCGCAGCCTGAGCACCGACAGCATCGAATTGAATTTGGATGACAAGCAGGCCGTACTGAAATCTGCGGTTGCAGGCTCCGGCGAACGCTATACTTCCAACACAGGCCTGTTCGGCAAAGGTGCGGAATGGCATCAAAAAGGCAGCGAAGCCTTCTTTGCCTTCACCGACCCATACGGCAACAAAGTGGAAACATCTTGTAACGCCCGCTAATCGGATACCGGCTGTTTGAAGCCGAAAAAAAGCCGTCTGAAAAATATCTTTCAGACGGCTTTTTTTCGTTTTTCCGGCCAATCCCCCTGCCCCGCGCTCAATCCGCCCGGCGATTTGAATTTGGGAAATAGCCGCAATGGCAGCCCAAACCGTTTATAGGGTAACCAATTGGAGAGGCCGTCTGAAAACCCGTTTCAAGGTTTTCAGACGGCCTCTCCATTACCTGCGCCGACTGCTTAGAACTTATAGGTGTATTGCACGCCCAGGATGTTGGCGTAATTTTTAAACGATGCCGACGATGCGCCTTTGCTGTCCACATCGTTGCCGGTGGAAGCTGCCGCGCGGTAAACGGTATCGTTGATGTGGATGTGGCTGTATGCCGCATCAAATACATGGCGTTTTTTATAAGCATACTTCGCACCGAAGGAATACCAGATGCGGTTGCCGTCGGGCAGCGTGTTCAGACGGCTGTCCGCGCCGCGTACCGGGCTTTGGTCGAACGCAATACCGGCGCGCAGTTGCAACGGCTCGCTGTATTGGTAAGACGCGCCGAGGGCGGTTTTGTAGGTGTTGCGCCAGTTCGGCGTGATAACCGTGCGGTCGGAGCGGCCGTTGACGACGGATTTGGTGTTTTCAAACACCAGCTCGGCACGGTTGAAACGGCTGTGGCGCGTCCAAGTCAGGTCGGCGAACAGGTTGGTTTTATCGGTTGCGCGATACATGCCGTGCAGCGACAAGGATTCCGGCGTTACGATTTTGACGCCGGCCTTCTCGTGCGGCTTGTAGCCGAACGTGGTGCCGATAAGCGCATCGTAGGCACTCTTTCCGCCGAATGCCGGATGGGGCGTTGTTACCGCCCGGCCGTCGGCCTGCCAATCGGCTGTGCCTTTCAGGTTGTGATTGACTTTCGAGCGGTAATTCACACCGACGCGGGTACGCGGATTGATGTCCCACAGCCAGCCCAACTGGTAGCCGAAGCCCCAGTCTTTGCCTTTGACTTCCGCATGGCCGTCTGAAAGGCCGTTGTGCGGCCCCAAGCGGCCGGAAGCGTTCCAGTCCGCATATTTGCGCAACTCGGCGGAAGAATATTGGGCAATCAGACCCGCGCCAAACGCATGGTTTTCACTCACTTTGTAAGCGACGACAGGCTCGACGGCGATGGTGGTCAAACCCAATTTGTTGATGTTGTGCCGCAACACGGAATCTTCCTGATATTCGGTGGAAGAAGCGAACGGAACATACACGCCCAAGCCCAGCGTCAGGTCGGGATTAACGCGGTAGGCACCGTAAAGATGGGGCGCGAGCACCACGTCTTTGGTGATTTTCCCCTCGGTTTTCCCCTGCACGCGGCCGCCTCGTACAAACGACGCTTCCGCATCGTGATATTCGATGTGCGGGGCGACGATATTGGCGGCAGCCGTTATCTCGCTGCCGTCCAATTTGGCCAAACCGGCCGGATTGTAGAAAATCGTGGTGGCATCGGCGGCTTCTGCGGCGGCGGCATTGGCCGTTCCCTGCGCGGTAACCGACTGTGTACCGAAATGGTAGCCCGAAGCCTGAGCCAGAGGGGCCAGTGCGGCAGCCGTCAATACGGCAATTGTTTTCACAGCTTTCATATTTTTGACGTAAGTTAATCCAAAAGAGGTGCATTTTAACAAACAGTCTGCCGACAAGTCATCCGTCTGCCGTACTCTTTACCCATGCATATAACCAAACGCCATAACCGTGCGGCAAACGGTTCTTTCACTTTTCAGACGGCCTCCGCTAAAGTGGCCGTCTGAAAAAACAACCCTCTCGAAAGGAGCCCGCCATGCCGGCCAAACACCTAGCCTCCGCCCTGCTCTTCACCGCCGCCCTCTCCGCCTGCACGCCCGACAACGGTACGCAAAACGCCGCCTCGGGCAGCGGGGACAAAACCGGCAGCGTCAAACTGCTCAACGTCTCCTACGATGTCGCCCGCGACCTCTACAAAGACTTCAACCCGTTGTTTACCGCAGAATACAAAAAACAGCACAACGGCGCGGACATCGCCGTCCAACAATCGCACGGCGGTTCGAGCAAACAGGCACTGGCCGTGGCCAACGGCCTGAAAGCCGACGTCGTTACCATGAACCAGGGCTCGGACATCGAACTCTTGGTTAAAAAAGGCCTGGTCAAAGCCGACTGGCAAAAAGCCTTCCCTAACAACGCCGTCCCCTTCACCAGCACCACCGTCTTCCTCGTCCGCAAAGGCAACCCGAAACAAATTAAAGACTGGAACGACCTGACCCAAGACAACCTGAAAATCGTCATCGCCAACCCCAAAGTAACCGGCAACGGCCGCTACACCTTCTTGGGCGCATACGGCTACGGCCTGAAAGCCAACAACAACGATGATGCGAAGACGCGCGAATATGTGAAAAAAATGCTGTCCAACGTCGAAGTGTTCGAAAACGGCGGCCGCGCGGCCACCACCACCTTCGTCCAACGCAACATCGGCGACGTACTGATTACCTTTGAAAACGAAGCCAACCTGTCGGCCAAACAATTCGGCAACGGCGAATTTGAAATCGTCTATCCGAAATACTCCGTCCGCATGGACAGCCCCGTCGCCGTCGTAGACAAAGTGGCCGACGAACGCGGCACCCGCCAAGCCGCCACCGAATACCTGAACTACCTGTGGAGCAAACCCGCGCAGGAATTGGGCGCGAAACTCTACCTGCGCCCCGCCGACAAAGACGTGCTGGCCGCCCATGCAAGTGAACTGCCGCCGATGGAAACCTTCAACCCCAACGACATCTTCGGCACATGGGATGAAATCATGAGCAAATACTTTTCAGACGGCGGGGTATACGACCAACTGACCGTGAAAGGCAAATAAAGAAAAACGAAAAAACGCAAAGGGGCCGTCTGAAAACCACTTTTCAGACGGCCCTTTTGTTACCGCATTGTCCGAATCGGCGTATACTCATCATATATTTGCCAAACAGGGAGCACCATCATGAAAACAACCGTGCAAAAATCCGCCCTCGTAACCGCCCTGCTCCTCCTCACCGCCTGCGCCGGCGGCCCGGGCGGAAGCTCGATCAGCCTCGGCATCGGCGGTTTCGGCAACCATATCGGCTTGGGAACCTCCGTCAATATTCCGATAGGCAGCCGCACACCCGCCGCAGACAAAGGAGGCATCAACGTCACCGAAGAACAAATCATCACTCATTTTGCCGCAGACGGCACGGCTTCCGAACAAGCTGTTAAAGGCGGCAGCTACCGCAGGCTGCTCAACGTACTCGGCGGCGGCCATTATCTGGTACAAGACTTTTACGGCGACGGGCAAAAACGTACAGACCCGATGATACTGCCCAAAAAAGCCCTGTTCTCCACCGATGCGCACCCCACAGACAGCGCATACACGGTTTATGACCGCAACGGCAATCCGATACGCCGACAGGTTTACCGTAACAACCGACTTATCGGCAACTGACCGCGATACCGGCCAAACCTCGAGAAAGGCCGTCTGAAATCATGTTTCAGACGGCCTTTTTATATCGTTTCAAGCAAAGACGAATCAGAATTTGCTTTTGATATCGTTAATCAGGTTTTCAGCTTTTTCTTTCGCATCGTCAATCAGATGCTCGGCTTCTTCTTTACCTTTTTTCAATACATCGCCGGCTTTTTCCTCGATTTCGGCAGCAACTTCTTTCACCTTGCCGATTCCTTGCTGAACAACGCCTTCTGCTTGAAGTTTGGAATCGTTTAATAATTCTCCCGCAGTTTCTTTCACTTTACCGCTGATTTGGTCTAATTTTCCACTCATGACCTTTTTCCTTAATTTCATATTGATCGAAGCGCCACTATATCCTAACCGTTATCCAATAGCAATCTTAAATAGAATACCGCCTGAAAACCTGCTTTCAGACGGCCTCCACCTCTCAAGTTCAACCTTGCATTTCCTTGGCTAAAACTAACATGCCTGATGTTCACATGATGCCGCCTTCCCAGTTGTATTCGATCATGTCGTTTACCGCTTGAGCAAGCCATGCCCAGCAATCGGGGAATTCTTGACGCTGTTCCCAGCCGGGGTCGGCAAAGTCGTGGATTAGTTGGACTTTGCCGCCTTTGCCGATTTCGAAGTAGGCAGTGTCATCGCAATCGCTGCGTTTGGCGAAGGGAATCAATTTCCTGTTAGGGTAGCGCGTTTGCAAGCCTCGGTATAGCTCGGCTGCCCAATCGCTATCGAGCAGATGCCAAATATCGAAATCGACTAAATTCAGTTCGACAATTTTTTGAAATGATTCAGGGTATTCAAAGTGGGGAATATTGAGCGTATAACTTTTCATCGGTTGATTCCTAGTTTGGCTACCTGAAAAATGAAATTGGGCGTATGCGTTTCAGACGACCTTTTCCATATTACTCAATCTTCACCCGTTTCAACCTCAACGCATTGCTCAACACCGAAACCGAGCTTGCCGCCATTGCCGCGCCCGCGATGACGGGATTTAAAAAGCCGA
>ERZ773077.1487-NODE-1487-length-15942-cov-5.264430_pt1 | contig 15942 bp, 16 predicted proteins | sample MGYA00580612_ERZ773077 | MGnify/ENA primary metagenome ERZ773077 (study PRJEB29015, sample SAMEA2737971) | human oral metagenome | biome: human oral; feature: human-associated habitat; material: dental | place: China | collected 2021 ...
CGTTAAATTTGCGAAATCTTAGCCAAAGGGCGGTTAAATTTGAGTGAAATTTGGGGGCAAAATCTGAAAATGCGGGGAAAATAAATCAAGGCAAATTTGGCTAAATTTGAAAGCCAAATTTAAAAATGCGGCGAAGGCTCAAATTTAACCCTCGCCGCGAGAAAATTATCACTGTAAATTTACATGCCGAAAGCTCGGCGCGCAAAAACAAATTTATCTAGATAGCTTTAGCAGATATCCGTCCTGCGTCTTTTCGATCTCGTGTTTGTAGCTGCCGTCGAGATCAAAAACTACGCGGTAAAATTTGCCGTGCGAGCCAAAAAGAGCCGTTTTAAACGCGCCGCAGTCAAGCTCGTCTTTTCTAGTATTTACATCCGTTTGCGAGGCAAAGTCGATCACGACCTTTGTACCTTTGCTGATCGAGTAGTCCTTTAGCTTCTCGTCGGTCGTGAGGATCTTGATCTGCATCGGATAGATCTCAAATTTCGTCTGCTTGTAGACGATTTGCTTTTGCGGTTGCGGCTTTTCAAGCGGCTTTATGACGACATCTTTTAGCGGCTCTTGCGTTGTCATATTGCGCTCGGCAGGCTTTGGCGCGACGTCTATCGCGGCGGCTTTTGGCTCCTCTTTAGTGACCGAGACGTCAGGCTTTTCTACGACGACTGGCACTGCGATCTTGCTGAGTAAAAACTCGTCCTGCCACGAGATGCTTTTGTTTATATCGACGGTTTTTTCCTTGATACTGCCGTCGAGGCTTTTGTATTTTAGCGTGACGGAGATGAAGTTTCTAGCGTCGGCGGGAAATTTGAAACTCTGCTTCTCAAAAGGCGGCAAATTTTCCACGACGTTGCTACTAACCATGCTCGCGTTTACGTCGCCCGAGGGCGCAAAAGGATTTTCTCTGCCAAAAGCCAGCCCGCAGGCCAGCGCCAAAAGCCAAATTTTACCGATTTTCATAACTCCCCCGTTTTTAAATTTATAAAGCTAAATTTACCCGCCGCTGCTAGGCTCAAGCTCTTTTAGCTCGAAATACGCCTTTTGCAGCTGGGCGTTTTGTTTTTTTAGCGTTTCGACGTCGCGTTCTAGCTGCGTTTTTTGCTCTTGCAGGCTTAGCATCACGTCTAGCGAGCGCTTGCCAAAGATTATATTGCCCACGTAGATACCAAAACATATCACGCAAAACGCTATAAGCGTAAATCTGAGAAAAAGCCTGAAGTCAAACGGCTTTTTCTCGACGTATTCGTCTAGGACTTCGCTCAAATTTGATTTCCCAAAAACTCGTCCGTTTCGCGCTCGATCTCAAGCAGGCGGTTGTATTTTGCGTTGCGTTCGCTTCTTGAGGTCGCGCCCGTTTTGATTTGGCCCGTATTCATCGCGACGGCGAAGTCCGCGATAAAGCTATCCTCGCTCTCGCCGCTTCTGTGGCTCATCACGCAGCGGTAGCCTTTGCGCTGCGCTAGGCGGATCGTCTGCATAGTTTGGCTTACGGTGCCGATTTGATTAGGTTTGATTAGGATTGCGTTGCCTACGCCTTTGGCGATGCCTTCGCGCAAAATTTTCTCGTTCGTTACAAATAGATCGTCGCCCACGAGCTGCACTTTGGAGCCAAGCTTGCTCGTTAGCTTCGCCCAGCCCGCCCAGTCGTCCTCGCTTAGGCCGTCTTCGATCGAAAATATCGGATACTTCTCGCAAAGCTGCGCGTATCGCTCTATCAGCTCTTCGCTGCTAAATTCCTTGCCTTCAAGCTTATATTTGCCGTTTTCGTACAGCTCGCTAGCCGCGACATCAAGGGCTAGCTTGATCTGCTCGCCTGCCTTGTAGCCCGCTTTTTCGATAGCCTGCATGATTAGTTTGATCGGCTCTTCGTTATCGTTTAAATTTGGCGCAAATCCGCCCTCGTCGCCCACTGCCGTGCTGTGGCCTGCCGCGTTTAGAAGGCCTTTTAGCGTGTGGTAAATTTCAGTCGCCGCTCTCAGCGCATCGCTAAATTTATCAAATCCAAACGGCATAATCATAAATTCTTGAAAATCCACGCTGTTGTTCGCGTGCGCGCCGCCGTTAATGATATTAAACATCGGCACCGGCAGTACGCTAGCGTTCGCGCCGCCCAGGTAGCGATACAAAGGCACGTCAAGGCTTTTTGCAGCCGCGCGCGCTACCGCCATAGATACGCCAAGCACGGCGTTCGCGCCTAAATTTGAGTAATTATCGGTGCCGTCAAGCTCGCGCATCTCATCGTCAAGCGCCTTTTGACCAAAAGCATCCAGTCCGATCACGGCTTCGGCGATCTGCGAATTTACGTTTTCTACCGCCTTTAGCACGCCCTTGCCGCAGTATCTATCGCCCCCGTCGCGAAGCTCCAGCGCCTCGCGTTTGCCAGTACTTGCGCCGCTTGGCACTATCGCGCTTGCTACGGTGCCATCGCTTAGGGCCACGGTCGCCTTTACGGTGGGGTTGCCGCGGCTATCAAGTACTTCTATCGCAGTTACGTCTTCTATAAATACCATTATTTTATTCCTCCGTATTTTCTTCTATGCTTTCGCTTTCTTCGTCTTTGTCGCCCGAGCCGCTTATTAGCTTATCTAGGCCGATCGAGCTTTTTATCGTCGCTACAATCTCGTCTGATATCTCCGAGTGCTCTTTGAGATAGGCTTTTGCGTTTTCGCGGCCTTGGCCGATTTTAGCGGCTTTGTAGCTAAACCACGCGCCGCTTTTGTCGATGATATCTAGCTTCACGCCGTAGTCGATGATCTCGCCGTCGCGACTGATACCTTCGCCGAACATTATGTCAAATTCCGCCGTTTTAAACGGAGGCGCGACCTTGTTTTTCACGACTTTTACCTTCGTGCGGTTGCCAATAGGCTCTTCGTTTTGTTTTAGCGTGGCGATTTTTCGCACGTCTAGGCGCACCGAGGCGTAAAATTTAAGTGCGTTACCGCCCGTAGTGGTCTCAGGCGTACCATATCCCATCGCACCAATTTTCATACGAATTTGGTTGATAAAGATCACGGTCGTGTTCATCTTGTGCACGACGCCGGCTAGTTTGCGCAGAGCTTGGCTCATTAGACGAGCTTGCAGACCTACGTGCTGATCGCCCATGTCGCCCTCGATCTCGCTTTTTGGAGTTAGCGCCGCGACGCTATCAACCACGATCAGCTCGACCGCGCCGCTTCTAGCGAGGTTTTCTACGATCTCTAGCGCCTGCTCACCAAAATCGGGCTGGCTAACGTAGAGATTTTCGGTATCTACGCCCAAATTTGCCGCGTATTTCACGTCTAGCGCGTGCTCGGCGTCGATAAAGGCGCACGTGGCTCCGGCTTTTTGCGCTTCGGCGATGATGTGTAGGGTTAGAGTCGTTTTACCCGAGCTCTCAGGCCCGTAAACCTCGATAATACGGCCCTTTGGGATACCGCCGATACCAAGGGCCAGGTCAAGTCCTAGCGAACCCGTCGAGATGCTGTCTATGGCCTCGACTTGCTTATCGCCCAGGCGGATTAGCGTACCCTTGCCAAATGCTTTGTCTATCTGCTTTAAAGCCGCGTCTAAGGCCTTTTTCTTGTCCGAATCGTTTGTCGGCGGGACTATCTTTTTTTCTTCTTTTTCTTTTGCCATCGGCTTCCTTAAATTTAAAATAATCGTGCTGATTTTATCAAATTTGAGATGAATTTTTGATTATTCGCGTAAATTTGAGACGGGTTTGGACACGGTCAAATTTAGCCTAAATTTACGCCTTTTTTAAAACGTAAAGTAGCTCGCTAACGTGCGTCGGGCGGCTGGCTAGATTTCTGCTGCCGCGAAAGGCGTTGTATTTTTGTTCCAAAATTTGCACTTCGCCGAGCTCGGCTAAATTTTGGCTAAATTCCTCTCGCGCGATGAAGCCCTCGGAGTTAAACGAGATGAGCACGAATTTAGCTTTTAGTTTTGAGATTAGCTCGAAAAACGCGGGCGCGGCGGCTGATTTTTGATTAAAAACCGAGCGGTTCCAGCCTCTAGCGATGCCCGAAACCCGCGAAATTTCGCTCGGACGCTCGTAGCTAGCGATCAAATTTAACATAAAGTAGTTCGAGCCGTAGGGGTGCTGGTTATAGGGCGGATCAAGATAGACTAGATCAAACGGCGGAAGCTCGGCGGCAAGCTCATTTGCGTCTTGCCTTTGCACGTCAAATTCGACGTTAAAATTTGAAAAAACGGGCTTAAGCAGGCTGATGTCTGCCGTAATACGAGATAGCGCGTGCTTGCCGCGTCCGCCAAACTGCCCCAGGCCGTCCTTGTTTTTATGAAAGCCCTTGAAAATGCCGCTGGTATTGGCGTGCACGCTAGCCGAATAAAGCAGCGGCGCGATGAAAAAAACGCGCAGCTCCTGCGGCACGAGCGAGTCGATCATCTGGCGCGCAGTGTCGATATAGGCGGCGTTTTTCTTCGTGTAAAAGACGCGGTCAGTTGCCAAAATATTTGCCTCGTCCTTTGGCGCGTAAAGCTCGCAGATAAAGCCCTCACGCAAATTTGCGGCGATCTCTCGAGTTAGTTTTTCATGCCAAAAATCAAGCTCTTTTTTAAATTTCGCGTCCGCATTTGCGAGGTAGCACTCGTTTGTGACGCGGCTATAAAGCTCCAGGTCGTTTGCGACGATGAAATTTGCGTGGGATTTTAGAAACCGCGACACGATACCGCTGCCGCTAAAAAGGTCGCAGCAGCTTAGTTTTTCTTTACCGAGCGCCTGTTTTGCGATATTTACGCCTTGTTCGATAAAGCCTAAAAGCGAGCGTTTGTTACCTAGATAAGTTAAAATTTGCTCTTTTAAATACGCCTGATTTTCCATATTTTTCTTTATAAATTCCGCATTTTTATGGCGATTGTAGCAAAAATTTACTATAATTTTGCAATCAAACTACGCGCGAAATTTAAAGCGGAGCAAAAAGGATAAAATTTGAAGATTTTTAAGCATATAAACGTCGCTCACTCGCCCGACGCCGACGATATTTTTATGTATAAGGCGATTGATTTTGGCTGGGTAAGCTCGAAAAATCTAAAATTTAGCGCCACCGCGCTTGATATCCAGACGCTAAACGACGAGGCGCTAAAGGGCACCTATGAGGCCACGGCGATCAGCTTCGCGCTATATCCGCTCATCTGCGACGAATACGCGCTTTTGCGCACGGCGGTGAGCTTTGGCGAGGGCTACGGACCAAAGCTCGTCAAGAAAAAAGGCGCGGTTTTAAAGCGAAATTTCAAGGTCGCGCTCAGCGGCAAACACACGACAAACGCCCTGCTTTTTCGCATAGCCTACCCGCAGGCGCGCATAGTTTATAAAAACTTTCTCGACATCGAGGGCGCAGTTTTAAGCGACGAGGTGGACGCGGGCGTGCTGATACACGAGAGTATTTTGGACTTTTCGGACGAGCTTTGCGTGGAGCGCGAGATCTGGGACATCTGGAGCGAGCTAGCGGGCGAAAATCTGCCGTTGCCGCTAGGAGGCATGGCGGTTCGCCGCAGCCTGCCGATAACGGACGCTACCGAGTGCGAGCGCGTGCTAACGGAGGGCGTGCGTATCGCCACCGCGCATAAGCCCTTTTTGTCGCAGATGCTCATGGAGCGAAATTTGATCCGCGTCGATAAAGAAAAGCTAAAAACCTATCTAAATCTCTACGCAAACGACAGTTCCGTCTCGATGAACGAAACGCAGCTAAAGGCAGTAAATAGGCTATTTGAGCTTGGTTATAAGCGAGGATTTTACCCGCTACCGATCAAGGCCGAAAACTACCTCGTGCCGACCGAGTACAACGATATAAGGTTTAGCTAATGCAATCAACCCTCATAGAACTCGGTATCGAAACCTTTAAGATCGCGCTATATCTGAGCTTTCCTATGCTGCTCGCTGGCCTATCGGCGGGCCTTATCATCAGTATATTTCAGGCTACGACGCAGATAAACGAGATGACGCTAAGCTTCGTGCCAAAGATCATTTTGGTCGTCGTCGTGATTATATTTTTGATGCCGTGGATGGTCTCGATGATGGTTGATTTCACGACGCGCATGATAGAGTTTATCCCAAATTTCGTGCAATGACGCAGCTTGTAGATTTTTCTAAATTTAGCTCGGTGCGAGTGGGCGGCGTGCACGAGGTGGCGGTGCTAGAGAGCGTAGAGGACGCGCTAAAGCCGGAATTTGTCAGCCGCGTGATGATAGGTGACGCAAACAACCTACTAGTCTCGCCAAACCCGCCGCCGATGATGATGTTAGGCGGCGCGTTTGATTATATAAATTTAAGCGGCGACGTGCTTAGTATCGGCGCTGCGACGAAATCGGGCAAAATTTACAACTTCGCCAAAAAGCATAATATCGGCGGATTTGAGTTTTTGCAAAATATCCCGGGTACGCTTGGCGGACTAATAAAAATGAACGCGGGGCTTTGCGGCGTTAGCATCAGCGATGATCTGCTAGCTGTGCGGCTAGCGCGCGGCTGGGTAGAGCGCGAGAGGATAAGCTTTAGCTACCGCAAAAGCGGGATAGATGAGCCGATTTTTGGCGCCGAGTTTAAAATCTCGCGCGAATTTGACGCAGCGCTCGCAGCAGACTTTGCCGCTAAGCGCGCAAATCAGCCAAAAGGCGCTAGCTTTGGCAGCTGTTTTATTAATCCGCCAGGCGACTACGCAGGCAGACTGATCGAAGCGGTGGGGCTAAAGGGCTACGCGATAGGCGGGGCTAAATTTAGCGAACAGCACGCAAATTTCATCATAAATTTTAACGCCGCGACCTTTGCGGACGTAACCGGGCTCATAAATTTAGCCCGCGAGCGCGTTTTGGAGCAGTTTGGCGTCGAGCTAAAAACCGAAGTAGTCGTGATTTAGGTTAAAAGCATAGCAAAGAGGCTATAATGCTTAAGATTACTCGCAAGGAGGGTCTTATGAAAAAGCTAGCTTTAGCCATGTTTTTAGCATTTTGTTGCCTGTCGGTAGCACAGGCCGGACCAAATCACAACAACGGACTAGCGGCAAAATCCAAAGGCCAGTGGAAGGACGCGGAGAACTACTTTAAGCTAGGTTGCTATACGGAAAAAGTAGATTCCTCTTGCAAGGAGCTCGGGCAGCTTTATGAGTTTGGCAAGGGTTCTGACGTCAAAAAAACTCCGGACGCGCAAAGCAGGCCTATGAAAAGTGCTGCGAGATATCGTTTGGCAAAAGAGCCGACTGCTGCGACAAAGTAAAAGACAAAACCGCCGTGAGCGCCGAAAAAGGCTGCGAAAACAACGATGCAGCGGCCTGCATAGACTACGCTTATGAAAAACAAGACGTCAAATACTACCAAAAAGCTTGCGATCTGGGCTCAAATTTAGGTTGTCTATGGACGGGCCACTCGTACACCGAAGGCAAAAACGGCGCCGAGCACGATCCCAAAAAAAGCTTTGAGATATTTTCAAAACTTTGCAGTAGTGGCTACGACGACGGTTGCAAGTTTGTAGCGATGGGCTATAGAGACGGCAAAGGCGTAGAGAAAAATATAGACAAAGCCGTCGAAATCCTAAGCGAAATTTGCCAAGGCGAGAGATTTGACGGATGCGCGAAGCTGGGCGAAATCTACCAAGACGACGCCTACGGCAAAAAAGACGAAGCAAAAGCGTACGAGTACTATCTCCTAGCCTTTACGAAAAAAGAGCACGAAGCCTCAGGAAAATACGTAAAAGATAAAGACAATGCCGCAAAAGCCTGCAAAGCAAATATCGCACTGGGATGCGAATACGCGGGCTCTACGTACTACCAAGAAAAGCAGTTTGCTAAAGCCGCGGAGTATTTTGACAAAGGCTGCGAGCACGGCCTAGTCGAGTCATGTTTGTTTGCGGGCTGCACGTACTACATGCCGCCTGCCCAAAGCGGAGTCAAAAAAGATCTTGAAAAGGCTAAAATTTACTTCAAAAAAGGCTGCGATCTAGGCTCGGCTCAGAGCTGCAGCACGTTAGAAAGTATCAAATAAACCTACGGGCGCAAATTTAACCGTTTGCGCCTAAATTTATCTTTCAAACCACAAAATCATACGATCGCGGAAGTCAAATTTAGCTAACGCCGCAAATTTAAAGCGCGCTCGCGGGCCAAATTTGACGGTCAAATTTGGCACCCAAACTCTAGCCCAGATAATAACCCGCCAAAGCGACGGCGACGATGATGATAGTAAGCGCGACAGTTAGCTTATATAGCCGAATGGCTCCGGCGCAGCGACTTTTCATATCGCGGATTTTAGGCGGCTTGCTAGTTAAATTTAGCCCCGTAAGCGCCGCATCAAATTTGCCGTATTCTAGCCTCCCCTCCGCAAAATCCTTAAAGATAAGCGAGTCAAAATGCAACCTAACATGCAGATAAAACAACCTCGCAAAAGCCGCCAAAAAGCCCGCAACAACGACAAAATTTGCAAAAATGCGAAGGCAGACGGCTAACTGAAGCAAATTTAACAAGAAAAACAGCCTATGCGTCGCTAAAAATCTAGCCGTAACCAGCGCTAAAGCTCTATCGTTCGTCCTTTGGCGGCATTCGCGTTCCCCGCCTTGCGCCGCTTTCTCGTTTTGCTCCGCATTCGTCATTTTCCCTCCTCATTTTGGGCGTTCACCTTTGGTTAAATTTCCCGTTCGTTTTCACCGAGAATTTTGCAATGCCGCTTGTTTCTAGCCTGCAGATTTTTAAATTTGATCCCTTAAACCGGACTTGATCAAATTTAGCATGCGCCTATTTCGCGCTTAAATTTGCCGCTTCTTTACTTCGCTTTCAAATTTTGCGGGTGCCGTCTGCTAGCTGCATTATCCGCTCCCGTAGCAGGCTAGAGACTGCGATCTTTTCGCGGCGCGATCTTAGCAAATTTAGCGCGTCGTCAAATCCTAGTCCCGCGTAAATCACAAGCCAAGCGAGCAGCACCGACGCGCTCCTGCCGTAGCCCAGCGCGCAACACACCAGCACCTTTTTGCCGTTCTCGGCGGCTCGTTCATTTGAGTTAGCAAAATTTTGCCCCGCCTCAGCGATCTCTAGCTTGTTTGCCGCGCCGCGCGTTTGCAAATTTACCCGCGCGTCCGCTTGCCTGTGAAATTTCAAATTTACCTCGTTCGCGTAGCCCGCCTTGGCACTAAAATTTGATCTTAGCTTCGCCGCCCTTTGCGGTAAATTTGCACCGCTGCTAAAAGCCATTTTCACGAGTCGCTCAAGCTCGTCCGCGCCGCGCCTCAGCTCGTCCGCGCCGGGCGTTATCATATCTAGCATAGGTAGGCTCGCGTAAATTTGCGCACCGCCTGGCCGCTCAAACTCAGCCGCGCAGTCTAGCACGGCGTCAAATTTACGCGCCTCCTTAACCGAGCCCAGATAAAGTCCGGGCAAAATCTCGTCTGAAAGCCGGCGTCCGCGCAGCCAAAAAAGAGCATTTAACCGCGCGATGCAAAGATAGGGAAAGAGCAAAGCTTTAGCCGCGGCGGCGTGACGGCCTTGCCCGTTTTTAGCAAAAACTCCCGCGCCCAAAAACGCGTAACCGCAAGCAACCAGCGCGAAACTAAGGCTCGCCCACGATAGCCACAGCGCCCACGCGCCCCAAATTTTAGCTCCCAAAATCGCCGCAAAAAGCGTCAAAAACGCAAATCCCAGATATAGAGCCGCCCATTTGTAGCGCGCGGCCTCCGCGACCATGGCAAACCTAAGCGGCTCGCCATCCATCGGACGAACGAGCAGCACGAAGCAGCCCGCGGCTAACCCTGTCGGAATGTCGATAAAATGGTGCTGATACGTGGTCAGCACGCTAAGGCCGATGAGCGCAAACCACGCCGCGAGCGCCGCTTTAAGCCAAACCGCGCGCGCCTTGCGAAGGTAAAAAGCGCCCACCACGACGCAAAGTATGATGTGCAGCGACGGGGCCTGGTTAAACGGGAGGTCAAAGGCGGCGAGGCTTGCGAACAAAAAGCCGCTAAAGCCCGAAACCACGGGCTTTTCCCACGACATTTGCAGAGGAAAAGCGATAAAAAACAGCGTCGCGATAATCTGCGCGGCGAGTAGCTGCGTGACGTAACGCGCGAGCTCACGGCCGTCACGGCATAGGAAAAATCCAAGCGCGTAGAGCAAATTTAGCGACCAATACGGCACGATACTCCACGCCCAAAACGGCACCGCGCGCTCCCACGCGAAATAGATCTCGGGCACGTTTGCGCTAGCGCTTGCTAGGGCGTTTGTAGCGCCGTAGCTAGCGTAAAATATCGCGGCAACTACGACGAGCGCGGCCAGCTGCGATAAAAACAATTTCGTTTTCATTTTTACCTTTTTTGCTAATTCTATCAAATTTTAGTGGATTTGCGCTTCTGGTGACCTATAGGCTCGCTTGACGTAAATTTTACTCGCCGAGACCTGTATCTTTAAGATGCTAAATTTAATTTAGTCAAATTTGGTGCTGTGCATTAAGCTTTTGCGCAAATCAACCTTTCTTGTTAAGGGGGAAGGGGCTTGAATTACGCTCTGCTTTGCAGTTGCGAAGCGTAGCTGAAGCAAAAGAGCTCCCTTTTGTATCCACCTTTCTATTTTCTTCGGGAGAGGAAGGGGGTACTACTTACGAAGCGTCGCCCCTTCCTCTCCCAAGCCCTCTCCAACCCCACTGCACGTTCAAAGGGTGCGACCGCGCTGTCGCGCCGCACGTTTTTTAAATTTGCGTTTTCAGGGTACGGGTCTCGGCGAATAAAATTTGTAAATTTGAGCGTAAAACGATAAGGCGAAGTATCGCGAGATGATTTTAAATGTTTTGAAGTAAATTTCGTCCCAAGACTAGACATATAGTCTGTCGCAGGGCGAAATTTACGAAATCATTTAAAAGCGCTCGCGAGACAAGCCGTTAAATTTTAACGGCCAAACTCACGCTAAATATCCCATCCCCATCTATCCACTCGCGCACCTTTTTAAATCCCGCCTTTTCCACGAGCTGATCCATCTCGGCCTGGCTGCGGCGGCGCATGATCCACGCAACACCCTGCCTGTGGCTAGATAGAGCGCGCGCGATCATCTCGAGCTGCGGGTGCCACGGCTGGTTGGTGTAGATGAGGTAACCGCCGCTTTTTACGCTGCTTGCAAAGCCTTGTAGCGCGGTGCGTACGACCGCGTTATTTGGGAAAAGCTCAAACAGTCCCGACACGACGCCTAGCGTATATGCGTCCTGCAGACCCTCGTAGCTAGCGGCTTCGAACGCATTTGCCTGCGTAAAGCTCGCGACGTCCTGCAGCCCGCGCTCTTTTATCATTTCGCTGCCGGCTTTTACGTTTATGTCGCTGTAGTCGCGTAGCGTTATGCGCTCAAATTTATGCCCCTGCGCGGCGTCTAGTATGTATCTGCCGTGGCCCGAGGCGATATCTAGCAGTCGTAGCGGCTCGCCACGCTCCTGCAGCTTTGCGACGGCTTGATCGATGGCTAGCTTGATATTTCGCTTGCGCTCTCTGATGCCGCGCCAGCCGATAGCGTTTAGGTAAAATTTGTCGATAAATTTGAAAAACTTATTCGCCCCTTGCGGCTCGTTTCGGTAGACGTAGTCAAGCGTACTGCCGCTATCGTAGCCCGTATTTTCGCCGATCTTTAGCCCGCCGACCCACGGCGAAACCGCCTGCATAAATACCCGCTGAAATTTAAACCGTAAATTTTTCGGGCAAAATCTTGGCAGCGGCGTAGTCAGCCTATCGGCCTCCTCGCGGCTAAATCCGTATTCGTCCGCGTGCGTGCAGTCCACCTCGCTAAAAGGCGCGCTAAAGCGCTCGCCGACGAACTCGCGCACGATCTCAAACGCCCTCTCCCGCTCGCTCTCGCCCAGCGTATCGTGGTAAAATCCATCTAAAATCTCGCGCCTTTTTACGCGCGCGCCAAGAGCGTTGTAAAACTCGTGCTGCGGGGCGTGCTCCACGACCCAGTCATCGCCAGAGATCAGCAGTAGCGTAGGCGTCGTGATCGCGGCAGCGTCCGAAACCACGCGCTGTGCCGCCTCGTAAAGCCCAAGCAGTATGCGCACCGAGATCGCGCGAGTGATGAGCGAGTCGGCGTCGTAGCTGGCCTGGCGCTCCTTGTCGTGCGTGAGATAGTGCGCCTTGACGTAGCTGTTTACGAAAAAATTTCCGCGCGCATTGTAAAGCGCCTTTAGACCCGCTCTAGCAAACGGTACGTAAAGCTTCACGCTAAACGCGGGACTTGCCAGCACCGCGCAGCGAACGCGCGGAGCGTAGTCGTGCAGCCACGCAGAGACCAGCACCGCGCCCACGCTTTGAGCTATCACGGCTAGATTTTGCGTCTCAAAGCCAAATCTGTGCTCGATATGCGCCACAAACTCGTCCACGTCGGCGATGAGGCGGCCGATACTTGGCGCATCGCCCCGCTCGCCATCGCTTTTGCCGTGTCCGCGCTGATCCCAGGCAAAATAACTCAAATTCTCGTCCGCTAGCCCGTCTGCTACATGCGTCGTCCTGCCCGAGTGCTCGTGCCCGCGGTGAAATATCGCTACGGCTTTGGCATTCGGCGCGGCTTTAAATTTGAGATTTTGCTCGGCATTTTCGCTAGGCGTCTCGCTCAAATTTGACGCGCCGCATTTGCTGGTTTCGTTTAAATTTGAGTCCGAGTTTTCGCCGCCGTTTGGTAAATTTTGCTCATCAATTTTACCCTCGCCGCCAAAATCAGACTCCATATTTTCATCCGCGCCGACTGTTTGCTCGCTAGCCAAATTTGACGTTTCGCTTGTAGCCTCGGCGCTTAAATTTGATCCGTCAAATTTACCGTCCTCACTCAAATTTACTTCGTCTGTGCCCGGGTTTTCGCACGCTACGTCGCTAGCCAGGCGGTATCTGTAAAATATCCTCGCCCCGTCGTTCGTTATAAAGTAGCTCTCTTTAAACTCCATTTTTCGCCTTTCTTGCTTAAATTTATCGGTTTTTACGCTTATTTTATCCTAAAATGTCCCGTTATTTCGTACTCGTTTAGCACGTCCTCCTCCTGCGCGCCAAGCCCGATGTTGTGGATCACGAGCGGGGTTTTACTATCGGCAAATTTATCCGAAACTATGCCGATATGAGGCCTGCCGTTATCCAGCCGCCACGTCACGATATCGCCCGCTTTAAACTCGCCTTTCGCCTCATAGCCTTTGCGTTTTAGATAGGTCGCGATGTTTGGTACGCGGCGATGATCGATGTTTTTGTCGGTCTTTTTCGCGCCCCAGTTTTTTGGATAGACGCTAAAATTCGCGCTCATATCCTCATGGATGAGCCGCTGCAGATCAATGTCCTGTCCGCGCAGCGCCCTTACCACGACGTCGGTGCAAACGCCCTTTATCATATCCACGTCGCCCATCGGGTACTCAAGCCTAGAGTATGAAGGATCGTAAAACAGCGTCCGACCAACCTGCACTCTGGCATCTTGCACGAGCTTTCCGGCCGAAAACGCAAAGGCTAAATTTGCCGCGAGCGCTAAAAGTAAAATTTTGCTCCAAATTTTCATCAAAACCTCACGCGTAAAAATATCTAACTATGTGAAAAAATATCGGCGCCGCAAAGCACAGCGAGTCCATACGGTCAAGCATCCCGCCATGCCCGCTGATCATATATCCCCAGTCCTTGACGCCTAGATCGCGCTTGATAGCAGACATAACAAGTCCTCCTAAAAAGCCCATCATACAAACGGCAAGCCCGATGAAAAACGCCCCCACCGCGCCAAAAGGCGTGAGATGATGCAGACACGCAGCCAGCGCGCTAGCGCTAAGTACGCCGCCTGCAAAACCGACCACCGTTTTAGACGGACTGATGCTAGGAGCGATCTTGCGTTTGCCAAAAAGCTTGCCCCAGATATACTGCAGCACGTCGCTAGCCTGCACGACTAGGATCAAAAACAACATCAGCTCCATGCCGCTGCCATGCTTAAGATCCAGCAAAAGAAGCGCAGGGATATGCGAGATACAAAAGACACAGATCATCAGCGCCCACTGGATCTTCGTCGAGCGCTCTAAAAAATAGGCCGCATCGCCGCAAATAGCCGCCAAAATCGGCAAAAATAAAAATCCGTAAACCGGGATAAATATCATCGCCATCGCGTACCAATCAGCATAGATAAAGATATACTGCGCGGGCAAAATCACGTAAAAGCACGCCACGAGCGCGATGTGATCGCCTCTGCGGATGTAGATGAGCGACAAAAACTCGCGCAATGCGGCAAACGAAACTAGCAAAAATAAAAATATCACGGCGTTTTTGCCCATATAAGTAAACGCAAAAATGACCAAAATCATCGCCCACCAGGCGTTTATGCGCGAGGTCAAATTTGCGATGGTTTTGTTCTCGGCGCCAAATTTTGCCTTTAGCATAAATGCAACGGCGCTAGAGACGACTAGCACCGCGATGAGTCCTAAAAATAGATTTAAGATATGATTTTGCGGGTTCATTTTAGTGCCTTTTGGTTAAATTTGAAGCTAAATTTGACGTCTGTTTTGAAGCGCCCGAGCGAGTCGAATTTGCGAGCGTTTGGTTTGCCGTGCGGACGGCTTGATAGGTTAAATTTGATAGCCAGAAATGCTCGCGCTTTGAGCCTACGTTTGGGTCAAATTTGATTTGCGGCAAGGCTGGCGTTTTGGTTGTCGTTTCGCGCTTAAATTTGACGCCTTTAGCCGCCCTAAAAGGCTCGCCGTCAAATTTGCCGTCAAGATCGGTCGCAAATTTTGCCTTTTCGTTTGACGGATTTATAGGACTCAAATTTACCGCTCTGGCCAAAGTCGTCGCGCTAGGCTTTCGTTCTATCATTTTGCGTATCGCTCATCGCTAGCAGCGCGTCCTGCGCCTTTTGTAAAAACTCGCCCTTACCCTCGCCGCTGTAAAATATCTCCTCGCCCACTATCAGCTCGCAAAGCAGCGGGATAGGTATCATAAAGCCCTTAGGCAGGACGTTACGTGCATTTTTGATCCAAATCGGCACCAAAGGCACGGAGGGGCACTCCTGCGCCAAACGAAACACTCCACTTTTAAACGGCTGAAGTGCCAGGTCGTCGTCCATCTTGCGCGTGCCTTCGGGAAAGATGATGAGAGAGTGCGTCTGCAGCGCGTCGCTCATTTGCGCTAGCGCTTCTAGCGGATCTTTGCGGCGACTTATTAGCACCATGTTAAACACGTTTTTAGCAAGAAATCTGCGCACGGGTCCGCTCTCCCAGTACTCCGCCGCCGCGACGGGGCGCACGCGCTTTCTCACGCGATACGGCAGTGAGACGAAAATCAGCAAAAAATCGCCGTGGCTGGCGTGGTTTGCATAGTAAATTTTAGTGCCCTCGCCTATGTTTAAAAGCTCCTGCGGCGGCCGCACACCCGTGATAAATATCGTGATGCGGCAAAGGATAAAATCAAGCGCTGCAGCTAAAAACTCTTTCATCTTTCGTCCTTTGTGTTAAATTTGCCTTGTTTGCGCGTCAAATTTGACGAGTAGCGGAAATTTGCCGTAACGCTTGCCGGCAAACGAAGTAGGTTTTAAAACTAGAAATTTTAACTCACAAACGCTCATGATACTCCAAATGATTAGACTTAGCGCAACCTGGGCAGATTTAGCTGCGACTCTATCTTACCGCCCGCAAAACCGCTTTGCCGGTTTTAGTAAAATATGATGAATTTCTTTTATATATTTGCCGTTATTATACCTAAATTCGCATTTTTTAAGCGCGGCAAGCAATTGACTCCTTGTCGCTATGATTGCTACGCTTAGAGAAATACCTTTAAATTTGCCGGCTTATATTTATTGATCGTTTTGCGCGGTAACTAGTTGGCTCCACAGCCCACCGATCTGCCATATCCACACGGATTTAGTAGAGCAGTTAAGATTGCCATCGTGCCATAGTGTCAGCTTGTTTACTGAGTGATTTTACTACCCGAGCATAGGCCGTGTCGCCCGCGATTTTGTCGTTAGAACTCTAAATTTGACTCAAATTCGCATAATGCCC
>ERZ773077.1497-NODE-1497-length-15881-cov-5.788386_pt1 | contig 15881 bp, 12 predicted proteins | sample MGYA00580612_ERZ773077 | MGnify/ENA primary metagenome ERZ773077 (study PRJEB29015, sample SAMEA2737971) | human oral metagenome | biome: human oral; feature: human-associated habitat; material: dental | place: China | collected 2021 ...
CGTTGCTGTACCTATATGGTCGTTGTCTATCACACTACCACTGCTAGTGCTTCCTGCCGTTACGGTTACCACATCTGGCGTTGCTACTATAGGCTCTACTGGTACTACCACAGTGGCTGTGGTTGTAGTACAATTGCCTGCATTTAGCTTCTCACATACGCGGTATACGATTGTATAAGTTCCCGCAGGAGTATTGTTTGGCACTGTTACCTTGCCTTCATCGGTAATCGTTGGTGTCGCTACTCCGCTGCCCTTAGGCGTTGCTGGTGTTACTACCGTTACGCTTACCGTACTTGTGGTGGTCGTTGCTGTACCTATATGGTCGTTGTCTATCACACTACCACTGCTAGTGCTTCCTACCGTTACAGTTACCACATCTGGTGTTGCTACTATAGGGGCTGCTCCTACTACGATAGTAGTGGTAGCCGTATCGCAAGCCGTTACACTCGCTACTTTAGTACATATCTTATAACCTATAGTATAAGTCCCCGATTTAGTACCCGCTGGTACCGTAATCGTACCATTGCTGTTAAGCGTTGGCGTTGCACTACCTGCTACACCTGTTGCTGGAGTAACAACTGTCAAACTTACAGTACCTGTAGTAGCTGTACGTGTATTCGCCAAATCATTAGTCAATACCGATGCACTTGTAGTAGTAGCTACTGCTCCGTGGCTTACGGTAATTGTTTCGTTATTAGCTTTTATGCTTACCAATGTAATGGTAGCCGTTTTGGTAGTTGTACCACCAAAGTTATCTATAGCGGTATAGGTTACTGTTACTACCGTTGCTGCACATAAGTCAGCTGGTTTTACGCTGTTGTAGTTATGTGTAAGGGTTGCTATAGTAGCACAAGGGGCTCCAGCCGTAGCACTTGCCGCTTGTTGTAGCCAGTTGTCAATAGCTGTATCCACATTAGTAGCACTACAGTCTATCACCAAAGTAGGCGATACAGTAAGCGTTGGCTTAGGTACAGCATTTACTAATACAGTTACTGTCTGTTGTGCCTCACAACCATTGGTACGCTTCACAACAAGAGTATAAGTGACTGTTAGCGTATTAGTAAGGGTTGCTCCGTTATAAGTAAACGTTGGCGTTGGCGTATTAGTGTTGTTTAAGAAGCCCAAAGCATTCGATGGGCTTACTGCTTTCCATTCATAGCCCACATAAATAGGCGCTTGTGCATTGTATTGGAAAGTTACACTATCGGTAGCACAAGTCGTAAGGCTACTTACCAAACCATTTATCTGGGTAGGAGCTGTTACTTTAGTTGCTACATCGCCACAAAGACACACGTTATCCTCATTCTTAAGTACTAATAGCAACCTACATATTTTATCTTGCTCTACCTGATAATCAAATGTTCTTTCAGGCGAAGTAACTCCTTTGCCTAAATTTTCGGTAGCTGTATAGGTAGTAAGTTTAGTATCGCCACTATCTACCTGACCGTTATTATTAGCATCGTAGTAAAGACTCGCTACTACAGGACGCGCAATGAGGGTAGCTGAAGCCGTAGCTGCATTTACTACCTTATATTTGATAGTAAGTTTTTCCTTACCACCTTGTATCTCCGATGTGGTACTTATATCTTTAAACGATAGTTCAGGACGTTCGTTTTTCACTTGTATCGTTTTTTCAAGTGATGTCCCTACTGTAAGTGAAGGACAAGTAGTAGCCGGTGGTGTTAATGTAGTACAAGTAACGCCTGTAACTGTATCGGTAGCAAAAACCTTCAGATTTTTAGGAGTATCACAAGCTATAACAGCATCAGCTTTTTGTATTATCTTAATACCAAACTCAAAGAACTGCCCGTTTTTCATTCCAGCGGGTATATCCATCACCAATTCACTGCCATTGGCTAAAGTACGTTCTTCACTTTGTTTTCGTGCAGAGTTTGCCCAAAGAGCACCAGCCCCATAAGGAGTTCTAGCACCATAAAGAGCAAACGAAGGTGTTAACTCATACCCTTCAGGAATAGTAAATCTCAAGCGTGCGTTATTTCCTACTTGGAAAGTTGGGTCGGTACTAACTATTGTTACACGCGTTTTATAAGTTATACCTCCACCGCATAGGGTACCATTACCACTTACATAAGTAAGCGGATCGAGGTTAATACTATATTTATTAACATTCACTCCTGTAATCCCTGCTATAATAGCACGTGTCTTGTCTCCCAAAGCAGGGCTTCCACAAAGATTGTTACCTTCTATATCTATATCAAATGACGAACCTGCCGAAAAATTACAATCAGGTTGTACTTTGAATGTTAGCTTAAATTGTCTGTTATTAGCATTTACTGGCTCACTAAGAGAACCTGGCAAACTACCATTTGGCAAGATAGCACTAATATCAAAAGTATGTTTGTTGCCATTCACACTATGATGTATCTTATTGGCACCCGTACCTACTTGATATTTAGTACCACTACCCAATGGATATTCAACTTCTACTTCGTGAAAAGTAATTCCTGATGCCTGAGTAACGACAAGTTTAGCATCGTAAATATCACCTTCATCGGCACTATTGATTGTATAACTATAAGGTGTTTTATCACACATTGTGATGCTACCCACCTTATTAGGGTCGTTATAGCCTGGGTTTGAAGGGTCAGCTGCTATTTCTTTTTTACTTTTAGCTATAGTAATTGAGAATGTAGCACTTTTATCACTACAAGTATTTCGGTAACCTGTTGTAGGGTTACTCCAGCAGTTCCAACCTGCATATACTTTAAGGTGTAAAACAGGAGAGTTACAATTGGTAATTTTGTAGTTTATTTTGAAATAACGTACAGAGTTCTTAAGTATCTTGCCGTCATTACCCGCCTCGCTCAAGAAAAACATCTTTTCTCCTGAAATGCTACTTTGTGCAGTATAAGTTCGCACGTGTGCTTTTGCACTTGTAATTTCAGTTAGCGAAAGCACTTCTAAGCCCGTAACATCAGGAATAGAAACCCAACCAAAAGGAGCGTCATTATCTTTTATATTTTCAATTTTTATAATAGCATCCTCTGTATTCTTAGTAGCTTTCACGGTTAGTTGCGACACAGCTTCTATGTTAATATCTGGTTTTTTACTTTCCGCAAAAAGTATAGGGCGTTCATTCAAGTAGTCAGTTGCAATAAGGCTATTAGCTGTTTCGGCATAGTGATAATAATAATCTTCATACTCTATATTAGAGCTTATAATCTCATTCATTGCCTTAGCATCAAGTCCCTGATTCCAAAAACTCTTATTGCCATCTACTGTTTTTGCCTTGCACGATGGTTGTATAAAAACTTTTATGTATTCATTATAATCGTTCACTACGGTTATCATACCCGGTGGCAAATGCCCTGTAGTGCCTTTAGGAGGGTTTATATAGGTATAAGTTTTCCAAGTACCATCATCCACTACGGTCAATTTACTCATATCTACTGTTGCCTCTTTAGCAGCCTCTGCTATTTTATAACTATAGGTATACTTGATATTGGTAATTTGGTAAGCACTTGGCATCTTGATTGTTATCTTTTTAGTAAGACGTGCAGGGCGGAACTCTTGTGAAAAATAAGTCCCCCCAGGTTTAAACCTACGTGCCGCATAAATAAGGTTACTTCCTAATTGTACCGAATTACAACCTGAAAATTCTTTGTATTCATTGGTAGCCAACATTGATTGTGTTTCGGCTATATAGAATATAGGGGTCAGGCTAGGACCGCAGTGCTTTTCGGCGGTATGATATCCCTCTGCATTGATAGCCGTATCAGTAGCAGGATTATCAAGCGTATAGAAAAAAGATTCTATACCCGATTGTATATCCATCGTGCGGTCATTACTATTAGTGGGATTGTTATTCTTCACTTGGTAGGTTGCCACCGCTGTAAAGGTAGCTCCTGCCGGAAGTGTACCTGCTGGCAATAAAGAAGTAAGATTCCAACGGAAGTATTTCTTCCCTGCAGCATTGGTACCTCTCATAGGGTTAGTAGCAGAAGCATTAAAAGTCTGTTCTGCCCCACCATTTATTGTTAGCGTTATCTTTTTAGGCTCTAAGTCAGCTGTTTTTTCTACTTTCACCCAATAGAAAAGGTTATCAATAGATTTACCAGCGTGCTGTTGTCCTTTAGTAATGAATTCTATATCATCTAAATAAAGGGCGCGCATACGTTCTATAGGTGATATTTCGGAACGAGTTCGGCGCACAGTCATAGTTTCGTCTTTCCAACCATACGAATTATCGGCACGCTCCACTATCGTACTGAGGATGTTAGGAGCTTGTACAGTACAAGGGGCAGCACAAACTGCAGGTATATTAGTGGTTTGACCACAAACTAACGGAATATCACAATAAGTACCATCACCATTCTTTACTATCAAATACACTGAATAGGTAATAGGCACTTCACTTCTACCATTACAATTTTGTAATAGGGCATCGAAGCTGAGATAACCAGAGGTAAGGTCTCTATAGGCAGCTGTATTGCTAGTAGTAATAGTTACTGTGGTATTGGGGGCTATATCGGTTATACTAACAGGGGGCACTCCCGAAGCACCAAAAACATTTGTGCGGCGGTAAAGCTTTACGTTTTGGAGTTTTAACCCTGCAGGAGTGGTTACTACATACTTAAACTGACGCATATTGTCTGATAAAGTACCTTCATTTTTGAGTCTTTGGTGTATTCCGAGAGAAGGCCAGTTCATACCAGGGGCAATATAGCCTGCTGAAGGTACGTTCTGTACTAATTGGGCAGGAAGTTTAGAAGCATCATTTACCCCATTGAAATAAATACGCATAGTGCCATAATCGATAAGACGCAATTCAGATGTGTCACGCCCTCCTGTACATACATTATCATACAGCACATAAGCTCTTGGTTGTAGGCTAAAATAATTCTTTTGCCCTTTCCCCGGTTGCAGACATTGAAATTCTTGCTTCTTTTTCAAGTCAAAAGCTATTTGAAAATAAGCTCCTTTTTTAAGGTCGTCTTTAAAACCATCGCCATCTTCATCGGTAAACCCTACATTTTTAGTGCCTAAAGAAGCATTAGATACAGCTGCTAAATCACTAAATTTAATGAAACGAGTATTACTACCAGTACCTGTAGCCGAAATAGGAATTTCAGTTCCATCAGTAGCTATTAAGCGAATATTAATAGGTTCAAAATAACTAAACCCTATAGTAGGATCTCCATCAAAAAGTTGCACCTCTACATTATAGGCAGTCCCTTTGGGGTCGGCTGTTTCATTGTTAAAACGCACATAATAAGTACCTAAAATATTGCCACAAAAACCATCTTGCCATTTAAAATAGTTAAAAGCACTATCGCTACTATGTCTAATAATAGGTATACCAGTACTTACACTGATATTTTTAGCGCTAGTATTCGTTTCAAAAATCACATTATCAGTACCCCAGTGAGCTTCATAGCTAATTTGCCTACCTGTAGTACATTTTTTCACCGTATAATTTTCACTAATAGTAACGGCTTGGTTATTTGCCAAATGCACATTAGGCACTTTGTACACTGTTTTACTACCAATAACCATTGGGGTAAGCTTAGTACCAGCATACCAAAAGCTATTGCCTACTACATCTGTAGGATAAGCTACCGAAAAATACACATCTTTCACAATACCATAACCCGTATTGCGAATAGTAAAAGTTTTAGTATGTGTACCAAGGGCATCGTTATGAGTAGTTTCAGGCAGCTGCACCGTAAGTGTAGGTCTTTTCAAATCGTAAGGCGGATTATTAAAAACAGGATCAGAAGTTACTCCTCCTATTGTCAATACAGCTGTATCTTTCAAATTGTCTAAAGAGCCCAAAGCAGCCTTAGTAACCTTACGTTTGATAGCTAAAGCTACATTACTGCCTGAAGCAGCTGTTATTGTAAATCGAGGCGCAGCAGCAGTATGCCCTGCTGCTTGAGCTACAGTTGCACCACCACCTGAAACCGTTACTGAATTGGGTATATACTCAATACCTGAAGCTAAATCAATAGCTACATCGGCAGTAGTATAACCCGTGTTCATAATAAACGTAACGGTAAGCGTCCCTGCCGAAAAATCATCTTTATCAGCAAAATGAGCTCCAGTTTCGGCTGTAACATTGCTAATAGCTACTACTATCTGAGCCTTAGCTATACCCGAAAGCAACAAAAGAGTTAGAGTTACCGAAATTGTAAAAAGTTTTTTAAAATTAAGCATTATTGTTTAATTATTAGTTGTTAGTGATTAGTTTTTAGTGTTAGTGTTCTGTAAGTTATATTTAAAATCTTTTTTATAACAGCTTTGTAGTAGTGCCACCTTATTAAAGTAACCTACTAATAATAAAGTACTTATCTCTGTTTTTCCCCTGTGATTGCATTAGTTTAAGTTTAAGTTTGAGTTTTTATTACAATTCATTTTCAAAAGTGCATAATTAGCGGCAAAATTACAAAATCTTTTAGAAGTAGAAATAAGAAACAATGCATTTAACACTTTTTTTAACTATAATAAAGCCCTACTTTATCTTAAGTTTTTATTCTGTTTATGCTATTTTAGTTACAATGAAGAATTTTACCTTTTTAGAAAGCATAAAAAGAAAAACGAAAGAGGCTAACCAAAAAGCTTCATTTTCGGGCAAAAGAAGTTTTAAAACAAATGAACCTTTTTGTAACTCACTGATTATCAAAAATCGCTTCTCTCCCTTCAAAGGGAAAGAAGCGATGTAAATGTTTTTTTTTCAGACAGCCTCTTGTTATTTTATCAAATCTGTTTGAAAGATTTCGGCAAAATGAAGAAGAATACGCTCTTTCACTTCGGCAAGAGGGATAGTTGCTTTAGCCAGCTCTACATTCAGGGAAGTTACAGCCTTGCCTCGTATGCCACAAGGAATAATATTATCAAAATAACCCAAATCGGTATTTACATTTAGGGCAAATCCGTGCATAGTTACCCAACGCGAAGCACGCACCCCCATAGCACATATTTTGCGAGCAAAAGGCGTACCTACATCTATCCATACCCCTGTTTCTCCTTCACTGCGTTCTCCTTTTAGTCCGTAATCGGCAAGGGTAAGAATGATAACCTCTTCAAGCGAACGCAAATATTTATGAATATCGGTAAAAAAGTTATCCAAATCCAATATAGGGTAACCTACTATCTGCCCCGGACCGTGATAAGTAATATCCCCTCCCCTATTAATTTTGTAGAAAGTAGCACCCTTATCTTGCAATGCTTGCTCGTTGATAAGTAAGTTTTCTATATGCCCACTTTTCCCCAGCGTATACACGTGTGGGTGTTCTACAAAAAGAAAGTAATTATTAGTAGGCAGCGGGGTTGCCAGCGTTTTATTATTCGCTTTTTGAGCTACAATTTCCTGAAAAAGCTGTTCTTGGTAGTCCCAGCATTCTTTGTAGTCCTTAGTGCCTAAATCTTTAACGACGAGCTGTTTGTTCATAGATTGTATTGATATTTCCTTCTCTAATGTCACCTGTATTATAACCTTTCATAAACCAGTATTTTCGTTGTTCAGACGTACCGTGCGTAAAAGAATCAGGCACCACGTGTCCTTGCATACGCTTTTGTATAGCGTCATCACCCACGGCGTGAGCAGCACTCAAAGCCTCGTCTATATCATCAGCATCCAGATATTTTTTGTTGTGGTGTGTCCAAACCCCCGCGTAGAAGTCGGCTTGTAGCTCTTGTGCTACAGACCATTTGTTGGCTGCCGCTTTGCTAAGACCTTGTTCTTTGCGCCTCACTTCTGCCGAAGTGCCCAAAAGAGTTTGCACGTGGTGTCCTACCTCGTGCGCCATTACATAAGCAATAGCAAAGTCGCCTCCTTTAGCACCAAAGCGTGTTTTGAGTTCTTCAAAGAAATCCATATCCATATACAATTTGTGGTCTGCAGGACAATAAAAAGGACCTACAGCTGAAGAAGCTGTACCACAACCTGTATTTACTTGTGAGGTAAAAAGTACGAGTTTAGGGTCTTCGTAAGTTCCTAAACCGTTTTCTGAAAATATTTTTTGCCATACATCTTCAGTATCTGCCAATACTGTAGCCGTAAAATCGCCTATTTTCTTTTGTTCAGGGGTAAGTTCTACTTGTTCGGTAGGAGCACCTCCTTGTTGGGCACCGCCAGCCACTTGGTTCACTACCGAAGCCACTTGTTGCCCTGTTTCGCCCCCAAAAAGCTGTAGCAGTAGTACAATAACACCTATAATACCACCACCCGCAATGAGTTTGCCGCCACCACCGCGCAGCCCGCGTCTGTCTTCCACATTATTACTTTGTCGTCTTCCTTCCCATTTCATAGAATTATTTTTTTAATTATTAAGTTCTTGCAAAGATATAAAATAATTAGTAATTAAAAGGCTTTTAATGATTGATTTTTTCAATAGATTCATCAAGAAACCACCTATGGCTCGCACTTAATAATCCCTAGCTTCTCCATTAAGAAAGTCGCATTTTTATTTTGGCAGATACCTTCGCGCAGTTTGTAATCAAAGGAGAGTTCGCCCTCGTGAATATACGACTCAAAGCATTTATTTTGCAGCTGCTCAGGGTAGCGCTCGGCAGTTTTACACACTTCTATATCGTGAGTAGCAACAATGCCTATTGCCTTTAGCGATAGCAGTCGCTCTATAATTTTTATAGTGCCGTATTGTTTGTCTTCAGAGTTAGTACCGCGTAATATCTCATCCAATAATACCATACAGCGTTCACGTTTCAGGGCAGTCATAATTTGCTCTATACGATTTATTTCTGCAAAGAAATACGACTTTCCATCGCTTAGTGAGTCTGATAGCCGCATCGATACCAATAGAGGAAGGGGGTGTATAGCAGCCTCACGAGCACAAACAGGCAACCCCACCTGTGCAAGCAGCATATTTACCCCCAATGTACGCAAAAAAGTACTCTTCCCCGACATATTCGAGCCTGTTAAGATAATAAAATGCGCCTCATCAAGCGTAATATTATTGGTAATACGCTCATTTTCGGCTATAAGAGGGTGTCCTACATCTTCAAAACTAATTCTGTACTGATTGTTGAAGGTAGGATATACAAAATGCGGATTGTTGTAGGCAAAGTTAGCAAAACTACACAACACTTCGGTTGTAGCTACTGTTTCAAGCCATTGTGCTATGTGTGTTCCATAGGTTTGTTTCCACTGTAAAAGTGCTCTATAGCGATGAAGGTGATAAAAACTAAAAATATTAAGTGGAATAGACACCAAAATATTACTTACACTATCCAAATCGTCCAACAAACGTGATAATTGAGCTATATGGGTACTTGCTCGTTCGTTTTTTTCAGGAAAATGAGTCTCTACTTGTGCAATACATTCTTTAAAAGCGTAAAGCATAGCATAAGTATGTTCAAAACCGAGTTTTTCTTTGCTCATTTTCCCTATAAAAGAGAAAAAAACAAGCATATTAAGTGTTAAAAGCAGTTTCCCTATCGATTGTAGCAGCTGATAACCAAAACCATAGCCTATTACCAAAGCTGCCACAAGAAGTATAGGAGCTATGATACTATAAAGCACTATCCCCTTATGTAGAGGTGCAGCAGCACCAGTAGCCCATTGCTGTAATCTTTGGTAAAGTGAGGCACTATCGTCTATTTGCGAGGCGTGTGCCATAAAGCGCTGTCGCCAAGCCAATTCAGGAGTAAGTTTTTTTATTTCTTTTTGTTGCTCTTCAATAGCCGAGCGGTTGGGAACTAAAAGACGCTCTGCCAAGAGCTTACGCCCTAAAAAAGTGTGAGTGCGATTCAGATAATGATAGAGTGATTGCTCGCCCAGCACATCTAAATCGTAGGCGTATGGGTGGTTTTCCACCTGAAAAGCAGCACCGTTATCGGCAGGAAAAACACGCTGACTGAGAAAAGCTATTTCTTGCTCGTTAATCTTTATAGTAGCTTTGGCAATAGCCCGTTGGGTAGCGATGTTTTTATGCTTTACAATCAGCGCAAAAAAGCCTATTATCAGGCACAAGGCAGTAGCAGCCCACCACCACGAGTTTTCGCCAATCGCCTTATAAATAGTAAGCCCTCCTAATACTATGGCAAGTACCCGTAGGAAGGCAATAATGTTATATTGTTTGTGATACTGCTGATAATGCAGCTTCGCAGTTTCTAATCTTTCCTGATATATCATCCCCACAAATTCAAAATTCAAAATTCATAATTCCCCCCGCTGGCGCAAGCTTGCAGCTTGTGCCCAATTCACAATTCAAAATTCATAATTCATAATAATAGGATTGTGCAATGCCTTTGAAAATAACTTCGCGGTCATCTACTTTATCGGTGAGGGCAGGTTGTAATAAAAAACGCAATTCTAAATCGTTGATAGGGCTGCGTTCCATTGCTTGCAAATAAGCTGCTTTATCTATTTGTTTCCAATCTACTACTTTTTGTAGTCGTTTTTTGAGTATTAGGTCTAACCATATACGCATAGAGCGCCCATTGCCCTCCATAAAAGGGTGTGCAATGTTCATTTCTACATATTTAGCAATAATTTCTTCAAAAGTATTTTCAGGCATTTGGTCTATTACAGGCAAAATAGCGTGTAAAAACATAGCATTAGCAAAACGAAATCCCCCTTTGCTAATATTTAGATGCCGTATTTTGCCAGCAAAATCGTATAAACCGTCAAAAATATAGCGGTGAATATCACACAATCCACGTGTAGTGCCTACTTCAATACGATTAATAGCCCCACTTTCAAACAATTGATAGGCTTTTTGCAAACTTTGCGCATCTATATCATTTAAATTACCCAATTGTCCCATCCACTAATTCAAAATTCATAATTCAAAATTCAAAATTGGCATATCGTTTTCCATTACAAAAGGTGGGGCAGTAGGCTGATTCCATTCTACATTGTAGTGATTCATCAGGTAATCGTTCAGCGCTTTGCGGTCAGCAAACTTAATAGCTTGGTAAGGCTCCTGAAAAGCAAGCTTTTCTACAAAAAGAAGTCCGTCTTGGAAAGGTACCAGCACGCCTACGTGTCCCACAAACAAAAAGTTCTCTTCGGGAGTGATTTGCGAGTGAAAAATTACAGAAATAAGTGATGCTTTAGTGGCATCGCCTTTGTAGCGAAACGAAATGCCCCGCTCTTGCCAAGCTTTTTGTAAGTTTTGTAAATGAACGCCCACCTCTTTGGTATTAGTTGTAGGCACTTCGGTAAATAGTGTAAGAAATTGTTTTTCCTCTTCGGGGGTAAATAGTTTTTTAGGCGTATTGCGCAACGACTCGCAGTCTATAAAAAGTACCTCATTGGGGTCGTTTATCGTGTAGGGACTTTTAGCAGAAAAAGTTATAAAATCGCGCAACAATGTAAATGAAGTAAGGCGACAGTTGTACCCCTGAAAAGTAGGGTTTTTAGCTGTCCAATCTTCTTGTATAGCCACCTCGTTGTAGTGAGGCAGCAAGCTATCAATAGTGTTGAATCCTTGGGCTACCAAGCCCGCTTTGCCTCCAGCGGTACGATTGAAGAGGCTTACACTTTCTAAAAAATCACTGACGTTTTTAGGGGTTATTCCTGCCGCTATCAGGGCTTGTTGCACCTGCTCTTGGGTAGCCACATCCACCAAGTTAGAATACGTAAGTGTAGCCGTGCTTGTAGCAACTGTAGTTGTATTTGTAGCTGTAGTGGCATCAGTAGTTTTTGATTGTTGGCAGGCAGTAAGTACCCCCGCCCACAGCAGTAAATATAGTATCTTTTTCATTTGTTAAAGTAATTATCACATCGCCTCATCGGCAAATCACCTCATCACCTCGCATCTAATCTTAAAAATATAAATAGTAATATCGTAAATGCCCAAAGCCCTGAGCCCCCGTAACTGAAGAAAGGCAACGGAATACCTATGGTGGGAATCAAACTAATCACCATCCCTATATTGATACAAAAATGAACGAAGAGTATAGAAACCACACTATAGCCATATATCCTGTTGAATTTAGTTTTCTGTCGTTCGGCAAGCACATAGAGCCGCAGCAATAGGCAAGTAAAGAGTATCACTATCAAAGAAGTACCCAGAAAGCCCCATTCTTCGCCAATGGTAGTAAAGATATAGTCAGTGTGCTGTTCAGGGATAAAGTTCCCTTTGGTGCGCGTACCTTGCAAAAATCCCTTGCCTAAAGTACCCCCTGAAGTTATAGCAGATTCTGCCATATTGGTATTATAGGCAAAATCGCGTTTCATAGCTGCTATTTTTTGTGGGTCAGTTTCTAAGCGTAGCCACAAATTAAGTCGGTTGCGATGGTGTTGCTTCAGCACATTGTCATACGCCGTTTGTGTAGTTATAGCAGTAACAAAGCAAATAGCAGTAAGGATAAGCGCATTCTGAAAAGGAAAACGATGCGTTCTCTTTTGGTAGAAAAAGCAATAGCCCGCAATAAGTAAGGTACAGACTATCAGTGTGATAGGCATACCAAACTTGAGTGAACTGATAAATACTAAGGCAGCGAGGAAAGCGTAGAACAACAAGGCTGAAGGCATTCCCTCGCGAAAGAGTACAAAAGCCAATGAAAAGAAGACAAGCAAGCTGCCCACATCGGGCTGTAGCAAAATGAGCCCTGCTGGCACACAAATAATACCTATAGCTTTTAGCAAATCGGTAGTGCGCCGCACATCGGTGTGAATATCACTCACATAGCGAGCAAAAGCCAATGCCGTAGCTACTTTGGCAAACTCGCTGGGCTGCACCGTAATAGAGCCTATGGCATACCACGCCCGCGCCCCGTTAGTTTCCTTGCCAAAAACAAAAAGCCCTGCCAATAGCAGTATGGCTACAATATAAAATGGTATGGCTAAATTGACGTACAGCTTACTATCAAGTGCCAAAATAAACGCAATAAGAATAAAACTAAGCCCTATAAAAAGCATTTGCTTGCCGTAAAACTGATTTAAATCGAATATAGAGCTCATTGTAAGGTCAGAATAAGTGGTAGAAAAAATGGCTATCCACCCACACGACACCAAGCATAAATAGAGCAATACCGAAATCCAATCTATGTGTTTTACAAGGCTATGTTTCATCTATACAATAAGTTATGATTTACGACCCCTGAAAATAAAATACAAAGCATACTCCATAGCCAAATTGAACCATCGTTTTTCATTGAACAAAAACGACAGCCAAGTGTGCGCTACTAAGTTTTTAAAACTAAGGCTTTCTAAAGCCGTATGTACCTGTTGTGTAAGAGCAATTTTATCTATCTCTTTTTCTAATCGCAATATTTTCAGATCGTTATCTATTTCTTCAAACGAACGATATGTTTTATGCTTCACTGTTGTCATCTTCAGTCTCGGCTTTAAAGTAAATATCAGACAATATAGATAGCAATGGGCGTTCAATCAGTTTTTTTCTAAACGCAACCACTATCAGCATCAATAAAAAATAGAAGATTCCTACAAAAAGGAAGCCATAGGCTACATCTCCCAGCACATTACCCATTGCATAAGCAAAGGCAAATGATAGGAAAATAAGCAGCAATAAACACGCAAAAGCTATAATGAAAAAAGTAATAAGCCCTATCGCCGATTTAGCAATAAACCGGAATAAAGACAATTTGTAATAAGCCCATTGCGTATCTAAAACCGACTGCGCTCTTGTAGGAATTTCTTCAAATGCTTCTTTTACAGCAGTAACCGACATACTATTTTTGTAATTTAGCGTTAGCTTCCTTTAGGTTTGCTAATTTTTTCTCTAAAAAAGTAATGATATCTTCCGCTTTATAGCTCGATTTAGAAAGTAATGCATCTACTTTTTCTTCTACAGAGCCTTTAAGTTCTGCCGATTTTTCTTTTACGTTTTCAGTGAGTTTTTCAAGCTGTTCTTTAAGTTTTTCAGCCTTGTCACTTACGCTGTCTTTAATTTTTTCGCGAGTATTTTTGCCTTTATCAGGAGCAAAAAGAATACCCAATCCTACACCAATAGCAGTACCTGCTGCCAAACCTAACAATACATTTGCTGTCTTTGCCATAATTCTAATTATTTTAAATTTTGCCGCAAATGTAAGAAAATATTTTTGAATTAACAAAAAAAATATAGTCTTTGGTCGTTTTGCCCATTCCACCTACAAGTAAAATTTGTATATAGTGCGAGCCGCACAGGCTTCACATACTCGGCTGCGCCAGCTCGCCGACTTTCCTTCGCTGAAGGTTCGGTGGAAAACAATTTTGAATTTTGAATTTTGAATTGGACACAAGCTGCAAGCTTGCGCCAGCGGGGGGGATAGATAAGGGGTAGATAAGGGGTAGATAAGGGGTAGATAAGGGATAGATAAGGGATAGATAATGTAAAAAAAGTAAAAAAAAATTTGCGTAACAAAAAATAATTTGTACATTTGTGGCATATTAACCTCATAGCTCTTAGCTATTAACAACGAACACTTATGAATGCAAAAAAGTTTATTACAATTATGACTGCAGGCTTCGCCCTCTTCGCGATGTTCTTCGGTGCAGGCAATTTAGTAATCCCTCCCTACATCGGCTTAAAAGTAGGTGCCCTTAGTGGAGTCGCTTTCGCAGGCTTCTTTATTTCCGATATTTTGCTTTCTTTCTTAGCCGTAGTAATGGTAGCATCAATAGGTATATTGTAGGAGTTACCACAGCAGCAGTCATCTCTGGCGTATTTACAATGGCTAAATTGCTATCTCTTAACGATATATTGGCATTTAAAGACAAATTGCCCTTAGCATCTTACCAAATAGAGTGGTTCTTGCCCACAGTATTGGCATTTGCTATAGCCGTACTTGTTGATTATAAAAAACTTAAAAATGCATAAAATATAAATAATATGAAGAAAACCATTCGCAATTTATTAATTTTCAGTGCTGTAATGCTGAGCTTTCAGTTTAGTTGTCACAGAGAGGAAGACGATATTACTACTATCGTTGAAAAAGCTAAAATACAAAAGCATAACTATGTCATTGTAACTACCGATGATGGTTCGCCTGCAGAAGTAGAGGTGAGTTATGCCACTTTCACCACAGGTAATGCCGAAAATACGCCTAAAAATGAACGACTTACCACGCCTTTTGTGATAGGTGGTGAGCCTGTGCTAATGAAATACGACAGCGTGTTCTTGATAGAAAGACGGGGGTATTACGATAACGAAAGGCGCATTAAGCTGAAGAAAGACTATACCGAAAAGGGTGCAGACCGACTGATTATCAAAAACCTATCAGCCAAAACGCTACATTATTGCGTGGTGAGTAATGAGCCGCTAACTTATTTTTCATCACGGGAAGTGCAACAAAAAGAATACCAATATGAGATTGCCAATCCTAATGAGATTGATGCTCATAAAATACTGAAACACTACCCGCTGCCGGTGTATAAAGGAACACCTGTACTTTACTTGTTTAAACCCGATTTAGCACCCCAAGGAGATGTATATGTATATTGGGAGCGAATTATAAACGGCAGGGGCAAAGAGAGTGTATATGTAAAGAAGTTTCCGCTGAAAACACCTCATTTTGGAGAACTTACACTTGCTTCACCTATGGGGCTGCACGAGGTAGTAACACTCTACAAACAAGAAGAAGCAAATGCTAACTTATTGTTTGACAGCTATGACGAATACCACGCTCACTTATTGGGATTACAAAACCGAAGTTTGCGTTATAATTATCAAAACGTAATTGTAAAATGGTACGGCACCATTGCCCCCAACGCCACCTTAGAAAACGGAGGACAAGTATGGTTTGTAAACACTAAAGAGGGTAATAGAGGAAAAGTAGTGTTTTAAGTAAAAAACAAACAACAGACGATAAATAAACTTTGGCAAGGCTTTGAGCTTTGCCAAAGTTTTTTATTAAACAACATTTTAGCTAGGCATTTTGCAAAACATTCAACAAACGTGTTTAAACTTTTTTGAGGAACTTGGAGATAAACCCTAATAAAAGCATTC
>ERZ773077.1498-NODE-1498-length-15877-cov-14.764379_pt1 | contig 15877 bp, 15 predicted proteins | sample MGYA00580612_ERZ773077 | MGnify/ENA primary metagenome ERZ773077 (study PRJEB29015, sample SAMEA2737971) | human oral metagenome | biome: human oral; feature: human-associated habitat; material: dental | place: China | collected 2021 ...
GAGGTCCTCCGGCCGGGTTTTCACCCTTGCCAGGCGCAGCAGGACGCGGAGCCGGGCCCCGCGCAGGACGTGGAAGCCGAGGTATTCGACGAAACGGGAGGTCACCATGGCCTCGACCTGGCCGGACGCCTCCGTCAGAGCCTCGGCGATGTCCGCGCCGGGCAGCGTCGCGACGGGCAGGTCGCGCAGCCGGGCCGTGAACCGTCGCACCCTGGCGCCGGTGTCGGTATCCCAGCCGCGCGGGTCGCGCCACGGGGTCCGGGCGATCCGGACGATCCCGGTGGGCAGCCGCCACCACGAGATCCGGGGATGGCCGATGGTGACGGCGCCGTCGGCATCCATCTCGACGAGCCCGTCGATGGGCCGCATCCGGAGCCCGGCGAACCCGGTGGTGGCGTCGAGACAGCGCACCAGGATCCGGGTCACCATCAGATCGAGAGGATACGGCGACGGAAAGTGCTCGATGATGTCGTTGCGGATGAAGCGACTTGTCCGCCCCACCCGTCGATCCGGCCCCGCCGGGGCAGCGGTGGTGATGGGCCGGGCCTGGAGCAGCCACGGCTTCCCGCCGGCCAGGGCCCATTCGACGTCCATCGGCCGGCCGTAGTGGCGCTCGACCTGCTCGGCGAGCCGCGCCACCGCGACCACGTCGCGGTCCGCGAGGGAGGCCCGGCCGCGTTGTTCGCCGGGGAGTTCGGTGGTGGTGGTCTCGCCGGTGGCGGTCATGTCGATGCGGATGCGTTTGTCGCCGGTGTTTCGTTCGACGATGCGGCCGCGTTCGACGGCGAAGGAGTCGGGGGTGACCGCACCCGAGACGACGACCTCGCCGAGTCCCCAGGCGGATTCGATCACCACTCGTCTGCGCCCGGTGACCGGGTCGAGGGTGAACGCAACCCCTGCGGCGTCGGCCGGGATCATGCGTTGCACCACGACCGCCAGGGCGACGTCGTCGTGGGCGAATCCCTGCTCGTCGCGGTAGGCGATGGCCCGGTCGCTCCACAGCGACGCCCAGCAGCGGCGCACCGCCTCGACGACGGCATCCCCGCCGACCACCCCCAGGTAGGTTTCCTGCTGACCCGCGAAGGACGCGTCCGGGAGGTCCTCGGCGGTGGCCGAGGACCGCACCGCGACCGGCCCGTCGAGGTTTCCCGCGGCGGCACGGATCCGCTCAGCCAGTCCGTCGGGCAGCGGGGCGGCGACGACGAGTTCCCGCAGCCGGTCGTGGTTCCCGGCCTCCAGCAGTCCGGCGATCTCCTCCCGAAGCGGGGTCATCGCGGTCCGGTAGGCCTCGGCGGTGACGCAGAACCCGCCGGGGACGGGAAGGCCCGCCGCGATCAGTTCCCCGAGGTTGGCTCCCTTGCCGCCCGCCAGGGGGATGTCGGTGGCGCGCACCCGGTCAAGTCCGATGATCATGGTTTCTTCTCCTTCACGCCGCCCTGCGTGAGCCACACCACCAGCCCGAGGGCGGCGAGAACGGCCAGTGTGGCGAACAGACCGGTCAGGGCGGGGCCCGCAGCGAGTCCGGAGATGATCCACAGGCTCAGGGCGGGGATCCCGGCGGCCGCACCGGCGTTGCGGCCGAACTGCACCATTCCGCTGGCCCGCGCCATGCGCTCCTCGGACGCGGTTGCCTGCGCGTCGAGGAGCAGCAGGGGCAGCACCAGGCCGACCCCCACCCCCAGCAGGGTGATGCCCAGCAGGAAGACGACGAGCTGGGGGAAGGCCGCCAGGGCCGCCCCGGAAAACCCCAGGACCCAGCCGAGGGGACGCGCCCACGTGCTCGGGGCGCACCGCCCGGAGGCGAAGGTTCCCGCCCCGATTCCGAGGAGCATGGGGATGAGGAACCAGCCGGTGGTGGTGGCGTCGACGCCGTGGAGGGTCTGCAGGGCCAGCGGCGCGTAGGTGATCGCGCCGATCGAGATCACCCCGGACAGGGCCGCGAGCCACACCAGTGCCCCGGGGCCGGCGCCGCGCGGCGACGATCCGCGCACCGTGATGCGCCACCAGCCCCCGGGTGGGGTGGCGGTGGGGAAGCTCCGGGCCGCGAGCAGCGCGACCAGCGACAGCGGCACCCCGGTCAGCACCCCGAGGCGCCACCCGGGCCCGTCGGTGAACCAGCCGCCCAGCGGCGGGCCGATCAGGTTCGCGACCAGCTGGATGATCGCCAGCCGGGAGAGCGCGCGGGCGCGGGAGGATGCGTCGAGGCTCAGTCCCAGGGCGGCAAGCACTGCGGGAGTGATGGCGGCCGCGCCGACGCCCTGGACGGCCCTGGCCGCCAGCAGCAGCGGCATGGTGGGTGCCCAGGACATCAGCAGGGTGCCGGTCAGGAAGCAGGCGTGCCCCGCCACCAGGACGCGGCGGGTTCCCAGGCGGTCGGTGTACTGGGAGAACAGCGGCAGCAGGAGGGTGGAGCACACGAGGTAGCTGCCGGCGACCCAGCCGTACAGCTCCGGCGCGGCCAGTTCGTCGACGATCCGGGGGGTCGCGTTGCCCAGGAGGGTCTGCATCATGGCGGAGACCGCCATGCCCGCGCCCGCCGCGGTCAGCAGGGCGCGGCGGTTCGTCGTGGGGTGGGTCACTTCAGCCCGTTCAGGATGATGTCGAGGGAGGTGGCCAACCGGTCGCGCAGGGATTCCCCGTCGGGGTGCGCGGCCCACGTCATCACGCACGCGTAGTAGCCGCACTGCACGGCCAGGGCGGCGGCCTCGAGGGGCACGTCGTCGCGCAGTTCACCGCTGCTGCGACCCGCGGCGAGGATGTCCGCGACGGCCGCGTTGAAGCGTTTCTGGTTCTCCGAACCGAGGTCGAGGGAAAGGTTGAAGGACCGCGCCTTGACCATCTGCCGGGCCGGTTCGGGGTGGGCCTCCAACCAGTCGGCGGCGGCATCGAGCATCCGCCGGAGGCGTTCCTCGGCGGTGCCGTCGCCCACATCCGCGTCGAGGACGACCCGGACCACCTGCTCCCCCAGGTACCGGAAGACGTCGCGTTTGCTGGGGAAATGCGTGAAGAAGGTGCCCTTGCCGATGTCTGCGGCCTCGGTGATGTCGGCGACGGTGACGGCGTCGAATCCCCGCTCGGCGAACAGTCGCATGGCCTCGGTGAAGATCCTCTCCCGGGTCCTGGCACGCCGGCGGCTCACTCGATCGCTCATGGCTCCACGCTAGACCAGAACCTGACCGTGGTCAATATCTAACCACGGTCAGAAACTGGGGTGGGCGACGCCAGCCTCCCCACGGGGAACGCCAGCCCTCTCGTCGAACGCCAGCGCTACAGCGCAAGCAATCGACAGACAAAGCAAGCGAACCCTGCAGACATCCTCAATTTTCAAACCAGAATGGGGCTTCTATCACTCGTTCACCCAAATGTCGGCGACGGTTGAAAAGGGCGATGTCATGGGGTGCAGGCGAAGTTGAGTTCCGCGACGGCTTGTATCTTGGTTTCAAACGCACTGCAAGGACGGCGGTAATCGGCGTGGAGAACACACCAGGTCTCGAGAATCACAATGACGCACTCGATGAGGCGGTGGACGCGGTTGATGGTCGTATCGTTTCCTCTATCAGCGTTTGCAAGTTCACCATGGACGGGTTTCTTTACAGGGGTGATCATTCCCAATCCGATGTAGCCCTTATCCTCAATGTGTATCGTGACATCAAGTGCCCTGAGGGATCGGGAATCCGCGATGACCTTCACGTCATGAACACTGCCAGCTTATGGTTTTGAAATCCAAGCGATGTGCCCGGCCAGAGTACAGACCACCTGCAGGTTCACCCTCGTCGTGTGGCGCTTGTCCCAGTCACAGTTCGGGGTGCCCGCGCCACGACCAGAATAGGGAACCAGAGTACCGTCGATGATGTCCTGCCGGATCTGGGTCGAGGTCCCCCACGTCGGGCACCCAGCTCTGGAGGACTTCAGCGACCAAAGGGTGTGAACCGTGACTACTCTCGAGATGATGGCCTGGTAGACCCGTGTGGATGTCGGCCAGCAACTCCTGGGGAGATTGTGCCGCAACGTCAAAAGAGTGACCTAGATGCAGCGGAACAACCCCAAGGCACGAGACCCTGCTGCCGGATAAGTTTCCGGAACGGGCAGCGCGGATCAGTTCACACAAATTCATCGGGTTTGGTCACGGTCAAGGCTTGTGGTGGTGTCCACAGTAGCGGCCTGTCTTTCTTCTGAGATTTTTGCTTCGATACCTTGAATTATCTCAGAGATGATTTGCGGATCGACGCGGCGTTCCTTGCTGTATCCGACCTTGCGGAGCTCGTCTTCGTGCTCGACCTCGAAATGCAGGTTCGTCACGTCATACATCGCCAGTGTCACGTCACCGTGCCCGTAACAAGCCGCAGCCAACTGGTCTCGTCATGAGCAGACCCGAGATGCTCGACGATCCGGTTTTTGCGGCCTTCCTTGACCACGATCTGCACAGCTGTCGCCCTGGAAACGGTCTTCACCTTCCGCAGGAACGGGCCCACCCACCAGGTCCTACCCCCGATTGGTGACCCACACGACGCACCCAAAACGCCCTGACAAGCACCAGAACAGTCCACGGGCACGAACCCAAACTCAACTGCAACAAGTCAGATCAGATGACTCCAGGAACAGAGGCGTGAGCAACCATTTCCACATAAGTGTATGCCATGTCCGCCGTTGTCCGAAGATCTTCAGCCGAGGCGCCATCCCTGCCACGCTGTGCCATGCCCTGAAGAACGGTTCCAACAAACCCAGCAAGAGCCTCAGCATTTACGCTCGCCGCCACATCTCCTTTCTCAATGCTCGAGCGCACGACACCTTCGATACGTTTGACATTCGAGATTCTACGATCTTCCAACTTTCTTTCTACATCACGATTCGCCTCCGTCACGCATACTGCTGCGCTCGAGATGAAGCATCCGCCGGGCCCATTTGCTTCAGCATATTTCTCAGCGGCCTCGAATAACAGTCGACGAATGAGCGGAAGCGCCTCCCTCTCCTCGTCAAAGGCATCCCCCATGAAGCGTCCTTTGGTGCCAAGATAATGTTCGACAACCAGATCGAAAAGCTGCCGCTTCCCGCCAAAAGCAGCGTAAAGACTCGAGACCGTAATCCCCATTGCCCTAGTTAGCTCAGATATCGATGCACCTTCATAACCATTGCGCCAAAAAATTTCCATGGCTTTACCCAAAGCGACTGGAACATCAAAACGCCTACCTTGACCGCGAACACCAGCCACAAGAAATCACCTTTCGCCTCTTACGCAGCAGGATGATTCAACATCATACTACTCGAAGCCATTCGGCGAAAGTCTTGGTCAGGGCAAGGATATAGCCCGCGTAAAACAAATTTTGCCACTGGATGGCGATCGAAACCGTCTCCCGCGGGCAAACCCCTAGTCAAGTCTAGGCTGATCTCCATTTTCCCTCGGGCGTAGGGAAAAAGATTTTGTTTAAAGGACGCTATAGCTTGGTGTCAGGTGGTGGAAACAACGAGTAGGCGTTCGTGTGCTTCGCGTGGAGTCGGGCCATCCCAGAGCTGTTCTGGATCTGCCTGTCCCGCCGACGCTGCGATGTCCTGTTCGCGATGATCAAGAACCGAGAGCCCTACCAAGTCCCCGCCCCCAGCCCTCAACCATCACCCATGCCCCTCGCCACTTGACGAGGAACATAGGGACGCGTTGCGAGTGGTGGCCCAGCTGATGAGGGCGTGGTTGATGAACTCGGAGCCGTTGTCGCAGTCGATACCGGTGACCGGGTAGGGGATTTGTTCGACGAACGAGTCGAACACGACCCGGATGTGGACGTGGGCATTGTTACGGATCGTGGTGGTGAACACTTGGCCGGTGTGCATGTCGGCGAAGTGCATGCTCCAGCACGCCCTTCAGGGTGGGGCAGCAGTGAGCCACGGTGTCGACCTCGAAGAGCCCGGATTCGGCTTCGATCTCGTCGCCGGCGGTGCGCAGCACGATCGAGTTCCGCAGCAGACGGCCGGGCCTGGTGGCCGCCTTTCCACAGATCGGATCACGCTGTTTCACGGGTGCCAAGTACCGGTCCATCGTGGCTGCTGACATCGCTACGAGTTCAGCGCGGGCCCCGGCACTGATACTGACCCTGGCCCGGTATCAGTGCGCCTTCGGTTTCCATCGCGTCGAGCCAGTCGGTCATCGCCGGTGCGAGGTACTGTCCGCAACTACCGCCTGAAGCGGCCCATACCTTCTGCAACACCAACCGCACGTCGTAGGAGTACTTACGGCTCCGTGTCTTCCGCCGATCGATCACCGCCACGGTGGTTACCGCCCGGCCTGGAGGCTGTTTCAGCCGAGCGAGCAACTGCTGCCGGGCACGGTCTCGGTTCCAGTCCGTCACCTCAATCACCCGATCCGGGATCGCTGTCTCAATCCTTCCCCGGTGCCGCAACACACGCCTGCGCTTACCTCTTCGTGATCTCGACCCTGGCGACCGACGACAGTTCCTTCGTGTTCACGCCCCATCATGACCCGTCCCCACCACATCCCGGAGGGAAACCACGTGAAGTACGGCCCCTACCCGTCCGGGGACTCTATGTGCGTGTCGTCGCTCGGTTGCCACTCCAGCGGGATTCGTGTAACGTTCACTACATGAATCCGCTGGAGCAACTTAACAGACGTCACCCCGTTCCACCTTGGACGGATTGGCCCACTTCCACAGCTCGACCCGCGCATCCCGCGGACCCTCCGTTCTGAAGAACCCTGAAAGACCTGTCACAACAACAAAAACTCCAAACTTCAAAGAGACACAGGCATGACCAATCCCCAAGAACTCGGACTATCGCACCGGAATGCTTGCAAATACCCGGAAAGCTGGACCGTTCATGCATCACATGAAATCATCCACGATGTCGTCGTATCACACGACCTCGTGAACATCGATAATCCCGTCTCTGCAATGACTGGAACCGTTTCTACGGCCTCTGGTGGCTCGCGACGTCTCATAGCCATCGATTTCAATGTCGACAGCCCCTCAGGGACGGGTCCTGGCCTCACTTCTGCTGCGGATACTGTAATTTCCATGTCAATCCAGCTCATGCTGAAGGAGCTACAACCCAGCTTACGGAGGACCGAGCTCGAACGATGCGTAGATTTCGGTCACGCTTTCAGTCCTACGGAAGCAGTTGCGGACACGCAACGGCATCGCAGAGAAAAACAGCGTACACCACTTCCGGTCGGCGTCGGAAATCACGCGTTTGTCGACGATGCGACCAAAAAGAAATCGCAGCAGCTATCACTCTGCTGAAAACCCTTTCGCAGGCCGAATCAGACAGCTTCGCAAGTCTGCTAAATTCCGAATATGCAGTCAGCAGATCATGAAATGGCATAGCCTATACATTGGAGGACTTGGAACCTACATTCCTCAGACCTTCAAGTCCTCCCGTAACGCCATTCGCAACGGGCGTCTCACGTCGGAAGAACTTGAGAAAGTACAACAGGACAGTGCAACAGCCGACAGTTTGATCGAGACAGATTCCACCATGTCTGCATGGACCAGGCAAGAAGCCTTGACAGAGTTCGCCGCATGCTCGGCGCCGACATCACTCCGTACAGCTCCGGCGGTCATCGTGCACGCTGTTGCTCTACACACAGGCCTTGAGGGTTGGAACGGCAGTGCTTATATCAGAAATAACTCAGGTTTTCCAGAAACGCTGCCTCTGGAGATCCGAAACGTCTGCGCAGGATCGATCGTCGGCATTGACGTTTTGGCAACGCAAGCTGGGACCCGATGAATACGACCTCCTCGCCGCGACAGACATTTGGTGCATGCCTCCGTTCGACAGGTGGGCATCAGATATTGGAATTGGCTCCGGATTCACTTGGGGTTGCGCAATTCTTCAGTATGCAGAAAAGGAGATTCAAATGAGTTCAGAAGTCACAGCGCGAACTCCCTCTGAAGATCCAGTCAACATTAACTTGGCCATCATGTGGATGTTGCTCGGAGTTTTCGCAGTCGGAACTGTCGAGTATTTGGTGGCCGGTGTTCTTCCGCAGATATCTCACGATATGAAAGTCACCGAGGCCACGGCTGGATTGCTAGTCACGGTATACGCCCTCACAGTCGTCATCGGTGGCCCGCTGTTGACGATCGCCACATCACGCGTGAAGAGGATTCCTCTCGTCCTGGCACTGATGACACTGTTCATCGCAGGCAATCTCCTTACCGCCTTAGCACCAAGTTTCCCGCTCCTTGTCATAGCAAGAACAATGACAGCGCTCCCCCACGCTACATTCTTCGCCCTCTGTCTGGTTCTCGCGACGACTCTCGTAGGTCCCAGTCATCAAAGTAGAGTTATAGCACGAATTGCACTTGGGCTCAATCTCGCCACTGTCTTGGGAGTACCCTTGGGGACTCTCATCGGGAATCAGTACGGATGGCGTTCCTCCTTTCTCGTTGTCGCTATCTTTCAGACGATCGTCACGGTTGCCTTAGTTCTGACCATTCGCTATGCTCCGGAGCACGCCGGAGGAGGGATCACCGCCGAGGTGAAGGTCTTTGGGCGGGGCGAGGTTCTGAAAGCACTCGGCTTGACCATGCTCAGTCAATCCGGCCTATTCGTGTTGTTCACATTCATTACACCATATCTGGGGCAGCATGCCAGCCTCGGCCCCAACGCCATCACTCTCATTTTGTTCGTTTTTGGCGTGGGATCAATCGTTGGGAACATGCTTGGTGGGCACTTCGCGGATCGAAACATGAATGCGACCCTCTACATTGCTCTGGGCACGCTCGCCGCTTCGCTCTTTATCCTTTTTCTGTTCGGCAATCATGCATGGTTCACCGCAGTGTGGATGTTCATCGTGGGAGCCGCAGGTTTCTCGATTATTCCACCGTTGACATCGAAACTAATCGGAGCTGCCAGCAACGCGCCAAATCTTGCGACCACGGTCAACATTGCTGGGTTTCAACTAGCCAACGCAGCCGGAGCATGGATCGGATCAACGACCCTTTCGATGAGACTCGGGGTCGGCAGCCTTCCCCTGATCGGTGCCGCGCTGGCGCTTGTCGCTGTATGTCTCTTGTGGCTGCCCAACGTCATCGCCTTCCGCGGTCAAACTTCAGGAGGACAGTCATGAGAGCAGGATTTCTTACAGGAGTCCGTTGGGCCTCTACGGTCATCCCGGCACTGCAGCAGAACTACTCACAATACCAGCACATACTCTCACAGTGATTGACGAAGAAGCCGATGCCGTTCCGCACCCTGAATACGTCCTCATCGAGCCCCTAACCCGGAGACAGAGTCTTGGTCGTGGAAGGCGGAACGATTGGGACCCTCGCGGCCGTGGTGCTCATGCAGTATCCCATTGATGTCGAAATCTTCGACCCGGCAGCGCCATCTGGGAGTGCTCGGGGCCGGCATCCGCGACACATCGTAAATGCAGCGGCATGACTGTTGGGTTCCGAAGCAACTTATACTGTCGGTGCAACATTGTACATCGACGGAGGACTCATGCTCATCGCCGCCGAAGAGAATGCTGGATCTTCAACTCAACATGCGTACAAACGACCAGGGAGGACCTCATGAAAGCAGCAGCAATTTATCGAACTGGATCAGCTGAAGAATTGAAGTACATCGATTTGCCCGAACCGCGGACTGGCCCGAATGACATTCGCGTAAAAACAGCAGCAGCTGCTGTGAACCCCGTCGACATCAAAACTCGTTCGGGTTTCTTGGGACTTGACCTTGTATTTCCTTCTGTCTTGGGCTGGGATGTGAGTGGGACGGTGGAGGCTATCGGTTCCGCGGTCACCAGGTTCCGTGTTGGTGATGCCGTCATGGGCATGATTGCCCAATCCGTTCGGGAGCAGGGAACGTACGCAGAATTCGTGAGCGCTCCTGAAGAGCTTTTCGCTCCTGTACCAGCTGGTCTTGCAATGGAGCAGGCGGCAGCTGCCCCATTGACCGTCCTGACAGCCGCCCAGCTTCTCGGCAGCGCCGCTTTGCCTAGCCAGGCCCGTGTCCTCGTCACTGGTGCCGCGGGGGCAGTGGGACGAGTTCTGGTCCAGTGGTTGCTTCAGGATGGACACGAAGTCGCCGGTCTCGCTCGGTCACACGACCGAGAAGATCTGACTGAGCTAGGCGCCGTTGCCGTCTACACGAGCGTCAATGACATCCCAGCATGTTCCTTCGACGCCGTGCTCGACACAGCTGGTATCGCCGATGCCATCTTCACGGTTCAGAATGAAGGAGTATTCATGTCAATCGCCGACAACCCCCAGCCCGAATCTCAACGTGGAATCACCCCGGGCAAGAGTTACGTTCAAGAGAATGGAGCCAAGCTGTCTGTCATCGCGGAGCAACTGAGCAACGGAACCCTGTCCGTCCCGGTCGGAAGAACATATTCACTGTCGGAGGCAGCGGCAGCACACAGAGAATTCGAAAATGGCGGTCTCCGCGGAAAGGTACTGTTGATCCCATGAATATACGGAATCACATCTCGCCTGCCGCGCCGGACACGTCAGCGGCGACAAAAGGTTCGCACAAGTGATCGGCCCATCCAGCATGTCCGGAGGCGTATTCAGCCTAGAACCGAACGTCGCCCAGGAACTGATCGAATGCAACCCGTCTGACCAAAAGCACCCACCATTCTCTATCCGGGAACACTCCTTCTATGCTTCCGCGTCACGGATGTGGCACGAGTGACTGAAATTTCTGTCGATGCGACTTCCACCCACCGCCATTTCGGCTACTCGTAGTTGAGCGTGGTGGGTCGTTGGTGCAAGGGCTCGTGGCCTTGCGCTGGGATGGGTGTTGCGAAGCAACCAACCGGACAAGGATCACGAGCTGTGATCGAGTCTACGTGTTCGCGGCGTGATGCTGCGAGCGTGATCTTCAACCTGCCTGACCATCACGTGATCGATGCGGTCGATCTGCCATCTTGGGGTTGTCGTGTGATCGCGCAGGCCGACAGCGTCTCGGATGGCTGTTCTGACCGTGGGGTGGTGTCGGAGCGGGTGCACGCGTGGTGCCGGCAGCGGTTCAAGGACATCCCGCACACCGACGGTGTTGAGTTGATCTTGGTGAAGCCTCGGTTGGTGTGCGGCGAGCGGGCGTGCCCACGTCGGACGTTCACTCAAACCACTCCCGAGTTGCCGTTGCGGGCCCGCTGTACCAGCCGGTTGCGGCGGGGCGTGTTGGAGGCGGTCATCGATCACGGCCGACCCGTTGCTGGTGTCGCGGCCGGGTTTGGGATCGCCTGGTGGACGGTCCACAAGAGCGTCAACGCCGCCGTCGACGTGCTGCTTGGCGGGGTCGACGACCTCCACGTACGCCGCTTGGGGATCGACGAGCACCGTTACCGTCGGGTCCGCTGGTTCCGCGACCCCGACACCGGCGGGTGGCGGCGGGTCGAACCGTGGATGACGGCCCTGGTCAATGCCGCTTCGGGGCAGGTCCTCGGAATCGTTGACGGCCGGGGCCCGGCTCCACGGCTGGGTGCCAGACAGCCGACACCGAGGAAACCAGCCGGCTGTGGGACACGCTGTCCGCATGACGGCCCGCCGTGGAGGTGTTCATCACCAACCGGGTCGCCAACGCGCGGACCGAAGCCGCGAACACCGCGATCAAACACATCAGGCGAACCGGCCGCGGCTACCGCAACAACGCCCACCACCAAACCCGTATCCTACTCAGAAGCGCCCACCGGGCGCGGCAACACCGCTTGCCAAACCAAGGCACCACGCCCAACTGCGAATAGCCGGTTTGACACATTGGGAGGCGGTAACGGGCAGGGAGGAGGAGCGATCATCAACGCCACGACGAACCCCGAGAGGCCGCTGGACCCGAGGAGCCTCCTCCCAGGCCAGAACGACGACTGGGTGATGTACCCGTTGGACGAGTTTGCCGTCACCACCGTCACCGAGGTCATCACCGACCTGGTGGCCTCGGCAGGCATCAGCCTCGACCTGGACCCGGCCGACCTGATCGCGAACTGGGGTGCCGAGACCGACGCGGACCCGGCTGTTGCGGATGAGGCGGCGGCAAAGGAGTCCTCTTCCTTGCGCCTCAAACCCGGCGTGATCCACCGCGCCCCCCGGCTGCTGTTGAAGATCCTGCGGCACAACCCGAATCGCTGGCGATGGGAGGAACGTTCCCTCCGGAACCGGCTCGGTCGCCTCCAGCACCGGGCCGCGCAGGCCGGATCCCTGAACGACGAGGACCTGCTGGCCCTGGTCGACGACATCACCGACCTGTTCCAGGAATGCCTGCGCGACGGCGCGATGTACTACGGCCTAGGTCTGGCCTGGACGAACTGGAGAACCAACCGTCTGCTCAGGAAACGTTCCGATGCCTCCGACGACCTGGCGGACAACATCCTGACCTATTACCTGCAGTTGCTGGCCGAACGCAGGAGCCGCCTGTCGTCCCTGTTCAGGCAATACCAGGAACTGAACGAGGACGCCCAGCACCTTCACCTGCCGGAACGCGTGGAGGAAATCCCGGAAACCGACTTCCTGAAGACCCAGAACCCGGCAGACCTCGAGAACCTGATCCTCGAGAAACTGCGCACCCTGCCCAAGGGCCGCAGGTTCGAATCGCGGATCAACGCCTTCCTCTCCGATCTTCCCGTTCCCCTCGAACAGCTCGACTGGTCGTTCTCCCCCCGGATGAAACTCCCGCCACGGCTGCTGGTCATCGCCCTGAGCAGCGAACCCGTCGACGGACTGGACGGCTCGTCCCGCGGAACGAATGTCGCGAAACGGGTGGCGAGGAAACTACCGCTCAGGAAACGCCCGCACTGGAACCGGCTCGTAACGAAAACCCAGCGGACACTCACCGGCCTGGTCGGGACGGTCTTCCTGCTGCTGGAGATCGTCCCGGTCTTCCACCAGGCATTCGACGAGGTGGCGCGGCGCATGCTGGAACATCGCAGGGTGGCCGCGCCTGAGGACCTCGTCCTCCTCAAGTTCGATGAGATCTCGAAGAGCCTGCTGGGCCGGGAACCGCAGCACGAACTCGTCGCCCGACGCCGCGCGGAGCACCGCGAGAAAATGGCTGAACGCCAGGCCAGGCAGGCGAATGCCGCGGAGATCGGGGAGGAGGACGGCAACGCGACCCCCGTCTCGCTGGCCAAGCTCTTCTCGCCTTCCGGGCAGGGGAAACCACAAACGGGGATGTCGTAGACGAAGGCCACCGAAAACTGCCCTCCCGACGTGAATGCCAGCCCTCCCGCCGGACGCCAGAGCTACAGCGCAGGCAAACAGCCAAAAAACACAAGCGCACCCTGCAGGTTTGACACAATGGGAAGCGGTAACGGGTAGCTGGGAGGAACGATCATCAACGCCATGACGAACCCCAACGGGTCACTGGACCCGAGGAGCCTCCTCCCTGGCCAGGACGACGACTGGGTGATGTACCCGTTGGACGAGTTCGCCGTCACCACCGTCACCGAGGTCATCACCGACCTGGTGGGCTCGGCGGGCATCGACCTCGACCTGAAACCGGCCGACCTGATGTCCAACCTGAACGCCAGGACCGACCCCAACGCGGACCCGATGGTCGCGAAGGAGGCGGCCGCGGACAAACCCTCACCCTTCCGTCTCAAACCCGGCGTGTTCTTCCACGCCCCCCGGCTGCTGTTCAAGGTCCTGCGGCACGACCCGGCCCGCTGGCAGCGGGAGGAACGGTCCTTCCGGAACCGGATCAAACTCTTCAAGCACCGGACCGCACAGGCCGGATCCCTGAGCGACAAGGAACTTGCGCGCCTGGCCGAGGACATCGTTGACCTGTTCAGGACCTGCCTGCACGACGGCGCGATGTACTACGGCCTCGGACTGGTCTGGATGTACTGGCGAACCGCCCGCCTGCTCAGGAAACGATCCAACGCCGGCGGCGAGCTGACCGAGAACGTCGCGGCCTACTTCCTCCAGCTGCTGCTGACCGACCAGAAGAATCCCCTGTCGCCGCTGTTCGAACAGTTCCGGAAGCTGAGCGCCGACACCCAGGAGGTGGATCTGCAGGCGTTCGTGGTCTCGATCCCGGACTCCGCCTTCATGACGGCCAACACCTCACGGGACATCGAGAAAACCATCTTCAAGAAACTGCGCGCCCTACCGAAGGGCCAGCAGATCGAAACACAGGTGGACGCCCTCCTGGCGGACCTGCCCGTCGCCCCCGAAGCGGTCGACTGGCCGTTCTCACCCCGCCCGCAGCTCCCGTTCCGGCTGCTGGTGGCCCTCCTCAGCAGCGAACCCATCGAGGGCCTGGACGAGCTGCTCACCGACGAGGACGCCGCGAAACAGGTGGCGAAGAAACTGCCGTTCAGGAAACGCCCCCCCTGGAGGTGGAACGTCGCGAAGACCCGCGGGCTGATGGCCGGGGCGGTGGGAACGGTATTCCTGCTGTTGGAGATCGTCCCCGTCCTCCAGCGGGCGTTGTCCGAGGTGGCACAACGCCTGCTGAGGCGGCGCCAGGTGGAGGTCGCGGAGGACCTGATGCTCCTGCGGTTCGACGATATCCTCAAGGCCCTGGTGGACCAGGCGGACCGGCAGGACCTCGTCCTGGAGAACCATCACGCGCACATCAAGAAACTGACCGCCCGCCGCCGCGCCCGGCAACTCGAGGCCAAAGAGACCAAGACGCTGCGGTAGGACAACAACGAAACACCCGTTTCGCTGGACGGGCTCACATCCGAACCCTGATGGGCCGCACACGGATCCCGGGCTCCGGCCGCGGAAATCCCGCTTCTTGTACCCCTCGTGAAAACTATTAACATCGAATTCATTAACCGGACCCGCGTCGCCGCGGGCCGTTCGGCCATCGCAGCCGACACACACAACTACACCGAGGAGACGCCATGAACACTCAGCAAATGGACCGGATGCGCAACGGCCAGGGATTCGTCGCCGCCCTCGACCAGTCCGGCGGCTCCACCCCACGCGCACTGGAGGGCTACGGCATCGGGCCGGAACGCTACTCCACCGAGGAGGAGATGTTCGACCTGGTCCACGCCATGCGCACCCGGGTGATCACCAGCCCGGCCTTCGACTCCCGGCACATCCTGGCCTCGATCCTCTTCGAACGCACCATGGACTCGCAGATCGAGGGCCGCCCGAGCGCCGACTACCTGTGGGAGGTCAAGGGCATCGTCCCCTTCCTCAAGGTGGACAAGGGCTTGGCCGACGAGGAGAACGGTGTCCGCGTCATGAAACCGATGCCCGGCCTCGACGAGCTGCTCGCGCGGGCCGTGCAGGCCAACATTTTCGGCACCAAGATGCGTTCGGTGATCCTCCGCGCCGACCCCGAGGGGGTACGAACCATCGTCGACCAGCAGTTCGAGGTCGCGCAGCGGATCCTCGACGCGGGCCTGGTGCCGATCATTGAACCCGAGGTGGACATCCACGCCCCGGACAAGGCCGAGGCCGAGCAGCTGCTCCTCAAGGACCTCACCGGGCACATCGACGCCCTGCCCGAGGGCCGCGAGGTCATGCTGAAACTGACCATCCCCACCGTCGACGGTCTGTACTCCGGTCTCATCGCCCACCCGCGGGTGGCGCGGGTGGTGGCGCTGTCCGGCGGCTACAGCCGCGAGGAGGCCGACGAGCACCTGGCACGCAACCCCGGTCTCATCGCCAGCTTCTCCCGCGCCCTGCTCGCGGGCCTGCGCGACGACCAGACCAAGGAGGAGTTCGACTCCACGCTCGCAGCCTCCATAGCGGAGATCTACGCGGCCAGCATCACCTGAGGAACCCCACCCGGCGGGGTCAGGCCGGGTCACGTGCGGCCGCGGCCACCAGGGTCGCGGCCGCGATGAAGATCCCGGCTGCCAGCAGCAGCGCGACGCGGAAACCGGACGGGGAGGCATCGGCCGCGACCACGCCACCCAGGACGGCGACGCCGACGACGCTGCCGGTCTGCCGCGCCGCGTTCACGACCC
>ERZ773077.1502-NODE-1502-length-15861-cov-15.887068_pt1 | contig 15861 bp, 7 predicted proteins | sample MGYA00580612_ERZ773077 | MGnify/ENA primary metagenome ERZ773077 (study PRJEB29015, sample SAMEA2737971) | human oral metagenome | biome: human oral; feature: human-associated habitat; material: dental | place: China | collected 2021 ...
GTTCAGCGAGGAAAAGTCAGCTTCACAGAAGGTTCTGCGCAAGTCAACGGTCAAAAACAAACTGTGACTTTCCCGGCTGGCTCAACTCCGCTCTTTGACAATGGTTCGACTGTTAAAGAAGTGCCTACTGTTGGTAAATTTGAAGTGGACGTGAATGGAAATGTAACCTTTACTCCAGAGAAACAATTTAAGGGCCTTACGCCAGACATCAGGATTACTCGTACAGATACGAATGGCAGCACAGCTACTGCTATCTACAAGGCAACAGTCACTGCTGTAACTCCAACAGGAACAAACATTACCAGCACTGGTAAACAAGGCCAACCACAAACTGGTAAACCAAACTTTGTCAGTGGCAACCCAGATGTACCATTGGATAATGATACTCCTGCGACTTTCGATGATGGAAGTAAGCGCAAGGTGGTTCCAAATGTTGGTATATTTGAGGTGACACCAGATGGATCTGTCACTTTCACACCGGACAAGCAATTTGTTGGCACACCAGATCCTGTTGTTGTTAAACGTGTCGATAAGAATGGCACTCCTGTGACAGCCAAGTACACGCCTACTGTTGAGAAAGTGACCCCAAGAGCAACTGGCGCTCAGACAAAAGGCCCTCAAGGTCAAGTACAAAAAGGCAAGGTTACTTTTGAACCAGGAAGTCCACAAGTCGGCTTCCCAACCGACAGCACACCGGTCTTTGATACCGGCACAAATGTCAAAGAAATTGCCAAAGTTGGTAAGTTCGAGGTTGATGCGGAGGGTAATGTTACCTTCACACCAGTCAAATCGTTTATCGGTAAGACACCAGAAGTTGAACTTAGCCGTACAGATGTCAACGGTACAGCAGCAAAAGCCAAATATCAAGCGACTGTGATTGCTGTTACCCCGACAGGTACTGGTGACAAGACAGAGGGCTTGCAAGGTCAGGTTCAAAAAGGTCATGTCACATTCACGCCAGGCCATGAATTAGTTCCATTCCCAGCAGGTTCGACTCCGCTATTTGGTAACGGAAAAAATATTAAAGAAGTACCAAATATCGGTAAGTTCGAAGTTGATGCAGATGGTATTGTGACCTTCACTCCAGACAAACAGTTCAAGGGTGAAACACCAGAACTAGGAATTATTCGTGTGGATGCCAACGGCACCCCTGTTACAGTTAAGTACCAAGCGGTAGTGAAAGAAGTAACTCCGACAGGTACCACCGTTACGAGCACCGGTCCACAAGGTATCCCACAAACAGGAACCCCAACCTTCAAAGCTGCGGATCCACTAGTTCCAATCAATGAAACAGTAGAGCCTACCTTCGCAGATGGAAGCAAGAAGAAGACCATTCCAGGCCAGGGAACGTACACCGTCACTCCAAATGGTGCAGTGACCTTTACTCCAGACAAGCAGTTTGTAGGCAAACCAGATCCAATCACTGTTAAACGTGTCGATAAGAACGGCACACCAGTGACTGCGACCTACAGTCCAGAGTTTACCAAGGTAACTCCAACAGGGACTGGTGCCAAGACAGAAGGTCTGCAAGGTCAAGTCCAAGAAGGCCAAGTCACCTTCACGCCTGGTCATGATTCAGTTCCATTCCCAGCAGATTCGACTCCATTATTCGATAATGGTTCTTCTGTCAAAGAAGTACCGAATGTCGGTAAGTTTGAAGTGGATGCGGATGGCAAGGTGATCTTTACACCAGACAAGCAATTCAAGGGTGAAACGCCAGAACTTGAATTGACTCGCACTGATGTCAATGGTACCCCTGTTACAGTTAAATACCAAGCGGTAGTAAAAGAGGTAACTCCAACGGGCACCACCGTAACGAGCACTGGCCCACAAGGCCAACCACAAACGGGTAAACCAAACTTTGTCGGTGGTGACCCGAATGTACCACTGGATGATGATACTCCAGCGACTTTCGATGATGGCAGTAAGAAGAAGGTGATTCCAGGTCAAGGAACGTACACCATCACTCCAGATGGCGTAGTGACCTTTACTCCAGACAAGCAATTTGTAGGTAAACCGGACCCAATCACAGTGAAACGTGTTGATAAGAACGGCACTCCAGTAACGGCTACCTATAGTCCAGAGTTTACCAAGGTAACTCCGACTGGTACTGGCACTAAGACAGAAGGTCTGCAAGGTCAAGTCCAAGAAGGAAAAGTTACCTTCAAGTCAGGCCATGACTCAGTTCCATTCCCAACTGGTTCGACTCCGTTATTCGACAATGGTTCTTCTGTCAAAGAAGTACCAAATGTTGGTAAGTTCGAAGTGGACGCAGACGGTAAGGTAACCTTCACACCAGACAAACAATTCAAGGGTGAAACGCCAGAACTTGAATTGACTCGTGTGGATGCCAATGGCACTCCAGTAACCGTCAAGTACCAAGCGGTAGTGAAAGAGGTAACTCCAACAGGCACCACCTCAACCAGCACTGGCCCACAAGGCCAACCACAAACTGGTAAACCAAACTTTGTCGGTGGCGACCCGAATGTACCACTGGATGATGATACTCCAGCGACTTTCGAAGATGGAAGCAAACGCAAGGAAGTTCCAAATGTCGGTACTTTTGAAGTGGCACCAGATGGATCTGTCACTTTCACACCTGACAAGCAATTTGTAGGTACACCAGACCCAGTTGTTGTTAAGCGTGTAGATAAGAATGGTACTCCGGTGATTGCTAAGTACACGCCTACTGTTGAAAAAGTCACTCCGACGGCGAAAGGTGCTCAGACAGAGGGGATTCAAGGCCAAGTTCAAAAAGGTAAGATTACTTTTGAAGCAGGAAGTCCGCAGGTCGGCTTCCCAGAAAACAGCACGCCAGTCTTTGATACTGGCACGAATGTGAAAGAAATTGCCAAAGTCGGTAAGTTTGAAGTAGACGGAGAGGGTAATGTCACTTTTACTCCAGTTAAAACGTTTGTTGGTAAGACACCGGAAATCGAACTCAGCCGCGCAGATGTAAATGGTACAGTAGCTAAGGCTAACTACCAAGCGACTGTGACTGCTGTAACTCCGACAGGTATCGGCACTAAGACAGAAGGATTACAAGGCCAAGTCCAAGAAGGCAAAGTCACCTTCACGCCAGGCCATGACTCAGTTCCATTCCCAGCAGATTCGACTCCATTATTCGACAATGGTTCTTCTGTCAAAGAAGTGCCAAATGTCGGTAAGTTCGAAGTGGATGCGGACGGTAAGGTTACTTTCACACCAGACAAACAATTCAAGGGTGAAACACCAGAACTCGAATTGACTCGTACGGATGCCAATGGCACCGCTGTTACCGTCAAGTACCAAGCGGTAGTGAAAGAAGTGATTCCTACAGCTACCAATGCGACCAGCACTGGCCCACAAGGTCTTCCGCAAACAGGCACTCCAACCTTCAAAGGTGCGGACCCACTAGTTCCAATTGATGAGACTGTTGAGCCAACCTTTGCAGATGGAAGCAAGGAAAAGAATATTCCAGGTCAAGGAACTTACACCATCACTCCGGATGGAGCAGTGACTTTCACCCCAGACAAGCAATTTGTAGGAAAACCCGATCCAATCACTGTGAAACGTGTTGATAAAAACGGAACTCCAGTCACTGCAACTTACAGTCCAGAGTTTGTCAAGGTAAGTCCAACTGGTAAAGATGCGACATCTACGAATATCAAGGGTCATGTTCAAACTGGTACACCTGTCTTCGAAGCAGGTAACCCACTGGTTCCGATTGATGAAACTCTTGCACCAACCTTCGAAGATGGAAGCAAGGAAAAGACTGTTCCAGGTGAGGGAACGTACACTATCTCACCAGACGGTACAGTCACCTTCACTCCAAAAGCTGATTTCCTTGGTCAGGGAAGCGGTGTGACTCTTGTCCGTCGTGATAAGAATGGCACCTCAGTGACGGCTCGCTATGTTCCGACTGTGGTTGAATCATCAACTAGCAAGGACAGTGTATCTAGCGGTCGCAAGGGCCAAGTTCAAACGGGCTCGCCAAGCTTTGAAGGGGCGATTGACCAAGCTGTAGCACCAACCTTTGCGGACGGCAGCACGGAAAAGGTTGTCCCAGGTGAGGGAACTTATCGTTTCACTATGCTGGGGGCAGTGACCTTTGTGCCAGAAGCCGACTTTGTCGGAACTGCTCGCGGAGTCGTCGTGAAGCGTTCAGATATTTATGGAAATACCGTGACGGCTACCTATATCCCAACTGTTTTGGGAAGCACTGCCACAGAAGATACCGGCAGCACTGGTCTTAAAGGCCAGCCTCAGACTGGTAAACCTATCTTTGAAGGAGACGTGGATCCAACCGTTCCGCCAACATTCGAGGATGGCAGCACCGAAAAGCTTGTTCCAGGTCAAGGTACTTACACGATTGTGCCAGATGGCACTGTGACCTTTGTACCTGAAACCGGCTTTGTCGGTCAAGCTGATGGTGTGACAGTGATTCGCAAAGACCGCAATGGTCAGACGATTTCAGCAGTCTATGTTCCGACTGTGACAGAAGCTCCTGTTCAGCCAGAGCGGACGATTACACCTGCACCACCTTCTCTTTCTAAGAGCGAGGGTGCTAAATCCCTTCCTAAGACCGGCTCAGAAGAAACCTCATACTTGGCTGCAAGCTTACTTGCGGGAGTATCAGGTTTAGGACTGATTGGCTTAGACAAGAGAAAGAAAAGTCTGAAGACTAAAAATTAAGAATTTAGGTTTCAGATACCAAATTAAAAGAGGAAAGATTCGTTTAAGGATCTTTCCTTTTTTGAAAAATAGACTATTTTTAAAAAGTGTCTATTTCTAAATAAAAATTCCATAATTATAGTTATATATATAGCTAAGTAAAAAGGAATAGTGTATAATAAAGCCGTTGTAATTAAATGATTATTTAGGAGATTATTATGGGAAAAGATTTATTTAATCCTCACCTGCGTAAGTTTTCGATTCGAAAACTAAACGTCGGTGTTTGTTCTGTGCTCTTGTCAACCCTGCTTCTTTTGGGTGCGGCAACGCAGGTTAGCGCTGATGAAACTGTTGGTTCTGATGCCCAAAGCGAGGTTTCGCAATCAGGTACAGCAGATTCCGCAGGAAGTACTGCAGAATCAGTAAATTCACCAGCTGAGGAAAGTAAGCCTGCCACTTTCGCGGCTCAAGCAGAAGATGGGTCTGCTGTAACGACAGTAATGCCTGATTCAGTTGGCAAGTCAACAAGTGAGCAGCCGGCTTCAGAAACTGCCTCTTCACAAGCAGGTGTTCCTACAGAAGTTAAGTCTGAAGAGAATACCCAACCAGCTCCTGCTCAACCGGCAGGAACTACAGAGACTGCTCAGCCTAGTCGCTCTCGTCGCGTAAGACGGGATGCGGCACCTACTGGTCTGCGAGATGGTGACCCTAACAACACAATTGAAAAGCCTACTTTGGCTGACTCTGAAAAAAAGAACCCTACGGAGTTGATGAAGCAAATCAACTGGCTAGATCTTGGCGATAAAAGTGCCATCAGTAACTTAGATACGGATGATTCCTTTAAAGTTGGTACTGTCTATGAGAAAGAAATTTCTCCAGGCTATCGTATCAAACTGACAGTGACGGAATTAAAACCCTTCCACTCAACAGAGATTTATCGTGACCGCGTCAAGGGTACTGCGTATGAAAACAGCTATGATCCGAATGCGAAAAACACTTGGTTCAGATATGTAAACGAAGACTATAAAAAGCAAGAAGCCGAAGGAGATTCGGCTAGACCAAAAATTATAGGTTCGGAACAGAATCAATGGACAGCCGTCCGAGACCAAGGGATTAACACCAATGGTCGAAAGACTCAATTACAAGTCCCTAAAAATGGTGCTAGCTACGGAATAAAATTCAAGGTAGAAGCGACTTACCTTGGAAAACCTGTAAAAGCAACAGTTATCATGGCAGATGGAGAAGAAGCCAACCCAGGGGAGTATGCTATCTTCACGACCAATGGCCAAGGTTGGGAACACTTGGCAGAATGGAAACGCGTTCGGCCAGATGGTCGGGAAATTACCGAAACTTATGACCCAATGAACCCTAACAGATATGGTCAATATATAGGGGATAATGCGACTGTACCTGTCATTGACTGGACTGCTTTTACTAATCCAGATCAAAAAACAGGAGGCTTGGGCTCTCAGGTCTTTGGTCCTAATACTTCTAAAGATCACACAGTTCCGATTGTGATGACACGTGGCGCTTCAGAAGTTGGGATTTATATTGCTTCTTCTGGTCAGCAAGCTGCTATGATTGGTTTTATGGTAGTAGATGAGGGAGATGCACCGGCTTCTTATGGAAATGCTATTCATGCTATTTCTGGTTATGATGCCAATACAGGTGCAAGAACTCCTCAGCCATTCTTGGGTCGAGTTGAAGCTGATATTGATACTACTTCGGGTAATGACTGGAGGCATGATGACGATACTGATCACGCAGACGAAGGAGTTGATCAGCTCTTGCCTTCAGATTTGACCGGTAAGACAAATAACCTCTTCCGAGTTAATCGTCTTCAAAATGGTGACTACTCAGTTCGCCTGCAAGCCTCTGCCAACGGCAATAGTAAGGCCTATGTTCGTGCTTGGATTGATTTCAATCAAAATGGCCTTTTTGATGAAAATGAGGCCAGCGAATTTACTGAAGTAACAACGGCTGGTGACTATACTGTTAATTTTAAGAATAATCCAGCGATGACCAATCCTGCAGCTAGCAAGCTGGGAATGCGGGTCCGCATTGCCCTGAATAAGGGAGATATTGAAAAACCTACGGGAACAGCCTTTAGTGGGGAAGTTGAAGACTTAGAAGTCATCTTGACCTATCCACCAAAGGGAGAAAAGAAGGAAAGTACGGGAATAATCGGCCAGCGTCAGAAAGCTACTCTTCAGTTTACACCTCAAGGTATTGATCAAAATGATGAAAGCAAGAAAGCGGCTATTGATACAAGTGTAGCACCTCTTGTTTTGGATAATGCTGGCAATACATTAACAGCAGATGGCGACGGTTGGTACAGTACTGCTGAGGGACGATATAAAGTAACAGCCAAGGGTGCAAATGCGGATGTGATATTTGAACCTAGCACTGGCTTTATCGGTACTACTCAAGGAATTAATATCCGTCGTGTTGATACTAATGGTGCAAGTACAGATTGGATTGCGAAGAATAATGGAGAACCTGTTATCAACTATAAGTTGAATAATATGGATGCCCGCTATATTCCGACTGTTTTGAACTTCACGGAACATCGTTCGACGGACGCACAAGGTTTGCCTCAAGTGCAAGATATTGTCTTTAATGATGGCAATCCTGCTAAGACACCTGCTCAACCATCTGCAACGAATCCTGTCTTTTTCTTGGATGCTGATGGCAATCGTATTGTTGGAACAAGCGCGAAGGCAACATCGCAAGGCCAAGAAGTGGGAACCTTTGAGTTAGATCCAGCTACTGGGCGTGTGACTTTCACTCCAAATAAGTCATTTGTGGGAACGGTTGACCCTGTTAACCTACAATTGCATGATACTGATGGGACAGAGCACCGTGCAACCTATCAACCAACAGTAACGCGTGTTGTTCCAACAGCGCAAGGAGCAAGCTCTGAAGGTATTCAAGGTGCTGAACAATCTGGTAATTTGATCTTTACGCCAGGTGATAATCGTGTGCCAATTAATGAGGCAGTCGCTCCAACTTTTGATAACGGTCAAACAACTAAGGTTGTTCCGAATGTTGGAACTTATATGGTTGATAACGCAGGTCGCGTAACCTTCCAACCGGTTCCTAGCTACACTGGCCGTCCAAGTGCTGAATCTGTTAAACGTGTTGATGTGAACGGGACTGAAGTAACTGCTGCTTATCAAGCTGAAGTTAAGGCTGCAACTCCAACAGGTCAAGATACACAGTCTACTGGCCTTCAAGGGAAACTTCAAACGAGCCACCTAAACTTTACTCCAGGTCAAGCAAGTATTAATGGACAGACTGCGACGGTGCCTTTAGCGCCAGAGGGACCACAATTTGTAGTTAATGGGCAAATTCAACAATCTAATAGTCTGTCTGTTTATGATGCAAGTGCCAAGCTACAAGGAACTTACACTGTTCAAGCTAATGGAGATATTAGTTTCCAACCTGCACCTGATTTTCATGGGACGCCAACTCCTGCGCATCTTCGTGTAAGGGACAAGAACGGATCTACAGCAGAAGCAGTTTACCAACCTACAGTGATTCAAGTAATCCCAACTAGCACCGATGCGACTAGCACTGGTCTTCAAGGTCTACCACAATCAGGTACACCTACTTTCACTCCTGGGGACTCTGCTGTTCCAATTGATATGGATTCTCCAATGACATTTGAAGATGGTCAGCCTAAGAAGACTGTTCAGGGAGTGGGGGTATACACTATTAACTCAGATGGTTCTATCACTTTTACACCTGAGAAACAGTATGTTGGCACACCAACGCCTGTCACAGTAAAACGTGTTGATAAGAATGGAACTGAAGTAACCGCAACTTACACGCCAACTGTGACTAAAGTAACGCCAACCAGCACTAACGCAACTAGCACTGGCCCTCAAGGTGTTCCACAAACTGGTACCCCAATCTTTGCAGGCGGTGACCCACTAGTTCCGATTGATGACACAGTCGAGCCTACCTTCGCAGACGGCAACAAGGAAAAAATGATTCCAGGTCAAGGCACTTACACGATTGCCCCAGATGGTAAAGTGACCTTCACACCAGACAAGCAGTTTGTAGGGAAGCCAGATCCAGTTACTGTGAAACGTGTTGATAAGAACGGCACACCAGTGACTGCCACTTACAGTCCAGAGTTCACTAAAGTAATTCCAACTGGTACTGGTGATAAGACAGAAGGCTTGCAAGGTCAGGTTCAAGAAGGTCATGTTATCTTCACTCCAGGCCATGATTCCGTTCCATTCCCAGCGGGCTCAACTCCACTGTTTGATAATGGTTTAGCAGTTAAAGAAGTGCTAAATGTCGGTAAGTTCGAAGTGGACGCAGACGGTAAGGTAACCTTCACACCAGACAAGCAATTCAAGGGGGAAACGCCAGAACTGGAATTGACTCGGACTGATGCGAATGGAACTCCAGTAACCGTCAAATATCAGGCAGCAGTGAAAGAAGTGATTCCAACCAGCACCAATGCAACAAGCACAGGACCTCAAGGTCTTCCGCAAACTGGCACTCCAACTTTTGCGGGTGGTGACCCACTAGTTCCGATTGATGAAACAGTGGAGCCAACTTTCGAAGATGGCAGCAAGAAGAAGACCATTCCAGGCCAAGGAACATACACCATCACTCCAGATGGAGCAGTGACTTTCACACCTGAAAAACAATATGTTGGTACACCAGATCCAGTTACCGTGAAACGTGTCGATAAAAACGGAACGGAAGTGACTGCTACTTATAGTCCAGAGTTTGCCAAGGTAACTCCAACGGGTACTAATGCGACCAGCACAGGTCCTCAGGGGGTTCCTCAAACTGGCACACCGACCTTCGCAGGCGGCGATCCACTGGTTCCAATTGATGGCTCAGTAGAGCCAACTTTCGAAGATGGCAGTAAGGAGAAGAAGATTCCAGGCCAGGGCACTTACACCATCACTCCAGATGGCGCAGTGACTTTCACGCCAGACAAGCAGTTTGTAGGTAAGCCAGATTCAGTAATTGTGAAACGTGTTGACAAGAACGGCACACCAGTGACAGCGACCTACAGTCCAGAGTTTACTAAGGTAACTCCAACGGGCACTAATGCGACTAGCACAGGTCCTCAAGGTCTTCCTCAAACGGGTACCCCAACCTTCACAGGTGGTAATCCACTTGTTCCAATTGATGAAACAGTAGAGCCTACCTTTGAAGATGGAAGTAAAGAGAAGAACATTCCAGGCCAAGGAACTTACACTATCTCTCCAGATGGGGCAGTGACTTTCACTCCTGAGAAGCAATTCGTAGGCAAGCCAGATTCAGTTACTGTGAAACGTGTTGATAAGAACGGTACACCAGTGACTGCCACTTACAGTCCAGAGTTCACGAAAGTGATTCCTACAGGTTCCAATGCGACTAGCACAGGTCCTCAGGGTGTTCCACAAACCGGCACCCCAACCTTTGCGGGTGGCGATCCATTGGTTCCAATCGATGAAACCGTTGAGCCAAGCTTCGAAGATGGAAGCAAGAAGAAGACTATTCCAGGTCAAGGAACATATACCATCACTCCAGATGGGGCAGTGACCTTCACTCCAGACAAGCAGTTTGTAGGCAATCCAGATCCAGTTACCGTTAAGCGGGTAGATAAGAACGGTACGCCAGTAACGGCAACTTATAGTCCAGAGTTTGTCAAGGTAACTCCAATCGGTAAAGATGCGATCTCTACAAATATCAAAGGTCATGTTCAGACTGGCAAACCTATCTTCGAAGCAGGTGATCCATTGGTTCCAATTGATGAAACCGTTGCGCCAACCTTTGAAGACGGAAGCAAGGAAAAGACCATTCCGGGTCAGGGAACCTATACTATCGCACCAGACGGTACAGTCACCTTCACTCCAAAAGCTGATTTCCTTGGTCTGGGTACTGGTGTGACCCTTGTCCGTCGTGATAAGAATGGTACCTCAGTGACAGCTCGCTATGTTCCGACCGTGGTTGCACCATCAACTAGCAAGGACAGTGTATCTAGCGGCCGCAAGGGGCAAGCTCAAACGGGTACTCCAACCTTTGAAGGGGCGATTGACCAGGCAGTAGCACCAACCTTTGCGGACGGCAGCACCGAAAAGGTTGTCCCAGGTGAGGGAACTTATCGGTTCACTATGCTGGGAGCAGTGACCTTCGTACCGGAAGCCGACTTTGTCGGAACGTCCAGTGGAGTTGTCGTGAAGCGTTCAGATCTTTATGGCAATGCCGTGACGGCTACCTATACCCCAACTGTCTTGGGAAGCACTGATACAGAAGATACCAGTAGCACAGGTCTCAAAGGCCAGCCGCAGACTGGTAAACCAATCTTTGAAGGCGACGTGGATCCAACCGTTCCGCCAACTTTCTCAGATGGCAGCACCGAAAAGGTTGTTCCAGGTCAAGGTACATATACGATTGCGCCAGATGGCACTGTGACCTTTGTACCGGAAACGGGCTTTGTCGGTCAAGCTGACGGCGTGACAGTGATTCGCAAAGACCGCAATGGTCAGACGATTTCAGCGGTTTACGTTCCGACTGTGACAGAAAATCCTGTTCAGCCGGAGCGGACGATTACACCTGCACCACCGTCTCTTTCCAAGAGTGAGGGGGCAAAATCCCTTCCTAAAACAGGTACAGAAGAAACCTCATACTTGGCTGCAAGCTTACTTGCGGGAGTATCAGGCTTAGGACTGATTGGCTTAGAGAAGAGAAAGAAAAAGTCTGAAGGCTAAAATTTAAGAATTTGGGTTTCTTAGATACTAAAATAAAAGGGAAAAGATTCGTTAGTGAATCTTTTTTCTTTATATCCAAAGAGAAAAACTCTTAAAAACTTCATAATAATAGCATTTCTAAAATATTAAATATTAAAGTAGAATTTGAAATATTCCCAGATTTATTTAATTTATAAAGATTTTTTATGGTTTATTTTTTCTTTTGTCCGTAATAGGCATTAGCCCCATGTTTTCTCAAAAAATGTTTGTCCAGTAATTCCTGTTGCATTGATTTGATGTCTTTATTTACTATTTCAGTAAACATTGCCATTTTTGCAACTTCCTCTAAAACAACCGAATTATAGACAGCTTTATCAGGGTTTTTTCCCCAAGTAAATGGTCCATGGCTATTTACAAGAACTCCTGGAATATATTCAGGATTTAGATTTCTTTTTTCAAAAGTTTCTATAATTACTGTTCCTGTTTCTTTTTCATATTCTCCAGCAATTTCTTCAGGTGTCATTTTTCTTGTACAAGGTATTGAACCATAGAAATAGTCAGCATTTGTTGTCCCATAAGCAGGTATGTCTCTTCCACTTTGAGCCCATATTGTGGCATTTGTTGAGTGAGTATGAACAATTCCTCCTATTGAAGGAAATTTTTTATAAAGTTCAATATGTGTAGGAGTGTCTGATGAAGGGTTTAAATCACCTTCCACAACATTTCCATCTAAATCCACCACTACCATATCTTCCGCTTTCATTGTTTCATAGTCCACACCGCTAGGTTTTATAACAATTAGATTTTTTTCTCTGTCAATTCCGCTCACATTTCCCCAAGTAAACAATACTAGCCCTTTTTTTGGCAATTCTAAATTTGCCTTAAATACTTGTTCCTTTAATTTTTCCAGCATTAGATAAATCCACCTTCCTTCATTTTATCCAGCATCCATTGCTTTGCCTTTTTTACTTCCTCAATTGGATTATCAGATTTTTCAGTCCACATTTCTATTAAAAAAGGTCCTTTATAATTTAATTCCTTTAATTTTTTAAATACTTTTGGAAAATCTACACATCCTTCTCCAAAAGGCACTTCCTTAAATTTCCCTTCAAAAGTGTCAGTTACTGCTAAAGTATCTTTCAAATGGATTCCTGTTATTTCTCCATTTTTTATTCCAAGTTCCAATTCCTTTAACGTGTCATTTTCAGGCCATGCCGTCAAATTTCCCACATCGGGATAAACCTTTAGCCATGGAGATTTAATTATATTGGCGTATTCCATATATTTTGTAATAGAATTGATAAATGGGTGATCCATAATTTCTATTGACAATGTTACATTATATGAAGAAGCCCATTCTACCGCCTTTTTCAAATTTTCAGTAAAATATTTTTTAGTCTGCTCACTGCCTTCTTCGTAATAAACATCGTATCCAGCCATCTGAATCGTTCTAATTCCCATTTTATCTGCAAAAATTATTGCCTTTTGCATAAGATCCATAGCCTTTTCTCTAGTCTTTTCATCCATGCTTCCCATAGGAAATCTTCTATGTCCACTAAAGCACATTGACGGAATTCTAACTCCTGTATCTATTAAAGCCTTATGAATTCTGTTTATTTCGTCATCAGTCCAATCCAATCTTGCCAATCTTTCATCAGTTTCATCTATCGAAATTTCAACAAAATCATATCCGCATTCTTTAACAAGTTTTATTCTCTCAACCCAGTCAATATCTTTAGGAAGAGCTTTTTCATATATTCCTAAATTTAATTTGTTTAAATTTTTCATACTTTTCCTCTATTTCCAATATTTATCAATTTCTGCTTTAAATGCTCTGGCAGCTGCCGCAGGATCTTCTGCTTCAGTAATTCCACGCCCTGCAATAAATGTAAACACATCTACACCTTCAAATAATTTTAATGTATCAGTATTAAGTCCACCTGTTACAGAAACTTTAAATCCCATTTCAATTAATTTTTTGACTTTATTCAAGTCCTTTTCTCCCCAAGTTTCTCCAGCCAGCAAGGCATCTCTGCTTTGATGGTAAATAGCCTGATTAATTCCCGCATCTAACCAAAGCTGAGCTTGTTCATAAGTCCAGTCACCATACAGTTCCACTTGAATTTCCCCACGTTCTCCACGCTCTTCCTTTATAGCTTTTAAAGCCGCTTTCATTGTAGGGATTGTTGCAGAACAGATACATGTCATCCAGTCTGCTCCACGAACTGCATTATTTTTAGCAACCGTTCCTCCTGCATCCGCACATTTTGTATCTGCCACTATTATTTTTTCAGGAAATAAATTTCTTAAAACTTCAACCAATTCACTTCCAACTTGTAACAGACAAACTGTTCCAGCTTCTATAACATCAACTTCTTTTCCAACTGATACTGCCGCTTTTATCGCACCTTTCAAATCCGAATGATCAAGTGCAACTTGTAATAATGGTTTTGCCATAGTTTTTCCTCCATTTCATATTCATACATTTTTGAAATATACTCAAACTCCTAAAAAATTATTTAAAAAGGAGCTTGAGCAATTTAAAGTTTTTTAGTACTATGCTTTTTCTTCTATTAGTTTATAAATATCTTGAGGTTCTCTAGCTTCCCTTATTTTTGAAAAAACATCCTCATCATCGAAAAGCATTACTATCTGAGGTATAGCTTCTCCTGCATGGACTTCGTCATTTTCAGCTGCCAGTCCAATTAGTATATCTACTTCTTGTCCATCTGGAAATACTACAGGATTTTTTAAAGTAACAAGACTGAAAGAATTTTTATTAACTCCCATATCAGGACGTTCATGTGGCATTGCCAATCCTGGAGCCAATATATAGAAAGGCCCTAATTCCTTTGTTCTTTTTATTATATTTTCTATATACTTTTCTTCTATTGAATTATTTTCGAGAAGAGGTTTCATGCACACATTTATCGCTTCTTCCCAATTATTTGCCTCTTGCCGCAGTACAACAGAGTTATTTTCTTTCAAAGAATCCAGCAAATTCATAAAAAAATCTCCTTCCAACTTTTATCTTTTAAGCTATTCCAGCTTCTGTCAACTTACTTTCAAGCTCTTTTTCATCAAGTAAATTTAAAAGTCCAACTATTTTTGTATTTGGTCCGCCTTTTAATTCAGGTGCAATATGAGTCGATGCAATAACTAAGTCATAATTTGCAAGCCCTGATTTAGCTTCTCCTAGACTGCATGAATTTACATCAGCCTGTACTCCTAATTTTTGTAATACTTTTCCAACTTTTAACTTCATAATCATGCTTGTTCCCATTCCACTTCCACAGACTGCTAGTACTTTAATCATTATTATCACTTCTTTCTTTTTATTTTTTTATCAAAATTTCTAATTTTCTTCCAAATCTACAGTTCCTTCATAATACTGCTCTTTATTTTTAGATTTTGCATATTGAATTTGAGGAATTATTAGCATTGTAACAATTACCAATACATATCCTATTATTCCTAAATATTTCATTACAAATCCTTGAGCTAGCCACACTGTACTTTGGTCGATATTTCCGTGCCATCCACCTTTTAACTGGAATAACGCTACAGCTACAGCTCCACATAATACTTGCAATACTCCTGACAGAGCTGACAATATAAATGCGGCTCTAGCTCCTCCACGTTTATCAGCATACACGGCAATAGTTGCATTATCAAAGAACACTGGAACGAATCCTGTTATAATAAATACAGGCGATTTGAATATTAATAATCCTGCTATTGAAATAAATTGAGCTATTGTTCCTATTAAAAATCCAAATAATACCGCACTTGGCGATCCAAATCCATAAGAAGCTGCACAGTCTACTGCAGGTAATGATCCAGGCAATATTTTATTCGAAATACCTTGGAATGATACTGTCAATTCTGATACGAACATTCTAACGGACTGGGCGGCGCCCGCCTGCGCGTAGGGCTGCTGCGGGGCGGGCCCGTACCCACCGGCCTGGCCGCCCTGTCCGCCGGGGTACGGCGCCTGGGGCGGATTCTGCGGGTCACTCATGAAGATCTCCTTGAATCTGCGTTATGGATGTTTCCACTGTGTCAGTACATTGACCGAATCGTCAACCGATTCCTGGTATCTGGTCAGACTCGTCCGCGCCGGAGCCCGCGAAATGGTCCCACGGCCCGAACACCTCCGCGCCGTCGAGTTGGATGTGCGGCTCCTCGCCGCCCCGGGGCGCCCGGGCGGCGCCCACGGCGCGGAAGCCGTCGGGCAGAGCGGCCCCAGGGGGGAAGGCCGCAAGGATCCCCTGGTCCTCGCCCCCGCCGACCACCCAGTCGAGGGGGTCCTTGCCGCACGCGGCGGCGGCGCCGGCCAGGGCTTCCGCCTCGCGTCCCAGAGCGCGCCGGTCCAGTTCGATGACGACCCCGGAGGCGCGGGCCATGCGCCCGCCGTCCATGGCGAGCCCGTCGGACAGGTCCATCATCGCGCTCGCGCCGGCACTGGCGGCGGCCGGCCCCGCTTCGAGGGGCGGGCGCGGCG
>ERZ773077.1510-NODE-1510-length-15821-cov-10.501269_pt1 | contig 15821 bp, 9 predicted proteins | sample MGYA00580612_ERZ773077 | MGnify/ENA primary metagenome ERZ773077 (study PRJEB29015, sample SAMEA2737971) | human oral metagenome | biome: human oral; feature: human-associated habitat; material: dental | place: China | collected 2021 ...
CCTTCGCCGGTCTCTGGGTGAGGACGCCAGCTACGCCGTTGCGAAGAACACCCTGACTTTGATTGCTGCCCGTGAGGCTGGCGTCGGTGAACTCGATGACCAGTTGAGCGGTCCGACCGCGCTCGCCTTCATTTCGGGTGACGTGGCCAAGGTGGCCAAGAGTCTGCGTGATTTCGCAAAGGCCAATCCGCTTCTGGTCGTCAAGGGCGGGGTGCTCGAGGGCCGGGTCCTCGACGCCGATCAGGTCAAGAAGCTCGCCGATATCGAATCGCGTGCGGCGTTGCTTGCCAAGTTGGGTGGCGCCATGAAGGCTTCGCTGAATCGGGCGGCCGGCGCCTTCGCCGCGCCGATGGCCCAGGCTGCGCGGCTGTTCGGCGCCCTGGAAACCAAGGCCCAGGCCGATCCCTCGGCCATCGGTGGAGCCGGCGAACCCGCTCTTACCGCCGACCAGAAGCCCGACGCTACCGATAGCGTCACGTCCTCGGCTGTGGCCGAGGACGCCGGAACCCCGGCACCCGAAGCAGCCGATGCTGCCGAGGCCACCACTGACGCGGCGGCTGACGCTGCATCGAAAGAGTAAGGAAGGACGCCCAAATGGCGAAGCTGAGCACCGAGGAACTGCTTGACCAGTTCAAGGAGATGACCCTCATCGAACTGTCCGAGTTCGTGAAGGCCTTCGAGGAGGCCTTCGATGTTCAGGCCGCTGCGCCGGTGGCCGTCGCCGCGGCTGCGCCGGCCGATGCCGCCGAGGCCGTTGCCGAGGAAGACGAGAAGACCGAGTTCGATGTCATCCTCGAGTCGGTCGGCGAGAAGCGGGTCAGCGTCATCAAGACCGTGCGTTCGCTGACCAACCTGGGCCTCAAGGAGTCCAAGGAACTGGTGGAGTCGGCCCCCAAGGCCATTCTCGAGAATGCCAAGAAGGAGGACGCCGAGAAGGCCAAGGCCGCTTTGGAGGCCGAGGGCGCTACCGTCACCCTCAAGTGACCGGTGTTCTCCCGGCCTTCGGGCCGGCAGAACGGGCAAACCCGAGGATGGTCCGTCCCCGGGTTTGCCCGGCTTGCCGGTGCCGGGCGCTGATCGCGGCGGAGAGCGTCGCGGTTCGCTCCCCGGGGGTCGCCGTCGGCATGCTCGCGGGGACGACCCAGCCGATCGGGGCAAGATGAGCCAGCCTCAGCTGCCATATCGAGGGCTGCTGCGTTTCGAGGTGCCGGCCGAGCTGCCGGACGAGCCGGTCGATCGCTATCAGGCCAGGCTGCGGCAAGCCCAGCAGGCATATCGCGTCGGCCGGGACTCCGCGTGGGATGACGATGCGATCCGGCAGCCGTCGGGTTCGGCCGCCTCGGCCCGGCCGGCAGCCCAGGGTGAGCCTACCGGCGACCCGGCCGACGATTCCCCTTGGCAACCGCCGGCGGTGGTTAAGCCGGCCCGCCGCCTTGGCCGGCTGGGGCGGTCCGCGGGCCGCGGCCGTGCCGGATCGGCTGACGGCGGTGCTTGACGATGACCCCCGACGTGGTGCAGTCTGACGTTGCAGGCTAGAGTATCTGAGCCGCAGTGGATCCAGAGTTGCCGGTAGGGTGTGGTGTGCCCTATAGTTGCTTTTTGCCCCTTGCATTCGGTGACCCATGACTTGACATGGGTCGTTCGGCATGCAAAGAACCCAAGGCGAAGTTCTGGAAGGACCACATCTTGGCCACCTCGCGCGCTGCGTCGAAGAACACCAATGTCATCTCCAATAGCGGACGCATCTCCTTCGCGAAGATCGCCGATCCGCTGGAGGTGCCCAACCTGTTGGATCTGCAGATCGATTCATTCAACTGGTTGATCGGGAGCGATACCTGGAAGGCGAAAACCGAGGCTGCGCTGGCTGAGGGTCGCACCGATGTCAACACGAAGTCTGGTCTGGAGGAGATCTTCGAGGAGATCAGCCCGATCGAGGACTTCAACCAGACGATGTCCCTGAGCTTCCATGATCATCGTTTTGAGGAACCCAAGCACACCATCGACGAGTGCAAGGATCGCGACGCCACCTATGAGGCCCCGCTGTTCGTGACCGCCGAGTTCATGAACAACGAGACCGGCGAGATCAAAAGCCAGACCGTGTTCATCGGCAACTTCCCGTTGATGACCGACAAGGGTACCTTCATCATCTCCGGTACCGAACGAGTCGTGGTCAGCCAGTTGGTCCGCTCACCAGGCGTCTACTTCGAGCAGAGCCCCGACAAGACCTCCGACAAGGACGTCTTCACCTGCAAGGTGATCCCCTCGCGGGGGGCTTGGCTGGAGTTCGAGATCGACAAGCGCGACCAGGTCGGCGTCCGGCTGGATCGCAAGCGCAAGCAGAACGTCACCGTGTTGCTCAAGGCGCTGGGCTGGACCGAGGACCGGATCCTGGAGCAGTTCGGCCAGTACGAGTCGATGTGCATGACCTTGGAGCGCGACCATGTCACCACCCAGGACGAGGCGTTGCTGGACATCTATCGCAAGCTGCGTCCCGGTGAGCCGCCGGCCCGGGAAGCGGCCGAGCAACTGCTGAACAACTACTACTTCTCACCCAAGCGCTATGACCTAGCCAAGGTCGGCCGGTACAAGATCAACCAGAAGCTGGGCCTCAGCCTGCCGTTCGACACCCAGGTGCTGACCATCGACGACATCGTGGCCGCGATCGACTATGTGTGCGCCTTGCACGAGGGGCGCACCGAACTGGGACGCGCGGATGCACCGGCCCTGATCGTCGAATCCGATGACATCGACCATTTCGGTAACCGCCGCCTGCGGACCGTGGGAGAGCTGATCCAGAATCAGCTGCGCACCGGCCTGGGCCGGATGGAACGCGTCGTGCGGGACCGGATGACCACCCAGGATATCGAGGCCATCACGCCCTCGACCCTGATCAATATCCGTCCGGTGACCGCGGCGTTGAAGGAGTTTTTCGGCACCTCGCAACTCAGCCAGTTCATGGACCAGAACAATCCACTGGCTGAACTCACCCATAAGCGCCGGCTGTCGGCACTCGGCCCGGGTGGCCTGAGCCGGGATCGCGCCGGCATGGAGGTGCGTGATGTGCACCCCTCGCATTACGGCCGGATGTGCCCGATCGAAACCCCTGAGGGGCCGAACATCGGCCTGATCGGTTCGCTGGCCTCATTCGCCCGGGTGAACGCTTTCGGTTTTATCGAGACCCCCTACCGCAAGGTGGTCGATGGCCGGGTCACCGACCAGATCGACTATTTGACCGCCGGCGAAGAGGACCGCTATGCGATCGCCCAGGCCAACGCCCAGTTGGATGCCGGCGGCCGGTTCGTCGAAGACCGCGTCATCGTGCGCGTCCGGCATGGGGATGTGGACCATGTGCCGGCCAGCGAGATCGGCTATATGGATATCTCGCCGCGCCAGATGGTTTCGGTTGCCACCGCGCTGATCCCCTTCCTGGAACACGACGATGCGTCCCGGGCACTGATGGGCGCCAACATGCAGCGTCAGGCCGTGCCACTGCTGCGTAGCGAGGCCCCCTATGTCGGGACCGGTATGGAATATCGGGCTGCGGTCGATGTGGGCGATGTCACCTTGGCCACCAAACCCGGGGTGGTCACCAGTGTTTCGGCCGATCTGATCGAACTGGCCAATGACGACGGCACCTATCAGACCTTCCGGCTGGATAAGTTCCGGCGCTCCAATGCCGGCACCTGCGTCAACCAGCGTCCCATGGTGGCCCCGGGCGACCGGGTGCAGGCCGGTACGCCGCTGGCGGATGGCCCGTGCACCGATCGGGCCGAACTGGCGTTGGGTCGCAACCTGCTGGTTGCTTTCATGCCCTGGGAGGGCTTGAACTATGAGGATGCGATCATCCTCAACCAGCGGCTGGTCTCGGAGGACATCCTGACCTCGATCCACATCGAGGAGCATGAGGTGGATGCCCGCGACACCAAGCTGGGGCCTGAGGAGATCACCCGGGATATCCCCAATGTGTCCGACGACATGCTGGCCAATTTGGACGAGCGTGGCATCATCCGGATCGGTGCCGAGGTGGGCACGGGTGACATCCTGGTCGGCAAGGTCACTCCCAAGGGCGAGACCGAGTTGACCCCCGAGGAACGGTTGCTGCGGGCGATCTTCGGCGAGAAGGCCCGCGAGGTGCGTGACACCTCGATGAAGGTGCCGCACGGTGAGACCGGTAAGGTCATTGGGGTGCGCCGCTTCTCCCGGGAGGATGAGGACGACCTGGGCCCGGGCGTCAACGAGATGATTCGGGTGTATGTGGCCCAGAAACGGAAGATCCAGGACGGCGATAAGCTGGCCGGTCGGCACGGCAACAAGGGTGTGGTGGGGAAGATCCTGCCGCAGGAAGACATGCCGTTCCTGCCCGACGGCACCCCGGTCGATGTGATCCTCAATACGCACGGTGTGCCGCGTCGTATGAACATCGGCCAGGTGCTGGAGGTTCACCTGGGTTGGTTGGCGGCTGCCGGCTGGAAGGTCGACGTGAACGATCCCGCCAACGCCAAGCTGCTGGAGACCCTGCCCGAGGACCTGTACGATGTGCCCGCCGGCTCGTTGACCGCCACCCCGGTGTTCGACGGCGCCACGAACGACGAGATCGCCGGCCTGCTCGCTAATTCCCTGCCCAACCGCGACGGGGACGTGATGGTGAACGCCGACGGTAAGGCCCAGCTTTTCGACGGCCGTTCCGGTGAGCCGTTCCCCTACCCGGTGTCGGTCGGCTACATGTACATTCTGAAGCTGCACCACCTGGTGGACGAGAAGATTCACGCCCGCTCCACCGGCCCGTACTCCATGATTACCCAACAGCCGCTGGGCGGTAAGGCCCAATTCGGCGGCCAGCGTTTCGGCGAAATGGAGGTGTGGGCCATGCAGGCCTACGGCGCCGCCTACACGCTGCAAGAGCTGCTCACCATCAAGTCCGACGACGTGGTGGGCCGCGTGAAGGTGTATGAGGCCATTGTGAAGGGTGAAAACATCCCCGACCCGGGCATTCCCGAGTCGTTCAAGGTGTTGCTCAAGGAATTGCAGTCCCTGTGCCTGAACGTGGAGGTTTTGTCCGCCGATGGCACCCCGATGGAACTTTCGGGCTCCGACGATGATGATTTTGACCAGGCTGGTGCCTCAATGGGTATCAACTTGAGCCGCGATGAGCGTTCCGACGCTGACATTGCCTAACGGTATTTCACCACACTTCTTTAAGAAAGGGAGCTACGTGCTCGACGTCAACTTCTTCGAAGAGCTTCGCATCGGCCTGGCGACCGCTGACGACATTCGCCGGTGGTCGAAGGGCGAGGTTAAGAAGCCGGAGACCATCAACTACCGTACCCTAAAGCCCGAAAAGGACGGCCTGTTCTGCGAACGGATTTTCGGTCCCACCCGGGACTGGGAGTGTGCCTGCGGCAAATACAAGCGGGTGCGCTACAAGGGCATCATTTGTGAACGCTGCGGCGTGGAAGTCACCAAGTCCAAGGTGCGCCGCGAACGCATGGGCCATATCGAATTGGCGGCCCCGGTCACCCACATTTGGTATTTCAAGGGTGTGCCGTCCCGCCTGGGCTACCTGCTGGACCTGGCCCCCAAGGATCTCGAACGCATCATCTATTTCGCGGCCAATATCATCACCAGTGTGGATGATGAGGCCCGCCACAACGACCTCACCACCCTCGAAGCGGAAATGCTGCTGGAAAAGAAGGATGTGGAGGCCGATGCGGAATCCGAGCTTGCGGAGCGGGCCCAAAAACTGGAAGAGGACCTGGCCGAACTAGAGGCCGCGGGCGCCAAGGCGGACGCGCGTCGTAAAGTGCAAAACGCTGCCGACAAGGAAATGCAGCACATTCGGGAGCGCATGGAGCGGGAAATCGACCGCCTGGAGGAAATTTGGCAAACCTTTGTCAAACTGTCCCCCAAGCAAATGATTATCGACGAAACCATCTACGAGGAACTCGTCGACCGCTACGAAGACTACTTCACCGGCGGCATGGGTGCCGAAGCAATTCAAACACTCATTCGGAATTTCGATCTTGATGCGGAGGCCGAAGAGCTGCGCACCATCATCGCCGAGGGCAAGGGCCAAAAGAAAATGCGGGCCCTCAAACGCCTCAAGGTGGTGGCCGCGTTCCAACGCTCCGGCAACGATCCTGCCGGCATGGTGCTTGACTGCATTCCGGTCATCCCCCCGGAGCTGCGCCCCATGGTGCAACTCGACGGTGGCCGCTTCGCCACCTCCGACCTCAACGACCTGTACCGGCGCGTCATTAACCGTAACAACCGCCTCAAGCGCATGATCGACCTCGGCGCCCCCGAGATCATCGTCAATAACGAGAAGCGCATGCTGCAGGAATCCGTCGACGCCCTGTTTGACAACGGCCGTCGGGGACGCCCCGTCACCGGTCCGGGCAACCGACCCCTGAAATCCCTGTCCGACCTGCTCAAGGGCAAGCAGGGCCGGTTCCGCCAAAACCTGCTTGGTAAGCGCGTGGACTACTCCGGGCGTTCCGTCATTATTGTCGGCCCGCAGCTCAAACTGCACGAGTGCGGCCTGCCGAAACTCATGGCACTGGAACTGTTCAAGCCGTTCGTCATGAAGCGGCTGGTCGAACACGACTTCGCCCAAAACATCAAGTCCGCCAAGCGCATGGTGGAACGCCACCGGCCCGAGGTGTGGGATGTGCTGGAAGAAGCCATCGCCGAACACCCGGTGATGCTCAACCGTGCCCCCACCCTGCACCGCCTGGGTATCCAAGCCTTCGAACCGAAACTCATCGAAGGCAAGGCCATCCAGCTGCACCCGCTGGCTTGTGAAGCCTTCAACGCCGACTTCGACGGCGACCAAATGGCCGTGCACCTGCCGCTGTCCGCGGAGGCGCAGGCGGAAGCCCGCATCCTCATGCTGGCATCCAATAACATCCTGTCGCCGGCATCCGGTAAGCCGCTGGCCATGCCCCGCCTGGACATGGTGACCGGCCTGTACTACCTCACCATGGACAAGCGTGAGGACGAATTCGGCGGCCAAGGCGCCTACCGGCCCGCCACCGCCGACGGCCCCGCCACCGGCGTGTACTCCTCCGTGGCGGAAGCCATCATGGCCAAGGACCGCGGCGTGTTGGGCCTGCAAGCCAAGATCAAGGTGCGCATCTCCCACCTGCGGCCGCCCGCCGACATCGAGGCGGAGCACTTCCCCGACGGTTGGGAGCAGGGCCAAACCTGGCTGGCGGAAACCACCCTGGGTCGCATCCTCTTCAACGAGCTGCTGCCCTGGAACTACCCGTACCTTGAAGGCGTCATGGTGCGCAAAGGTGGCGGCACCGACAAAATCATGCTCGGTGACGTCATTAACGACCTCGCTGCTAAATACCCCATGATTACTGTCGCCCAAACCATGGACAAGATGAAGGACGCCGGCTTCTATTGGGCTACCCGCTCCGGTGTCACCATCGCCATGTCCGACGTGCTGGTGCTGGACAACAAGGAAGAAATGCTCGAATCCTACGAGGCCGAGGCCCAGGAGATCGAGCGCAAATACTGGGAGCAGGGCGCCCTCACCACCCGCGACCGGTACGAACGCCTGGTCGAATTGTGGAAGCACGCCACCGACACGGTGGGTAAGGCCGTGGAAGAGCTCTACCCGGACGACAACCCAATCCCCATGATTGTGAAGTCCGGTGCTGCCGGTAACATGCGCCAAATCTGGACGCTGGCCGGCATGAAGGGCATGGTGGTGAACTCCAAGGGTGACTACATCACCCGGCCGATCAAAACCTCCTTCCGGGAAGGCCTGTCGGTGCTGGAGTACTTCAACAACTCCCACGGCTCCCGCAAGGGCCTGGCCGACACCGCCCTGCGTACCGCCGACTCGGGTTACCTCACCCGTCGTCTCGTGGACGTGGCACAGGACGTCATCGTTCGGGAAGAAGACTGCGGCACCGCCCAAGGCATCCGCGTTCCCATCTCCGAGGAAGTCAAAGACGTTGAGGGCAATGTCGTGGGCTACACACCGCACCCCATGATCGAAACCTCCGTGTCCGGCCGTGCCCTCGCCAAGGCGGTCACCCAAGGCGACGAAGTGTTGGCCGAAGCCGGCGATTACCTCACCGACGAACTGGTCACCAAGCTCGTCAACGCCGGGGTGGATCAGGTCCGGGTTCGCTCCGTGCTCACCTGCCAAACCGCCACCGGCGTGTGCGCCAAGTGCTATGGCATTTCCATGGCCTCCGGCAAGCAGGTCGACATTGGCGAAGCCGTGGGCATTGTGGCCGCCCAATCCATTGGCGAGCCCGGCACCCAGCTGACGATGCGTACCTTCCACCAGGGTGGTGTTGGTGGCGACATCACCGGCGGCCTGCCCCGCGTGCAGGAACTCTTTGAAGCCCGCGTGCCTAAGAACCGTGCCCCCATCGCCTCGGTGGCCGGCACGGTACACCTGGAAGACGAAGGCAACTTCTACACCCTCACCATCAGCCCCGATGATGGTTCGGACGATGTGGTGTACGAGAAACTGTCCAAGCGCCAAGGCCTGGCCAACGTGCGCGTGCCCATGAGCTCCAACCCGGGCGCCTGGATCGAACGCACCCTGGCCGAAGGCGACCACGTGAACGTCGGCGACCGCCTCCTGCGTGGTCCCGCCGACCCGCACGACGTTCTGGAAATCCTGGGCCGCCGCGGTGTGGAACAACACCTGGTTGATGAGGTGCAGGCCGTGTACCGCGCCCAAGGCGTGGCCATCCACGACAAGCACATCGAAATCATCATCCGCCAAATGCTGCGCCGCGGCACCGTGATCGAATCCGGCTCTACCGAATTCCTCCCCGGCACTCTCGTCGACCTGGCCGAGGCCAAGGCCGCCAACACGGAAGCCATTAAGGCTGGTGGCCGGGCCGCCGAGCTGCGCTCCGAAATCATGGGCATCACGAAGGCCTCCCTGGCCACCGAGTCCTGGCTGTCGGCCGCATCCTTCCAGGAAACCACCCGCGTGCTCACCGACGCAGCCATCAATAAGCGCTCCGACAAGCTGATTGGCCTGAAAGAGAACGTGATTATTGGTAAGCTCATTCCGGCCGGCACCGGCATCGCCCGGTATCGCAATATTGCGGTGAAGCCCACCGAGGCCGCCCGCAATGCCGCGTACTCCATCCCCACCTACGGTGACGCCATCTATGGTGACGATGGGTACGGTGACTTCACGGGTGCCTCCGTCCCACTGGACGAAGCATTCGACATGTAGTCAGCCAAGAATCCGCAATTTCTGGTCTGCATAACCCGCCCCACCTGGGCAACCGTGGTGGGGCGGGTTTCTATGTTTCCCGCTTTACGACGCCTAAAGCGCCTAGCACTAGGCCTGATGCTACGCCGCATCCTCCGTGCCTTCCTCATCTAACTCTGGCTCATCATCCTGCGGAACCCGTGAAGTCAACAACAACCCATCCATATCAAACAGCGGACGTGACTGCGGGCCCGTCATCCGAATATTGAAACCCTGCTCCAACTCATGGCAACTATGCACCAACGTGAACGAACCCACCGTGATAGTCCCATCAATCCGGGCCCAAAGATTATCAAGCACCACCGGGGAAACAATCCCCACATATAACCCAGTCGACACCTCGGAAAAGAACCGAGTGAGAAACCCCCGCACATGATCGGGAATCGCCGTACAACTAATAACAGCAAACATCACATTCCCCTAACGTGCGGCTAGGCGTACTGGGTATGCCCAGCAACCTCACGATTACGACCACCAATAAGCCGGTCATCATTACGCGCCGGAAGATAGGGGGTCAAAATCGTCATGAGAATCTGGAGCATCTCTTCAAGAATCTTGTTCTTCGCAATAAGTTTCCGCAGATCACTGCGGACCAGCGTCGCATAGTTATCCGAACGCGAATGCTTGAACGCCAAGGGAATCGATATATCCGGCTTATACATATCGGCCAGGTCAAAAAGCAACGAACGAATATCACCCCGGTGAATGATCCCCAACGCGGGATTCACACCAATTGCGGAACAGGCAGCCGCCGCACAACCATAAAGAATAGAATTCGCCAGATTGAGGGACTGATTGATCGGATCCGGCGACTCGGTGTTGCGCTTGAAATCCTTGACCTTATAGCGGGCAGCCACCTGCTTATAGGTTTGGCGCATAAGCCGGCCCTCAAGCCCTCGCATGGTGGCTATGGACGCATTATTGGGCATGACCTCAATGCCTAACTGTTTCCGATAAAGAATGACGGCGGCCTTCCGCTGGTGAGCCTCATTAGCCACCAGCCGCGCCTGGGCGATTGCCCACCGCGCCGACGACGTGAGTGGCGTCGCCAAGCTATAAGCTGGAACCCCACCGCCACCACAATACAAAATTGCCGTGCCGGCCCGGGCACACGACGTTGCCGCAGGTTGACTAATGCTGGTTCCCGGACCCAACATCAACACCCCCAACCCAGCCACCGGAAGCTGGATACGAATCCGCTTAGGGGAATCACTGGGATAATCCCCACGTTGACGTGCAATAACACCCGTGCGATCCTGCCGCACTTGACAATACTCCAGGTAAAGGTACGAAACCCGATCCTCCAACCGTACCTGGTCTTTTGTCGGGATTGTCGAGAACGCTAGGGCTTCCTCGGAATAGGCCATCAGCTCTCCTTAACGGGTATGAGCCCAAGCCGCTGATCGTAGAACCTGCTGGCATTTTCTACCACCTTGTAGCGGCATAGGATGGATGAATTACTGGTAATGTCTTTGGCTTCGCTGGTCATCGCCTTATAGCTGCTGGTGTCTGGGATTTCCACGACCGCCCGTAACGCCTCCCGAATGGCTTCGGTCTCATGCCAAGCGATGCTGTTGAGCTCCGCAATGCTTCCCGTCCAGGCGCCGGGAATCGTCCCTGTCGGGTCGTGCAGGATTGCGGGAATGGTGATCCGGTCGATGAGCCGGGTGGCGGTCTCGGTGAACTCATCCTTATGAGTGATGGTGAAAAAATCGGTGTTTGTTGCATCATCGGCAAGCCTCGTGGAAAACTTAATGCAATTCTTTTTACCGTCTTTTGTTTTACGGATGAGCTCAGCGATCTCATCCGAGCCGCTCGCATTATCGTCTTCTTTGTTGTTCAAGATGTCGAGCAATTCGGCGAGCCCCATAGACGATTGATTGATAAAATCCTGGATTTGGTCGGGGAAGCGCAGCGGCTTCTTCTCGTTAACCTCATCGAGCGCAGCAATCCAGTCGGTCACCCGGTCGAGTTGCGCCGCGAAATACGGCTTGGTCTGCCACTCCTTAGGATTATCAATGGCGGCAATGGAAATAGTTTTATGCGCCAACCCAGGTACCCGATCCGCCCGGTCGGCATCGTCGCGGCGCCAAAGCCGACCGGCCCGCTGAATGAGCGACTCCGCCGGGCAAAGCTCGGTGCGGAGCACATCAAGGTCGATATCCAGCGACGCCTCTATCGCCTGAGTACCAACCACAAGCACGGTCGTTGCCTCGCCATTCTTACCGATACTTTGTTCGAGTTCCTCGGCGTTCCGTCGCCGATGCTCGGCGGTCATGCGCGAATGCAACAACACCGGCTTCTCATGATCGAATGCCTGCACGATTGCCTGCGCCCGGTCCACAGTGTTGCAAATTATTCCGATGCGAGCCTGCGGATAAGTCTGGCGTTGGGCCTGAACCCACCGAATATGACTGTCCACTAACCGGTCGTAAGGAACCGGATCAACAGTGAGATCAATGGTGTAAGGCTCCGTTGGTATTACCACGGGCGGCGCGTCCACGGCCGGGTCCGGGTCGATCTCGTCCCCCGACCGGGGAAGCCACGTGGTGAAGCTGGGGAAGCGCGCCGGGTCGCTGTCGTGCTTGCTGTAGGCCTGCTTGAATTTTTCCTGCTGCCACGCCGGCATGGTTGCGGTGAGGAAAGTAATGGGGGTGTGGGTGGCCGCCCACCAGTGAAGCAAGTCTTCGAGCAGCTCGGATTGGTAGGCATCCAGGGTGTGCACCTCATCAATGACCACGTGAGCATTGGCGAGGGCCAAAAGCCGCAGGTGATTGAACTTGGTGGGCAGCGATCCTAGAATCGCCTGGTCAACAGTGCCAACGCAGACCGGCGCCAGGAGCCGCGATGCCCCGGACTTCACAAACTCGGTGGGGAACAGGCCGCCGTTATCTTGATAATTATCTCCCACCATCACGTCGGACACCGAAATGTTCTGGGAATAGAAATCTTCCGTGATCGCTAAACCATGCGCCAACGACGTGACATTGGTGGTGCCCTTAAAGGCTTTCTGCACCCGACGCATGATGGCGTTCGTGGTGGCCTGGGTGGGGAGCAGGAAAATCAGACGTTCGTTCCGGGTGGCATGGCGCAGCAGCGCCGCCTCGGTCTTACCGGAGCCCGTGGCCGCCATGACGTTCCACAGCCCGTCGCCCTGCTCCAGCGCCGCTGCCTGCGCGAAGCGGGGTGGGAAGCCATCGAGAATGTCCGCGCGTGCGGCCTCCCGCGTGGGCCAATTCTGGTAAAGCCCCACGGTTTTCTTGATGACCGCCACCGACTCCGCCGCCCGATGCGTCACCCATTGTTTCGGGTCCGCCAGGCTAATGATCCCCTCGTCCATTTCGCGTTGCGCGGTTTGCGTCCAGTCCAATTGCGAGGCGATGCGGTCGGCCAGCACGACAAGTCCCGAGATGAGCACGGTCACGGTGGGCGAGACATGGTCGGGGAGTTCATCTCGACTTATCCCCACCCCGAGTTCTACCTGTGCTATGAGGGCTTTATGGATCTTGCCCCACGGGGTGGTATCGAAAATTTGTTTGATATCTGTGATATCGCTGTTGGTATTCCTTGTAGGGTTAAAATTGGAAAATTTGCCATGATGCCCTACCAATACCAATGCTAGCCATGAATCTGCTGCTTTCTTCCTGGGCCTGGCATCCTTTCCTAAAATAATCGTGGAATGGTTTTCATGTTGACGCATCTCTGGAGTGTCCGAGAAATAGCTCATGTGATTGGAGCTCACCGTAAGCCCATGTTGCCGGAGGTTTTTCCGAATCGTCGTAAAGGTCTCCCCTTGTTGGTTGTTTTGTTGCTGGAAATGTGGATTGGCTTTCCCAATGTCATGCATGCCCGCCACGAGCATTAAAAGCTTGTCTACGTGTTCCCCTAGTTCGTCGACAAGCAGGGAGCGTAACCCTGGACGCAACCAGCGATGATACAGTTCACCCATGACTGCGCTGGTGTCTAATAGGTGACCTAACAGTGGGTAGGGTGTTTCGAGCCCCCGCTCTTTGGCCCACACCACATTCATATCCACATCCAGCGGTGACATTATGCGGCCCTTCTCGCGGTGAGGAGTCCGCAACCATAGGCTTTTGCGCGACCTATGCCAGCGTGCATGATGCGTTCCAATGCTTGGCTGTCGGCAACTATCCCCATGCAATCAAAAGTATCAATTTGCAAAGCCCTGGAAGCCCTGGAAGCCTTGGGGAATTGTAATACTTGCCTATTATGATTGAGGAATTCTATCCTTTGCAATGCTGTGGATAGTTTATATGCTACATGCTTTTCTGCCGGATTTAATCCGGTTTCCGCATCGAGCGGCTGTAGCGAAACAGGGGTGATAACTTCTCGTTTTCTATCGTTCGTTTCGATGGTTCGGCGGGTAACCGTATTCAGTGCTAGCCGGAAGATTATGGGGATTCCGTTTTCGTACGAAGGGTATTCCACCTGTTTCGTTTCTATCACCCCTGCCAAGTCCGGTGCGACCACATCGCAATCCGATTGCACCAGAAAATATGGTGCTTGACCTGGTATGAATTCATATCGAAAGAGAATATTATTTCTGGATCGCGCTTGATTATCCTCAAAATCCGGGAATAGTCCCATCACCGCCCGGTGCCGAAACTCGGGATCATCCACTCGCCACCACTGGGTCTTTTCCGGTTTCCTCGCTAGGGCAACATGGACCGGAAACTTGGTCAAATAAGTCATAAATGACATATGAGATGCATCTCCTTATCTCGCACTGGGGCTTGGAAAGAAATGATGTCAACGGGGGTTGAATACCTCTGTGCAATTTTCTCTTGACTAGCAGTGTATCAGACGGTTAACGTTAAGGATAGAATTATTTAATTTTTGGTATTGAGGAGTTGCCCATGGGTCCTATGCCGCTCACGGAGGTAAAATTTATTAGGACTATTTTAGGGAACGAAGCTGTCGATATGACGGTTGAAGAGGTCCTAAAACATGCAACTGGCCCAAAATTTCAACTAGATCTTGATGTTTCCGGCATGGAATTCATGTCGGTCGTTCGGCTTCTCTCGCATATTGGCGCTTGTATGTTGCAGAGGGATAATTCTCTTAAGGAGGGGGATAGAGAGGATCCGTTGCCAGACGAGCTTATTGCAGAAACTTTGGCGGAGCTGGAAGCGGATCGGCCGCTCTATGGTGGTGAACAGAATTTCTTTCAAATCCCGGATGCAGAAGTGCTTGACGGTGGTGCGAGGAAACCTGTCTCTGTACTTTCTCCCACTGTTCCCGGTAATAATTCACAAGCATATTGGAGTCGTGATAAATATAAGCCCGTAATACTTCCAAAAGAAGAAGCTTTACGATGCATGCTTATTTTCAGCATGTATTCTTTGGTGGGCAATGGCAAACTTGATGATCGTAAACAACAGAATGGTTCTCCCGGAGTTCGATGTCCCAGGACTAAAAATACCATAACCGAGATATTTGTTAAGTCTCAAACCTTATGGAGTTCTTTATTATGCTCTATTCCACTCACATGGATAGAAGGAGAGGGGATGCCTGCTTGGGCAGATCCTACGGGGGAGAAATCAAAGACTGATATGGGTATGCATCCATTGTGGCTTGCCTCGTGGATGCCTAATGGTATTGTCGGTTATTGGGAGGGGGAGAATTTGGTAGCAGTAAAAGTCGGTGGGGTACCTTCAGAGCGTCTGGGACCATTTCATGAATTAATGGGCGATCCTTGTGGTAAAGGGGATATTTTAAAACGTCATAAAAAATGGATCACACAAAGGGATGAAGAAGATCCATTTCATCTTTATGTGCGCGATTCCAAAGGAATTTTGCGAGCAAAACGACTGGATCTCAGCAAGGATCTTATTCAACTTGCCGTGGAGTGGGCTAAAGAATTAACGGTTAAAGATCTTGAAAGTCAATTTGCTGGAAGAGTTTGGGTACCTGATTTTATTGATGATTCGTTATTATTTGCACGTCATCAAATTGCGGGTAACAATTTTACGTTGCTTATTCGTGACTCAGTAGTTACCGGTACTGAAAAATCATTATGGTGTTTAAATCCAGATGAAAAAATACAAACAAGAATCATAAACCAGGCGGAGTTTATCGATATCCTCAAACAGGAGGTTTGTGCACCATTTCATAGGCAAAGCGATAAAGGCCGTCCTACCTTTGATGATCTCGCAGATCTCCGACCAATGATGGAAACGGAGTTTTGGCGCCACATCACTCCCGTGTATGAAGAAGTAATTAGTACGGCACAAGCAGCGGATTTTAATGTGGTGGACCTGTATGAAAAAGGGGTAGCCGCCACCATTGCCGCACTTAAGGCAGTTATTAATCCGTATTTGCTGCATAATCCTAAGCGAAATATTAATGTCCAGGAGCAGACGGAATGTTCGCTTCATGCGCTACTCAAGAAAAAGAAAGGCCAGTGATGTCAGAGCCTGAAATTTGTGAATTCGTGCGAAACATTATTCGCCAGGCAAAGCGGAAACAAGAATCGCGGGATTCCCGGGCGGTAAGGGAAATAGCTGCGCTTCGCTCTGGAATGTCTATCACCACGGAATAT
>ERZ773077.1513-NODE-1513-length-15815-cov-10.900888_pt1 | contig 15815 bp, 11 predicted proteins | sample MGYA00580612_ERZ773077 | MGnify/ENA primary metagenome ERZ773077 (study PRJEB29015, sample SAMEA2737971) | human oral metagenome | biome: human oral; feature: human-associated habitat; material: dental | place: China | collected 2021 ...
TAGGAGCCCTGGCCGTCGTCGTGTCGGCCGGGGCGAGCCCGTTTCTGGCGCAGACACTGTCCGCGATCACCTCACAGACCTGCGCGCCGGACGTCGTCCTCGTCGTCGACGTCGCCTCGCGAGCCAACGGGCTGGGAGACGGAACCCCGATCGAGGAGCTCGTGGAGAGGTCGGGGCTGGATGCCACCACCGCCGTGCGCGTCGTCAGAGCCAAGGAGGCCAAGAACTTCGGGGACGCCGTCTCCCGAGGACTGACCGCCTATGCCGGACTCGTCGCCGCCGGCAACCGCAAGCGCCGCAGCTCGGAGGTCGTCGACGGCACAGAGGGCTCAGATGCTGACACCACCTCGAGCGGGCCGCGCACCTCGGTGCGGGACCTGCTGCTGTCGGGCTCGGGTCCCATTACCGGCCCCACCGGTGCGCTCTCGCCGATCACCGCCTACGAGCAGCGGCTCGTTGCCCCCACCGAGGCCGCCCCGGAGATGCCGGAGCACCAAGTGTGGTTCTGGCTGCTCCATGACGACTCCGCGCCCGCCGAGGACTGCCTCGAGCGACTGCTCACCGCCGCGACCAACGCCCGCTCCGTGGGAATCGTCGGACCCAAGCAGGTGGGCTGGGACAACCCCGAGCTGCTCCTGGAGGTCGGGCTGCGCGCCACCGCCTCGGCCCGCCGCGCCAATGACATCGTCCCCGGCGAGGTCGACCAGGGCCAGCACGATGACCGCAGTGACGTCCTGGCCGTAGGAACAGCCGGCGCCCTCATCGACCGGGCCGTGTGGGAGGAGATCGGCGGCATCGCCCCGTGGCTCGGCCCCTTCGGCGACGGCCTGGAGCTCTCGCGCGCCGCGCGCCTGGCCGGATACCGCGTCATCGTCGAACCCACCGCCGTCATCCGCCACCGACGGGCCTCCTACCAGGGGCTTCGCCGCCCCGCATCCGTCTCCCACTCCTCCGATGCGCCGCCCCGCACCGATGCCGAGGCCATCGAGGTCGCCCTTCCCGAGCCCGACCCGGAGAGATCCTTCCGGGCTCGGCGCAGCGCCCAGCTCACCAACTGGGCGGCCTTCTCCACCCGTCCCATCGGTCTGCTGCTGACCTGGTTCGTCATCCTCGGACTGATGCGGTTCGTGTGGCGCCTGGCCTCCAAGGCTCCGGCGCTGGCCCGCGACGAGCTCGGCGCGGCTCTGGCCGTGGCCGGCCGCGGCCGACGGATCAAGGCCGCCAGGCGCCGGCTCGCCCAGCACACCAAGGTGCCCGCATCCGCGCTGGGGCGTCTGTACGCCACGGCGGCCGAGATTCGCGGGGTGCGCCGGGATCGCAGCCGCCAGGAGCGCGAGCGTCGTGCCCGCGCAGCAGCCCCCAGCGAGCTCGAGCTGCGCGAGCTCGCCGCACTGGCCCGCAGCCGGCGCCGCACCCTGAGCGCGGTCATGGTGCTGGTGCTGGCACTGAGCACCTACGGCCTGTCCCGGCTGCTGCTGACCCGCTCCATCACCGGTGGGGCCCTGCCCCTGTTCAGCGGCGGCTGGCGTCAGATGTGGGACAGCGCCTGGAGCACCTGGATCGCCACCGCGGACGGCTACCCGGGCGGCGTCACCCCATTGCTGGGCATCCTGGCCCTACCGGCGGCTCTGGGAAGACTGGTGGGTCTGGAGACCAGCGCGCTCATCAGTGCTCTGGTGCTCCTGGCCGTGCCCCTGGCGGCGCTGGGGGCATGGTTCGCCGCCGGCACGATGACCCGGAAGGTAGTGCTGCGGGCCTGGGCGGCACTCGTGTGGTCCCTGTCTCCCAGCCTCCTGCTCGCCCTGGGCCAAGGGCGCCTCGGTGCCCTCCTGGTCCACCTCGTCCTTCCCTGGGCGCTGCTGGCACTGGCCCGCGCAGTGGGCGCCGACCGGCGTGACCTCGTCCTGTCCGGACTGGTGGGTGCCCACCTGCTCACCGACGAGGAGCGCGCCGAGCTCGACCGATTCTCCACCGAGAAGGTCACCGACCTCGCCCACCTGGATGAGGAGGCACAGGCCGAGTCGAAGGCTGAGGACACCGAGGACACCGAGGACACTGACGATGCCGCGGCCACCGAGGATGCTGCGGATGCAGTGCATGCAGTGGATGTTGAGGGTGATACTGCGGGTGATGCCGAACCCGTCCAGGACGGGGAGGCCGACACGACCCCCGCCCGGGAGGATGCCTCGGACGATGAGGATCATGACCGCGGTGAGGATGAGGCGGAGACCGACCCTGTCGTCCGCGCCCCGACCGCTCGCGAACCCGAGGTCGACCTGCCCCCCACGGAGAAGTACGGCTACGGGTCGGCGACTGCTGCCGCAGTCGCAGGGCTGCTGCTGAGCGTCGTCGTCGCGGCCGTCCCGGCCACCGCCGCCGTGCTGGCAGTCATCATCCTTCTGCTGTCGGTGACCACGCGACGCGGCTTCAAGCTGGTCCTCACCCTGGTCCCCATGCTGGTCGCCGCCGCCCCGGCCTGGTGGGGCGCCTGGCTGCTCGGCCACAAGGCGGGCTGGGCCGAAGGGGTCCGGCTGCTGCTGACCGACATCGGCCTGCCCGTCTCCGCACCGGCGCCGAGCAGCCTCGACCTGCTGGTCGGCTCCCCGATGGACCTGGACGCCCTGGTCTCCTCCGGGGCTCTGAGTGTCCTGCTGCGGGTACTGCTGGCGCTGGTCCCGGTCCTGGGCGTCGTCGGGCTCTTCGTCTCCCGGCGCGTCCGAGTGGCCCGCACCGGCATCCTCCTGGCCCTGGGCGGCCTCATCCTGGCCGGGCTCTGCCTGCGCACCCCGACCGGTCTGGGACCGGACGTCGCCGGAAGCGGCCTGGCTCCCGTCAACGGATGGTCCGGGGCCGGTCTGTCCCTGGCACTGAGCGGTTTCCTCGCGGCGGCCCTAACCGCCGGCGAGACCATCTGGGACCTGCTTGGGCAGCGGTCCAGAGGCGGCCGTCGAGCGCTGGAGCGCAGGAGCCGGAAGGACGCCGACGTGGCCTCCTCCACGGCCGCAGACCCCACGGCGAGGCAGAAGCGATCGCGCCGCCTCAAGACGGCCTTCACGACCGCGGCCTGCCTCGTCCTGCTCGCCCCGGTGGTGGTCGGTGGCATCTGGTCCTACCAGGCTCACCGCGCCAGTAACCCGCGGGTCCTGGCGCTGCACTCCACGCCCCAGCAGATCCCGCTCATCGCTGAGCAGTTCCAGGGCTCGGAGGCGGCCGGACGAGTTCTCAGACTCACTTCCACGCCGCAGGGGCTCCAGGCCACCATCTGGCGCGGGCCCGGCACCCAGATCAGCGACGTCCTGCCCGGAGCGGTCAACGTCGAGGCGCGCACCCGTGCCGCCGCGGCACTGGCCGACCCCGGGCTCAAGCCCGGCAAGGACGCTCAGAGGGCCAGGCCCAACAGCGGAGCCTCAGGTCAGGCACTCGTCCTGGACGACCCCGCCGACGTCGAGCTCGCCCAGATCGTCACCCGCGCCACCGCCGGACAGGACAAGGGAGCCGCCGACGCCCTGGCGGCCCACGGCATCGCCGTGGTCGTGCTCGATCATCAGGAGGGCGACGCCGTCACCGCCGAGGCCCGCGTGGGCCTGGCCTCAACGCCGGGACTGGAGCAGCTCGCCCAGACCGCCTCGGGCAACTCCTGGAGGGTCACGTCCTCTGCTCACCCCGACTCGGCCCGCCTGAGCCTCCTGGACGCCGGAGGTGTGGTCACCCCGGTCGCCTCCACCGGTTCCGGCTCAGGGACCCGCACCGAGATCCCCGCCGGAGCCGGCCCCCGCACCCTCGTCATGGTGGAGCGCTCCGACGCCGGCTGGAGCGCCACCCTCGATGGCCGGCGCCTTGAGGCCACCACGGTTCGCGCCCAGGACGGCAGCTGGAAGCAGGGCTTCACCGTCGGCTCTGAAGGCGGGGAGCTGGTGGTCACCCATACCCGCAGGTCCACGGCCGCCGCGACCTACACGATCTGGGCCGTCTGGGCCCTGACCCTGGTGGCGGCACTGCCCCTGCGACGTGGAAAGGAGATGGCCTCATGACGCAGCCCCGTCAGGACGACGCCGACAGCCAGCAGGAGTCGGAGGAGAAGGCCGAGACCCAGCCCCCGCAGCACAGGTCGACCAGGCCGGACCCGCAGCAGGCCGACGACGAGACCGCCTCCGCGGAGAAGACCGACGACGAGACCGCGGATGAGATCGCGGACGAGGCGGTGAACAAGGAGGCGGACACGCAGGCGGAGGAAGGCGATGACAGCCCCGCCGGCCGGGACCAGGGCTCAGGCAGCACCCCCACCGACGAGGCCGCTGACGACGCCCCCCACACCGATGCCGAGGCGTCGGATGACACCGATGCCGAGACGGTGGATAAGACTGACACTCCCTCCACCAGCCCCTCCACGAAACGGCGGAGGAGCCCCGCCAGCACCAGGCGGCACCGCCGGTCACTGGGGCAGACGGTCTCCCGCGGCGTCGGTGTCCTGACTTCCCTCGCGCTGGCCGCAGCCGTCGGAGGCGTCACCTGGTGGGGGTACACCGCACCGACCACACCGACCCCGCAGCTGCAGGCCCTGAGCCTGGCCCAGCCCGGAGGCACCACCACCTACGTCTGCCCGCACGCGCCCACCAATACATTGCGGGGCACCGACGTCGGCGCCATGGAGTCCGCCACCGCCATCGTCCCGGCCAAGGGAGACGGGGCCGCCAAGTCGGCCACCTATGCCGGTCGGAGCATCCCCACCGACACAGCCACCTCCATGAGTACCGCCGAGGGCGGCATCCTCACCCTCGCTCCCGCGGACGGCCGGGTGGCCAACGCCGTCGGGGCGGTGACGACTTTGACCAAGAGCGGTGACCTGCGGGGGCTCACCGCCGCCCCCTGCACCCAGCCGTCCGCCATGTCCTGGATCGTGGGCGGCTCCATCGCGGCGGGCTCCTCGGCCGAGCTGCGACTGGTCAACCCCGGCGTCACCCCCGCCACCGCGAAGGTCACCCTATACGGTTCCATCGGTCGGCTCAGCCTGCCCAGCAACGGGGAGATCACCGTGCCCGCGGGCGGCTCCTCCTCCCTGGCCCTGGAGACGAAGGGCAGCCAGGACCCGCGCATCGCCGTATCCGTCGAGGCCGACGGCGGCTCCGTGGTGCCCACCCTCGTCACCGAGTCCCTCGACGGGGAGACCCCCGCCGGCACCGACGTCATCACCCCGGGAGCCGCCCCGGCCACCGACCTCGTGATCCCCGGCGTGGAGATCACCGAGCCGGCCACACAGGGTGAGGTGCCCGACGCCAAGACCGGTGCGGACTCCTCCGACACCCCGGCCGTGCGCATCGTCAACCCCGGTGCCGCCCCGGCGACCGTGTCGGTGACCATGCTCGGCAAGGACGGTGCCCACCCGCTGAGCGGGGCGCAGTCCGTGACCATCGACGCCGGCTCCGTCTTCGACATCCAGCTGGCCGGCGTGCCCGCGGGCACCTACGGGGTGCAGGTCACCTCGAACACGCCAGTGGGAGCCGCTGTCCGCATGGTGCGCAGCGGCGGCGAGTACCCCGCGCGCTCCAAGGCCCTCGTCCACGACCAGGCCTGGGCGCAGGCCGCGCTGCCCGGTGCCGCGGACTCCGGCCTGCTGGCGGTGCCGCGCGCGGCCTCCCTGAGCTCGGCGGTCACCGTGGCCAACAGCGGTGAGACCACCTCGGTGACCCTGTCCTCCCTCGACGGCTCCTGGAAGCAGGACGTCAAGGTCGCCAAGGGCAGTTCCAGCGTCGTCGAGGTGCCGGCCAAGGTCTCCGCCGTCCGCCTGAACGCGGCCGGTCGGAAGGACTCATCGGGGACCTCGCACACCCCCAGTGGCCTGGCCGCCGCAACCATCGTGACCGCGCAGGCCGGTGGGGACCTGGCCGGCACGCTCATCTCCACCGTGCCGGCTCAGCCCGACGCCACCGTTCAGGCCCAGCGCCGCATCCTGCTGGACTGACGACACCGGGCCCCGGGCGGGGGAGTCCGCCTCACAGGGCCGAGTCGGGATCGATCTCCTCGGGGCGGCGCCCCAGCATGAGGGCCACCTGCTCGACGACGACACGGTGCACCAGGTCGGCCAGCTCGGCATCGTTCGTGGCCCGGGAGGCCACCGGTCGGCGGTAGATGACGACGCGCGCCGGCAGTCCCGCACGGGGCTCAGCGGTGAAGCCGCGTCCCAGCACCACCGAGCGCTCCCAGGGCGCCGGATCCGAGGGCGGGACCTCCTCGACGGCGAACTGGATCTGATCCACCGACGGCCAGCGTCTGGCCAGGTTCTGGGCCGCGTCCACGACGAGCTCGTCGAAGCGCTCGGCGCGAGTGCGCCAGGCCGGCAGATGTGGCGGCAGGAGTGGACCGCGCAGCCCCCGGCCGTGGCGGTCACGACGACTGCTCGGGCGGCGCCCCGGTGCCGCGGCGGAGCGCGGGGGGATCCGCCCGGGCGAGAAGGGGAACAGGTCGGTCACATCGGCCAGCCTAAGCGGCGTGTGGATGACCGGCGGGCAACGGCACGGTAACCTGCGAGCGTGAGAAGAGTCCGACACTGCCGCAAGCCCGGCTGCGAGCGCCCAGCTGTGGCCACCCTGACTTCCGTCTACGCGGACTCCACCATCGTGCTGGGGCCACTGGCCACCGAGGCCCAGCCCGAGGCCTACGACCTGTGCGAGAAGCACGTCTCCTCCTTCACCGCCCCCCGCGGCTGGCAGATCATCCGCCTGGCCACCGAGTTCGAGCCGGCACCACCCAGCGAGGACGATCTCCTGGCCCTGGCCGACGCCGTTCGTGAGGCCTCCCGGGCCCCGCGCCCCGTCGCCTCGCCGGCCGAGCACCGGCCCCGGCCCGGCGGAATCATGCCTGCCTCCCTGACGGCTCCGTTGCCGCCCCCGCAGGAGGTCGCCGAGGACGAGATTCTGCGGCGCGGTCACCTTCGAGTCCTGCGCGGTCAGAAGGACGATGCATGAGCCTGCGCACAGACCACTTCGGGCCCGAGCCGCAGCGGCCGACACCCCGCCCGGCACTGAGCCCGTCCCTGCGAACCTCTCTGCGCTGCCCGCTGAGCGGGCAAGAGCTCATCGACGGCGTCGACGACGACGGCCGCCCGGTCCTCCTCTCCCAGGCCGTAGATCTTGCCTACCCGATGCGCGACGGGGTCCCGATCCTCCTGGTCCACGAGGCGAAGCGCACCTCGGTGCCCCGAGGCTGAGACGCGCCTCGCCCGGCCCGTGAACCGCGCTCCGGCAGGACCCCTCAGCGCCGTCGGGCCTCCCGGCCGACCTCGTAAGGCGGACGCGCCATGTCTCGGCGCACCTCCTCCTCCAGGCGCCGGTCCCGGGTCGCCAGTACCAGCTCGCGGTTGCGCCGCTCGGTGAGTACCGCGGCGAGGAACCGCTCGGGGTGCGTCCCCGCAGGAGGCAGGGGAGAGACGTATGCCTGTACCTGGGACGCCAGGTCGAGCCCCAGGTGGGACCGGTACCCGGCATCCATGCTGGACGCCCGTTGCAGGAAGGTCCGTGCTGTCAGACTTAGACCTCCGGGCAGAGCACGCAGGTCGGTGCCCGCCGCCCAGCCTGCCAGCTCGGGGGGCATGAGCAGGGGCGGAGCCATGGAGGAGCGATGCCGGTCGCGCACCACGTAGGTGCCCGCCAACATGTCGCCGAGCCGTTTTCCTCGCTTGGAGACGACGGAGGTGCACACGGCCGGCACAGCCGAGGCCAGCCAGATCTCGACCACGGCGAGCAGGGTCCGCACCAGGCAGTGGCGCAGTCTGACGGTGCCGCCGTCGTCGCGCACCACCCGGGTCCCGGTCACCATGCGGCCCAGGCTCCTGCCCCTGCTGAGCAGCTCGGTGAGCAAGGGAATGACGACTATCCAGGCCAGGATCACCAGGGAGATGATCGCTCTGATGAAAGCGAGGTTGTCACCGAACTCCGACCTTTCGTTGATCGCCAGGATCATCACCACGAACAGGGATATCGCCCCGCCCACGGAATAAGCCGTGTAGTCGATGAGCCCGGACAAGATACGACTGACGACCGTCGCGGGAACGACCTCCAGTGCGACGGCCTCACCGGTGACCATGAGCTCGCGCTCGATCATCCGCTCGGAGGATGTGGACGACTCGTTCACCATGACAAACTCCTTGCGTGGATCTTGATGCCTTCGCCGCAGCGCACCGTGACCAGTGGGAACGCCTCGACGTGCTCGTATCGCGCCGGCATCTCAGCGGCGGCGAGGCCGACGAGCTCGTGACCCTCTACCGCACCTGCGCCCGCCACCTGTCGCGGGTGCGCTCGGCTGCACCGGATCCGCAGCTTATCGCCGAACTGTCCACCCGGGTGGCGACGGCCCGCGGTCGCCTGACCGGAACCCGGGAGGTGAGGACCCACGCGGTGCGTCGATTCGTGCTTCAGGCTCTGCCGGCGGCCCTTTACCGTATCCGTTGGTGGACCTGCGGGGTCATGGTCGCCGAGATCGCACTGGCTCTGGTGGTGGGGATGTGGACCCTGCACAGCCCGGAGGCCATGGCCGCTCTGGGCAGCCCCGAGGAGCTGGACAAGTACGCCCATGAGGCGTTCGAGTCCTATTACTCCACCTACTCCGCCCCCGACTTCGCGGCCCAGGTGTGGACCAACAACGCCCGTATCGCGGCGATCTGCGTGGCCGGCGGAGTCACGGGGATCCTGCCGCTCTACCTGCTCTACAGCAACGCCATGGCCCTGGGGCAGGCAGGGGCGATTATGACCGACCACGACATGCTCGGCGTGTTCCTGTCGCTCATCTCGCCTCACGGGCTGCTGGAGCTGACCTGCATCTTCATCGCGGGAGCGGCCGGGCTCAAGCTGTTCTGGACCCTGCTGGTTCCCGGTCCCCGCAGTCGCTCCACCGCCCTGGCTGCGGAAGGGCGCGCCCTCATCACGGTGGCTGTGGGCCTGACTGCGGCCCTGGCCCTGGCCGGCTTCATCGAAGCCTTCGTGACCCCGGCCCCCATTGCCTGGCCGGTCAAGATCATCATTGGAACCGGCGCGCTGGCGCTGCTGTGGGCGTACACGCTCGTCCTGGGGCGCTCCGCCGTCGCCGCGGGAGTCACGGGAGATCTCGAGGAGAAGGAGGCCGGCTACGTCCAGCCCGAGGCCGGCTGACCGGGTCTCCGCAGCAGGAACGGGTCCCGGGCGCGCAGATCCTGCGCGGGCGACGGGTCCGTTGGTGCGGCCCGCAACGCCATGACGGTTCGGTATCACAGTCGCCCCGCCGCCTTGAGGTCCAGGTAGCAGTCGGCCAACGCCGGAGCGAGACTCTGGTCGGGCGCCTCGACGACCTCCACGCCGCCGCGGCGCAGGCGGCGGCGCACGGCGTCCAGCTCCACCAGATCCTTCTCCGCTGACGCCGCCACGTACACGGAGTCCGTGTTGTCACGCGCAGCCCGCAGCTCCTCCAGCTCGGGGTCCATCGCCGAGGCGAGGACGACCGTGTGGTCGCGAGCCAGCGTCGTCAGCGTTCGGATCATCGCCGCGTCCCCTCCACTGCCGTCCAGTGCGGAGATGACGACCACCAGAGCCCGCTGCGAGAGCACCGTTCGTACCCGGGAGGCCAGCAGTGTCCAGTCGAGCTCGGTCAGACGCGGCTCGACGTCGGTCAGGTGCTCGGCGAGCGCCGTCATGAGTACAGGCCCGGAACTGCCTCGCACCTGGGCCCGGACGGCGTCGTCGAGGGCCAGGACATCGACCCGGTCGCCGGCGCGGGAGGCTAGCGCGGCCAGCAGCAGGGTGGCCTCGATCTGGGCGTCGAGCCGGGGGGCGTCGCCCAGCCGGGCCGCCGACAGCCGACCCGAGTCGATAACGATGAGAACGCGTCGGTCGCGCTCCGGGCGCCAGGTGCGCACCAGGACTTCGCCGCGGCGGGCTGTGGATCGCCAGTCGATGGAGCGCACGTCGTCCCCGACGACGTACTCGCGCAGGGAGTCGAACTCGGTTCCCTCACCGCGCACCATGACCGCACTGCGCCCATCCATCTCCCGCAGCCGGGCCAGGCGCGAGTGCAGGTGGTGGCGCGACCGGAAGGCCGGCAGCACCCGGAGGCAGGCCGGTACATTCAGGGAGGCCTGACGCCCCGCGATTCCCAGGGGGCCGGCGACCCTGACGGTCAGCGGTCCCGCCTCACGGTCGCCCCGGCGTCGGGGCGTGAGTACCGTGGAATGGCGACGGCGCTGACCCGGCGGGATGGTCATCCCCCCGCGCTCGTGGTCCGCCCCCGCGCTGGGGGGCCAGGCGTCACGCAGCAGGAGTCGGGCGGTGCGCCGGCCGGTGTTGGTGACTGTCAAGGTCGAGGTGATCGACTCGCCCAGCCGAATCCCGTGGCCCACTGAGCGCGAGGCCCGCAACAGGCGGGGCGAGGGCGCGCAGGCGACGTCGATCACGATCAGGACCAGGACGACACCGGCCCAGGCCAGCACTGTTGCCGGGCGCGGTGCGATGATGGCCAGGGCGATCCCCGGAAGCAGCGCCCACACGGCGCGCATCGTCAGGAACATGCCACTCCTGTCGTGAGTTGGTCGGGTGATCGATTCGGTACGCTCTGCGCCGCTGCCTCAGCGTGGCACCGGAACGGTTCTCAGCACTGACTCGATGACGGACTGGGGGGTGATGCCCTCCATCTCGGCCTCGGCGCGCAGTTGGATGCGATGGCGCAGGGCGGGCAGGGCCAGGGCCTTGATGTCATCGGGGGTGACGAAGGACCGGCCGGCGAGCCATGCCCAGGCCCGTGACGCCGCCAGAAGCGCGGTGGCCCCTCGCGGTGAGACCCCCAGGGCCACCGACGGCATCGAGCGGGTGGAGCGCACGAGGTCGACAGCGTAGGCCAGTACCTCCGGGGTGACGCCTACGGTGCTCACCTGGGCGCGGGCAAGGGCCAGGTCCTCGGCTCCGGCCACTGCCCGGAGACCCGCCGACTCCAGGTTGCGCGGATCGAAGCCCGAGGCGTGGCGGGAGAGCACCTCGATCTCCTGAGCCCGCTCGGGAAGGGGCAGCACCAGTTTGAGCAGGAAGCGGTCCAGTTGAGCCTCTGGCAGCGGGTAGGTCCCCTCGTACTCCACCGGGTTCTGGGTGGCGATCACCATGAACGGATCCGGCAGGGCCCGGGGCTCGCCGTCGATGGAGACCTGACGCTCCTCCATGGCCTCCAACAGCGCCGACTGCGTCTTGGGCGGGGTGCGGTTGATCTCGTCGGCCAGCAGGAGGTTGGTGAAGACGGGACCTGCCCGGAAGGAGAACTGGGCGCTGCGGGAGTCGTAGATGAGTGAGCCGGTGACGTCCCCGGGCATGAGGTCGGGGGTGAACTGGATGCGTTTGGTCTCCAGATCCAGCGCGGTGGCCAGCGACCGCACCAGGAGGGTCTTGGCCACGCCGGGAACCCCCTCGAGCAGGACGTGCCCGCCGGCGAGCAGGGCGATGACCAGCCCGGTCACAGCCGCCTCCTGACCGACGACGGCCTTGCCCACCTCGCTGCGCACGGCCACCAGGCGCCTGCGCGGGTCGGAGCCGTCCTCCCCGCGGGGGGAGGGCTGGGAGACCTGTGGGGCGCGGTGGGTTCCCGAGGCGTCCGGGCCCTCGGGGGCCTGGGAGTGGGGTGCGCCGGTATCCGCGTCACCTGCGATGCCCGGGGCGTGGGTGGGGTCGGTGCTGTCCGTGCTCATGTGGAGTGAACCTCGCTCTCGAGTTGGTCGAGCTGAACTGCCAGGGTGGCCAGGGCGTTGTCGCTGGTGGGCGGCGGGCCGTAAAGAAGAGAGTCCACCGTGGCCGGGGCGATGCCCGAGGCCAGGGAGACGGCGGCGATGACGTCACGGCGCGAGGTCCCGGGGGGCAGGCCCAGGGTGGCGCCCAGACGCAGTGCGGCACCCGAGCGCAGGGCCTGGGCCGCACGGGGCCGGTCCGAGCCCTGACGGTAGAGACGCCCGCGGGCCACCGTGGTCTCGATGGAGCGCACGACGACGGGCAGGTCCTCGCTCACGATGCCGCCGAAGCGACGCCCCTGGACGATCGCCAGCACGCCGGCGATGACGAGCAGCTGGAAGATGAGGACCGGAAGCCAGGGGGGAGTGGAGGAGGAGTTCCACACGGAGGGCGCCTCCATGTGCTCCCCGTCCAACCACAGCACGCGGCTGTGGTGGCCCAGTGCGCGCACTCCCAGGGCTGCGTGCCCCTCCTGGGCCAGGTGAGCGTTGGTCACCGGCGCGGGATCGGGCAGGACCCGCAGCGTGGCACCGCTGGGCAGGGAGTCGGTGGCATAGGCGTAACGGTCCTCGCCCACCGGGAAGCAGCCGACGGCGTCGCCATCGCCCTGCAGGGACACCGAGGCGCGCGTGCCGGCCAGGCTCCGGGCGGCCTGGGCATCGGCGTCGTTGCACTGTGGCGCCCGGGTGGAGGAGGCCGCTGCCGCGGTGCCCTTGGCGGTCATGCCCGTCAGCCCCGCCAGGGCGTCGCTGCCGCTCTCGGCTCCGACGACGACGACGTCGCCGCCCGACTCGGCCAGGGCCCGCCGGTCCTGGTTGCTGAGCCGGTCGGCGTTGACCACGGCGATGGTTGCGCCCTGGCGGCCGGCGTCCACGGCCTGGGAGAGGCTGCCGGCCTTGCTCACGGAGATCCCCTCGTCGCGCAGCAGCTCGGCGAGCGCCATGGTTCCCCAGTCCTTGGGGTTGTCGATGGCCAGCGGCGTCGTGGAGGTGATGGTCCGAGTCCACACGGTCACCAGGACGGGGATGAGCATGAGGGCCACCGCGATGACCCCCGGGCGCCACCGGCGCCAGCGCCGGGACCAGTGCGGACCCGTCACCTGGGGCGAGGCGGCCTCGAGAGAGGAGTCCGGGGGAGGCGGGGGCTGCGACGTCGTCGTGGGGGTGCTCATGCCGGCGTCCCCGGGGCGTGGGCGGAGGCGCCGACGAGGGCGTGTCCGCCGGGGAGGCGGACCGTGGTCATCTGATCGGCAAGCTCGCGCATCTGCTGGTCCTGGGCGCTGGTGGAGACCACTCGACCGTAGAGGACGGCGTCGAACAGGTGGGCGGCCTCGTACAGCGGGGCCACGACCCCGTGCTCGCCGAGGGCCTGGTGGGTGAGTGTGGCCGCCTCCAGGGCCGTCATGCCCGGGTACTCGTCAATGATCCCGCGCTCATCGAGGGAGCGAATGATGGCGCGGAAGCGTTCGACGACGGCGGTGGTGAAGTCGGCCTGCGCGGCCGCCGTGTCCGCGGCTCGGGTCAGAGCGTCGGCATCGCGGTCGTCGGTGAAGACCGACAGCGACGGCGGCGTCGCTACCCGGTGGGCCGAGGACAGCCTGGTCAGCAGGAGGGTCAGCAGCGCGATACCGGCGGCGACGACGAGAACCACGATGAGCGTGGACACCCAGGAGGGAACCCCGGGGACCATGCTGCCGACATCGAAGAGCCCCCTGAGCCAGCTCCAGAGTCGGTCCCACAGATCGTGATGGTCGTGGTAGATCGGACGGGAGAGCTCCCTGCCCGCGGCGCGCCGGGCCTCGTCGGCGTCAGGGGTCGCCGGGGCCTGCGCGCTGATCGTCCTGAGAGGTGTCACGGCCGGCTCATACTCCGGCGGCGTGACGCAGCTCGACGTCCAGGCCCTCCGAGCGCATCCGCAGGTCGGTGTACATGAGCGCGACCACGGCGGAGTCGAAGGGCAGGATCGCGGCCTGGATGAGGCTGCTGAGAAGCGTCGATGCCACCAGGATCGCGAGGGTCATGTCCGGGGCGGCGTAGACGAGTCCCTGCATGACGATGGACACGCCCTGGGACACGATCTGGGTGGCGAAGAAGACGATGATGAAGGAGAGCAGACGGATGCCGACGATCCGCCAGAAGTAGCCCCGCGTGAGGGTCCAGGAGCGGGAGATCCCCTCCATGACGCCGATGTTCTCCAGGACCAGTGCCGCCGGCGCCAGGCACAGCTTGCACATCAGAGCGAAGACCGCCAGCCCGAGCACGATGAGCAGCGCCAGGAGCACCAGGAAGACGACGACGAAGGTTCCTGCGGAGTCCTCAGCGGCCCCGTTGGCGATGACGTTCCCCAGGAGGGCCCAGCCGATGCCGACGGCGACGGCGACGAAGACGGCGGTGATGACCGCGAGGATGAGCTCGATGAGGAGCGTCTGGCCGATGAGCGCCCACACTCGCGGCCGGGTGCGCTGCCACACGTCACCGAGGGACGCCTTGCGGCCCAGAATGGTGCGTGAGACGGTCACGATGAGCAGGCCGATAATGATCGAGGTGGCCATCATGCTCAGCACGCTGGTCACGCCGAGCTGGACGAGCAGGCCCACCAACGATGCCCCGATCTTGTCCAGGTCGGCGTCGGAGAGCTCAACCTTCCCGGACGTCAGGTTCGGCAGGCCGAGCCGGGACAGGAACAGGGCGAAGCTGCCGGCGGACAAGAGCCCCACAACGCTCATCACCACCAGCGAGGGGACGAACATGGCCTTGGGGTTGGCGCGCAGGGACTCGAAGGCTCCCCCGAGGATCTCCCCGATGGACAGCGGCCGCAGCGGAATGATCGAGGGCTTGGGGGCCAGTGCCGACGTGTAGCCGCCGTAGCCCGGGTATCCGGGGCCGCCGGGAGCTCCCGGATACCCCGGTGCTCCGGGATAGGGGGCGCTTCCGGGGACTGAGCCGCCTGCGTAGCCCGGCTGACCCACCGGTGGCGTCTGGTAGCCGCCGTAGCCGGGGTACTGGGGTCCCGCTGCTGAGCCCGGAGCCGGGTAGGAGGGAGCTCCTGTGAAGGCGCTGGCGTCGGGGGCCTGCCATCCGTCCTGATCGCCTCCGACGAAGTCGCTGCCGGAGGTGCCGTGAGCCTCGCGGTCCGGCTCTCCGCTCGGACCGCTGCCGTCAGGGGGGAAGTCGGTACTCATAAGCCCATGCTGTCATGTCCGGCCGTCATCTGGCCCTCCCCCTGGAGGAGGAAATCGTGCCTCTGGAGCTCTGCGTGTGCCCTGAGCCAGGTTCAGGGGGCGCAGCGAAGATCACGGTTCGGCCGCAATAATCCCGGCTTCTGGGCGCGATGACGCCGGTTTTTCCCGTAACTGAGGGGATTCTCTTAATTTCCTGGGGAAACTGTGGGCGCCACCTCGGTGGTCCGGGTGTCCCTCGGGTCCTGGGGCTCATGCCAAGATACGGGCTATGAGCACGCGCATTCTGGTCGTCGACGACGATGCATCCCTGGCCGAGATGATCGGCATCATGCTGGAGTCGGAGAGCTACACGCCCACACTTTGTCATGACGGGGCCAAAGCCCTGGACGCCTTCCACGAGGTCAACCCCGATCTGGTCCTGCTCGACCTCATGCTTCCCGGGCTCGACGGCGTCGAGATCTGCCGGCTCATCCGCTCCGAGTCCGATGTGCCGATCATCATGCTGACCGCGCGCACCGACACCCAGGACGTCGTCGCCGGTCTTGAGGCCGGTGCGGACGACTATGTGACCAAGCCCTTCAAGTCCAAGGAGCTGCTGGCCCGTGTCTCCACCCGCCTGCGTCGCACCAACCCCGGTGCGGCCGAGCACGTGCGTGCCGGGGACCTCGACATCGACGTCGCCGGTCACCAGGTCAAGCGCGGCGAGTCGGTCATCTCCCTGACGCCGCTGGAGTTCGAGCTGCTGGTGACTCTGGCCCGGTCGCCGTGGAAGGTCTTCACCCGTGAGGAGCTCCTCAGCCAGGTGTGGGGTTACCAGCACCCGGCCGACACCCGACTGGTCAATGTTCACGTTCAGCGCCTGCGGGCCAAGATCGAGAAGGACCCCGAGCGTCCCTCGATCGTGGTGA
>ERZ773077.1515-NODE-1515-length-15810-cov-4.306125_pt1 | contig 15810 bp, 13 predicted proteins | sample MGYA00580612_ERZ773077 | MGnify/ENA primary metagenome ERZ773077 (study PRJEB29015, sample SAMEA2737971) | human oral metagenome | biome: human oral; feature: human-associated habitat; material: dental | place: China | collected 2021 ...
TACTGGGGGTGCTAATACAGCGGTAAAGATGCCGTTAAAAATCATTCCTAAACTAGCATATACCGCGTATTTTTCACTTAGGTTGAACGCCGCCATAATACCCAAAGCGTGCGAAGCGGTACCTAATGAAATACCTTTAGCCATAGGACTTTTGATACGAAACCAATTCAGGAAGGTAATACCAAAAAGATTCCCTAAGAAACCAGTGGTCATTACCGCCATTACTGTAATAGGTTCAATGCCATTGAGCATACGCGATACTTCCAACGCAATGGGGGTAGTAACCGATTTAGGGGCTAATGAAATGGCGATATCGTCTTCGAGCCCTAACCATTTGGCTACCAAACAAACTGTAAGTACCCCTACTAAACTACCTACAAACTGAGAGAGCACTAAGGGTATCAGCTGTTTTTTTATCTTAGAGAGCTGTAAATAGAGAGGTACCCCCAAGGCTACAATAGAGGGTTTGAGCCAAAAATCGATATACTTACCGGCTTCTTCGTATTTTTGAGGAGAAATACCAAAGATTATTAGATAAGAAATAAGCACTAAAACAGTGATTAATACAGGATTTAAAAAAACCGAATTATATTTGCGTTGCAAAAGTAATACCCCGTAATAGAGGATAAAAGTAATAGCCAAAAGGAAGGCTTCGTTTTCTACAAAAGGTTTCATTATTTTAATTTTTTACGGAAGAATTGATATACGTGACCAGTTATAACAATCACTACTACGGTACTGATGATAATAGAAAGGAAGATAGCTAAAAAGTTTTCACCTATCTGTTTAAAGTATGCCATAATGCCAATACTTGGGGGTACGAAAAACAATCCTAAATTAGAAATTAATAAATCTGAAAGAGCTTTTATAGACTGTAATTTCACCCAACCAAGCTCTAAAAATAGGGTGAGAAAGAGCATTCCTATGATACTTGAAGGAAAAGGAATGTGTGTGAGAGCAACAATGAGTTCTCCTAAGCCTAAACAGCCGAAAACGATTGCAAAATAACGTATTAACATAATAATTTTGTACTTAAAAAACGGTTGCAAAAGTACTATTTCTTTTTTTAATAGTGTTAAAAAAAATATAAAAATTTGCTTGTTATATATTTTTTTACCTACATTTGCGGAGTAAAAAAACATAAGTTATGAGTAATAATTACGACAAACCTATTTTTATGGACTCAGCGTCCAATGGTACAGATGGAGGGCAATCGTATCCTTCATACCCCAATGATGATGACAGACCGAGAGGTGGTGTTTTATCGAAGATTTTAATTGCTATTTTGGCTTTGGTAGCAGGAGGCTTAGGTTATTATACCTATTCTCTTAACAAAAACAAAGAGGCAACGGAAGCAGATCTTAACTCTCAGAAAGAGCAAGTGCTTAAAGATTTGAACGCTTTGAAAGGAAGCTACGACAAAGTAGTGGACGATAACAAAAACGTGAATCAGGATTTGCTTGATGCGCGTGACAAGATTGGCAAGTACATCGACTCATTGCAGAATATGAAACTTAATGTTTCGGCATTGGCTCGTTTTAAAAACCAAGCATTTGCTCTTGCCAAAGAGCGTGATTTCTTAATCAGAAAGAACGACTCATTGGCACGTGCCAACACTGCTATCAGAAAGGATTTAGACAGTGTGTCAGTAAAATTAGACGACACAAGTGCTAAAGCCGATTCACTTGCTCGCCAAGCCAATAGCTTAAAGAAAGTGGTAGAAGCTGGTTCTGCACTTCAAATTAGCAAACTTACAATAGAAGCTGTAAAAGGCACTAAGAACAAAATTACCGAAAGAGGTCGTGCAGCTGAGAAATTAAGAGTTTGCTTTACTGTAGGAGCTAACAGAATAGCAAAATCAGGCTCAAGATACTTCTATGTGAAAGTAGTTTCACCATCGGGAGTTACCTTAGGAGCTAACGACTCTACCTCAGAAGGAGAAAACACAGTGAATTATAGTACAGCTACTCACTTCATCTACGACAATAAGAATGTGGATGTGTGTGACTTTATCAGCAGAACAGGAAAAGAGTTTGATAAAGGCACTTATAAAGTAACTGTTTATGATGACCGCCTCAACGAAGTAGGTTCAGCAAATTTATTATTGAAATAGCAGTTTCTTAATATAAAAAATAAAAACAGTTCCATAAATAGTATGGAGCTGTTTTTTTTTGAACAATATTTGGAAGTACGCTACTTGTTTTGTACTTTTGCGACATCTTAATTAGAAATATACCAATCTTATGAGAACCAACTTATTAATTATGTTATTATTTTTAGGAACGCTACTCAAAGCACAACCTCAAGATGTATCAGTAGTGTTTCACAAACCAGCAAATCATTTTACTGAAAGTATCCCTATTGGAAATGGACGTTTAGGAGCTATGCTCTTTGGAAAGACTGATGTAGATAGAATTGTACTCAATGAAATCTCGTTGTGGTCAGGAGGGACACAAGAGGCTGATGACCCTAATGCGTACAACTATCTGAAAGAAATTCAGAAATTACTTTTACAAGGGAAAAACTTAGAAGCACAAGCACTCTTACAACAGCATTTTGTAGCCAAAGGGAAAGGCTCTTGTTTGGGACAAGGAGCTAACTGTAGCTATGGTTGTTATCAAGTATTGGCAGAACTGCTTTTAGATTGGAAAACCACGTCACCTATTCAAGATTACAAACGAGTATTACGCCTTGATGAAGCAACAGCTGTTACTTCGTTTAAACGAGATAATAACTCAATAGAACAAACAGCTTTTGCGGATTTTAAAAACGATGTGATATGGGTGAAAATAAAAGCTACCTCGCCACTTAATTTAGATATTTCACTCTTCCGCAAAGAGAATGCTACGATTACCTATCAGAATAATAAAATCACTCTTAATGGTGTGTTACCCAATGGTGGTAAAGAAGGAATGCACTTTGCATCGGTAGTTGATGTACAAACTGATGGAAAAATAGAGAGTACCCATAAAGCTATAGCTATACAGTCGGCAAAAGAAATTACTTTAAGGATAAGTGCTGTAACTAATTATAACTTTAGCAAGGGAGGGCTTTTGGATATTTCAGTAACTAAAAAAGCTAATGAGTACTTGCAAAAAGCCCCTATGAGTTTTGATAAAGCGAAAGCTGAGAGTAGTATTGTTTTTCAGCGATTGTTTAACCGCAATCGTTGGTATGGAAAAGCGAATGCCAATACGGAAGGTCTTACTACTTTTGAGCGATTAGGACGCTTTTATAAAGGTGAGCAAGATGCTTTATTACCTATTTTGTATTATAACTTTGGACGCTATTTGCTTATCTCCTCTTCACGTGAAGGGCTTTTGCCTGCCAATTTGCAAGGTTTATGGGCTGAAGAGTATCAAACGCCTTGGAATGGCGATTACCATTTAAACATCAATATACAGATGAATTATTGGCTTGCTGAGCCTACCAATTTGTCGCAGCTTACCGAACCTTTACAAAGGTTTACTAAAAACTTAGTACCCAATGGAAGCAAAACAGCGAAAGCCTATTACAATGCTAATGGATGGGTGGCTCACGTTATTAGCAATCCTTGGTTTTATACTTCGCCAGGTGAATCGGCGACGTGGGGTTCTACTCTTACGGGAGGCGCTTGGTTATGCGAACATATTTGGCAACATTATCTCTTCACTAAAGATATTAACTTCCTAAGAGAGTACTACCCTGTGCTTAAAGAAGCTACAACCTTCTTTGAGAGTCTGCTTATTAAAGACCCCAAAACGGGTTATTGGGTAACAGCCCCTTCAAACTCTCCTGAAAATGCTTATGTATTACCAGAACTGAAAGACGGTAAAAAACAAATAGGAACTACTTGTGTGGCTCCTACTATGGATATGCAAATAGTGCGAGAACTATTTACTAATACAAGTGATGCTGCTAAGATATTAGGTTTAGACAGTAAGAAACGCACAGAGTGGGAACGTATCAGTAGAAATACAGTTCCTAATCGCATAGGTAAAAAAGGAGACCTTAACGAATGGCTTGACGATTGGGAAGATGCTGAACCACAACATAGGCACGTTTCTCATCTTTACGGCTTATACCCATATGATGAGATTACTCCTTGGGATACACCAGATTTAGCCAAAGCCGCTAAAAAGACATTAGAAATACGCGGTGATGCAGGTACGGGGTGGTCACGTGCGTGGAAGATAAACTTTTGGGCACGACTACAAGACGGCAATCACGCATTGCTTTTGTTACGCCAATTATTACACCCTGTAAACCCTAATATAACTGACGGACAAGGAGGAGGCACTTATCCTAATTTGTTTTGTGCGCACCCTCCGTTTCAAATAGATGGGAACTTTGGGGGTACGGCGGGCATTGCTGAAATGCTCTTACAGAGTCACGGGAAGGGTAATGTTATTCGCTTTTTACCTGCTCTTCCTTCTCACCCCGATTGGGAAAACGGCGTTATGAAAGGTATGAGAGCTCGCAATGGTTTTGAAGTAAATTTTGAATGGCAACAATTCAAATTGGAGAAAGCCGAAATTACTTCGCTAAATGGAGGAGAATGCAGTGTGTTATTACCTGCCAATAAGAATGTTTATAGTAAAGGAAAGGTGATTGTAAAAGGAAGTAATAAAGATAAAGTGATAACGTTCAGAACAGAAAAGGACAAAACATATAATATTTATTAAAAGAGCTCAATAAAAGAAAAAGACGCACTAAGATTTTCTTAGTGCGTCTTTTTTATTTATATATCAAGAGGCTGAGCGTTGAGAGGGTGTTTTATGGCTTCCTCTTTATTTTGTGTAAAAGTCTACTATTTTGCGAATAGCACGTTCACACACGGGGCAGAAGCCTTTTGGTTCGTTAGATTTCATACGGCAGTCTTGTGCAGGACTGTAAATGCCTTTACTGGTATAACCTCCTCCTTCGAAAGCACCTACAACATCTTTATATTTAGGAGTGCGAGGAGTAGGGATAGGAGTCTTCTTTTTTACCATATCCTTCCATTTGCTCTCAAAATTCACCAATGAGGTAATGTTTTCTTCCCAAGGTTCAATTTTAGTATTGTACATCTCTTGAAAAGTGGGATCCCAATCGTAGTAATATTCATCGGCGAGACCTACAAAACCGTGTCCGAACTCGTGTATGTATACCTTTTCAGAAAGGTCGTTATCAGCAGTGCCTAAATTTAGGTGATTGTAGAAACCACCGCCACCATAAGTTTCAGTATTTACCAAGATATAGAGTTGGTCGTAAGGGACTACTGAGGCAGCATCGGCTATTTCACAAATACTGTTGGTGGTGAGATAGCGTTCTTGATTGAAGGTGTAGAAGGAAGAGTTAAATGCAGTGTTTTTAAAAATGTTCTTTCCAGGTACATCGGTGCCACTTTCTTGAGAAGGTACGGCTATGGCATATACATTGAAATTGTTTTTGAGCTTATCGAAAGGGGAAATGGTGAACATATAATCGGTCATACGTTGCGCATCGGCATAGAATTTCTCGGTTTCGGCTTGGGTGTATCCTTCTGCTAAGATAGCTATATCTACTTTTTTGGAAGCCTCACCATTATACAGTATTTTCTTCACAGGGAAGGCAACGGTCTTTTCTTCTTTTATAAAATAGTCGTTAGGGTCAATCTCACGAGAAGCAATCGTTTCGAAAACACCTTCACGGTTTCGTTTATCGATGTGCAGAGACAGTTTCTTTTTAGGAAAAGGAATTTGCATAGCGTGATAAAAGAGTCGTTTTTCAGTCTTGGCTTCTTCAATTTCCATCCACTCATCGGCGAGGGAGTTGAAGCCTTTTGAGAAGACAAGAGTTTCGCCGTCGAATAGTTGAAGACGTAGGTTTCCTAAGTTCGGAAAGACAAGGTGAGTGTGCGAGCCTCCCCAATGAGGTTCACTTTTGAGCTGTTGAAAAATTACCTCTATACGCTGGGCATTGGCTAATAGATTAAAGTCGATTCTAAGGCTTCGGGAGCAATCGAAAACGGTACTATTTTGAGCGAAAGCAGACTGTACGATAAAAAAAACTAAAAATAAGTGTCTCATATTATAAAATTTTACTACATTTGCATATCCATTAACAATTTTCAATCTCAATTATAAGGCAAGAGAGAAGGGGGATACCATACAGAAAAATATACTATCTTATAGGTACCTTATACAAACCTTATACGAATCTTGGAAGATAGACGAAGGCATAATGAACCAATTTCGAACCTTACTTATCTATAAATCGAAGATAAGATAGAATAATATTCTGTTTTCACTAAGTGAATTAGCAAAAACAACTTTATCAAAGGTATCTTTTTTATTGAGAAGCCAAAGGTACTAATAAAACTTTAAATACCAAAACAAAATGGAACATTTAGCTATTTTTAGAATGTCGGCGATGGGAGATGTAGCCATCAGTGTGCCGGTTGTAACAGCTTTTTCGGAGCAATATCCCGATGTAAAAATCACTTACCTCACGCGACCGTTATTTGCACCGATGTTTTCACATATTCCTAACTTGGAGGTATTCACTCCTGAAATTAATGGAAAACACAGTGGTTTATCGGGGCTGTACAAACTGTATAAGGAATTGATGGCGAAGGGAATTGACGGTGTGGCAGACATTCACAATGTGTTGCGCACTAATGTACTGAAATTCTATTTTAAGGGTAGCAAAATACCTTTCAAGCAAATAGACAAAGGGCGTAGAGAAAAGAGAGCACTTACCAGCTATAAGTGTAAAGTTTTTGAGCCTTTAAAGCCTTCGTATGAGCGGTATGCTGATGTGTTTGCTTCTTTGGGTTTCCCGATTGACCTAAGTGAACCATATATTTTACCGCCAGAAGAACCGAGTGAAACGGTACAGAAATTGCTGTGTGAAGGAGTGCGTATAGGGGTTGCTCCGTTTGCGTCGTACATAGGTAAACAGTATCCATTTGAAAAGATGTGCGAGGTAATAACGGCACTTTCTCAACGGTATGACAGTGGTAAGATTTACATCTTTGGAGGAGGAAAAAAAGAGGAAGAGCAGGTAAGCAAAATAAACTTACCTAATGCTGAAAATATGGTAGGGAAGCTCTCGTTTAAACAAGAGTTGGAGCTCATTTCGCACTTAGATATAATGATAGCAATGGACAGCGGGAATGCGCATCTATCGGCGATGTATGGAGTTCCGACGCTTACCTTATGGGGAGTGACACACCCTTATGCGGGGTTTTATCCTTATTTGCAGCCGAAGGAGAATGCTCTTTTGGCAGATAGAGAGCAGTATCCACTCATTCCTACTTCGGTATATGGGAAGAAATACCCCAAAGGTTATGAGAAAGCCATAGAGACTATTACAATTGAAGAGATTATAGCGAAGACAGAAGCTATACTAAGTGACTTAACAGAAGAGAAATAATTAAAACAGATGAAATATATGAAAAGATTTATTACATTTATCCTTGTAACATTAGTTGTAGGCATAGGATACAGCCAAAAGAAGACAGAAACAAGTAAAGAAGTTATCACCGAAGACAGAAAAGTAGCGAATTATGACGCCATAGAAGTTTCGGGAGCTTATAATCTTGTGCTTACAGAAGGACAGGTAGGCAAAATAAAAGTGAAAGGACAGAAAGAGGTACTTTCGTATTTAGAGACCAAAGTCTTCAACAATGTGCTTTATATAAGCATTGATAGGAAATACTCACTCAAAACCTCTATTACTGTGTACGTACCTATCGACACACGTTTAAAGAGAGTAGTAGGGAAAGGAGCTGTGGATATATCTACAGAAAAGAAGTTGCAAGTGGGTTCTTTGTTAGTAAAATTAGAGGGTAGTGGAGACCTTGAAGCGTCGGTAACGGCTACTTCGCTTGATTTACAAGTGGCTGGAGCAGGAGGTATAGACATTGCAGGAGAAACCAAAAACCTAAGCATATACGTGAAAGGAGCTGGCGATGTAGATGCTGATGAGCTTAAAGCTGAAAAAGCTACTTTGCGCATAGCGGGAGCAGGAGGTATATCGGCTTATGTAACGCAAGAGGTAGATGCTTCTATCGCAGGAGCAGGAGGCATTACTGTGAAAGGGAATCCGCCTGTATTTAAGAAAAGTGTGAAAGGAATAGGGCGTATTAAAATAGAAGAATAACGTAGATATGAAGAAAATCATCATTATCAATGGACCGAACTTGAACCTGTTGGGCATTCGAGAGCCTTCGGTTTATGGCAATCAGACCTTTGAGGATTACCTGAAAGAACTACATAGGAAATATACAGATATTGAATTGTATTATTTCCAAAGCAATTACGAGGGAGCACTGATAGACAAGTTGCACCAAATAGGTTTTGAGTATGACGGTATTATATTGAATGCAGGAGCCTATACGCATACCTCGATAGCCGTTGCTGATGCGGTGGCAGCCATTACAACGCCCGTAGTAGAAGTGCATATTTCTAATACTTTTACACGTGAAACGTTTAGGCATCAGTCGTTTTTATCGCCGGTGGTGAAGGGTGTAATAGGAGGTTTTGGCTTGAAGAGCTATGAATTGGCACTACAGAGTTTTATAGATTAAACGGATTAGGCTTTTATTGTTTTGATGAAGAAGTATATCCTCAAAAGCTTAAAGATATTGGGAGTGCTGATAGCATTGCTATTGGCATTCATTATCATTTTTCCAATGGTGTACCCTGAATACGTAACTGAGAAAGTTAAGAAGCTCGCCAATGATAATCTGAACGGAGAAATCAACTTTTCTAAAGCTAAGTTATCTTTCTTTACCCATTTTCCATCGCTTACGCTTAACCTTGATAACTTCTTGATGAAGGGCTCTAAACCCTATGAGAATGATACGCTTGTGGCAGTAAAGCAAATTTCTTTGGGGATAGACGTAAAGGATTTGTTGTTCTCTAAGAAGATAGACATAGAGGAGATATACCTTAAAAATGCTTTTGTGCATATAAAAGTAAACAAACAAGGCGAGGCTAATTATAACGTTTACAAATCATCGGGAGAAGAAAGCACCTCGGAGAGTGATGATACACGGGTGAATTTACAGCGTATTGAGCTGAGAAATACCCGACTGATATATGATGATAAATCGACAGAGATTTACCTTCAAGCCAATGGTTTTAATTACTTAGGAAAAGGAGGCTTAGAGGCTTCTATCTTCGATTTGCGTACCAAAGCAGAAATACAATCATTGGATTTTCTTTTTGCAGGGGAAACCTACTTTAAGAACAAACACGTAAGCGCAGAGCTAATTACCCAGATTAATACAAATTCATTGGCTTTTATCTTTCAGCAAAACAACTTAAAGATAAACCGATTGCCTGTGGATTTTAAAGGGAAGCTGAACTTTTTAAACAATGGGTATGATATTGACTTAGAAATACAATCTAAGGATAGCAATCTTGACGACTTCTTTACCGCTTTGCCTCCCCAATTTACACAATGGCATAAGAAAGCCACTCTTAAAGGAAAGACCGATATATTCTTTTCGATGAAAGGGCAATATATAGCCTCACAGAATTTGAGTCCCGATATTTATCTAAAAATGAAGGTAAGAGATGGTTATGTAGGCTATGAGGGAGTACCAGCTCCGGCTGAGAATGTGTACTTGAACATAGAAACGAGATTGCCTTCGCTAAACGTAGATAAAGTGGCAGTAAAGCTCGATTCGGTTTACTTTGATATAGGTAAGGAGTATTTCTCGGGCATTGTAAGTCTTGATGGGATAAAACCTCCTGTAATTGATGCTAAAATGAGAGCAAACATCAATGTGGAGAATGTGATGCACTTGATGGATATGAAGGACTTCCAACTGAAAGGAATGCTCTTGGCAAACGTGTAGAGTAAAGGTACTTATGCTCCTGAACAACGATTGTTCCCTATTACGAAAGGGCTTTTGGAGTTCTCCGATGGTTATGTAAAGACGCCTTACTACCCTAATCCGGTTACTGATATTCACTTCAAAGGGAATATTGAGAACACTGATGGCTCGATGAAAACTTTGGCAGTAAATGTGTCTCCTGCGACGTTTTTGTTTGAAGGAAAGCCTTTTACGGTGAATTTATCGATGGAGAATTTTGACGATATCCGATATGATATACAAGCCAAAGGAGAGTTAGACATAGCCAAAATTTATAAAGTATTCTCACAAAAAGGCTTGGAATTAGAAGGTTATGCCAAAGCCGACCTTACCTTACAAGGCACTCAGAGCGATGCCACTAACGGGCGTTATCATCTTTTACACAATAAGGGAGTGATAGAACTGCGTAATATCAAAACCACTACAGAATACTTGCCTAAACCGTTTATCATTCAGCAAGGGGTCTTTCGCTTCAATCAAGACAATATGCACTTTACTGACTTCCGTGCTACCTATGGGAAATCGGACTTTTTGATGAACGGACGGATGAGCAACGCTATTAACTTCTTCCTATCAAACAACCAAGTGCTGAAAGGAAACTTTACGGTAAGCTCTAACTATCTTGATGTAGATGAGTTTATGTATACTTCTGCTCCTGCTCAAGAGACAAAAGAAGCGAAGGAAGCAACGGTTACCAATGATACTCCAGCTGAAAAGGGGGTGGTGATTGTGCCTAAGCTCTTTAATTTTAACTTGAATGCCAATCTTAAAAATGTAGCTTTACAAGGGCTTACTATTCATAATTTGAGAGGTAATACTCAGCTTAATAGAGGAACCTTAGCTTTGCAAAACGTCAGTTTTAATATTATAGGAGTTTCTACACAAATAGATGCTAAATACGCAGATGAAACGCCTAAACGCGCTAATTTTAGTTTTAAGATTAAAGCTAAAGACTTTGACGTGCAAAGAGCCTACAAAGAAGTGAAGATGTTCAGAGAAATGGTGGCAATGGCAAAAGATGCCAAAGGTATTATTTCATTGGATTACGCCGTAGAAGGGAAGCTGAATGATGAGATGTTACCTATTTATCCTTCAATAAAAGGAGGAGGAGTGTTATCGGTGAAGAACGTTCAACTAAAAGGGTTTAAGCTTTTTAATGTTATCAGTGATAGAACAGGTACAGACGGACTGAGAGATGCTAATCTTTCGACTATTGACATCAAGAGTAGTATAAAGAACAATCTTATCACGGTAGAGCGGTTTAAGTTTAAGGTTTCAGGGTTTAGACTACGTATAGAAGGGCAGAGTAGTTTTGACGGTAGGTTGAACTTTAAGATCCGTTTGGGCTTACCACCCTTGGGGATTATTGGGATTCCTATAAAAGTAACAGGAACACAAGAAAACCCTAAAATAGGTTTAGGCAAAAAGTCCAAAGATTTAGAAGAAACGGAATACGACCCTAATAACACAGAAGCTATCAATGAAGAGGAACAAAATGGTGAAACTATACAAAAAGAGAATTAACACCCCCATAGGTGAGATGCTTGCCATAGCTACTGATGAGGCAATTTGTATGCTTGACTTTGTTGATAGTAAAAACTGGCTTAAAGACCAAGAAATACTTGTAAAGCATTACGGGGCAACACAAGTAGATGAGGATAGTTTGTTGTTATCGGAGTTGGAGAAACAATTGAGAGAGTACTTTGCCAAAGAGCGTAAAGAGTTTAGTCTGCCACTGGCTTTGGTGGGGACTTCTTTTCAAGAGGAAGTATGGAAAGTGTTACAAACTATTCCGTATGGGGAAGTGCGGTCGTATAAAGAACAGGCTACAGCTGTTGGGAATCCCAAAGGCGTGAGAGCTGTTGCTAATGCCAATGGGAAAAACCGTATTTCAATCGTTATTCCTTGTCATCGTGTTATAGGTTCAGACGGGACACTTACAGGCTATGCTAGTGGAATTGAGAGGAAGCAATTTCTGTTGGATTTAGAAAGGAGTAATGTTTAATTATTTTATCGTTATGGAATTTAGAACAATTGTACCTATACACGAGGCTACTAAAAGGATTACTTATCACTCGCAGATACTGAGTATAGGTTCTTGTTTTGCTGTGAATATGGCACAAAAGTTTAGTTATTATAAAATTCCTGTTACGGTAAACCCTTTTGGGATACTCTTTCACCCCTTAGCTATTGAAAATGTGCTTAGCAGAGCAATAGAACACGCTCCTTATGAGGCTGAAGATTTCTTTTTGCACAATGAACTTTGGCACAGTTTCGACTTTCATTCGGATATGAGTAAACCGAGCTTAGAGGAAGCTGTTCATCTTGCCAATATACAACAAACAGCACTTTATAACACATTACAAAAAGCCGATTTCTGTTTTATCACTCTTGGTACAGCTTGGGTATACATCTATAACAGTACTGATAAGATAGTGGCGAATTGTCATAAAGTACCTCAACAACACTTCTCAAAACGACTATTATCAGTAGAAGAGATAGGGGAGAGCCTTACCCATATTATAGCACTGTTGAAGAAGGTGAATAAAGACTTGCAATGTGTTTTCACTATTTCGCCTGTACGACACTTGAAAGATGGTTTTTTAGAAAACCAAGTGAGCAAAGCACATTTGTTGGTAGCACTTTATTCGGTACTTTCATCGGGGGAGTGCACTTATTTTCCAGCCTATGAGTTGCTTTTAGATGAACTTCGCGATTACCGCTTTTACGCTAATGATATGGTACACCCATCGGAAATGGCTATAGACTATATTTGGGAACGCTTAGTAGAAACCTATATAGATAAGGCTACTCAGGCAGATATGAAACAAGTAGATGCCATACAAAAAGGGGTGCAACATCGTCCGTTTAACCCTAAAACAGAGAGTTATCAGCAGTTTCAAATACAATTACGACAGAAAATAGAGGTTTTTAAAAAGAAATATCCCCATATTGAGATATAAAAAAGCTATCTAATAAGAACTATTAGATAGCTTTTTGTTTATTGTTATGTAAGCCCATTACAATACTTGAATTTCATCGATGAAGAGGAAGCCAGGTTTACCAGCTGCTCCTTGATGGAAAGAAGGAATTTTGTTTACTTCATTTATCTTCACTTTTAGATAGGTTACTTCTTTTTCAGGAAAAGAAAGAGAGTAAGTTTTTATTTCTTTGAGAGCTTTATTAGGAAGCGCATAGTTTTCTTTAGCGAGTAAATTATAGCTTTTACCGTCCTTAGAACCCCATACTTCAAAGCTGGTTGGAGGGTAAATCCAATCACCTGTTTCAATAAAAGCATTGAAGCGCACTTCTTTTACAGGAGTGTTTTCTTTTAGGGTAATTACCACTTCACAAGGTGCTTCACTAAAACCTAACCATTCTCCAGAGCGTGAATTAGTACCCCCTTTTCTACCATCAACTAAGGTAATAGCGCCTCCAAAAGTATAGTTGTTACTAGGTTTACTGAGAAACTCAATAGGGCGTACAGTTGCTTTGTTGAAAAGGAACTGTTGTTCGAAGCTACTTTCGGTTTCCTGACCGAATACTTTAGCTTTTAGATGTGTATCTTGAGTGAGTTTTAAAGGTTCTTTATACACGTTAGAACTCTTAGTAGGTTCACTTCCATCGGTAGTGTAATAGATAGGAGTGTCTTGTAAACAAGAGAGTGTTACTTGTATATCACCTACCTCAGGTTTTACTTCGGCACGAAGGTCGAATATGTGTTTAGCATAGTTATAACCTTCTAACTGGTAGATAGGAAGTAAGCGCATTAAGCGTTGTAAAAACTGATTGTAGTCTTTAGGTTTTGCAGGGTCTTCCCATTGTACTTCGGCTAAGGCTGCAAAACGAGGCAATACCATATATTGTACGTGTTTGAAAGTCTTGATATACTCTGTCCAAACATTGGCTTGTACTCCTAAGATGTGTTTTTGTTGTTCTTTATTAAGCGCATCGGGGTAAGGATTGAAAGAGTAAACACGTTCTACCGGTACATAACCACCAATAGCAAGAGGTTCTTTATCGGTTTTATCTGTTTGATAATAGTCGAAGTAGCAATAAGAAACAGGGGTCATAATAGCATCGTGGTTAGACTTAGCTGCTTCTATAGCACCTCCGATACCTCTCCAAGACATTACAGTAGCATTAGGTGCTAAACCTCCTTCAAGGATTTCGTCCCAACCAATGATTTTGCGACCTTTTTTAGCTAATACTTCTTCAGCGAATGTAATTATATGACTTTGTAAGTATTCTTCGGCTGTGTGTTTCGCATCACCTTTAATACCTAACTCTTTTATCTTAGCTTGGCATTTAGGGCATTTCTTCCAGCTATCTTTAGGACATTCGTCACCTCCTATATGGATATATTCTGAAGGGAATACTTCAGTTACTTCTTCTAATATATTTTTAATGAAATCATAAGTTTCGGGGTTGCCAGCACAAAGTACTTCTTCGGCTATGCCCCAAGTTTCTCTTACTTTATAAGGACCTCCTGTACAACCTAATTGTGGATAAGTAGCCAAAGCAGCAACCATATGTCCTGGGAGGTCTATCTCAGGAATAACGGTAATGTTGCGGTCGGCGGCATATTTTACAATGTCTTTCATTTCTTGCTGAGTATAGAAGCCTCCGTGAGGTTTACCATCGAAGGTGTCCCACTGTTTGTTTACCATAGTTTGGCTACGAGTGCTTCCTACCACAGTAAGTTCGGGGTATTTTTTAGATTCAAAACGCCAACCTTGATCATCGGTGAGATGCCAGTGGAATTTATTGATATTGTGGAGTGCTAACATATCGATATAAATGCGCACAGAGTCGGCAGTAAAAAAGTGACGGGCACTATCTAAATGTGCACCACGATATGCGAAATAGGGTTTATCGGTTATTTCTTTGGCAGGGAAGATGACTTTGCCTACTTTTTGTACCGGAATGGATTTTCTCAAGAGTTGTACTCCATAGAAAGTACCCGCTTTAGAAGCTCCATTTACAGTAATGTTCTTTGCATTCACCACTACTTGGTAAGCCTCTTTGTTGTTGTTTTGGTAATTTTGCAACAAGGCAATAGTGTTGGTCTCATTGTTTTGATTAGGAGCGATATTCACTTCAATTCCTGCTTGTTTTTTGATATACTCTTGCAAGAATCCAGCGTACTGCTGTAAAGAAGCATCGCCTTCTGGATAGGTGATTTTGGTATCAGCCGTAAGTACGAAAGGTTTATCGGCATCAGCTTGGGGAGTGGTAATCATTTCGGGTAGTGGAATTACCTCATAATTAGCAGTACTCTCTCCTTGATTGTTTGTAGTTGATTTACACGAAATAATCGTTATCAATAACAAAAGTGCGGAAGTTAATTTTATCTTCATTACATTTAAAATTTGAATTAATGGGACAAAGGTATAAAATTTTTTTTGAATATTTTTTGGTTAGGTGATATTTTTTTTGCACCTTTGCAAATATTTTTAGAAAGTGATTTAAAACTGCTCAGAAAGCTAATAGGTAAAAGCTGAAAAGTTTAATACCATAATGCCAAAAATGCCAATAATACCAAATTAATGACGGTGCGAGCTACACAGGCAGTCGTAATTAGCAAATTAGCAAATTTGAGAATTAGCAAATGAGAAATGAAGTGTAAAAAGTTTTTATAAGAAGGAAATAAGATTGAAAATCGAAGGCTATTTGAAGCTAAGACGGATAAATGACGGTGCGAGCCACACAGGCAGATAAAGGAAAGACGAAGGAAGGACGAACAAAAGACGAACAAAGAACGAACAAAAGACGAACAAAAGACGAACAAAAGACGGTGCGAGTCGCACGGGCAGATAAAGAAAAGACGAAGAAAGAGTCAATTTAAGAGGGACTCATAGCGGAACATAATAGAAAATATACTATTGTAAGAATACTAATAGACTTTTATATACATCAAAAAACCAATGAAAAAATTTGATAAAGAAGTGTACCTAAAATGGTACGAGGATATGCTTTTT
>ERZ773077.1516-NODE-1516-length-15809-cov-3.685096_pt1 | contig 15809 bp, 15 predicted proteins | sample MGYA00580612_ERZ773077 | MGnify/ENA primary metagenome ERZ773077 (study PRJEB29015, sample SAMEA2737971) | human oral metagenome | biome: human oral; feature: human-associated habitat; material: dental | place: China | collected 2021 ...
CAAACTGGACGGCCAGTTCCCGCTCGTCGTCTGGCAGACCGGTTCCGGCACACAGTCCAACATGAACATGAACGAAGTGCTGGCGAACCGCGCCAACGAACTGGCCGGTACCGGGCTTGCCGCCTACAAGCCAGTGCATCCGAACGACCACGTGAACCACGCCCAATCCACCAACGACAGCTTCCCGACCGCGATACACGTCGCCGCCGCACAAGAAATCAACCACCTGCTGATTCCGGCAGTACAAAAACTGCGCGACACCCTCGCTGCCAAAGCCAAAGCCTTTGAACCCATCGTCAAAATCGGCCGCACCCACCTGCAAGACGCCACCCCGCTCACCCTCGGCCAAGAATTCTCCGGCTACGTTGCCCAGCTTGACCACGGCCTCGCCCGCCTGCAAGACGCGCTCAAATACCTCTACGAACTGCCGCTCGGCGGCACCGCCGTCGGCACCGGCCTCAACAGCCACCCCGACTTCGCCGTCAAAGCCGCGGCGCAACTGGCGCAACTCTCCGGCCTGCCCTTTGTCACCGCGCCCAACAAATTCGAAGCGCTTGGCGGACGCGATGCTGCCGTCTTCGCCTCCGGCGCGCTGAAAACGCTTGCCGCCAGCCTCAACAAAATCGCCAACGACGTGCGTTGGCTCGCCAGCGGCCCGCGTTGCGGCCTGGGCGAAATCAAAATCCCGGAAAACGAGCCCGGCTCCTCCATCATGCCCGGCAAAGTGAACCCGACCCAATGCGAAGCGCTGTCCATGGTCTGCTGCCAAGTATTTGGCAACGACGTCACCATCAACATGGCGGGCGCCTCCGGCAACTTCGAGCTGAACGTGTACATGCCGGTCATCGCCTACAACCTGCTGCAATCCGTGCGCCTCTTGGGCGACGCCTGCAACAGCTTTAACGAGCACTGCGCCGTCGGCATTGAGCCCGTGCCGGAAAAAATCGACTACTTCCTGCATCACTCGCTGATGCTGGTAACGGCGCTCAACCGCAAAATCGGCTACGAAAACGCGGCGAAAGTCGCCAAAACCGCCTATAAAAACGACAAATCGCTGCGCGAAACGGCGATAGAACTCGGCCTGCTCTCCGGCGAAGAATTTGACGCGCTGGTGGTGCCTGCCGACATGGTGCATCCGAAATAACATTTGGCATAAAGAAAGCGCCGCATTGCGGCGCTTTTTATCGAGAAATAAACAATGAAAAAATTACCCCTTTGCCTATTACTGCTGGCTAGCACTTGTTACGCGGAAACAGAAAAATTTGAACCAACGCAGGAAGAAGCTGAAAAAGCGATGCAAACATTTTTTGTCATGGTCAATAGCGTGAGCGAAGAAATGGCAAAAAAGATGAAAACCCCAAAGCAGCATGTTGAGCTGAAAAAAATGACGCTAAAAAAATGCGAAGAAGACAAATTTGAAGGCGAGCGGGCAGCCTACTGCGATATTGACACGGTCATAGTAGAAGATGGCAAAGAAGAAAAGCAGGAATTGAAAGAAGTGCCTTTCCTGAAAAAAGATGGCGTATGGTTTATGCCGCCGCCCATTATCTAACCCGCCATCTCCGTGAGATAGCCTTGTCAATACAGATGCGCCTCGGCACACCGCCCAAGCGACAACTAACTTTGAATATTTTGGCGCCTGAATCACACACCTGACATTTTTTTGCACCATCTGCGCCGTCGCGTCGCTGGCAACACGTACACCGCATCGCCGCGGCAATAGCGCCCATCTTGACGCATCCTCATGACAGTCACGCCTCTCAATCTTGGTGACGTTCTACGACACTTTTTGTCATCCTACTGACGCTTAACCCGCGCCACTACAGCATCTCCCCTGCCGCCGCCCGCTTGCCCCGCTTTTTTGTTAAAATCGCGCCGCTTTTTATCCAACAGGAAATCTTTCATGTCGCACTATATTTTTGTTCTGAACTGTGGCTCTTCCAGCCTGAAATTCTCCGTCATCAACCCGGAAAACGGCGAGGAGCCGCTTAAAGGCCTGGCCGAACGTCTGGGCGTTGGCGGGGTCGGCAATATCACCATCAAGACCGCCGCAGGCGGCAAAACCGAGCAGCAGCTTGACCCCGGCACGCACCAGGAAGCGCTGCACGTCATCGTCGCCGCGCTGAAAAAAGAAGGCCTGATGGACAAAATCAAGGCAGTCGGCCACCGCATCGTGCATGGCGGCGAATATTTCGCCGAATCCGTCCTCGTGGATGACGATGTGCGCAACAAGATTGTGGACTGCATCCGCCTCGCCCCGTTGCACAACCCGGCGCACGTCACCGGTATTGACGCCGCGCGCGAGGCCTTCCCCAACCTGAAACAAGTCGTCGTCTTCGACACTGCTTTCCACCAGCATATGCCGGAACGCGCCTATCTCTACGCGCTGCCGTACAAACTCTACACCGACAACAAAATCCGCCGCTACGGTTTCCACGGCACCTCTTACCGCTACATCGCCAGCCAGTTGCCGGAAAAACTCGGCATCGCCAAGCCGAAAGCCGTCGTCGCCCACCTCGGTAACGGTGCCTCCGTCGCCGCTGTGGATTTCGACCATTCTGTGGACACCACGATGGGGCTCACCCCGCTGGAAGGCGTGGTGCACGGCACCCGTTCCGGCGATGTCGATCCCGCCATCTTCGGCATCCTTACCGGGCAAATGGGCATGAGCCCGAAAGAAGTGGATGACATGCTGTGGAAACAGTCCGGCCTGCTCGGCCTGTCCGGCATGTCCAACGACTGCCGCACCGTGGAAGAAGCCTATGCCAAGGGCGACGCAGCGGCCATCCGCACCATGGATGTCTATTGCTACCGCCTCGCCAAGCACATCGCCGCACAGATGGTCGGTCTCGGCGGTGCTGATGCTATCGTCTTCACCGGCGGTATCGGCGAAAATTCCTCGCTGGTACGCGAAAAAACCATCGCCCTGCTCGAATATCTCGGCTTCAAGCTCGATAGCGCGAAGAACCACGAAACCTTCCGGGGCAAAGAAGGCAACATCGCTGCAAGCGGCAGCAAGCCGGTGTGGGTCATCGCCACCAACGAAGAGCTGATGATCGCCCGCGATACCGACGCACTCAGCGCCTAAGGAGAACCACCATGGCAAAAACAATCCTGGTCGTTGCCACCCGTCAGGGCATCGGCCTGACTTCCGCCGTTCTTGGTCTTTATCACGCCCTTGACCGCAAAGGCATCAAAGTCGGCTTCCACAAACCCGTCATCCAGTACGACGTCGAGGGGCAGGAAATCGACCACAGCCGCAGCGTCCTGCGCCATTCCGCGCGCACCACTGCCGACGACAGCCTCGCCATCCGCCCGGAAACCGTGCAGCAGGCGCTGGACGCAGGCAATCTCGACGAACTGATGGAAACTGTCATCCAGAATTTCGAAACCGCGAAGGGTGACGCCGATGTCGTCGTCATGGAAGGCCTGCTGGAAACCGCCAACGTGCCCTACGCCAACGAAGTGAACCGGCAAATCGCCCGTGCGCTCAATGCCGACGTCATCCTGCTTGCCGACGCGCGCACCAGCAGCATCGCCCGTCTGGAAAACCAGCTCGACTACGCTGCCGGCAACATCGGCAAAAACCAGCTGCTTGGCGTCATCATCAACCACATCAATGCCGCAGGCGCCCTCAGCGCCGCCGATATTGCCACCAGCACGATCGGCGATAAATACCGCCTGCTCGGCACCATCGCCAGCAAACCCGAACTCGGTGCGCCGCGCGTCAGCGACCTGCAACAACACCTCGGCGCGAGCATCCTGCTCGAAGGCGAAAGCGCCACCCGCCGCATCCATGACTACGTCCTCTTCGCGCGCACTCCGGCGAATGCCGCTGACTTCCTGCAACCCGGCAACTGCATCTTCCTGCCGGCAGACCGCGACGACGCCCTGATGGCAACCACCATCAGCGCCAAAGCGGGCAACCACCTCGCCTGCCTCGTGCTGACCGGGCCGCTGCCTGCTTCCGATGTCGTCATGAAACTGTGCAAACCGCTGCTCGAAGAAGCACGCCTGCCGGTGCTGCACCTCGAAACCAGCAGCTGGGAAATCAGCAAACTCATCGAGAAATTCAACCGCTACATCCCCGTTGACGACGAACAACGCATCCGCGACACCAAAGAGTACATCGCCGACAGCATCAAAGACGACTGGATCGACGGCTACCTCAGCACCGCGCGCGCGGTCAGCCTCTCGCCCGCCGCCTTCCGCTACCAAATCGTGCAGCGTGCCATCGCCGCGCAAAAAACCATCGTCCTGCCCGAAGGCGACGAACCGCGCACCGTGGTCGCCGCCAGCATCTGCGCCGAACGTGGCATGGCGCGCTGCGTCCTGCTTGCCAAACCGGACAGCGTCCGCGCCGTTGCCACCCAACAGGGCGTCACCCTCGGCGACAACATCCAGATCATCGATCCCGACGCCGTGCGTGAAAAATACGTCGCCCGTCTCGTTGAACTGCGCAAAGCCAAAGGCATGACCGAAGACCAGGCGCGCGACGCGCTGGCCGACGGCGTCATGCTCGGCACCATGATGCTCGAAGCCGGCGAAGTGGACGGCCTCGTCTCTGGCGCCGTGCACACCACCGCCAACACCATCCGTCCGCCGCTGCAAATCATCAAAACCGCGCCGGGCGCAAGCATGGTCTCCTCCGTCTTCTTCATGTGCCTGCCGGATCAAGTCCTCGTCTATGGTGACTGCGCTATCGTGCCCAACCCCAGCGCCGATGACCTCGCGCAAATCGCCATCCAGTCGAACGACAGCGCCAAAGCCTTCGGCATCGAGCCGCGCGTGGCGATGATCTCCTACTCAACCGGCACCTCCGGCAGCGGCGCAGACGTCGAAAAAGTCAAAGAAGCGACCGCCAAAGTGCGCGAACTGCGGCCGGACATCCTCGTCGATGGCCCGCTACAATACGACGCCGCCGCCGTCGAATCCGTCGGCAAACAAAAAGCGCCGAACAGCCCGGTCGCCGGACAGGCAAGCGTCTTCATCTTCCCCGACCTCAACACCGGCAACACCACCTACAAAGCCGTGCAGCGTTCGGCAAACGCCATCTCCATGGGCCCCGTCCTGCAAGGTATGCGCAAACCCGTGAACGACCTCTCACGCGGCGCGCTGGTGGACGACATCGTCTATACCATCGCCATCACCGCCGTGCAGGCCGCCCACAGCTAAACGGCAAACAAAGCCCCTTGCCCGCTTGCGGGTGAGGGGCTGACCATATCCCCCGACCCCAAACCAGGAGCACCCAATGGGAATCAGCCCGATCCAACTACTCATCGTCCTCATCATCGTCATCGCCATCTTCGGTACCAAAAAACTCAGTGGCGTCGGCTCTGACCTCGGCCAGGCCATCAAAGGCTTCAAAAATGCCATGAAAGAAGACGAAAAACCCGCCGACAAACTCGAACACCAGGCAGAAAAAACTGCCGCCGACAACCGCATCATCGAAGGCGAAGCGCGCCGCGACGAAGAAAAAACCCACTAAGGCGGCCCCGTGTTTGACATCGGATTCTGGGAACTCGTCGTCATCGGCGTCATCGGCATCGTCGTCATCGGCCCCGAACGCCTGCCGGAAGTCGTGCGCAGCGCGCTCATCTTCATCCGCAAAATCCGCCGTGGCTTCAGCGACGTGCGTGCCGATATCGAGCGCGAACTCGACCTCGACGACATGCGCAAAATCCTGCACGAAGCTGACATGCGGGAACACATCAAAAAACTTAACGATGGCGTGATGAACCTCGACAAAGAAGCACGCGACCTCGGCACAAGCATCAAAGAAGACCTCGAACACGCCTACGACGGCTACACCCCGGAAGACGCCAGTGCCGAAGCCGACACCGGTATCGAACCGCCCACCGCCAGCGCAGAACAAGCTCCGCCCGCCGCCGACAGCCCGCCCACAGGAAATACCCCGCCAGCAGAAACCCCTCTCAAACCCTGAATCGCGCCAAGCGGGATAACCACGCGCTTTCTGCCATGCGCAAACGGAAAAAATCGCCACTGGCTACCCGTAGCGCCCGCATTCGCGAGAAAGAGCGTTTGCCCGCAGGACGAACCCTGAAAACAGGAGTGGATAGGTGTTGTTACCCCCTTCCGCCGTTTGGCAATACCTTCTTCCACAAGCGGAAGAAGAAATAACCGGCTGTTTTCAATTTTTTTTCCCCGCTGCGGGACGTATGGAGGAAAGGACAGCAAAAAACGGGCATCAGCCATAACAGCGGCCAGGCAGAACAACCACGCCCATATCCACCATTCCACCCACAACAGACCTCCCCCCATGACCGACCACGACACCCCACCGCAAAGCGACGACAAAGAAATGCCCATCGTCGAGCACCTTATCGAACTGCGCGCCCGCCTGCTGCGCATCATCTACGCCGTCGCCGGTGTTTTCGTCCTGCTCCTGCCCTTCCGCAACCGCGTTTACGAAACCTTCGCCCTGCCCGTGCTTGGCAGCCTCCTGCCAGGGCAGAGCATGCTCGCCTACGACGGCATCGACATCTTCCTCACACCGGTGAAAGTCTGCCTCTTCCTCGCCTGCCTACTGACCATCCCGTGGATTCTCTACCAAATCTGGGCCTTCGTCGCGCCGGGCATGTACCGTCACGAAAAACGCCTCGTCCGCCCCATTCTCATCTCCTCCACCATCCTCTTCTACACCGGCGTACTGTTTGCCTACTTCATCATCCTGCCTATCCTTTTCAGCTTCCTCGCCGGCATCGAACTCAAAGGCGTCGAATACAAACCGGACATCACCCAGTACATGTCACTCAGCCTGACCATGTTTATCGCCTTCGGTGCCGCCTTCGAAGTGCCGGTGGCGACCGTCATCTGCCTCATGCTCGGCATCGTCCGGCCCGAGACACTCGCGAAAAAACGTCCCTACATCATCCTCGCCGCCTTCACGATCGGCATGCTGCTTACCCCGCCGGACGCCATCTCGCAAACCCTGCTCGCCGTGCCGATGCTGCTCCTCTTCGAAGCAGGCCTCTACATCGGCAAACGCCTCCTCGCCGCACGCGAAGCGGATAACCCTCCGCCGCCTACCGCAAAACCCTGAATGCACATCGACGCCGACGGCTGGCTGGACGCTGCCAGCCGCCACCCCAGCCCGCACCACAACGAACGCCCCGACGCGGACGACATCAGCCTCCTCGTCATCCATAACATCAGCCTGCCGCCTGACGAATACGGCGACCGCTACATCAGCGCACTCTTCTGCGGCACCCTGCCCGCGAGACGCCACGAACATCCCTACCTCGATAGCATCGCCGACCTGCGCGTCGCCGCGCACTTCCTTATCCTGCGCGACGGCCATATCCAGCAATACGTCCCCACCACCGCCCGTGCCTGGCACTCCGGCGAATCCAGCTACCATGGCCGCGCCAACTGCAACGATTACAGCATCGGTATCGAACTGAACGGCAGCGATCATCATCCCTACACCCAGCGCCAATACCAGGCGCTCGCCGCCCTCAGCCGCGCCATCATGACGCGCCACCCGTGCATCACCGCGATGCGCATCACCGGCCACAGCGACATCGCGCCAAGCCGCAAAACCGATCCTGGCCCCGCTTTTAACTGGCATTACTACCGGCGCTGTCTGGAAGCAGCACACCATTGAGCTGCCAAGCGACGTAAACACTGGCTCCGTCAAGCGGGATAAATTCTGGGTTTCCGCATATCTTCCCCCCATCCGCCGCTGCGCGGCACCTTCCCCCGCAAGCGGTGGAAGGGATTTTTTGTGCGCATTTCTACATTTGAGCGCTCGCCAAGCGGCGTCATTACTGGCCCCGTCAAGCGGGATGACAGTTTTTGGTCGCGGATGAACGGGCAAGAAAAAACCCCGCTCGGCGGCGGGGTTCGGCGAGGAGAAATCAGGGCTTGAGGCAGCCGCTGAGATTATCCGCAAGATTACCGAGCAGCTGCGCGTACATCGCCTTGCCGGCGGGAATATCCGCGCCGACCGGATCCAGCACGGCAGTCTTCACCCCGCTTTCCTTCGCCAGCTTATCGACGATTTTTGCCGGGAATTGTGGCTCGCTGAAGAGACACACGACTTTGTTATGCATCAGCTGTTCGTGCAACTCGCCGATACGTTTTGCGCCGGGTTCATGTTCGGGATCCACGCGCACCGTGCCGACAGCGTTTAGTTTGTAATCCTGTTCAAAGTATTGGTAGGCGTCATGGAAGACCATGAAGGGGCGTTTTTGCAGCGGCGCGAGTTTGCCGTTGAGCTCCTGATGCAGGGCGTCTAGCGCGGCGCGGCTTTTTTCTGCGTTTGCCTGGTATTTGGCGGCGTTATCGGGGTCAATCTTGCCGAGTTCGTCGGCAATGGCGGTAAGCAGCTGCTTGCTGCGCGTGGTACTCAGCCACAGGTGGGCGTCGTATTTGCCGTGATGGTGGCCGTCGTGATCGTGGTCATGTCCGTCGTGGTCATGTGCGTGATCATGGTCGTGTCCGCCGTGCTCATGACCGTGATCGTGGTCGTGCGCATCGCCGTCATGATGATGGTCGTGATCGTGGCCGTCATCGTCATGATGGTGATGACCACCTTCTTCCCACAAGCCGCCGTGCCGTGTCGGCAGCGGATACAGATTGGGCAGGTTCAGCCATTCGATGCTGTGTACCTGCGGACTTTTCTGCAAAAGCGGCGGGATGAAGGTTTCCAGCTCATGGCTGACATAGATGACCAGATCGGCCTGATTGATCGCTTTCGCGTCCGACGGCTTCATCTGATAGCCGTGCGGCGAGCCCTGCCGGATAAGCAGTTCCGGTTCGGCGATACCGTCCATCACCTGGGCGGCAAGCGATTGCACCGGCTTGATGGTGGCGACAACTTTCGGTGCGGCCAGTGCCTGACAACTGACTGCAACGAGGGTAGCGAGGATAAGTTTTTGCATGAAGGTCTCCGTGATTAAGCGGTGCAAAATCATAGCACTCCGGTCATTTTTTGCAACGGCATAACGTCATCTTTCTCACGACAACCACGCGGATTATGGCCATAAATTTGTTTTTCTTGTCATATCTGACAAATGGTGAACAGAACGCAAAAAAGCCCAAGCGAAGACGTCCAGCGTAACAGCCGCGAATGCGCTGCAAAAAGCGCCCCGAAGGGCGCCGCCTGATTACAAGACGATGTTGATTTCCGGCGGTGGCGGCGGCAAATCGTTGCCTGCCGTCGGGGCGCCGACGCTGACGCTGCTGCTGGCAACCGCCGCCGAGACCCACTGGAAGAATTTGGCAAAGGCGCTGGCATCCATGGTGTCGAGCGAAGCGACGGTATCGGTCAGTTGCCGCAGGTAAGAGGCATCGGCTTTCGGCCCGGCGGCACAGGCGACGATATTGCCGAAGCCCAGCGATTTGATGACGGGGATGGCTTCGCTGTAGGCGAGCAGGTCGGTCGGTTTGCCGTCGGTGAGGATGATGAGGATGGGGCGCCAGTCACCTTTTTGTTCGCCGCTGGTCATGATGCGGTCGCGCTTGACGGCATGGGCGATGTGTTCCAGTGCCGCGCCGAGGAAGGTCGCGCCGCTCTCGGGGCAGACAATTTCCGGCAGCACCACTTGCTCCAGCGGGGTCAGCGGCAAGACGTCCTTGATCTTGGAGTCGAAGGTGGTGATGGTGAGATAAACGCTTTCCAGTGCGTAGGGGTTCTGCCGCAGCGAGGCAAGCAGGGCATGCAGGCCGGTGTTGACGGCTTCGATCGGCTCGCCGCGCATGGAGCCGGAGGTATCGATACAGATGTAGGTAAGCAGGCGTCGGGACATGGGGTAGGTTCCTGTTTGGGAATGAGTATGGCGATAGTCATTTGTCGATACCGCTGTTTGCTGCGGTAAAGTGCCATCAATAGATTGGGTAATAAAGCGGAAAAATTGAGTGGGTAAAGGAGCATTTGTATCGGCAAGCGAAAAGGCATGTTCTGTTAATCGTCTAAGCGAAGCAATATCAACTTTTAGTCCTGTTGCATAGACAACGATACTACCGAATCCAAGAGATTGGATAACAGGAATCATGGCTTCGTATGCTAAAGAATCATTCGGTTTGCCGTCGGTAATGATGAGAAGAATAGGGGCGTAATCTCCTTTCGAACCTCGATTGTCCAAAATACCATCACGCCTGACAGCATAGGCAACGTATTCCAATGCCGCACCTAAACAACACCCACCCTCGCAAGTAAAAGTTGATGGCAGCATTACATTCATTAACGGCGTTAGCGGGAATTCTTCTTTTGGAAATGTACCGAAGGTAATTAGGCAGATATGCGCGCATTCCAAAGCGTAAGGGTCTAGGCGTAAGGAGGAAATGAGTATTTGTATTCCGTTACGCAGGGATTCTATGGCTTCGCCGCGCATGGAACCCGAGGTGTCAATACAGATATAAATGGGTAGGCGTCGCATAGATTTTGTAGGTTGCTGTCTGTGTTTTTTGTGCTTTGCACACTTGTAGCAATAAGGTTGTGATTTTCCCGCATGGCGGATGTGGGATAGCCACCGCCAAGCGAGAAGGCCACGCGGTTTTCAATACGGCAGATAGTGTTTCAGCAGGTCAATAAAGCGGTCGGTGTCGTGGAAGTCGCCGATGGCGTTGAAGTGCCAGCCGTTTGCGCCGCGCTTCACGGTGGCGAAGGTCATGGCGCAGGCGCGGTTCGTCGGGTCGCTGCCGATGTCGTAGCGGCAGATTTCCTGACCCTTGCCATCCAGGGCGCGGATGTAGGCGCGGCGCACGCCGGCGAAGCTCTGTCCGCGTTCGTGGCCTTTGTAGATGGCGACGACAAAGAGGATTTGCTGGTAGCTGTCGGGCAGGGTGTCCAGATCCACTTCGATTTGCTCGGCGTCATCACCCGCGCTGCTGCCGCTCTGGTTATCGCCGGAGAGGCGCACTTTGCCGCTGGGGTGGATGAGCGAGTTGTAGAAGACGACGTCGCCGCCTTCCAGCGTCGGCCGGCCATTCGCGCCCGTTTTGCCGAGGTTGCGTACTTTGCCGTTTGCATCCAGCAGGAAGGCGACGGCGTCAAGGTCGTAAGCGGGGCTGCTGGGCGCGATGTCCCAGCCGAGGCCGATGGTGAGGCGGGAAAGGTCGTAGCCCGATTCTTTGCGCAGGCTGACGCCCTGGCCTTTTTGCAGGTTGATGGCCATGTTTACAGCACGATGTTGAGTTCAGGGGGCGGCGGCGGCAGTTCGTCCAGCCCGCTGACTTCTTTGCCGCTTTCGATTTTCTGGCTGGAAACGGAGATGGAGGAGCTGACCCACTGGAAGAAGCTCTTGATGGAGGTGGCGTCGGCGGTGTCAAGCGAGACGACGGTTTCGGTGATGCGTTTCAGGGTGGCGGTGTCCGCACTGGGGCCGGCGGCGCAGGCGACGAAGGTGCCGGTTTTCACGCCCCGGATGGCGGCGATGCCTTTTTCCAGGTCGTCGGTCGGCGCGCCGTCGGAGAGGAGGAAAACCACGGGTTTCCAGTCGCCTTTGACTTCGGCGCTGCCTTTCACCACTTCGCGGTTGATGCAGTCGGCCAGCAGGGTCAGCGCGGCACCGAGGGCGGTCATGCCGCTGGCGCGCAGATCAGGCACCTGGAAGCTCATCAGTTCGGTGAGCGGGGTGAGCTGTTTGGCGTCGTTATTGAAGGTGATGACGGAGAGATAGGCAGTTTCCAGCGCGTAGGGGTCTTGACGCAGGGCGGAGACGAGAACTTGCAGGCCGTTGCGCACGGATTCGATGGCTTCGCCGTGCATGGAGCCGGAGGTATCAACGAGGAGGTAAACGGGGAGGCGTCGCATGGGATTTCCTTATGGGTTTGGGCGGAAAGGCAGCCGCCGGGGCTGCCTTGTGTGGCTTAAAGGTAGGGGACGATTTTCGGCAGGATAAGATCCGGCGTCGCACCCTGGCTGTTTTCGCCAATGGCGTGCATTTTCCATTCGCCGTTGTGGCGATAGACCTTCGCCATGATTTGCGCGGTGTGGTTGCCTTGCGCGGAGAGGTTGTAGCGGGCGATTTCTTTGCCCGTCTGCCCGTCCACCAGGCGGCAGTAGGCGTTTTCCACCTGGCTGAAATTCTGCCCGGTGTAGTTGCTGACGGTGAAGACCAGGGTTTTGACGTTGACCGGGATACGGTTCAGGGCGACGGCGATTTGTTCGTCGTCCCCGTCGCCTTCGCCGGTGCGGTTATCGCCGCTGTGCTGGACGCTACCGTCGCGGCTGGCCAGCTGGCCGAAATAGACGAGATCAATGGGGTTGTTGTTGTCATCGAAGATGAAGCAGGAAGCGTCAAGGTCGATAGACTGCTCACGGCCAAAGCCGAACAGGCCCTTTTTCTTGGCGACGTCCCAGCCGAGACCCATGACGACGCTGGTGAGCGTGCCGCCCGCTTCTTTTTCCAGAGAAATTTTCTGGCCTTTTTGCAGATTGACTGCCATAAGCACTCCTTAATTGAGGAAGGTTGATGGAAAGAAAGCGCGGGCGATTGTACCAGCATTACCCCGCTTATAATGCGCGCATTTATAACCACTTACCCCGCCATGCCCGCCTATTCTCTGCCTTACGGCACCCTGCATCTCGACATTGACCATGCCGACCTGCCGCCGGACGACCTGTTTGCCCTCGGTGCCCGCGATAACCCGCGCCGCGCCTTCCTCTTCGTCAGCAAAGTGCTGGGCAAACACATCCCGGTGCCGACCGCGATCCTCGCCCGTGTGCATCGCCTGCTTGCCGCGAAACTGCCCGCCAACCTGCCTGCCCCCGTACTTTTCATCGGCATGGCGGAAACGGCGACCGCATTAGCGCAAGGCGTCTTTGAAGCCTGGCTTGCCGCCCACCCGGCCACGCCCGCGCTCTACCTGCACACCAGCCGCTTGCGCGTCAAAGGCGCCGACATCTGCCCCTTCGAAGAAAGCCACAGCCACGCCGCGCAGCAATGGCTGCACCTGCCCGCCGAGCGCAGTCTGCTCAATGCCGCGCAAAGCCTGGTGCTGATGGATGACGAACTCTCGACCGGCAACACCTTCCGCGCCCTCGCATCCGCCTTGCGCCCGCAACTGCCCGCCCTGCGCACGACGCACTGGCTCTCGCTTACCGATTTCAGCCCGCCTGCCTCTGCTCGCGACGTGCAGCGCCACAGTCTGCTGCGCGGCGGCTGGCATTACGAAGTGACCGCCACCGTACCGCCCGTTGCCAGCGTGCAGGAAGTGCCCATTACCATCGCCGACAGCGGCTTTGGCCGCCTCGGTATCCGCCAGGCGGTGCGGCTGGATTCCGCTGTCTGGGCGGAGACGGGCGACATCAGCGCGGGCGCGCGCGTCCTCGTCCTCGGCACCGGCGAATTTATCCATCCGCCCGCCGTCTTCGCCCGCGAACTCGCGGCGCGCAGCGGCGCGGACGTGTATCTGCAATCAAGCAGCCGCTCGCCCGCACTCCCATGGGGCGCGCTACCGCACAAGCGCAGTTTCGCCGACCCCTACGACGCTGGCGTGCCTTATTACCTCTATAACCTGGCCACACCCGACGCCTACGACCACGTTTTTATTTGCCACGAACACCCCGCCAACGCGGCGTTGCGGGAAACCGCGGCAACGCTGGATGCACGACTGCTGCATTTGCGCGCCAAGCGCGATAAAACCTGACTTCGCCAAGCGGTGTAAATACTGGGCCCGCCAAGCAAGATCAGGTCTATTTGAAACGACTATAACGGCGGCAGGCTGGCGCTGTCGATGAGGTGGAAGCCGTCCGCGTCGTGGCAGAGGATTTGCCCATGCGGATGCCAGTCGCCGAGGACGTACACGCGCTTGCCGTCATCCAGCGGATGTACGGCGGGGCGGTGGGTGTGGCCGTGGATGAGGATTTCTGCCTGCTGTTCTTGCAGGACGCGGCGGATGACGGCGGGATTGGTGTCGGTGATGCGCGGTGCTTTGCGGCGGCTGCGTTTGCGGCTCTGCCCGCGCAGTTTTTCGGCGATGGCGAGGCGCAGGCGCGCGGGCAGGCGGTAGTAGAGGCGTTGCAGGCAGCGGCAACGCAGGATGCGGCGCAGGCGCTGGTAGCCGTGGTCATCGGTGCAGAGCAGGTCGCCGTGTTCGATGAGGACGGTTTTGCCGCCGAGGCTCAGGCGGTGGCGTTCAGGCAGGATGTGCATGTTGGCCGCGCGCGCGTAGGCGTCGCCCAGGAGAAAATCGCGGTTGCCGTGCTGGTAATAGACGGGGCAAGGCAGGGCGGCGAGGACGGCAGCGATGTCCCGTTGCAAGGGGCTCGCGAGGTCGTCGCCGAGGTAATAGTCGAAGAGGTCGCCCAGGATGTAAACGGCGCTGGCGTCGCGGGCGAGGGCGGCGAGGGTGGCGCGGAAGGCGACGGTGATGTCGGGCCGTTCGGTGCTGAGGTGGATGTCGGCGAGGAAGTATTCCGCCACGGGGATTCCGGTGGGATGGTGGATAAGAAAGAGGCGGGCTGAAGCCCGCCCCATGTTGGTGGTGGTTTAGAGGATTTCCGTCTTCTCAATTACCACTTCTTCCAGCGGCACGTCTCTGTGCATGCCGCTGCGGCCGGTTTTGACCGTGGCGATTTTATCGACGATGTCCATGCCGGCGACGACCTTACCGAAGACGGCGTAACCCCAACCAGCGTTGGTCTTGCTGGTGTGGTTGAGGAAGTGGTTATCGACGAGGTTGATGAAGAATTGCGCCGAGGCGGAATGCGGATCGCTGGTGCGCGCCATGGCGATGGTGCCGCGCGCGTTTTTCAGGCCGTTGTCGGCTTCGTTGGTAATCGGGTCGCGCGTGTCTTTTTCTTTCATGCCGCTTTCCATGCCGCCGCCCTGAATCATGAAGCCGGGGATGACGCGGTGGAAAATGGTGTCGTTATAAAAGCCGTCTTCGGCGTAGCGGCGGAAATTGGCGACGGAAGCCGGCGCCTTGTCTTCATCGAGTTCGACGGTGATATCGCCTTTTGTGGTGTGGATGATGGCGGTCGGCGTGGCGAGGGCGCTGCCGAAAGCGAGGCAGAGAGAAAGGCTGAGGAGCCGTTTGGTCATGGGTTTTTCCTTAGGTTTCAAGGGGCGTTTATACTAACAAACTTTTGAGATGACCCACTGGAGAACCCATGAGCGCCTTGCAGTTTTACAACAGCCTGAGCCGGCAAAAAGAACCCTTCCGCCCGCTGCATGCAGGCAAAATCGGCATGTACGTCTGCGGCATGACCGTGTATGACTACTGCCACATCGGCCATGCGCGCGTGATGGTCGTTTTCGACACCATCGCCCGCCACCTGCGCGCGCTGGGCTATGAGCTGCATTACGTGCGCAACATCACCGACATTGACGACAAAATCATCGCCCGCGCCGCCGAAAACGGCGAGCCCATCGCCGCCCTCACCACCCGCTTCACCGCCGCCATGCACGAAGACGAAGCGGCGCTGGGCTGTCTGCCGCCGGACGAAGAACCGCGCGCCACCGATGCCGTGCCCGGCATGATTGCCCTGATTGAAACGCTCATCGCCAAAGGCCACGCCTACGCGGCGGACAATGGCGACGTGTACTACGCCGTGCGCAGTTTCCCCGGCTACGGCAAGCTCGCCAACCGCAGCCTGGACGACCTGCGCGCCGGCGAACGCATCGCGGTGAACGAAGCGAAAAACGACCCGCTCGATTTCGTGCTGTGGAAAGCGGCAAAGCCCGGCGAACCCAGCTGGGACAGCCCCTGGGGCCAAGGCCGCCCCGGCTGGCACATCGAATGCTCGGTGATGAGCTCTGCCGCGCTCGGCGAACACTTCGATATCCACGGCGGCGGCATGGACCTCAAATTCCCGCACCACGAATGCGAAATCGCGC
>ERZ773077.1518-NODE-1518-length-15808-cov-8.962229_pt1 | contig 15808 bp, 6 predicted proteins | sample MGYA00580612_ERZ773077 | MGnify/ENA primary metagenome ERZ773077 (study PRJEB29015, sample SAMEA2737971) | human oral metagenome | biome: human oral; feature: human-associated habitat; material: dental | place: China | collected 2021 ...
GCACCACCGAGGACCACGTCCGCTACTCGTGGAACTACGCGCTCCTCATCGCCGACGGCCCTACGCGCAGGGCCCTGGTGCCCTCGCCGGTCTACCAGGCCATGGAGCAGGGCAGCATCGTGCGCTTCGAGGAGATCACTCGCTGCCCGCCCGAGATCCAGGACACGCTCGTCTCCGTGCTCTCCGAGAAGCAGCTCATGGTCCCGGAGCTGGGAGACGGCTTCCGCGTCAGCGCGGCTCAAGGATTCAACGTCATCGCCACCGCGAACCTGCGTGACCGCGGCGTCCACGAGATGTCCTCCGCGCTCAAGCGGCGCTTCAACTTCGAGACGGTGCGACCCATTGCCGACCGAGCCTTCGAGGCCGAGCTCATTGAGCGTGCCCTGGACGCCGAGCTCGGCGAGCAGCGGGTACCCATGAGCCCTCAGGTACTCGACGTCCTGGTCACCGCCTTCGCTGACCTGCGCACCGGGACCACGCAGGCCGGTACCCCGGTCAAGCGCCCCGAGACCGTCATGTCCACCGCTGAGGCCGTCAACGTCGGTGTGGCCGCGTCGTTGAGCGCCCGCTACCTCGGAGACGGCACAGTCAGGGCCTCCGACATCGCCCGCCAGATGGTGGGAGTAGCGCTCAAGGGCGAGGACGAGGACGCCGCACGCATCCGTTTCTACCTCGACTCGGTGGTGCGTGAACGGGCCGAGAGCAGCGCCGAGTGGAGAGACTTCCTGGTCGCCTCCCAAGGACTGTGGGAGTGAGCGCTCCGACGACCCAGGTCCCCGCCCGGCTCCAGCGCGCCGTGGACGCCCAGCGGCGTTGGGGCGAGGCGGGCGTTCACCTCGTCCCCATCCGTCACCACTCGCCCGCCTGCGCCCTGGCCCTGTCGGCGCTTCTGGAGGAGGTGCGTCCCGCCACAGTCCTCATCGAGGGGCCCGTCGAGTACGCCGCCCTTCTGCCCTCCCTCCAGGACCCGCGGACCGTGCCGCCGGTCGCACTACTGTCCCTGGGGGAGCGCACGGCTTCCTACTACCCGCTGGCCGAGTTCTCCCCGGAGTGGGTGGCCCTGCGGTGGGCGGGGGAGCACGGGGCCGAGGCTGTCTTCATCGACCGCAGCGCCTGCCTTCGAGAGGATGACGATCCTCGCAGCGACACTCGAGGTGATGTGCGAGGCAGGGTCGCCCGCACGCTCCAGGCCGAGCGGTACCTGGCGCGCTCGCGCAGCCTGGACGCCCTCGCCCGGCGCCTGGGCTGCCGTGACTACGATGAGGTCTGGGAGCATCTCTTCGAGGACCGGGCCACTGCCGATATACGATCCTGGCGGGGCTTCTTCTCCGACACCCTGGCATGGGCGGGACTAGCACGGCTCGACGTCGGGCGTGAGGCCCTCGATACCGACGGCACCCACGCCCGCGAGGCCGTCATGGCGGCGGCCCTGAGACGGTACCTGCCGGAATCATCCGCATCGAACGGTGCAGACGGGAAGGGCTTCGAGGCTCCGGCCGCCCCGGTCGCGGTCGTCACCGGGGGCTTTCACACCATGGCACTGCTCGACTGCCTCGATGCGACCGAGCACGCCGAGTGGCTGCCCGAGGCGCAGCCCCAACCCGGTGGGCCGGCATGGCTCATCCGCTACGACTACGCACGCCTCGACGCCCTGCGCGGATACGGCGCCGGCATGCCCTCACCGGGCCTGTGGCAGCGAGCCTGGCGGGCCCGCACCGGGGCCGCTCCTCTCGCGGGCAGCGGAACAGGCTCTCGACGAGCCAGGCGGCGCACTGCCCAGGAGGCCCCGGAGTCGGCTGGGGCTGCCCGAGCCTTCGCCACTACCGTGGTCATTGACGTCGCCACCGCCTTGCGCGGGCTCGGCGAGCCACTGGGGACCGCTCAGGTGCTGGCCACCGTGGAGCAGGCCATGGGACTGGCCACACTGCGCGGCCGGGCATGGCCCGGACGCTGCGACATGCTTGATGCCCTCACCAGCTGCCTGGTCAAGGACGAAACCGGGCTGTCGGGCAATCTGGGAGCCGCCGTCGCCTCCGTCCTGGCCGCCTCCGACGTGGGAGAGGTGCCCGACGGCATCGCCACCCCGCCACTGGTCCGCCAGGTGCGCGACCGCCTGCGCACCGCGCGCTTCATCATCGACGACGCCGTCGAGCACCGCGTCAGCCTCGACACCAGCCGCCGACCTCGCCACCGCGAGCGCCGTGAGCTGCTCGCCCGCCTGCGTTTCGTCAGCTCCGGCTTCGCCCACCAGATCTCAGGGGCCGACCTCGTCTCCGGCACCGGCATGGGACAGTTCCTGGAGGAGTGGGTCTACAGCTGGACCCCCATGGTGGAGGCCGCACTCGTGCGCGCGGCCCAGGAGGCCCCCGATCTCGATGTCCTGGTGCGAACCCGACTGGCCCAGCGGCTCACCGGTGAGCTCAGCGCTGAGACCCTGGTGGCGCTGGTCAGTGAGCTGGCGGTCATGGGACTCGGCACCGAGGCCGGCGATGTCTGCGACCGCCTCGAGAACAGCCTCGGCCGTCTCAGCGACCTGGGGGAGCTCGTTGAGGCCCTGCACCGGCTGGCGGGTCTCATCGAGTCCACGTCCCGTCTGCGTCTGAACGATGCCGGCGCCCGGATCCGGTCCATTCTGCACCGGGGCGACGCCATGATCGCCCGGTGCGTCTCCGGCCTGGTCGGGCTGGAGGATCAGGAGGCGGCCGGGGCCGTTGACGCCCTCATCTCGGTGCGGGACCTCATCATCAGGTCGGCCGGCGACGACGAGCGCGAGCGTGAGGCCTCCCAGGGCGCCGGCTTCGGGGCGGTACTGCGTGAGATCGAGGTTCTGCGTCGAAACCGCGACGCGGCCGCGTCCCTTGTCGGCTGTGCCACCGGCATCGCGGCCTCGGTGCGGGTAATCAGCGAGGAGGAGGCGGTGCGCGCCGTCGTCACTCATCTCGCCATAGGTGCGGATCCGGCGCGGGCCGCAGACTTCATCGTGGGCCTGGTGCGAACCGCCCCGGACGTGCTTCTGCGTTCTCCCGACGCCGTCGAGGCCGTCACCGGGGCTCTGACCCGCCTTGATGATCGGGCCTTCGTCGCCGCGCTGCCCGACCTGCGCCGGGCCTTCACCACGCTGAGGCCCATGGAGACCCATCGCCTGGCAGAGATAGTGGCGCAGCTCGTCGGGACCGCCGCCTCCGATCTCGACACCGTCTGGACCGTGGATCCGGCCCACGCCGCGCTGGGGGCTCAGCTCGAACGGGAGCTGGTCGCCTCCCTGGTGCGTGACGGACTGGGGGAGTGGTCAGGATGACGAATGGCACGCCGTTGAACGCTTCCGCCTCTGGGGAGGAACCGGACGACGATCTGGCAGCACGTCGCTGGCGGATGGTGCTGGGCCGATACGCCGAGCCGAATCTGCCGCGCAGGCATCAGGACTCCGACCTCGATGACGCCCTGAGCTATGTCTATGATCGCGAGTACACGGGCCGTGGGCACCGGCTGGGCGCAGGAGGCGGCGACGGGACGAGAGCCACCCTGGGACCCTCGGTCATACGAGCGGTCGACTGGCTCGATGGTGCCCGCAGGCTCTTCCCCGCCTCCACCCTGCAGCGTCTCGAGAGCGACGCGCTGACCCGGTACGGGCTCGCCGAGCTGCTGGCCGACCCGGATGCCATCGAGGCCATCGACACCAGTCCCGAGCTCGGGGCCGCACTGCTGCGGATCAAGGGGACGATCTCACCCCAGCTCACTGACGGGCTGCGCGCCCTCATCTCCCGGATCGTCGCCGACATCATGGAGCGCCTGCAGTACCCCGTGACGACGGCCCTGAGCGGAGTCCGTCGGCGCAGCAACAGCCCTCACGCCTTGGCGCGCAACTTCGACTGGCGTCGCACCATCACCGCGAACCTGGGCAACGTGGACCCGGACACCGGCCGCATGATCGTCGAGGACGTGCGCTTCATGTCCCGCCAGAGGAGACGCAACCTGACCTGGGACGTCATCATCCTCGTGGACCAGTCCGCCTCCATGGCCTCCTGCCTGCTCCACAGCGCTATCATGGCCTCGATCCTCGCGGGTCTTCCCGGCCTGTCCGTACGACTGGCCATTTTCGACACCACCGTCGTCGACCTCAGCCACATGGTTCACGATCCCGTCGAGGTTCTCATGACCAGTCAGCTGGGAGGCGGGACGGATATAGCCAACGCCGTCGGCTATGCCGCTGGAACCGTGACCAGTCCCAGCCGAACGATTGTGACGGTCATCAGTGACTTCGAGGAGGGTGGATCGGTGTCCACCCTCGTCAAACGGGTGCGTGACCTGGTCGCTCAAGGCGTGACCGTGCTGGGGCTGGCCTCCCTGGACGAGAGGGGCCACGCCTGGTACGACCATGACGTGACCGAGCGCCTGGCCGAGGTCGGTATGAGGATCGCCGCCATGACCCCGGACCGGTTCGCCGCCTGGCTGGCTGAGGTGACTGTATGAAGGAACGTACCGGCCAGTCCCAACGCTCCGCCGGCGCCTCCGACGCCCCGGCCCCGGAAGCCCACGGTGGCCCCTGGGCCGCTGCTTTCTCGGTCTACGGTGCGCTTGACGATGTCGCCCTGATCGCCCTGGGCAACCGGGGCCTACTGCGTCGCGGGCGCGCCGAGCTGGCCGCCGACCGGGTCGCACCCGTCAACGAGCCGGCTGACCCCGGAGCAGGGGCGCAGCCAGTGGCTGAGGAGGTGACCATCGGCGTCGGCCGGCCACCGGTTCCCGTCACCTTGACCGTCTCCGGCCCGCAGGACGCGCGCTGCCCCTGCCCTGTGGCCGGCATCTGCGTGCACATCCTCGCCGCCTGCCTGTGGATGCGCCAAGCCATCTACCGGGACGGGGCCGACGAGAGCACCACGGCCGCCGACACGCCAACCGCCCCCGCATGCCCGGAAGCCCCCGCGACCTCCACACCCGCCCAAGCGACTTCGAGCGATCCGGTCCTGGAGGAGGTCCTCGCCTGGGAGCCGACCGACGTCGAGAAGTCCCTGGGAGCTGAGGCCCGGCGGCGCGCGCAGGCGTCCCTGGCTGGAATGGCACCGGATCGGCTCGCCGCCAGCACCGAGGTGACCACTGCCCCTGGACGTCTGAGCATCACCTGGCCCGACGCCCCCGAGATCGTCGTGATCGCAGGACTGGGGCCACGAGGCATGATCGTCTCAGGACGCCACTCCTCGGCCGCCAACGCGGCCTGGCGCCTTCAAGCCGTCATCCGGCTCTTTGCCCGCGCAGACCGCGCCTGGCCGTGGCCGGACGAGAAGACCACCTTCGATGACCGGAAGCGAGACGTCGTTTCAACAGTCGCAACCTCCATCGAGACACTCCTCTCCGCAGGGCTCTCACACGCCGGCCCCCGCAGCGCCACCGACCTGGAGCGTCTGACCCAGGTCACCCGCCTGGAGGAGCTGCCCCGCCTGTCCCGACTGCTGACCTCCGCCGCAGGGAGGCTCCGAGCGCTCGCCGAGCGCGACGATGCCGTCGACGAGTCCGCCGTCCTCAGCGCCCTGGCCGCCGCCTGGTCCCTGACTCAGGCGCTCACAGCCGTCACCGGCTCACCCGACCCGGCTCTCATCGGGCGAACCGACACGGAGACGGCGCGGACCGGGCTGCTGCTCCCGCTGAGTGCCACCTGGTGGACGGCCCCCTCGGGAAGCCGGGGACTGACCATGAGACTCTGGGACCTGGACAAGGGCCGGCCGGAGATGGTCACCACCGGGCGCGCCGCCGGGGCCGACGCCGCCTTCCACTATTCGCAGGACGCCACCCTCCTGTGGGGCACATCGGTGAGGAACATCCTGTCCGGCCCCCTGCGCCTCACAGGCGTTCAGCGCCGGCCCGATGGCTCCCTGGCCCCCTCCAACCGCACGTCGGTCACCCGCAGCAGCACTGATCCCGGCTACGACGACATCGACCTGGAAGCCGTGGCCGATCATCTTCAACAGACCGGCTCCGGGCCGGAGGCCACCCGCTTCGAGGCCCCCGTGCCCCGGCTCCGTCTGATCCTGGTTGCCCAGGACGGCCTGGGATCGATCAGCATCGATGAGGTCCACCAGCACTACCTGCTGCCGGTGACGAGCACCGACGGGTGCAGGTACCTGCTGTGCATGGAGGTCGGAGGCTGGGAGATGCAGATGGTCTCCGACGTGCTCTCCCGCGACCTTCAGGTGCACGCCATCACGGTCGAGGGCGACCGCCCCTCCGGTGTCTTCGTGCGCGAGCACGACCGGATCGGCCTTCTGGCGGCCACCTTCCCTCCATCTCGCGGTGCCTCGGGACGGGGGTGCGGCCGGCCGCGCAGAGGCCCGGAGGCGGGTCGCGCTCAAGAGGCCGAGACGAACGGGGAGGATCGCACCTCTATACGGGTACTGGTCCAGGATGTGCGCGAGGCGCTCACCGCGCTCGCTGCCTCCGGGACGATGCGACCCACCGGCATGGTGGCGCACGTCCTGCGCACGCGAGTCCGCCGGGCCGGTGACCTCCAGCTCACCACCCTGTCGGCCGCGCTCGCCGAGGTGGGCGATCGGCCGAGTCCCGGCGCCGTGCTGCGGGCCTGCGCCGTCGTCGACCGACTCGATGCCTTGACCCCCTGATACTGCCGGAGCCACCGGCCGAGTGGCACACGGCCTGCACGGTCCATCCGAACCGCATGGCCCTCGCGGCATCGGGAACTGACGGCCGGAAAAGGAGAAAGTGCTCGGAGCGCGAAACTGCGCCTGTAGGATTCCTGGCTACCGACCGGTATATCGAGTCGAGTGAATGTGCTGTGCGGATGCTGATGGAGAGTGCTGTGAATCTGGAAGAAGTCGCTGAGACTCGCGAGGGCGCCGCGTCCGATGAACTGGCCAGGGCACTCCTGCCCCTGCGGGCGGTCAGTGAGGACCTCCACGAAAGGGCCGTCGCTTATGTGCTCTCAGGAGATCCTGAGGACGTCGTGGAGCACGTGTGGCAGGAGTCGGAGACGGACGCGTTGTTCGGTGGCGTTGGCGCGCTGAATCGAGGGCTTCATGTGAGGGACGACCTCGCAGATCGACTGTCTGCAGTAGGTGTCGCATGGCCCTCGGATATGAGAGATCCGCTTGGAGATCGTCGTCGGGTTCTGTATGCGCTACGTGACAGTCTGTATCGTCATGAAGCGTTCAGTGCTCAGCAGTGGTGGCGATATGGTCAGCTCCTTCGTGCGATCTGGGCAGCTGATACTCCGGGAAAAAAAGACTGGCGCCGGAAGCCTCTCACCCCTCTGTGGTTGCTCCTCTTGAATGAGGACGTCGTCAAAACCGTCTCCCCCTGGGAGGAGAAGGCAGTGAATATGGCGAAGGAACGCCCGACATGGGTGCCTGAACGCTTCGCCGAGGTCCTGGCTCTCGATGGAGTCAAAGCGGGCAAGCTCCTCTCCCAGGTACTGACCTTATGGCTGTCGAGAGACTCGTACTCTCACGGCGAGGGCCGAGCTCCGTGCCACCTTCCGGGAATCACGGAGTACCTTCAGTCGCAGGGATCGCGGATTCCGGCCTCGTTCATCCGCACTCTGGGCGACTACAACCGTCGTGATCTTGTGCTGCTCCTGGCCGATCTCGACATGGATCTTGAGCCAGTGGCCCACCTCCTGGTCCCACTGACGCTGGAGGAGGAACGCGAAACGCGTCTCCGAGCCGTCGACATGCTGAGCCGGGTTCCCGATGCCCCACGCCGCGAGGCCCTCACCGAGCTCCTGGCCGGGAAGGCGATCCGCAGCAAGGCGGGCAGCAAGCGCTCCACTGATCTGCTTGAGCACCTGGCCGAGGGGCCGGATGCGGATCTCCTCGACGTCGCAGCCGAGAACAACCCCGTTCTCGCCGTTGCTGTCGAACAGCTGCGTGCCCGCGCGGCCTTCTCCCAGTGCGCGGCCCAGGAGTCCGAACAGGCTCCCGTCGTCCTGCCGGAGGTGGAGCACATCGCTCTCGACCAGCCGGCCGATACGGCCCGGCAGCAGCTCTGGCGGATCCTCAACCGGATCGTCGATGACGCCTGGGATCCTCACGGTGCGGAGTCGCGGGAGGAGGTCGCCGCGAGGTACCTGGCCACCGAGCAGGACGTGGAGGAGTTCATCGCAGTCGCCGAGGGGCGGTCAACGGGGGTTCCGGCCATCCTCGAGAGGTACCGCCTCGGATGGGTGGGCTCCTTCGTGCCGGCCCTGTCAGTCGTCCACCGCCTGCGACTGACCGTCAACGACCCCTCCATCAGATGGAGAGATACCCTGCTGTGGAGAGAGGGCGCGGCTGCTGATCCTCGAGCCATCGAAGCCGTGCTGAGACACTTCAACCTCCCGATCGACGCCGCGGTGGATCACGTGTTCTGGAGTACGGGGGATCCTGAGATGCTGTGGCCGTGGGTGTGGGAGCACCTCGATGTCCTGGATGAAGGGCTCGACAGCTCGGAGAACGCTCCTCGAGCGCTGGACATCCTTGAGGTCTTCCCGCGACTGCCTTCCCAGATCCTTCCCAAGCTCGCGCGCATGGCCGTCACGGCCTCCCCGCGGGTGCGTCGACGGGCGCAGCGCCTGCTCAGCGCCTCCTCGGCCGCACCCACTCTGGCTGAGCCCATGCTCAAGGATCCGTCAGCGGAGATTCGGCGTTCAGCGGCCGAGTGGCTCGCCTCTCTGGCGCCTCAGCAATCCGTCGAGCCCCTTCGAGCGGCCTGCGCCACGGAGGAGGATATTGCGGTTCGAGCCAGCATGCTCAAAGCCATGCGAGCCTGCGGTGAGGACCTCACCGAGCTGCTGTCTGCCGACCAGCTCCAGCAGGAGGCTGTGGAGGGGCTGGAGGCCAACCCGGCTGCCGGTCCGGACTGGCTCGACTGGGACGGCCTGCCCACTGTGCACTGGCGAGACGGCGGTCCAGTGAGCCCACAGGTGATCTGCTGGTGGGTGACCCTGGCCGCGATCATGAAGGACCCCGACGGCCGGGGCCTCATCGGCCTCTACCTCTCTCTTCTGGATCCTCAGGACGCCCGTCGGCTGGCCCTCCACCTGGTGCGGGCCTGGATCGCGCACGATACGGCCCACCCGAGCCCGGAAGAGAGCCTCTCCTACGCCCAGAGCCTCGGGGCGAGGCGGCATCAGGCCATCCAACTGCAGTGGAGCTCGGCGGCCCAGAGCGACGACCCCGAGGAACGGGAGGTGGCCAGGCAGAAGCTGGCTCGACCTCTGGAGAGCTACGTCAAGGAGGTCTATGACGAGCATCAGGGGACGTACCTGGGCTCGGCGATGGCCGACAAGGGCCTCATGGCCTTCGCCGTTGAAACCGATGGCGGCGAGCTCGCCACCCTGGCCCACAGCTACATGCGGAACCACCGCAACCGTCGACCCCAGTACGAGGTCCTCATCCGGGCTCTTCGAGCCAACGGCCAGGACCCCGCTCTCCAGGTGCTGATCGGCGTGGCGCAGCGTCACAAGATGGCGAGCCTGCAGAAGACCGCCCGCGAGCTGCTGGACGAGGTCGCCGTCGAGCGGGGCTGGAGCACCGAGCAGCTGGAGGACCGGACCGTCCCCACCGCAGGTTTCGGGTCTGACGGCCTGCTGCACCTGAGCTACGGAGCCCGTTCCTTCACCGGCCGGCTGACCGCGGACTTCAAGATCGCACTGACCGGGCCGGAGGGGAAGATCCGGGCCTCACTGCCGGCACCCCGGGCCGACGACGATGCGGACGCCGTCAAAGCCGCCAAGAAACAGCTCACCGCCTCCCGCAAGGAGGCCAAGAACGTGCTCTCCGGCCAAAGCGGCCGACTCTACGACGCCATGTGCGTGGAACGGGGGTGGAGCCCTACCGAATGGCGTGATCTTCTGTTCGCCCACCCGCTCATGAGGCACCTCGTCACTCGGGTCATCTGGCAGTTCGTCCCGGCTGACGGTGGTGAGCCGCTCGTCTTCCGTCCCACACCGGAAGGGGAGCTGCTGGCAGTCGACGACGCCGTCGTCGACCTCCCGGGGCAAGGGAAGATCGCCGTGGCGCACGGGACCGTCATCGGGCCCGATGCCGTGACGGCGTGGCGCGAGCACCTGACCGACTATGAGGTCGAGCCGCTGTTCGACCAGCTCTCCGCCCTCGCACCCGTCATCACGCCGGGCCAGCAGCGGCTCACCGATCTTCGTGGGCACATGACCGACGCTTACTCCGTGCGCAATATCGCCTCCAAGCGAGGCTACCGCCATGGGGGAATGGAGGATGGGGGATGGTTCACCGAGTATCTCCGCACGATTCCCACAGCGAGCCTCACCGTCGCACTGACCTTCACCGGCGCTTACGTGTCGAACGGTAACACCCCGTGTGCGACCGGCAGCCTGGAGCTGCGTCGCGGAACCGGTCGTCGTCTGGTGGCGCTGGACGAGGTGCCCACCCCGCTGCTGGCCGAGAGCTACGCGGACTACGCAGCCCTGGCGGCACTGGGAGCCTACGACCCGGACTGGGAGGACAGGACCAGACTGTTCTAGAGGCGGTGACGAGAGCCCGCGGGGCTCGGCCACGCTCGTCGATGGCGGCATGACGCGGTTCAGAGTCGCCCTCAGCGAGCCTGCAGCAAAAGGGGGTGGAGCGGATCCGTATCCGCTCCACCCCCTGCGTACCCGACGAGGTATCAGCTCCTCCGGTGCCCCAGTCCGGTGACCTTGAAGCCGTCCTCACTGGGAGTGAGGATGAGCCAGGCCCCGTACTCGAACTGAGCGCGGCGGTTGGGAAGCGGCTGCATCCAGGGCTTGGACTGATCCTCCGAGGTGATCGGGCACAGGATCGACCCGGGAGCCAGATCCTCAGAGATCACCACGGTCCCGAACAACGAGTCCTTGGGGCCCGCCAGCAGGCAGGAGGCCACCTTGCCTCCCTTGGGCAGGTAGGCGCTGCGCGCCGTGGCGTCACCGGCCTGCGTGGAGCCGGCCGGCTCATCCAGGGAGGAGAGCACCGCGGAGTCGACCTGGTCGGTGACCTTACTGTCCTCCTTAGCGGCCAGGGCGTCGTAGACGGCCTGAACCTTGACCAGTGACGGGCGGTGGATGTCCTGGGTCGGGAGGTGGTAGACGACGTCGAACAGCGCCAGGGACTCACCGTCCCACTGAGCGGCGACGGCGGCCGTCCCCGAACCGGAACAGGCCTTGCAGTCCATGTCCCCGGCGACCATGAGCTGGGGCATGTTGAACAGCACGGTCCCGCCCACGACGCGCAGGTTCTCCATATGGGTTGTCGGGGTGTAGCCGATCTCGTTGCTGCCCTCCATGATGAGGGAGCCGACCATCTGCTTGTCCCCGTTGTAGGCGGCCATGACGTCGAAGGCCGCAGGAGTGCCGCTGTTGCACTCCAGAACCGCGACCGTCACCGGGGAGGAGCCGAAGAAGCCCGGCTGAGCCTCCTTCAGCGCGACCGTGGAGTTGCTTCCGCCCGGGCCGTTGGCCCCCGCCCCGGTCGCGGTGCCGCTGGAGAAGGTGAGGCTGGTCTTGTCACCCTTCATCTTCTCGACCACCTGCGACTTCGTCGTGCCGCGGACAACGGAGGCGAAGCCGTCGGCGCAAACGGTCGGGACATCGAGGGTGGCGCCCCCCAGCTCCTCCAGGCTGGGGGCGGGCTTGGCTGCGGAGGTCGGGGCCGAGGTCGGCAGTGCCGTGGCGCGGGTCGAGCTCGAGCCGGAGTCGAAGGTCATGACCGACGTCGTCGAGCCGTTGAAGACCACGACGTAGCCATCGCCGGCCGCCCACGAGGTCACCGGGGTGGAGACCCTCCAGATCGTGCTCCCGTCGACCGGGTCGAGGGCGCGCAGCGAGTCCGGGTAGGCCATGACGAGGGCCCCCTTGCTGGTCTGCCAGCGGGGTACCACCTCGGTGCCCAAGGTGTTGAGAGCGCCCGCGCCCTCGGGGAGCTTGCTCGACCACAGCACGCTGCTGCCGTTCAGGCCGGCCACCGTGACGCCGTCACTGACCACCCAGACATCACGGCTCATCGGCAGGTTGACACTGACGAGCTTGCGGGGCGCCTCGACTCGGGTCGCCCACACCGGCTTGGAACCGTCGAGCTTCAGCCCCGAGACCTTCTCCCGGTTGACGCTCACGGTCCCGTCGGAGCTGACCGACAGGGGTTTTCCGTCCCCGGGAGTGTCGCTCAGCCGCACCGAGGCGGATGCCGGTCCCGACGCCCGCGTGCTCGGTGACGCCGGTGCGCCAGGAGTGGAGGACGGGGCGGCGGAGGGAGCCGCGGGGCCCACGGGGTTCGTGGGGGCCATGCCATTGGGGATCTTCGAGGGCCCGCTCTGGGAGGGAGCGGCCGAGCGGGTGTCACTGGGCTGGGGTGCAACCGGTGAGGCGGGCGCCGTGGGGGCCTCGGCGGAGACAGTTGAGGGCTTGGCGGGGGAGTTGATCCCCGAGGCCAGATCGATGCTGATCTGGTCACCGCAGTCCAAGGTCTTGGCGTTCATCCGGCAGTCGAGGTACTGGCCAGCCAGATTATCGGGGATGGGGACCTGCCAGGCGGCGTAGGACGACGATGAGCTCGGGTTCAGAGCCACCAGTGCCTCACGTCGATCAGCGATCACCCGCAGGATCGTCAGCTGCTTGCTGGTGATCGTCGTGGTGCCGTTGGCGTCGAAGGGCGCCGCCGCGAGCTCCTTACCGATGTTGGACAGGTCCTGCTGTGCCTGGAGGATCGGGGCTGTGACCATGGAGAGCGGGTCGGAGCTGCGCGTCAGCGCCCAGATGCCTCCACTGCCGAGCGCCAGGACCAGGGCGACGACGGCGCTGAGGATCCCGAGCCGTGCCCGACGGCGTCGCTCAGGCGGGGGCGGTGAGGCGAGGGCAGGAGGCCTCTGGGGCGGCGCCGCAGGCGGCGGGGTCGTGGATGAGGGGGCCTCCGGGGAAGGCGATTCGGGAGCAGGGGAGTCAGGAGCAGGGGAGTCAGGAGACGGAGACATAACCGCAGCCTAGAAGGAAATGGGCCGGCCGAGAGGCGGAATAAGATTCGTACCGATCGGTGAATAGACTTTCCTGTCGCGCGGGCTCATGTCCGGAGGAATGCTCCATCGTTTCCGCATTAGGTGTTGCCTGGGACCGGCACAATGCGGGTATGCAAGTCACGACCAGATCACAGAACTTGCCCGACGACTCGAGTCAGGAAGCCGCGAAGCAGGGAGATAGGGGAAGCGGAGCGAAGCCGAGTGAGACTCCACCAGTCGCGGTTCCGCCGGTGATCCCCCTGCCTGAGGATCGTGCTGCGGCGCTCGTCGAGCTGTGCCGTTCACTGGACGGAACTGATGAGCGCGTCAGCAGGAGCATCACCCGCAGACGCCTGGAGGAAGGCCTGCCGTGGGACACCGACCCACGCGTCGTCGCTGATGCGCTGACCCGGGTGGGGCACCTGCCCGAGGTGGTGCGCACGATCACCTGGGACTGGGCCCTGTGGACCTGCGAGCCCGAGGACAGCTGGCCGTGGATGGCCCAGGACCTGGCAAGGGCCCGCGACCTCCTGGAGGATTCCACGTCAGCGACGCGAGTGCTGCGTGCGCTCGCCCACTTCCCGGCCGTCCCCCGGAGTATGGTGCCGGCCCTGACGCAGGTTGCCGTGGGACGCTCCGAGGTCAACCGGGAGCTGGCCCAGAAGCTTCTTGCAGACTTCCCTGAGGTCGGGGACCTGGCGCTCGAAGCGGTGATGAGCCCGATCGCTCACGTGCGCCGGGCGGGGGCGGCCTGGTTGGCCAGTCTGACGATCCGCGACGGCGTCGCCCGGCTGCGTGCCGCCCGTGCCCAGGAGGAGGACCGTCTGGCTCGGGCCAACCTGCTGCGCACCTTGCAGGTCTACGGGGATGACGTCACCGACCTCGTCATCGCAGAGGCCCTGACGCCTCCCCGGCGGCGACTGAAGCGCCCTCCGGTGGCCCTGGACTGGTTCCCCTTCGAGGCCCTGCCCGAGGCGAGGCTCGCCGACGGGACGCCGCTCGACCCGGAGATCGTACGGAACTGGGTGCTCGAGGCCTACAGACTCAAGACCCCGGACGGGGCTGGCACCATCGAGCTCTACCTGAGACTGCTCGATGCGGAGGACGCCCGTGAGCTGAGTGCCTTCGTCGTCGAGTGCTGGGTCGCCCACAACCGCGAGGCCGTTAAGGGGGAGAGCCTGAGGAGTAAGGGGCTGCTCGCCTTTGCCGTCGGGATGGAGGGCGAGCGTCTCGCCGCCGCCGCACGGAGCGCCCTGAGCCGCCACCCCACGTGGCGCGCCGAGTCCGAGACCGTGCTGACCGCCGTCGCTGCAAACCCGTCCGCCGAGGCCCTGCAGGTCATCGTCTCGGCTGCGTCCCAACACCGCTTGCCGCGGGTGCGTGGCTTCGCCGACCTGCTCACTCGGGCAGTGGCCGCCGAGCGAGGCTGGAGTGAGGCCGAGCTCGGTGACCGCAGCGTCCCCACGGCCGGTTTCGGACATGACGGCCTGCTGCACCTGTCCTACGGCGAGCGCGAGTTCCTGGGGCGCCTGACCCCTGAGCTGACCATCGCCCTGACGGACTCCGACGGACGGGCACGCAAGAGTCTGCCCGCCGCACGCAAGGGCGAGGACAGTGAGATCGTGGCGCAGGCCAGGCGCCGCCTGACCTTTGCGCGCAAGGAGGTGGCCGCTGTCCTCAAGGTCCAGAGGCGGCGTCTGTACGAGGCCATGTGTGTCGGGCGCTCCTGGCCGTTTCCGCTGTGGCGGGAGCTGTTCGCCGACCATCCGCTGGCCCGGCACCTGGCGGCTCGTCTGGTCTGGGTGGCCCGCCGTCAGGACGAGGGTGGGAGTGCTAATGAGCTGGAAGGCGGCGGCGAGGCGCCCCAGGCCTGGACCTTCCGCCCCGCCGAGGACGGTCAGCTTCTGGGGGCTGACGACGCCGTCCTGGAGCTGCCTTCGGAGGCCGTGGTCGGACTGGCACACGGGACGCTGTTGTCGGAGGCGGAAGTGGCCGACTGGTGGGAGCACCTGGCCGACTACGAGGTCGCTCCGCTCTTCGACCAGTTCTCTGCTCGGGTCCCGAAGGTGGGCAAGGGGCAGCGGGGCATCGACGATGGGGCGGGAAGGCGTGTCATTGCCCGTGACCTGCGCAAACGGGCCAAGTCCCGTGGCTACGAGCCCGACTCCAACATCCACTGGTACAGCACGTTCCTCAAGGACTTCCCGGTAGCCGGTCTGTGCAGCGTCATCGATTTCAGTGGGGTGGACGTGTGGAGTGAGGACCAGGTAGTGACCACTGGTCCCCTGTGCCTGGTCGATGGTCGTCGGGTCGTGCCCTTGGAGCAGGTGCCGCCTGCGCTTCTTGCCGAGTGCTATGCCGACTACCGCGCCATCGTCGATCCTCCTGACTGAGCCTTCGGTGGGAAGGGGTGGTCGACCCTGACCGACGAGGAGCTGCGGCCTCGAGTCCGAGTGTGGGCTCGAGGCCGTTCGGGTTGACGGCAACCCCTCCTTGTGTCACTGTATTAGTGCAGTAATACAGGTGGTCTGCTGAGGCCGCCTGTGCTGCGCTCATGAGCACTTCCCGTCCCCGAGCACTAGGAGAGCCATGGATCTCGACGACTCGCGTCCGATCTGGATCCAGCTGGTCGATGATTTCCGCATGCGGATCGTCACCGGCATCTGGCCCGCCGGAACCCGGATCCCCAGCGTGCGCGATCTCGCCACGCAGGCCGGGGTCAACCCCAACACCGTCCAACGCGCCCTCGCCGAGCTCGATCGCAGCGGCCTGACCGTTACCGAGCGCACTGCCGGGCGCTTCGTCACCGCTGATGCCGCGGTGCTCGACGCCGTCCGACGTGAGC
>ERZ773077.1521-NODE-1521-length-15782-cov-15.679278_pt1 | contig 15782 bp, 9 predicted proteins | sample MGYA00580612_ERZ773077 | MGnify/ENA primary metagenome ERZ773077 (study PRJEB29015, sample SAMEA2737971) | human oral metagenome | biome: human oral; feature: human-associated habitat; material: dental | place: China | collected 2021 ...
CAGCGACGTCGAAGACCTGCGTGCCCTTGAAGAAGGCGTTGGAGATGCCGAAGGGGGCGCCCTCGACGAAGACGGGGTCGATGAGGTAGCGCACGCCGTCCATCTGCAGGAGGTAGCCCGAGTGGCCGAACCATACGATGAGGTCCTCCGAGCGGTCGAGCTTCTTCAGGTCGTGACGTACCACGGGGATGCTGTCGACAGGGCGGATATTATCGGGGCGGTCGAGGAACTTCCAGAGTATCTTGATGCGGTCACCCATGGAGCTGGGCTGCATGGCTTGGGACATAGGGTAGCGATTTTGGAAGCGGCCGTCACGATAGTTCGGTGAGTGCTGGATGCGCTCCAGTCGCGCACCCGAGGGGAGCGCTCCGAAGGAAGGGCTGTGGAGGATGAGGTAGCCGACGCCGAAGAGGACGGCGACGATGATGCCGAGGGTAATGAAGAAAACCATAATACGTCGCTTGAGCTTACTCATAAAAAGGTGTAAGGTGCTATGAAGAGCTGGGTATATATAAGTGTTGTGAGAGATATCCCTATAACGATGGATAGGATGTAATAGTTCTCTCGGGGGGGGGGCGTACCTGCTTGATGCAGCCTGCTCCTGGCGATGCCGGGCGGAGCTATATAGGTGGCGGCTCTGACCTATATTGCTTCGTGAGGTAAGCTATATAGGTCGACGCGGTGACCTATATAGCTTGGAGGACTGACCTATATAGGTTCGTTCGTGGACGTCAGGAGAGGAGGGCGCCGACTCATAAAAAAGAGTAGAAAAGGATCGCCGCACGTCTCGATGACTACCTATATATAGCTATTTTTCAGCAATAGGAGTCATTTGCCTCAGCCGTGATGTACCTTTGTATCGCCCTCTTGATGAGGCAAGAAGAGGCTCCTCTGCTCGTGGATTGGGTAGGGGTTTTTCCTATCTTATCATATACATAGAATGATTCATCGTAAGTTACTTCTTACGCTTGGCCTCGGGTGTCACAGCCTCTTGGCTATGGCACAGAGTCCCAGTGTGCACGAGACTCAGCATCCCGATCACGAGCTCCAGGACGTCGTCGTCGTAGGCTCACGTATGCCGGAGATCAAGCAGCGCGCCGCTGCAAGTATCACGATTATTCCCGAGCGAGATATTCGGGAGATGAGCCAGATCCTGCCTGATATGCAGGCTATCGTCGGCTACTTCATCCCTGGAGTGCCTCCTACGGGCAACAATGTGAACGAGCGCTACAACACCCTGCGTGGGCGTAGCATCCTCGTCCTCATTGACGGTATCCCCCAGTCTACGCCCCTGCGAGCCACGAGTCGTGACCTCCGCTCCATCGACCCTGCTGCGGTAGAGCGTATCGAGGTTATCAAGGGAGCTACCGCCATCTTCGGTAATGGTGCCAACGGGGGGATTATCAACATTGTCACCAAGCAGAATAAAGAGAAACGTCCCTTCGGCGGGCAGTCTCAGCTGAGCTATACGGATCACAATTTCTTCAAGAGCTCAGAGAAGACGGCGGGCTATCGTCTCTCGCAGCAAGTCTACGGGCAGGCTGGCTCCTTGAGTTACCTCGTCGATGGTGTCTACCAGCATACGGGATCGGCTATTGCCGCCAATGGCGTCTATCTCTCGCCTCGCTATGGGCTCGGAGATACGCGTACGATCAACGCTTTGGCGAAGTTAGGCTACCGCTTCAGCGACCGTACGCAGCTGGAGCTGATGTACAACTTCTTCCGCACAGAGCAGGATGGTCCTTTAGTGGCTTCGGGCGGCAAGTACTTGGTCTCGCCTCGCATCGGCGTCCCTGGCACGCAGCCCGCCGAAGCGATGCCCGAGGGTCTGCCCTACAACCATAATGCGTATCTCAAGCTAAGCTCTCGCGAAGTCTTCGCTCAGACTGACCTCGAAGTCTCGCTCTTCGGGCGTAGCATCAAGTCGGTCGCTGACTATCGCAAACACAATCCGAAGAGCCCGCGCTGGGAAGAGACCAGCGGTCAGGTGCTTACCAAGGCGTCGCAGGGGGGGGCGCGTGCTCAGCTCCTTTCACGTCTCACCCCTTCGTCACAGCTGAATCTTCAGCTACTCTATGGGGCGGACTTCCTCTTAGATCAGACAAGTCAGCCTCTGGTCGATGGTCGCTACTGGGTGCCTAAGATGACTTCGGTGAACTATGCTCCCTTCGTGCAGGGTAAGGCGGTGCTGTCTGACCTGCTGACCGTCAAGGCTGGAGCGCGCTACGACTGGATCGATGTCCACGTCCCTGACTATACCGTCCTGCGTACCAAGAAGACGGATCCCCTCGTGCAGGTCGCTGGAGGTACGCTCGGCTACCGCAACCTCTCGCTCAATGTGGGCGCGACGTACAACGGGCTCAAGGCCTTCCAGCCCTTTGTCTCTTACTCTGAGGGCTTCTCTATCTATGACCTCGGGCGTACCCTTCGCTCGGCTAAGGCTGATGCACTCTCGAAGATCGAGACCGATCCAGTGCGTACGCACAATTATGAGGCAGGCTTCTATTCGCATCTTTCCGATCTCTTCGGGGAAGGTACGCGCTTAGACCTGCAGGGGGCCTTCTACTATACCTATGCAGCTCTGGGGAGTGATCTCATCAGTCAGAATGGCTTCTGGGTAGTTGACCGCTCTCCACAGCGTATCTATGGTATGGAGCTGAGTGCAGAAGCTACGCTGAGTCCGAAGCTCTCACTGGGTGCGACCTTCTCCGCTCTGGAGGGGCGTAAGCGTCTCGCTGATGGCTCGTGGAATGGCTATATGTCGGGGCAGTCTATTCCTCCGCTCAAGCTCACGGCTCACGTCAGCTACCGTCCCATCAAGGATCTATCGCTACGTCTCTTTGCTCTGCATACGGGTAGCCGTGATCGCTTTGCTCCCAAGACGAATCCTGCTACGAAGGAGAGCCAATACGCCGAGGGTGAAGGGGTGGTCAAGCCCATCTCGCTGCTCTCCCTCCAGGGGGCTTATCGTCTCGGTGCCTTCACGGTGGGGCTCGGTGTCGAGAACCTGCTGAATACTACCTATTACCCCATCCAGTCTCAGCTCGTAGCACGCGATGCGGAGTATACGCAGGGCAATGGGCGTATGGTCACACTCTCGCTGAGCTACCGCTATTAGTCGGCGATAGTGCCTCCCGCTTATGAGCGGGGAATCGGGCAATCGTAGGGCGGTCTCTTCCGTCCTGCGGTTGCCCGACTTGTTTCGTGGTGGTGCCAGTGTAGTAGGGTGGTGCACTCGACTACTTATTGGGGGGGGACCACTACTGCTTTGAATACGAATATCTATTTGAACGGTTGAGGGGACGTATATTGCTTCGCGTGCCTCCTGCCTCGCACGCTGTGCTGGTGCTTGGGTGGATGGAAGCGTTTGCGTTGCGTAAAAGAGCTGTATATATTGTATAGATATAGGTCGCAACTGGGGTGATGAAAATGCGAAGCCCCGAAGACGATGAGAGATCCCTACATAGGGGCTGAGACATTTCTCAAGGAATAACCATTGTCTATATAGGAATAGACTGCTTATATCTCAGGTTGTTAAGAATTTTATATCTTTGTAATGTTTTAACAGGTGAGGTGGCTTCCCTTTAGAGGGAGGATCCATTGAGTCTACGACCCACTGAATCTAATGCCATCTTGCTTATGGAGGGCTATTTACGAAGCCTTAGCATACTGCTTCAGCCCTCGTCAGGACAAGTAACATGACAACTCCTAATTCGAATGTATATATGAAGAAACTTTCTTTGGTTCTTTGCGCTACGATGCTTGCAGGCATTGGTAGCAAGGCTATGGCTCAGGTGCAGGATGTCAGCTTCACGGTCGCACCCGTAGTAGGCTACACCCACTGGGATAGCAAGCTTAACCTCGGTGACTCACCCTTCTGGGGTGTGCGCGCTGGCTTCGGCTTCGGCCCCCTCGTTGAGATCCGCGGGATCTATGAGCGTAGCTTTGACCTCAAGGGCAAGCTCAAGAACAATTCCTCGACTCCCTCATGGCTCCTCAACTGGGCTGACAAGCTCGAAGACTCTAACGTAGACATCAAGCGCTACGGTGGTGAACTCAAGTTCAACCTCTGGTCTAACGCCTTCGTCACGCCTTACCTCACCGCAGGTGGTGGTATCATGGAGTTCGGCTACACGGCTACGCCCGTCGGTGGCACGGCTACGAGCTACAAGGAAAAGCAGATCTACGGCGCCGGTGGTGTCGGTCTGAAGTTCAATATGGGCCGTCGCGTATCCCTCTCGCTCGAAGGTAAGGACCTTATCTTCAACGTCAATCCAGGCAACCGCTACCTCGCTTCTGCCGCTAACGGCGGTGACCAGCTCCACAACTGGACGGGTCAGGCTTCGCTTGACATCTACTTCGGTGGTACGGACTACAACTCTGGCGATGCGATCTCTCGCGCGTACCGTAACATGTACTCCGATGGCTTCCGTGGCGTCAAGTTCGTCCTCGAGCCCGGTATCGCTTATGTAGACTACCCCGCTGCTTCAGGTCTTAAGCCTCAGTGGTTCCTCGGTGGTTCTGCAGGGTTTGACTTCTCGTCGATCTTCGGTATCCGCGGGTTCTACTACTCAGCTACGAAGACTCCTGGTACGCTCGACTTCGACCTGAACAACGAACTCCGCATGTACGGGGGTAACTTCATCGCTCGTCTGAACATGCCTCGCGGTCTGACGCCTTACCTCAACCTCGGTGCTGGTTATCGCGAAGTCACGGGTAAGTTCACGCCTACCATCGCGGGTGCTACGCCTAAGAGCGGCCTCTTCCTCTTCGGTGGTGGTGGTCTTGAGATCCCCCTCTTCAAGTATGTCGCTCTCTACGGTAGCGTCAACGCTATGCTGAGCGAACAGGAAAATCCTGCTATCACGAGCGTCACCGACCCTGCTGACGTGAAGGTCAACGCCTTCTACCAGGCTGGTGTCCGCTTCAACTTCGGTCGCTCTAACCGCGACGGTCGTGAGCTCTACCAGAGCTACAGCGATGCTCAGACGCGCTCTGAAGTCGCTCGCCTTCAGGAATCCAACCTTGAGGAAATGAACGCTCTGCGTGCTGACTACGACGCTCGTATCAAGAAACTCAACGCTCAGCGTGCTGACTACGATGCTCGTATCAAGAAGCTCAACGAAGAGCTGGCTGATGCAGTCTCTCGCCGCGACACCGTCACGGTGACCCGCGTACTGCGTGAGAAGAGCGAAGTAGCTGACCGCATCACGCACGTCGACAACCAGACGACTCAGGTCGCTACGCAGTCTGCTCAGCAGGGCCGTACGGTCACGCTGACCAAGGCTCAGTTCGACGCTCTCGTCAATCGGGTCGTCAGCGATCTCAAGCGTGAGAAGGGCTCACAGGTATCTGTATCTGATGTCACGGGGAGCAACCTCTCTGACCTTGATAAGATCCTTCTCCTGAATGCTCTCTATCGTAGCCCCTACGCTGCTCCTAACTTCCTCGGCCAGCCCGTACAGGCTCAGCCTCAGGTACAGCCCCAGCAGCTGCAGAGCCAGGACGCCTCTAAGGTAGACCCCAACATTGCTCTTGTCAAGCGCCTTGATCAGGTCATCGACCGCCTCGAAGCTATCAACACGACGCAGGCTCAGCAGATCGCTGGTGCTCAGCAGTCGGGTAAGTCCAGCGATGACATCCGCCTCATCGAGCAGTATCTGCAGAATGAGCAGAACCGTCGCAGCCGCGTCATCGTCGCTGGTCAGAACGAGAAGGATGAAGTCTACGCTAAGGAAGTCAAGGTGAAGCCTGCTAAGGAAACGCTGAAGTTCAACCGTGCTGCCCTCTTCGTAGGTCCTAACTTCGGTGATCAGGTCGGTGTCAACGTAGGTGCTCGCGGCTACATGCAGATCCTCGACTCGCAGTTCGACTTCGCTCCCGATGCTTATGTAGCCTTCGGTAAGAAGACGGGCTTCGGTCTGAACGCTAACATCCTCTACAACCTGCCTACCTTCCTCGACGGGGCTATCACGCCTTACCTCGGTGTCGGTCTGGGTGTCAATAGCATCGGTGGTGTATCACGCTTCCTCCCCAACTTTGTCGTCGGTACGTCCCTCGGCAACGTCCTCGGTGGTCGTGTCTTCGTTGACTATACCGCTCGTGGTGCCTTCCGCAACAACCAGCTGGCTGTAGGCTATCGCTTCAACTTCTAAGAGACATGCGTCCTATGAAGTCCCTCCTCCTTGCTCTCTCCCTCTTCTCTGTTAGCTCTGTCGCCCTGGCACAGAGCGCAGGGCGGAGCGTGAGTCAGCCTCTCACTGCGGCCGACACGCTCATCACCCTCTCTGAGGAAGATCTGATGCGTGCCGTGCGTGCTGTCGCCGAAGCCCGTATAGCAGCGGAGAGCCAGCAGCAGACTAAGCAGACAACCTACGGCTTCACGGCCGAAGACCTCCGTCTGGTGAAGCTGCAGATGCTCCTCAGTGCCCTCGGTCTCGGTGGTGTAGCACCCGTCCAGCAGCCCATGCCCTACGCACCTGCTGGTAGCGTGAACTATACCTACGCACCTCATACGGCTACCCAGGCACAGCCTCAGGGGAGCAATAGCCGTCTCGACCGCCTCGAGCAGCTGATGCTCCTCCTCCTGCAGCGCCGTGACTCGGACCGCGATGCTATCGTCCTGCCCGCTCGCTCTAAGGGCCAGAAGCAGACGATCATCCAGCAGCCCGTCGTAGACAATAGCTCGAGCGACTCGCTCCTGCGCGAGCTCCAGCAGGAGCTCGTAGCTCTGCGTGCCGCTCAGCAGGCTCAGCCCGCACAGCAGCCTCAGGTGATCATCAAGCAGCCCGCTCCCACGGTGATCCAGCAGCCCCTGCAGCCCGAGGTACAGACGAAGACAGAGGTCCGCACGGACACGGTCGTCGTCTCCTACTTCAAGCGTCAGGTCTTCTTCGCCGTAGGTAAGAGCGATCTGCTCCCCGAAGCACGCCTCGCTCTCAACGAAGTCTATCGCGTCCTCGCAGGTGATCCTGATATGAAGCTCTACCTCACGGGCTACGCTTCCCCCGAAGGGAATGCCCTCGTGAACGAGCGTCTCTCGCAGCGCCGTAGTCAGGCTGTCCTCGACTACCTCATCGCTTGCGGTGTATCGCCTGATCGCCTCATCAGCATCGCTGGTGGTGTCGATCGCAATACCGACCTCAAGAGTAGCGCTCGACGTGTCGACATTGAGCTGAAGAAGTAAGCCCATCGGCAAGCTATCCACATAGCAAGAAGCCCCATCTATCCCGCTGATAGATGGGGCTTTTTCGTTATCTTTGAGGAGAATGTGCCCTACAGGTGAGTGCTAAGGCATCTCGTCTATAGGGGGCTATCCTCCTAAGTTTCATTTATCGCCCATGCTTCATCAGACACGCTCGCTCCTGGCGGGTCTCCTGCTCAGCCTTGCACTGGTAGGTTGCTCCTCGGCGGGTCTTGGTCGCTCAAAGAGCCTTGACCCGATCGACTATGTAGACCCCTACATAGGGAATATTAGCCATCTCCTTGTGCCCACCTTCCCCACAGTGCATCTGCCTAATGGGATGATGCGTGTGCATCCGCAGCGTACGGACTATGCCTCTGAGCAGATCGCAGGCCTGCCCGTGATCCTGACGTCGCACCGTGGTGTGTCGGCCTTCGCTATCAGTCCGCTGAGTGCCCTCGCCGATAGCCTCCCCGAGGTGTCACGCTATAGCTACGATAGCGAGAGCGTCCGTCCCTACCTCTATGAGGTGACCTTGCTGGAGCCCGAGGTACGTGTGCGCTATGCTCCCTCGTACCGCAGTGCGATCTATCAGTTCAACTTCGAGCGGGCTAAGGCAGGTCATCACCTTGTCTTCTCCACGCCCGATGGAGAGCTCGTCGCTTCGGGGAAGAACCTCTTCGGCTACCAGCAGCTCGAGGACTCTACGCGTGTCTATCTCTATGCCGAGATGGACGCTGAGCCCACGGAGCGCCTCGTGCGTGATACACTCACGGGTCGCCTCGCGACGGTCGATGGCGTGGCACGTGGCAATACCCTCTGCCTCTCCTTCGCTAAGCAGGGCGTGACCCTCCGCTACGGCGTGTCGTACATCAGCGTCGAGCAGGCTAAGCGCAATGTCGAGCAGGAGATCCAGTCCTTCGAGGTCAATCTCGTGGCTAAGTACGGGCGCAACGAGTGGTCTAAGGCCCTGGATAAGGTCGAGATCGAGGGCGGTACTCCCGAGGAGCGCCGTGTCTTCTACACCTCACTCTACCGCACCTATGAGCGTATGATCTGCCTCTCGGAGGACGGTCGCTACTGGAGTGGCTTCGACAAGAAGGTCCACGATGACGAGGGCGTACCCTTCTATACCGACGACTGGCTGTGGGATACCTACCGCGCTACACACCCCTTACGCATCCTCCTTGACCCCGTGAAGGAGCAGCAAATGCTCACGAGCTACCTCCGTATGGCCGAGCAGAGCCCCGAGGGATGGCTACCTACCTTCCCCGAAGTCACGGGCGACACGCATCGCATGAACGGCTCGCACACCATCGCTACCTTCGCTGATGCCTATGCTAAGGGCCTCTCGGGCTTCAACCTGAGTGCTGCTTACCAAGCAGCGAAGAAGACGATGGCGGAGAAGTCTTACCTGCCCTGGACACGTCGCCCCAAGGGGGTACTCTCGGAGTTTATGGATAAGGAAGGCTACTTCCCTGGTCTGGATATCGGGGAGAAGGAGACCGTCCCCGAGGTGACGCTGTGGGAGAAGCGCCAGAGTGTCGCCGTCAGCCTCGCTGCTGCCTACGACTACTGGTGCCTGTCGCAGTTGGCGAAGTTCTCCGGCCACGACGTGGAGAGTGCCGACTATCTGCGTCGCTCCTACGACTACCGCAAGCTCTTCAACTACGATACGGGCTTCTTCCACCCCAAGAATAAGAAGGGGCGCTTCATCGAGCCCTTCAACTATGAGCTCTCTGGTGGCCTCGGTGCACGTGACTACTACGATGAGAACAATGCCTACACCTACCGCTGGGACGTACAGCACAACCCCGCTGACCTCATCTATCTGATGGGCGGTCGCGAGCGCTTCATCGAGCGTCTGGACGAGACCCTGCGCACACCACTCAGCATGTCGAAGTGGGAGTTCTACAGCAAGCTCCCCGACCAGACGGGGAATGTCGGGCAGTTCGCCATGTCAAACGAGCCCAGCCTTCACATCCCCTATCTCTACAACTACGCCGGCGCTCCCTGGCGCACGCAGCGTCTGGTGCGTAAGCTCATCGACACGTGGTTCCGTGGCGACCTGATGGGTATGCCTGGTGACGAAGACGGTGGCGGTATGACGGCCTTCGTGGTCTTCTCCATGATGGGTATCTATCCCGTGACCCCTGGTATCCCCGTGTACAACATCGGTACGCCCTTCTTCCCGAAGGTGACGCTGCGTCTGGCTTCGGGTCGCACCTTCGTCATCGAGGCGGAAGGCGCTTCCTCGGAGAACAAGTACATCCAGAAGGCTACGCTCAACGGCAAGCCACTCGATCGCCCTTGGATCCGCCACAGCGACCTGGCTGCCGGTGGCAACCTCGTCTTCACCATGGGCTCTCGCCCCAACAAGAGCTGGGGAGCAACTACGCCTCCTCCCTCTGCTGAGCGCGTCGAGCTGACGGAATAGACCGCGCACCGCTCTTAAAAAGTCATACCGCTCCCCCGCCTCGTACCACAGCTGCACGGGGTGGGGGAGCGGTCGTTTATTTGCCTCGCTCACACGCTCCTATGTGTGTGATGCGGCGTGATGCTGGATGCTCCTTCGGAGGGGGACTTGCTGAACCAGTAGTGGTCTGCGCTCAAACCAGTAGTGGTCGATGAGCGAACCACTATAGGTTTGCAGTGTGAACCAGTAGTGATCCGATCGCTGACCAGTACTGCTCCATTTTCACTCCTCCGATTGTATTGATTGCGAAGGCGTAGTGAAGGCACATAAGAAAGCCCCGCCTAAGTCCGAGTGCTTCGGCTTAGGCGGGGCTTATATGTGGAAAGGGAGAGGGCTTAGAAGCCGAACTTCCCGTTCTTATTCTGGTGCTGCTCGGCAGGAGTGACCGGCTCGACGACATCCCAGTGCTCAGCGATCTTACCGCCTTCGACTCGGAAGAGGTCGTAGAAGGTCACTGCCTTGCCTGCGAAGCTCCCTTCGCTGACAGCGAGGACGAAGTTCCCCTCACCGAAGACGCGGTGTACGCGGTCGTAGACCATCGCGATGCCCTGCTTAGCCATAGCTTCGAGTGCTGCGCCGAGGCCTGAGAGCCCGTCAGCGATAGCGGGGTTGTGCTGGATGTAGTTGTCTCCGTCGAAGTAGCTCGTGAGCTTCTCGGGGGCGTTGCCCTGCAGGAGGTCAGAGACGAACTGGGCGACGAGCTGCTTATTGGCTTCGGTCTTGTCGAGGTCCTTGATCCCGGTAGTACCGTCGATCATCGTGTGACCGCTGGGGTTAGCAGAGGCAGGCTTTTCCTGCAGATTGTCCCAGTGCTCTATGATCTTCCCATCCTCGAAGCGGAAGATGTCGAAGCCGATCTTGGGGCCGAAGAAGTTGTAGTCCGTGTGGGCGATGACGAAGTCACCATCCTGCAGGACGCGTACCGTATTCACACGTGCAGAGCCTTGGGGAAGGGCGGAGAGGGCTTCGCCGAAGCCAGCGAGACCGTCCTTGATGCCGAGGTTGTGCTGGATGTACTTAGCGGGGTTGATGACTGCTACGGGAGCTGCTTCTCCCGTTTCGATGCTCTTGAGGAGAGCGATGACCTGTTCCTTCTGATTCATTGTGCTATTTGTATTTGAGTTGATTCGTACCTTTTGACACTGCAAAGGTACGGGGCATAGCACGCCCTACTGTAATCCTTTTCGGACTTTGTAGGGTAAATCTCCGACGGGCGGTTAAGGTCGTTGGCTGAGGCGGAAGGCTTGGGGTGTCGTACCCGTATGCCGACGGAAGAACTTATTGAAGTTCGTCGGCTCATCGAAGTTCAGCGCGAAGGCAACTTCCTTGATGGAGAGGTCGCTGTAGCTGAGGTAGCGCTTGGCCTCGAGGAGGCGGCGCTCATCGAGATAGGTCTTTGGTGTCATGCCGAGGGCCTCACGCACAGAGGAGGCCAGCTGCTTCTCGGTGACCCCGAGCTTCTGCTGATAGTCTTGGATATTGTATAGGCGGTGGTGGTGCACCTCGACAGCGTTGATGAAGTCGCCGACGAGCCCGCTCATCTGGAGCGCCTTGCTGGGAAGACGACGCTCAAGCTCGGCGAGGAGGATACGTAGATAGCTACGGATGATGATGGCCTGATGCTCATCGGGAGTGGTCAATAGCTCACGCATCATCTGATGGAGTGCGCTATCGATAGGGGACTCTGCAAGAGAGATGGCCTTATGCCCGAGGAGGTTCGCACTGCGTAGGCGGTGCAGAGCTTGGAGGTCGGAGGGTATTTCGCCGAGGAACTCAGGGACGAAGAACACGGCAGTGGCCTGTGGGCGTGTGTCGAGATGGAAGTGTACGACTTGCCCTGGGACGATGAAGAGGGCTTGCTCGCTATGAAGGCACACCTCCTCGAAGTCGAGCTGGAGCGAGAAGTTCCCCTCCTGTACCCATAGGATCTGGTAAAAGTCCGCACGATGCACCTTATCCGCCTTGTCTCTCTTTTCCCAAAGGAAGTCAAGGGGCTTGACCTCGATACCGAGTATCGAGGGGGCATTGAAGCCGTACTTCTGTATGATGGGTGGGGTCTTCATCTCAGCTGGTCTTTGCTGTGATGAGGTGCTTTCGGCGCTATGCCTTAGCAGCGGCCTTCGCCTGATGCTCCTCGAGGAGGTGCGTCAGTGTGACGAAGTCCTCGACACTGAGCTGCTCGGGGCGCTTGGAGAAGATCTCCGCCGTGTAGCCCGTGTAGTCGGCTCCGAAGAGCGCCTTGAGTGAGTTGCGCAGGGTCTTACGACGCTGGTTGAAGCCCGTCTTGATGACCTGCTTGAAGAGGGCTTCGGAGCAGCCGAGGTCGGTGCGCTCATTGCGGATGAGGCGGATGACACCGCTCTTGACCTTGGGGGGCGGGTTGAAGACGTGCTCATCGACGGTGAAGAGATACTCCACATCATACCACGCCTGCAGGAGGACGCTCAGGATACCGTAGTCCTTGTTGCCTGGAGGGGACGCCAGACGCTGGGCGACCTCACGCTGGAGCATACCGGCGCAGCAAGGGATGCGCTCGCGGTAGTCGAGCATACGGAAGAAGATCTGCGAGGATATGTTGTAGGGGTAGTTGCCGATGAGGGCGAAGGGAGCGTCACCAGGGAAGTAGTCTTCGATGGGGATCTTGAGGAAGTCGCCCTCGATGATACGCCCCTCGAGCGCGGGGAAATGCGCCTTGAGGTAGGCTACCGACTCGGTGTCAATCTCGATGACGTGCGTGTCGTAGCCCTTCTCCAGGAGGAATTGGGTCAGTACTCCCATGCCAGGACCGATCTCAAGTACAGGCAGATCGCGGTGGCTGGAGATGCTGTCGGCGATGCGCTCGGCGATAGAGAGATCGGTGAGAAAATGTTGGCCTAATGCCTTCTTGGCTTTAACTTGCTGCATGGGAGATAACTAAAAACTTATTACATTTGCTATACTAAAGTAGTACAATTTATCAAGAGCTATTAGAGTACACTCCCTTGCGTGGTGCCGAGCCTCGAGCTTTGCCCGCCTCTCGAGTGGGTGTGTGTCGAATGAAGATCCATCCTACCCTTAAGTCCATTCTCTGGATTGTAGTCCCACTGCTCCTCGGTGGGTTGGGCTTCTATGGCCTCTATCGTGATACCGACTGGCACGAGCTGCAGGAGACCCTCCGCACGGGGGTCAACTATCCCATCCTCCTTTTCAGCCTCCTCTTTGGACTCATGAGCAACCTCTGCCGAGGCTTGCGCTGGGAGCTCCTTGTGCGCCCGCTCACCGCTGGCGAAGCACCTCCACGGCGCATCAATGCCGTCTGCACGGTGCTCGGCTCCTATACGGTGAATATGGGGATACCTCGCTCGGGCGAGGTGTGGCGCTGCGTCGAGATGGAGCGCCGTGAGGACATCCCCTTCGCTGGGCTCTTCGGTACGCTCATCGTCGACCGCCTGACGGACGTGACGATGCTGGGGCTGATCCTCCTCGGGATTATCCTCAGCTCGACAGACTTCTTCATCGGTTACTTTGCCTCCCACCCTGAGCTGGAGGCCTCGCTGCGTGCCTTCATCTACTCCCCGTGGTCGGTGGTGCTGGTGGTGGTCGGGCTGCTCGCTCTTGGAGGCTTCATCTGGCTCCTGCGCTACCGCCGCGGGAGCCGTATCGCACAGTTCTTCCTGCATATCTGGGACGGGATGATGAGCATCCGCTATATGCCACACCGCGGGCGCTTTCTCCTCTTGACGCTCCTCATCTGGATCGGGTACTTCTGCTACTTCTACTTCGCGCTCTTTGCCTTCGAGGCTACGCGCGACCTTCCCCTCTCCGTGGCAAGCATCGCCTTCGCCATGAGTAGTATGTCGGTCATCGTGCCCGTCCAGGCGGGTATGGGGGCGTGGCATGCTGCGGTCATCATCACCTTCACTACCTTTGGTATGGCTGCCCAGCCTGCGAAGGACTTCGCCCTCATCGTGCACACGGCGCAGACGCTGTGGATCACGCTCGTGGGCCTCATCGCGATCATCGCTCTTCCCATCATCAATAGACACTACACGCGCAGACGCACCGCACCAGCTGCGAGCGTGCGCTGAGCATAACTATCCATTATTCATCTTAAGAACGAATCGACTATGGCTGCTGAAATCAAGACCCTGTCTCCCGCCCACGTGTGGAGCTACTTCTATGATCTCACACAGATCCCCCGCCCGACGTTCCACACTGAGGCGGTCCAAGAGTACCTCCTTGCACTGGCAAAGCGTCTGAACCTCGAGGCTCAGCGTGACGCTACGGGCAATATACTCATCCGCAAGCCTGCTACTCCTGGCCTCGAAGGACGCCCCGTGGTGACCCTGCAGGCCCACATCGATATGGTGCCCCAGAAGAATAGCCACATCGAGCATGATTTCATCAAGGATCCTATCGATGCCTACATCGATGGCGAGTGGGTGACGGCACGTGATACGACGCTCGGCGCAGACAATGGTATCGGCGCAGCCTATATGATGGCCGTCCTCTCGGATGACACCCTCAAGCACGGCCCTCTCGAAGCGCTCTTCACCGTAGACGAAGAGGTCGGTATGGTCGGTGCCAACGGCCTACAGCCTGGCTTCTCTAAGGGAGATATCCTCATCAACCTCGACAGCGAGGATGAAGGTCTTCTCTTCGCTGGCTGTGCAGGTGGCCTCGACGTCAACGTCAAACTCGAGTACAAGGATCAGGAGCCTACGCCCGAAGGGGATATCGCTGTGCGCATCAGCCTGACGGGTCTGCGCGGTGGTCACTCGGGTATGGATATCATCCTCGGCCGTGCCAACGCTAATAAGCAGCTCGTGCGCTTCCTCAAGGAGGCTATCGCCAGCTACGGTGCTCGCCTCGTGCACCTCGAAGGGGGCTCAGCTCGCAATGCGATCCCTCGCGAAGCCTTCGCGCTCGTGACCATCCCCGAAGCAGAGGCTGACGGCCTGTGGGAGTTCGCTTCGGACTTCCTCGACACCCTGCAGACGGAGTATAAGAATATCGAGGACGGCATCAGCCTCAGCCTCGAGCACACGGATCTACCGAAGACGGTCATCCCCGAAGAGATCCAGGACGGCGTCATCGGCGCCCTTGATGCGTGCATCAATGGCGTGCAGAGCATGCTCACTGACTTCCCTGGCATCGTAGAGTCCTCTACGAATATGGCGAAGATCTTCGTCGGCGAAGGCACCTTCACCGCTACCTTCATGCTACGTAGCTCCTCGGAGAGCCGCAAGGAGTACGTCGCTTCTCAGATCGAGAGCGCGATGAATCTGGCGGGTGCAGAGGTTGAGTTCGCAGGTGCTTACAACGGCTGGGCGCCCAATGCTGACTCCACCGTCCTCAAGACGATGCGCCGCGCTTACGAAGAGGTCACGGGCAAGTCCCCCGAGATCACCGTCGTCCACGCAGGGCTGGAGTGTGGTATCATCCAGGGCGTCATGCCAGATATGGATATGATCTCCATCGGTCCAGACCTTCGCTCGCCCCACTCTCCCGACGAGAAGGTACACATCGCCTCTGTCGAGCGCACCTGGAAGGTCCTCGTCAAGGCGCTGGAGCTGATTTAATTCGCATACCAAGACCCTAAGTATATCATCACAAGAAGAATTTAGTAAATGAGTAAGACAGCTTATGTATTCCCTGGCCAAGGCGCCCAGTTCGTGGGTATGGGGAAGGAGCTTTATGAGAATCATCCCTTAGCCAAGGAGCTCTTTGAGAAGGCCAACGATATCCTCGGATTCCGCATCACCGACATCATGTTCGCTGGTACGGACGAAGAGCTCAAGCAGACGAAGGTCACGCAGCCCGCGGTCTTCCTGCACTCCGTCATCCGTGCGCTCTGCCTCGGTGACGAATTCCAGCCCGATATGGTCGCTGGTCACTCTCTCGGTGAGTTCTCCGCACTCGTCGCTGCTGGTGCGCTGAGCTTCGAAGACGGTCTTCGTCTCGTCTCCAAGCGTGCTCTGGCTATGCAGGAGGCTTGCGAAGCTAACCCTGGTACGATGGCGGCTATCCTCGGTCTGCCCGATGAGAAGGTCGTCGAGATCCTCAAGACCATCGAGGGTGGGGTAGTCATCGCTGCCAACTTCAACTGCCCTGGTCAGCTCGTCATCTCGGGTGATGTCGACG
>ERZ773077.1525-NODE-1525-length-15727-cov-3.277374_pt1 | contig 15727 bp, 15 predicted proteins | sample MGYA00580612_ERZ773077 | MGnify/ENA primary metagenome ERZ773077 (study PRJEB29015, sample SAMEA2737971) | human oral metagenome | biome: human oral; feature: human-associated habitat; material: dental | place: China | collected 2021 ...
TTCTTTTATCTCTTCCGCCGCCTCTAAGTCTAGCTGCGCCTGCTTAAACGCTTTACGCGCCTTATCGACGCGGCGAGAGTTTTTAGTGCTGCGGTCGCCCTCGTAAGCCTCTTCTGCGTCTTTTAGCGCCTGCTCCGCTTTGCCGAAATTCATCTGCGCCGCTTCTAGGTTATTCGTAGCCTTATTACCGCCCGCCAGCTCCGCCTTTGACGTTACCTTACCAGTTACTGGGTTTCTGCCGATAGTCATATCAAGCTCGCGTTTGGCGCGCTCCGCAGTGCCGCGATTAACGTCGCACTCCATTTTACCGCCAATCATTACCCCCCCAATATATCTAGGGGTGTTTTTCGGGTCGTTACAATCGACTTTTTCTTTTGCATAACTAAATGTAATACCTAAAGCGGTTATTAAAAATAAATTGACAAACTTCATTTTTATTTTTCCTCTTTAACGTTTTTATCTTTATTTTTATTAAGTCCTCTTTTATTTCTTATCCTACGAAATGCGCTTGAAAATGTAGATAAGGTCATTTCCTCAAATTTCATTTCTATTTCCTTTCTTTAAATTTTACGCAAACGGCGGCAAATTTACGCCGTAAACGTCTTTAAGGTTTCGTTGTATTTGTTTTCGTCCTCGCACTGAATGAGCAGCAAGTCGCCATCCTCAAATACCGATGAGCCGGTAGGTTTGATGTATTCGCCCTTTCGCTTGATGAGTAGCACCAAAAAGTCGCTAGGAAGCTCGAGCTCGACTAGGTTTTTACCCACGACTTCGGCGTCAAAGCGTATGGTGTGCTGGCGTAAAGTGTGGTAAAAGATCGGTAAATTTGACATCTCGACTTCTTTTGGCGCGACTTCTTCTTTGACGCCGCATTTTTGCGCGACCTTTTCTAGCGTCATGCCTTGGATGATGATCGAGACGAACACGACGAAAAATATCGTGTTAAAAATCAGCTCCGAGTTTGGCAAATTTGCCCCGAACGGATAGGTCGCAAGTACGATAGGAACGACGCCGCGAAGCCCGACCCACGAGATAAACATCTTTTCTTTCACGTTGTAACGCGAAAAAAGTAACGACGCGAAAACGCCCACCGGACGCGCGATAAACATGATCCAAAACGCGATCACTGTGCCCGCAAGCGCGACGGCGGGCAGCTGAGAAGGATTTACCAAAAGTCCCAGCGTCAAAAAGATGACGATCTGCATCGCCCACGCGATACCGTCGTGAAAACCGATCAAATTTTTCTTATGCGCGAACTCTTTTTTATTTATAAACATACCCGCGATATAAACAGCCAAAAAGCCGTTGCCGCCGACCTTGCCCGCTAGCACGTACAAAAGCATCACCCAAGCCATCGAAAAAACAGGATATAGTCCCCAGTACTCAAGCCTTAGACGGTTAAAAAGCCCAGGTAGCGCGACGCCAAATACATAGCCCATCAGCCCGCCGAGTAAAAACTGCTTGATGAGTGCGACAGTGATGTCAGAGGCGTCTGGGACGGTGTTTAGGGCGATGATTTGTATCATTGTGACAGTGAGGAAAATCGCCATCGGATCGTTTGAGCCAGATTCTAGCTCCAAAAGCGGTCGGATGTTATTTTTTAGCAAAATTTCCTTCGCTCCAAGGATCGCAAACACCGCCGCAGCGTCGGTCGAGGAGATGATCGCTCCAAAAAGCAAGGCTTCAAGCCAAGTTAGCCCTAGTAAAAATTTAACCAAAAGTGCGACCAGAGCCGCCGTCAGCACGACGCCAACGGTCGCGAGCATGATGCCACTCATCATGATAGGCTTTATTGATTTAAAATTCGTATCAAGCCCGCCAGTGTAGAGGATAAAAATAAGTGCGATTATGCCCACATCATGAGCGATGAGCTGGCTATCAAAGGCGATGCCTAGCAGTCCGTCCGAGCCAGCCAGCATCCCAACCGCCAAAAATACGACTAACGACGGGATACCGAATCTATCTGAAACCTTGCTAGAGACGATACAAGCGATAAGTAGAATAGAAAAAAATAGTAAAAAAGTTTCTAACATTGTCCCTCATTTGAGTTCAAAGCGGGGCAAATTTAAGGCTAAATTTAGTACCACTAAAGCCTCAAATTTGGCGCGTTTTGTAAGTAAATTTTACCCGATTTTACCTTTTTTAACGATAAAAAGGATTAATTTTTATCATCATAAAAGATGAGATCAAAGCTATTTTTGCGCTTTACCAGAGCCTTTTTAGACGGCACGCCGCCCTGCTCCATTTTAGCCAGCTCCTCTTTCATCTGCTTTATTATGACTTCAGACTGCTCGATCTGCTCTTTTAACTGCAAGATGATATCCACGCCTGCTAAATTTACACCCAGATCGCGCGTTAGACTCAGTATCATCTTGATACGATCCATGTCTTTTTCGGAGTAAAGACGCATCTTGCCCTCGGTTCTTGATGGCTCTAGCAGCCCCTCGCGCTCGTATTGGCGCAGCGTCTGCGGATGTATGGAGAGCACCTTTGCTACGACGCTGATTAGATATACTGGTTCTTCGTATTGTTTCATCTTATGCCTCCGGGAGTTTTTGCTTCATGAGTTCGGCTAGCTCGCCGTCTAGGGCATTTACGTCCGGCAAAGACACGCGCGCCCGCAAGTATAGATCGCCAAACATCCCGCTTTTTCTATTTTGCACGCCGTACCCTTTGAGCCTGATTTTTTGCCCGGATTTTGAGTTTTCGGCGATTTTTATCGTTACGTCTTTTTTAGGCGTTTTTACCTCTATCTTACCGCCAAACATCATCGTTTTTAGCGGGATTAGCACGTCTTTATATAGATCGTCGCCGTCTCTTTCGTATTCGTCGCTAGGCGCGATATTTACCGTTAGGATCAGATCTCCGCGTCCGCCACTACCCTTACCTTTTATGCGTAGCTTTTCGCCATCGTTGATACCGTTTGGGATTTTTATTTTGATGTTTTCGCCGTTAAAATTTATCGAGTGTTCGCCACCTTTTACCGCTACGTCAAACGGGATAGTTACCTTTGCGCGGGAGTCTAGATCCTCATCGTCCTCAAAACCGCTAAATCCGCCAGTTTGCCTAAAGCCACCAAATCCGCCTCTGCTAGAAAAGGCGCCAAAACCGCCTCCGCCGAAGATATTTTTTAAAATTTCGTCCAAATTTCCCATGCCCGAGCTGCTCGCAAAGTCATGGAAATTTTGCCCGCCAAACATCGCGTCGCCGTGCCTGTCGTACTGCGCGCGCTTTTTTTCGTCGCTTAAAATTTCATACGCGGCGTTTATTTCTTTAAATTTATCCTCCGCGCCTGGGTCTTTGTTGATATCGGGATGATACTTTCGAGCCAGCCTGCGATAGGCCTTTTTGATCTCGTCGCCGGTGGCCTTTTCGGACACCCCTAACGTTTCGTAAAGACTATTGCTCATGTTATGTCCTTATAGTCAATTAATTTTATAGCGATTATAGCATAAAAGTTTAGCGTATGTCAATCAAGTATAGTAAATAAAACGATTTTAAACGACTTAAATAATAATTAACTTTACGTTGAGCTTAGCGCCATATAATCGCGCTTTGAAAAAATTTTATCAAAAGGAAAAGTAATGAAAAAGATAACCGTATTATCTTTGGCTACTTCTTGCGCAATCTTTGCCGCAAGCATAAATTTTAACGAACCAGCAGAGGATTTCACTAGAGTAAATCCGGAATTTAACAAAAACGTCGTCCTCTCCTACAATAGCTCCATAGCCGATGCTAAAAAATCGGTCGTAAATATCTCCACCACAAAAACCGTCAGCAGCAACGTAGCAGATATGAACGATATGTTTAGCGATCCGTTTTTCAAGGACTTTTTCGGATTTCAGTTTAATATCCCTCAAGAAAAACAAAAAAGCAGCTCGCTGGGATCTGGCGTCGTCATATCTAGCGACGGCTACATCGTAACAAACAACCATGTCGTAGAAGATAGCGACGAGATCATAGTCACGCTGCTAGATAGCGACAAAGAGTATAAAGCCAAAATCGTCGGCACCGACCCTAAAACCGACTTAGCCATCATCAAAGTAGACGCAAAAGAGCTAAAAGCCATACCATTTGCCGACTCGGCTAAGCTGATGGAGGGCGATATAGTATTTGCCATCGGAAATCCGTTCGGCGTAGGCGGCAGTATCACTCAGGGCATAGTTTCCGGCCTAAACAAAGACAACATCGGTCTAAATCAATACGAAAATTTCATCCAGACAGACGCCTCGATAAACCCGGGTAACTCGGGCGGCGCGCTAGTCGATAGCCGCGGCTATCTAGTAGGCATAAACTCAGCCATACTTAGCCGCAGTGGCGGAAACAACGGCATCGGCTTTGCTATCCCGTCAAATATGACTAAAGATATCGCCAAAAAACTCATCGAAGACGGCAAGATCGAGCGTGGATATATCGGCGTGATGATAGCAAATCTAAACGAAGAGCAAAAAGAGATCTATAAAAACAAAGAAGGCGCGCTCATTAGCAGCGTAGAAAGCGGCCTTCCTGCGGATGTTGCGGGACTAAAACGAGGCGATCTCGTAATCAAAATCGACGATAAAGAGATCAAAAACGCAAATGATCTAAAAAATCTCATCGGCTCGCTAGCTCCAAACAAAGAGATCACGCTAACCTATGAACGCTCCGGTAAAATCGAAACCGCCAAGATAAAACTAGCTAACGCAAACGCGAAATCAAGCGCTCCGGCGGCAAAAAACGGCACGGCTATCGAGGGTCTTAGCGTCACGGCGATCGACGACAACGCAAGGTACAAATACCGCCTACCTGCGGACGCAGCGGGTATCCTGGTAACTGACGTAAAAGCGGGCTCGAATGCTGAAAAAATCGGCTTTGAAAAAGGTGACATCATCATACAAATCGCCGAGGAAAATATCAAAAATATGGATGATTTTAACAAAGCCCTAGCAAACGCGAAAGGCAAAAAGACCCTCGTTTGGGTCAACCGGGGCGGACTTTTCCAAGGTCTTGTTATAAAATAATTTCTACCTTAAGGCGCGGGAAACTGCGCCTTTTCTTTTAAATTTTCCAAATTTTACCAGTCAAATTTGACACTCTATCATTTTAAATTTAACCTGATTAAATTTATAGATTCAAATTTGCGCGTCTTAGTTTGACTCAAATTTTACTAGCAAACAAAATTTAGCGTAGGCTAGGCAGATAGTTTGCCGAGCTAAATTTAGCCGGCAGCGAAAAAGCGCTAGCCGGATAAGCCGCTACCGCCATTAAAAATTTAGTCAAAACTCGCTATAATCCCCAAAAGGACATAAAATGATAAAAATTCTGATGATAGAAGATGACCTGGAGCTGGCGGAAATTTTGACCGAGTTTTTAGCAAAAAGCGATATGAGTGTAACGACGGCGGAGGAGCCGTATATCGGGCTTTCGACGCTAAACGTAGAAAAATTCGACCTCGTAATCTTAGACCTCACGCTGCCGGGACTCGACGGCCTAGAAGTATGCAAAGAGATCCGCAAGCGCCACGACGTGCCTATCATCATATCAAGCGCGCGCCACGACATCACCGACAAGGTAAATGCCCTAGATAACGGCGCGGACGACTATCTACCAAAGCCTTACGACCCGCAGGAGCTGCTAGCTCGTATCAAAAGCCACCTACGCCGCCAAAGCGCGGTAGCGGGTGCAAATTTAAGCGGCACAAAAGAGCCAGCGCGCGAAAAAGACATCGCGGTAGATGATTTTAAACACGTCATCACGCTAAAAGGCGAGCCGTTAAATTTAACCGCAGCGGAGTACGACATCCTAAAATACATGCTTCAAAAAGAAGGCGGCGCCATCACTCGCGAGGAGTTTATCTACAACTGCGCGAGCATCAGCGAGGACTCGACAAATAAAAGCATCGACGTCATCATCGGGCGTATCAGAGGCAAGCTAGGCGACGACCCAAAAGAGCCAAAATACATCCACGCCATCCGTGGCATCGGCTACAAGCTAGTGCAGTAAATTTGACGTAAAGCCCCGCAAATGAAACGCTCATCGGTTTTTTACACTATCACTTTTATCTTTGCGCTTGCACTTACGAGCATATTTCTCGCGTTTTTGTGGCTGATGGACTACGACAAGCAAAACTACGCGCGCGAGCTAAACGCCAAGTACTCCACGATCGCTAGAAATCAGCTCTTTTTGATGAGCGGTATCATAAACGAAAAAGAGTACGAGCGTCAAACGGGCGACTTTAAGATGCCTGAGATCACAAACGAACAGCAAAAAGAAGAGATCCTAGCAAACGCAACCGTGCTTGAGGAGATATCCGCAGACATCGGTTCTAGCGCCATCATGATCTATCAAAATCACCACTATCTAAAAGTCCAGCACGTAGATAAAATCCTGCTTTTAAAGGATAACGACTACCAGCCATACCGCTACGACATCATCAAGATTATCTTTTTGCTAGTCGCAATCATACTTCTTGCCGCTTACGTTTTTGTTATCAGAAAGCTAAAACCGCTAAGAAAACTAAAGCGCCAGATAGCTAAATTTGCCGCGGGCGAGATCGAAGAAGTGCAAAACGTAAGTAGCGGTAACGACGAAATTTCCGAAGTTGCGGAGGCGTTTTATGACGCAGTGTCCCAGATCAAAAGCTTAAACGCATCGCGCAAGCTGTTTTTAAGAAACATAATGCACGAACTAAAAACCCCGATCACCAAAGGTCGCCTAGCTGCCGAAATGATCGAAAAAAGCAAAAACCAAGAGCGCCTCGTGTCGGTGTTTATAAAACTCGAAAATCTCATAAACGAATTTGCCGCCGTCGAGCAAGTCACCTCAAGCATCGCGCTAAATAACACTAAAATTTGCCGTATCGACGACGTCATCGACGAGGCTCTGGATATCGCGATGGTAGATCCGGGGCAAGTCACGATCAGCAAGCTAGAGGACGTGAACCTAAATGCTGACTTTAAGCTACTGGCTATCGCCGCCAAAAACATGATCGATAACGCGCTAAAATACTCCCCAAACAAGCACGTAAATATCACGATCACGCGCGAATCTATCAAATTTATCAACGAAGGCGAGCGGCTGTCAAAGGAACTGCGCCACTACGTCGAGCCCTTTACCAAAGGCGAAAGTGCGCAAAAGAGCTTTGGTCTGGGGCTCTACATCGTCGAAAATATAATCAAAGCCCATAAGCTAACTCTAAGCTACGAGTACAAAAACGGGCTAAACGTGTTTAGCTTTGAAAATCTGCAAAATATTGCGGCGTAGGCGTGAATTTGAGCGTTTTGTCGAGTTTGCGACACACAGAGAAAATTTAAGAGCCGTATTTGCTTAAATTTTAAAATTCGGCGTATCGTTTGTGGCCAACTAAACGCCAAATTTTGAGCTACAAATTTGGCGCTCGTTTCAAATTTATAGTCAAATTTAGTGAACGCTCGCTACTCATAATAAAAAGACTTTACAGGCACGAAATTTAGCCCGGCCTCTTTGCACAGCGCGTAAAAATCAACCTCGCCGCCGCTAGATTTAAACTCAAAATAACATTCGTAAAGCTTTACTAAGTTTTCAAATTCTAAATTTAACCGCTCGCTTATCTCGTGTTTTTCTCTTGAGTCTCGAGCTTCGCTGGTTAGTTGCTCATAGTATGTGCGCTCTATCAGGCAGCCATCTGGAAAGTGGTGTGCGCCCCAGTCTAGCGCATCTAATAGCGTACAAAAGTATAACTCCACGGTTCGTGCGTCGCAATGCTCATGGCGGTATGCGTGGCGCAAAAGCTCATCCCTATCAAGCTCCCGCAAGCCGCGCGTGCAGATCTGGTACGCCCAGCGCAGATGCGGCATCTCACCTGTGTCGCAGCGCCCTTTTAGATACTCGCCGACTAGCTCGCCTAGCCGAAACGGCAGCTCGCCGTTGCCGCGGTTTTTTAGATTTTTGAGCTCGCTTTGGTCTTAGTCTAAAATTTCGCGGCAAAGTTCGCCTAGAGCATGGTCCTGCTGCGTCTGGCTAAATTCGCTTTTAAATTTACTTACAGTGCCCTTTAGATGCTCGTTTGCCCACTTTTTTAAGCCCACATCGTATAGTTTTAGATACTCGTAGAGCTCAAATTTTAGCCAGCCAAAAGCGTCCGTTTGCATTTAGTTCCTTACCAGCGTAAATTTAACGCGCAAAAACGACAACCTCGCCGCGCTCAAACGCGATCTGCCGTCCCGCTAGATACAGCTCAAAATAGGGCTTTAAAAAGTCCTCTTGTGGCCTTTGCGCGTAGTTTGGATACTGCAAATACGCCGACAGAAGGTAGTCGCAGTCGATCGAATAGTACGCCTCGCTGAGCACCCATAGCTTCACATCAAGCTTAGGCGAATCTATCATCCACTCGCCCCGTAAACGTCGTCCGCAAGCCCACCTTCGTGATCTGCGAGATCAGAGCTCTCCTGCACGCGCACGGATTTTATTTCGTTAAGCATTTTTAAAAACTCGTCATCACCGAGAAACTCGGCAAAAATTTTTAAATTTCGAACGTGCGCTAAAGCTAGGCTCTTAAGTCCTTCGTCATCAAATTTCGGATCCTGCGGCGGGCAAAAATACCCCGGCGCCACGTCCTGATCGAACGCCTCTCGCGTTTGCTGCGCCGTGACTGAGTAGATCGGCATTATGCGCGCTTGCAGCTCGGTGCCGTTTTGCAGCGGCGCAAACACCGTTTCTATACCGATGCCATCGGGCATAAAGCACTGAAAAAGTCCGTAAAACTTATCCTGCAGATCTATCTCTTTGCAATCTAAATCAAGATCCAGCCCTGCAGCCTCGTCAATGCGGCGCGCATACTCGAAATTCGTCATTTTTCTCCCCAAATTTGGATTAAATTTTGAGCATTATATCTTAAAGGGTCTCAAATTTTTGCTTGCAAATTAATATAATAACTTTCAAAATAGCAGCAAAATATGGCGTAAATTTAGCATAAGCACCAACCTTAAGCATAGCTTTTCTAAATGACGTAAGTAAATTTAGCAACCGTTGCAGTATAAAAAACATAGGCAAACTTACGGCTACTACTTGGTTGCGGATACCTTACACGATGTACAATTTCTAGTTTGGAGGGCAAATTTGACGCCGACGGCGGCTTAAATTTAAAAATTTACACGCGCGAGAATAAAAACTCGAACGAAAATAATTTAAAGCGGCGTATTTTTATATAAATAAAATTTCGCCGCTTTTTATATAATTCAAAAAATAGACGAGCCAGCGCGGTCAAAACAGCAAATTTTTATTCGCTCAAATTTAACCCAAAAGCATTTCGGCTAAAATGCCGATTTATTCATTCCTAAGCGTCTCAAGTACGTTTATTTGCGCGGCTTTTTTAGCAGGGTAAAACGACGAAAACGCCACGATAACGACCGCTCCGACCAAAATCATAACAAGATCGAGCAAGGATAACTCCATAGGAAGCTTCGCGCTACCGTAAACGTCTGCGGGCAAATTTACTATATCAAAGCTACCGAGCAGCCACACGCCAAAGAGCCCGAGCACGAGTCCAAACACTATCCCGCCTCCGCCTATCGTGGCTCCCAGCGCAAAAAAGCTCTTTTTGATCTCGGCCTTGCTAGCGCCCAGCGAGAGTAGTAGAGCGATCTCTTGGCGGCGGTTCATGACGGTCATGAGCAGCGAGCTTACGATATTTAGCGAGGCAACCAGGATGATGAGCATCAAAACGATGAAAAGCGCACGTTTTTCAAGCGCCAAAGCGGAGAAAAAGTTGCCGTTTTGCTGCCACCAGCCGATGGCTTTTTGTCCTAGCCGTAGCTCGCGCGAGATCTTTTCGATATCGGCGAACGGATCGTCTGAAAACACATGTATGCCGTCAAATTTGCCCTCATCGTACTCAAGTATCTTACGCAGCGCCTCCACGCTCGTGTATAGATAGCTTTTATCGTAGGCCACAAGCCCCGAGCTAAACGAGCTCACGACGTCAAAGCGCTTCATTTTGGGCGTTAGAGCAAAGCCGCTCGGGTCATTTTTGGTAAAAATGAGCGTGAGTTTGTCATTTTCGTTTATCATCATCTCGTTTTTGACGCCTTGACCTACGAGCAGGCCGTATCCGTCAAGCTCGCGGTCCTCAAGGCCGGCCGCAACGACTGAGTTTATCTGCTTTTCGTCGGCTGAATTTACGCCAAAAAGCAGTCCGCCCTCAAAGCTATTCGCCCCCTTTATGATAACTTGACTCATGATATATGGGCTAAATTTGAGATTCGGAAACTTTTGCTTTAGTTCGTTAACATCGCTCTCGTCGATGTTGCCGCGTATGGCAGAGAGGATCGTGATCGGGTAGTTCATGGTAAAAAGTTTGCGCTCAAACTCCTTGTCAAAGCCGTTCATGATCGCCATCGCAACGATGAGCACCATGAGCCCGACGCCCACACCTAGAAATGCTAGCAGCGCCGAAAGCATGATAAATGGCTGGGTTTTATCAAACCGTAGATATTTAAAAAGTAGATATTTGGTTAGGCTCATTTGATTTTCCGTTGTTTAAATTTGGGCTTTGGTTTGCTCGCTACTTTTGCGTCGCTTTGTCTTGTTTAAATTTGCGCTGAGGCAAGTTTAAAATTTAAATCGTCCATCCGTGTAAATTTGACGCCAAATTTTTAAACCGCTTGCAAAAGCTAGGCGTTAAATTTACGACTTCGCGCCGCTATAAAAACGGCGGCTAACTTAAATGCAAAATTTAGCAAACCGCCGCCAAAACCCCAAAGCTAAATTTTATCCCAATCCTCAGCAAAAGCTCCTTTTTTAGGGCCGCTCTTGCCGTGGCAGTCTTTGTACTTTTTGCCGCTTCCGCACGGGCATGGGTCGTTTCTGGATACTTTTTTGCCGGGCTTTTCTTCGCTCTCGGGCACTCTAGCAATCTCGGTATCTTGCGCTTCTTGCGGCGCAGACTCTGTAGGCTCGGAGAAGCTTAAGCGTACGGCCGTTAGGAGCTTGATGCTTTCAAATTTAATGCGGCTAACGAGCTCCATAAAGAGATTAAAGCTCTCTTTTTTATACTCGGTGAGCGGATCTTTTTGGTTATAGCCGCGCAGTCCGATGCCGGTTTTTAGGATGTCCATCTGATATAAATGCTCGCGCCACGCAGTGTCTAGCACTTGTAGGCAAAGCACCTTTTCTAGGTATTTGCGCTGATCTTCGCCTATGACGCCCATTTTTTCCTCGTAGTCGGACTCAAATTTAGCTGTTATCTTCTTAACAAGCTCGGCGTAGTCGAGATCTTTTAGCTCGTCTGGCTGCATGAACGCGCCGTTTGAGATTATCACGGAGCTTAGTTTTTCGAGATTGTATTCGCTCTTTGGCTCGCCTGCGTAAATTCCGGCCTGAGCTAGCAGATGCTCGACAAATTCGGCACGATTTTGTTTGATTTTTTCGCCGACTTCAAAATTTGGATCAAGTAGCTCGTTTCTAAATTTATACACCGTTTTTCTCTGCTCGTTTGCGACGTCGTCGTACTCGAGGATGTGTTTTCGCGCTTCAAAGTGCAGGCTTTCGACCTTTTTTTGCGCATTTTCGACGGCTCTAGTGACCATTTTCGAGTCGATGCTTTCGCCCTCTTCGATACCAAGGCGCGTCATTATCGCTTTTATGCGGTCGCTGCCGAATATCCGAAGTAGATTATCCTCAAGGCTTAGATAAAAGCGGCTAACTCCCGGATCGCCCTGACGTCCTGAGCGGCCTCGTAGCTGGTTGTCGATACGGCGGCTTTCATGCCTTTCGGTACCGATGATGTATAGGCCGCCTAGGTTTCGTACCTCGTCGTCGATGCGGATATCTACGCCGCGTCCGGCCATATTCGTCGCGATCGTAACCGCGCCGCGAGCGCCGGCTTGAGCGATGATCTCGGCTTCTTTTTCGTGGTTTTTAGCGTTTAGCACGGAGTGCGGGATCTTTTCTTTTACGAGTAAGCTATGCAGTTTTTCGCTCTTTTCGATCGAGGCGGTGCCCACGAGTACGGGCTGACCGCGGTCGTGAGCTTTTTTGATCTCGTCGATCACGGCTTTAAATTTCTCGTTTTCGGTTTTATAAATGAGATCGTTGTTGTCTTTTCTGATTACCGGCACGTTTGTCGGGATCGAAACGACGTCAAGCTTGTAAATTTGCGAAAACTCGGTCGCCTCCGTCTGCGCCGTACCCGTCATGCCCGATAGTTTTTTGTAAAGTCTAAAGTAGTTTTGAAATGTAATATCGGCTAGAGTTTGGCTCTCTTCTTGGATCTTTACGCCCTCTTTGGCCTCGAGCGCTTGGTGCAAGCCCTCGCTAAATCTTCGACCTTCGCTAAGACGCCCCGTAAATTCGTCGACGATTACGACTTGCCCGTCACGAACGACGTAGTGCACGTCCTTTTCAAAGAGATTATGCGCTTTTAGAGCTTGGTCTAGGTGGTGGCTTAAAATCGCGTTTTCCATGTCGTAGAGATTTGCCACGCCAAAGAGCTTTTCAGCCTTTGAGATGCCTTCTTCGGTGATCGCTATCGTGCGGTTTTTCTCATCTACGGTGAAGTCGCCAGTGGCCTTTTCTTGCGGAGTCGCAGGCGGTTCGCCTCTCTTCATCTGGCGCGCGACTTCGTTTGCCTTGATGTAGCCGTCTAGCGTGCGATTCGTAGGACCCGAGATAATGAGCGGAGTCCTGGCCTCGTCGATGAGGATACTATCAACCTCGTCAACGATGACGAAGTTATGCTCTCTTTGCACCTTGTCCTTAAAATCCATTTTCATATTATCGCGCAGGTAGTCAAAGCCAAATTCGTTATTCGTACCGTACGTGATATCGCTATCGTATGCGGCCTTGCGCGCCGAGTCGTCGTATTCGCCGCCTAGTATCACGCCGACGCTAAGGCCTAGAAATTTATAAATTTCGCCCATTTGTGTCGCGTCACGCTTAGCTAGGTAGTCGTTTACGGTCACGACGTGCACGCCCTTGCCGCTCATCGCGTTTAGCACGACGGGCAAGCTTGCCACGAGGGTTTTACCTTCGCCCGTTTTCATCTCGGCGATCTTACCGTCGTTTAGTACCATACCGCCAATTAGCTGAACGTCGAAATGGCGCATGTTTAGCGTCCTTTTACCCACCTCTCGCACGATGGCAAATACATCGTCTAGCAACTCGTCCTGGCTCTTTTCGCCGTTTTGTACCTGCGCTTTAAATTCGTTAAATTTTGCCTTTAGCTCATCGTCGCTCATCGCTTGATATTTGCTCTCGAGCGAGTTTATGTAGGCGACTCGTTTGAAATATTTTTTTACTTCCCTGTCGTTTTTTGTGCCAAATACCTTCTGCATAAACGCCATTATCATTTTTAGCCTTTTTAAATTTTGTTAAAGCTTGGATTTTAACATTTTATTATTTAAACTTAGCTAGAATTTCGCCCGATAAAGGAAAATATATGAAAAAAATTTTAGCATTTTTGCTCTTTTGCGCCTCGGCTTTCGGAGTTACGTTAAATTTCGTCACGCTTCAAAGCGACTTCGTACAAACCATCACTAGCGAGAACGAAACGGTCGATTATTTCGGTAAATTTTACGCAAAAAGCAACAACCGCGCCTACTGGATCTACGAGCGCCCGACGCCTAAAAAAATCTACTTTGATAAAAACCGCGTCGTCGTGATCGAGGATGCGCTCGAGCAAGCGATCATCTCTAAATTTGAAAAGGCACCAAATCTAATCGACGTCGTTAGAAATGCGGTTAAGATCACCGACACTCTCTACAAAGCCAAATACGACGGCGTGGAGTATCTAATCACAGTCAAAAACTACATCCCGACAAGGATCGATTACGAGGATAAGCTCGGCAACAAAATCAAAATCACGCTAAGCAATACGAAAAAGGATTTTAAGATAAGCGATGATTTGCTGACGCCGGTGATACCGTCGTATTATGACGTCATAAACCAATAAACTCTCTCAAAAAGCGGCTTGTCTTTTGAGCGTCTTTGAATGAGTTTGCAAAAATATCGCTGCGGCAACCTATTTGGTTAGCCTTGCTCATTTTTGCTTCACAACATTCAAATCCATCTCAAAATACTTCGCCTTAACTTTTTGCATTCAAATTTGAGTTGCCGAAACCCGCACCCTGAAAATGTAAATTTAAAACCTGCGACGCTTTGCGGTAGCAAAGCAGTGTCGCCACATTAAAAGCGTCGTAGGGGGAGGGGGATTAAAGGGGGTGGGGAGCGACTTCGCAATTTAAGCCCCCAACCCCTTTACAACAAAGTAAAAAACAACCTTAGATGGTTGTTTTTTACGAAAAGAATCTAACTAAATTTGACTAATTCAAATTTAGCACCTTAAAGATGCGGGTCTCGGCGAGTAACACCAAAAAGCGCCGAAAAAGGTAAAAAAGGAAACAAATGCTAGAAGCTCTTAGCTTAAATTTTATGCAAAACGCCCTGCTGGCGGGCATCCTCGTTAGCATCGCTTGCGGCGTGATCGGCACGCTCACGGTCATAAACCGAATGGTTTTCATCGCGGGCGGCATCGCTCACGGCGCATACGGCGGGCTTGGCATCGCATTTTATTTTTCACTCGAGCCGCTGCTTGGAGCGAGCCTGTTTTCCGTATTTTTAGCGCTACTCATCGCTACGATCACGCTCAAAGACAAGAGCAAGATGGACTCGGTTATCGGCGCGCTGTGGGCGTTTGGCATGGCGTTTGGCATTATCCTCACCGACCTAGCGCCGGGCTACAACGTCGATCTCATGAGCTATCTTTTCGGCTCAATTTTGGCCGTGCCGCAGGGCGATCTTGTTTTCATGGCGGTCGCAAACTGCGTCATACTCGCGTCCGTCGCGCTATTTTATAGGCAGTTTGAGGCGCTTAGCTTTGACGCGGAGTTTGCCAGGCTGCGCGGGGTGAAGACGACGCTGCTATACTACGCGCTAACGTGCATGATGGCGCTAAGCGTCGTGATGACGATACGCGCGGTCGGGCTCATCCTGGTTATCGCGCTACTCACGATCCCGCCATATATCGCGGGCGCGGTCTCGAGCCGCCTAGGCACGATGATGCTAAACGCCGCGCTCATCTCGGCCGCGTTTTGCGTGAGTGGGCTATGGCTGAGCTTTGAGGCGAATTTAACCAGCGGTGCGAGTATCATCCTCATCGCTTCGGTTTGCTTTTTTATATTTACCGCGGTAAAAAGGCGGTAGATTCGGCGTTTTGGGTTAAATTTGATGAAATTTGACTCGCGATCTGCGGCTTAAATTTGATGTCAAATTTGCAGTCGCTAGCATATACGGGCAAATTTGACCAAGCAAAGCCGAATCAGATAAATTCCTTCTCTAAAGGCTGCATCGCGTTGCCGTCTGCGTCAAAAAGCACCCGCCCGCAGACCTCGCAGACTTCATCTCTAGGCGACGGCTCGTCCGCGTCCAGCTGCCACGCTGACATCTCGCCGCACTCGCAGTTTATGACGTAAAGAATCTGCCTTTTGCGGCGCTTGCCCCACGGCGCGATATCCCAAAATAGCTCCTCACGCTTGCCTAGCTTTTTAAAATCTTTCTCGGCGTCCTTGTGCGCGACAAGTAGATAGTAAGCGTCGCTATGAAGATCCAAAGTAAAGAGCCTAAAATCGCTCTTTTTGAGCGCCTTTTGAAACTCGTTCATCAAAAATAGACTCGCATCGCCGCGCTCGAAACCCTCTTTTTTTGCTTCTTTTTCGAGCCTTGCGTAAATTTTATCGCACTCTAGTGACACGCCGCTTTGCAGCGCATCAAGCCT